>Ga0209591_10000430_pt1 | contig 54277 bp, 48 predicted proteins | sample MAT01_FD_187207 | JGI IMG/M metagenome (GOLD analysis project Ga0209591, IMG submission 187207) | Freshwater microbial communities from Lake Fryxell liftoff mats and glacier meltwater in Antarctica - MAT-01 (SPAdes) (version 2) | ecosystem: Environmental > Aquatic > Freshwater > Ice > Liftoff...
ATGACTAAATACCTCCAAAAATCTCTAGTCTACTTCAGTAGACTTTAGCTGTTAGCCTTGAACTTTAGTTCAAGGTGGGTGATGAAGCCAACAGTTAAGCTATTCCTAGCTTAAGTTGACACCAATGTTCATGAATTGCCCCTACCTGGAAATCAGGGTTTTGGCTATTGTTTGCGTAAATCCTGCAACTACCAGTAATTGAAAAGTCTTCCTTTGTTGGCAAGCAAATCATACTTGTAACCGATGGGAAACACAACAGAAAACTGATGAAATAAGGTTAGTATTGCTAATCTGGAGTAATGACAGACAGCGTTTTAATTCTTGGAGGACGGGGGCGCATTGGTAGTAGTGTTGCCCACGATCTAGCTACCCACACCCAGGCAAAAATTACGATTACTGGACGTTCTGCGGAGTTTGGGAAGGCTGTCGCCTTGTCTTCGGGGGGACAAGTGCAATTTTTAGTATTGGACTTGGCAGAAGTTGACAAACTGCGAGATGCGATCGCAAACTCTAATTTAGTCGTCCACTGTGCTGGGCCATTTCACTATCGAGATACTAATGTTCTCGAAACCTGTATTGCTGAAGGCGTTAATTATATAGATGTCAGCGATCATCGTTCCTATACCAGCAAGGCTCTCAATTATCATGAACAAGCGGCGGCTGCTGGTGTAACGGCAATTATTAATACTGGCATTTTCCCAGGTATTTCTAACAGCATGGTACGTCAGGGTGTTGAACAATTTGATAAGCCAGAAAAGATCCATTTAAGTTATTTGGTTTCTGGTTCTGGTGGTGCTGGCATTACAGTGATGCGGACAACATTTCTGGGATTGCAGTATCCTTTTGAGGCTTGGATAAATGGAAAATGGGAAATAGTCAAACCTTATAGTGAAAGGGAAGTAGTTGAGTTTCCCTCTCCATACAAACGCAGAGGAGTTTACTGGTTTGATATGCCAGAAACCTTTACCCTACCCAACGCCTTTCCATCAGTAAAAACTGTAATTACCAAGTTTGGCTCGATTCCCGATTTTTATAATCATCTAACTTGGATTGCAGCACATATTTTTCCTAAATGGTTAATGCAGCGTCGTTACATGATTGAATTTCTGTCTCATGTCAGCCATTCGATGACAGATGTCACCAATAATTTTAGTGGAATTGGCGTAGCAGTTCGTTCCGAGATTACTGGACAAAAAAATGGTGAAACAGCCGTTTATTGTTCTACTGTATTGCATGAAAATACAGCGATCGCTTCTGGTTGCGGCACGGGTAGTATTGCCCAATTATTGCTAGAAGGTAAACTCAATAAACCAGGTGTTTTTCCTGTAGAAGAAGCACTACCAACAAATCTATTTGAAGATATAATGCAAAGCCGAGGAATTAAAATTAATCACACTTGGTTATAGTTGAAGAAGAAGTCAGGAGTCAGAATTCAGGAGTTAGAATCAACACGCTCTCTGCGAGACGCTAAAATGATAACGCATCCTACATTTTTAGTTTATTCAAATTCATCAATCGTAGCGCGGGGAGTAACATTTCTCTGATTAACAAGATTGCGCTCATACCACTTCATTAAGGGAGTTGCACTAATTCCATGTAGAATCACAGAAGCCACAATAGTAGTGTAAGTTATCCAGGCAATTTGTTCGGCTACTTCACCTTTTAAACCTTGACCGAAGGCATAGGCGAGATAGTATAAAGAACCAACACCGCGAATCCCAAACCATCCAAATAACCAACGAGTTCCTGGATGCAAGGTTCGGCGGTTTGAACCTAAAGGACGTTTACCTATTGTGCTAATCCAGACTCCTACAGGCCGAATGATGAAGAATAAGAAAATTATTACTAACAAAGATTGACCAGCATAATTGAGCATTGGCTGAAACAATAATATTGAACCCAATAGTAAAATTGTCCCAACTTCTAGTAGCTTTTCAACTCGCTCAATAAATTTCAATTGTGCCAGTGGTTTTTCAGGATTTCTGTAACTGCGTTGAACAACTAAGCCAGCAACAAATACTGCTAGAAACCCATAGCCATTAACCATTTCTGTTAAGGAATAACTTAGTAAAATCGTGCTGATAGCAACAAAGTCTTCCATCAACTCATCCGCAGGACGGCGTTTTGCAATTCTTGTTTCAATCCAAACTATTGATTTGGCAACAACAACTCCCATAATTATACCAGCAGCGATCGCCCAAATTAAATCAACCAAAACCCACTGCTGAAACCAGTTGCCCCAGTTGTCATCTTTTAGCGCATGAATGCCAAAATAAACGAAGGGAAAAGCTAAAGCATCATTTAATCCACCTTCAGAAGTTAAACCAAAGCGCAACTCATCTTGGTCATTGGTATCGGTCAGTTGTACTTCTGATGCTAATACTGGATCTGTCGGTGCGAGAATTGCTCCTAATAAAATTGCTTCTGCCCAATTCATCCCTAAAAACAATTTACCCACAGCAGCCAGGGCAAAAATTGAAATTGGCATCAGAAATATAATCAATCGTGCCGTAATCCCCCAAACCCCTAACCTAATAGGACGAACAATTTTTAAGCCGCAGCTAAACACAGAAATAATTACTACAAGTTCTGTTAATCTCTTCAGCAATTCGGCGTTGAAAACTTCATCTCGACGTAATTGAATCAATCCTAAGCCATAAGGGCCTAGCAAAATACCAACTACTAGATAAATAATGGCAAAAGAAAGAGGTAAGCGAGCAATCCAACCTGACCCTAATGTGACCATCAGTAAAAGTAGACCAATTACAAATAGGTCAAGAATATAGATATCTACCATATAGGGATTTAGATAAAAATTCGGTGTTTCTTCGTAAGCTTAGTTGCAATAGCTTCTTGTGAGAAATTACCTATGGATAGATAAATGCTTCAGCATTGATAATAAAAAATTGAATATATCCAAAAAATGCTTAAACTTTTCTTATGAATGAGCTAACCTTTGCAACCAAAAGTTTAGCAAAAGTTATAAATTAGGACTTACGCATTGACAAGAAATACCAAATATGGATATGGTTGAAACCCACATCTTTCGTAGGGGTTTAGAATTGCTAAACCCCTACAACGTGGTCTATTTACGATCATAAGGATAATTAATAAAAGCCTGAAACGACCTATTTTCGTTAATTCACATCAAGGTTAATTTGTATAGTGCGTAACTCCTAAAATTATCAAATTTTGTGGGGTAGGAAGCGTTCCAATAGTTTTTGGTTAAGGGGGAAAGGGGAAGGGGGAAGGGGGAAAGGGTTTAAATTTACCTTTACCCCTTCCCCTTTAACCTTTTCCCTTTCATTTAAAAGTCCCTTAAGGTGCGAGGGCATTACCCCGAATTAGGCTACCAAGAGTTTTGGCAGTAATTTTTAATTGGGTGATGGGATTAGCTGGAACAACCGTCTTATACAAATAGCTATCGAATGTCAGCCGTTGTACATCGAGGTCATCGCACATTTCCACAAACGCCTCGCGGGTGGCGTTGGAACGATAGAATACACTTTGCAGAATGTCCAGCACTTTGTAAGTGAGTCCGTATCTTTTATCCCAACGCTTCAAATAAACCTTAAGGTCATTTTCGGTAGGAATACGGCTACCACTGTTAGACATTTCTACAATGGTTTCAGCACACATCCGCCCAGATTTAGCGGCAAAATAAATACCTTCGCCAGAGGATTTGGTAACGTAACCAGCAGCATCTCCGACCAAAGCTATGCGACCAACAACCCGACGGGGACGGGGATGTTCAGGAATGGGGTGCGCTTCTACTTTGATGATTTTACCGCCTGCCAGTTTCTCAGAAGCACGAGCGCGGATACCCGCTTGTAACTGTTTGATGCTGGCTTTATTGACGTGCATTGTGCCTGTACCGACAGCTACGTGGTCATGTTTGGGAAAAACCCAAGCGTAGAAGTCAGTAGAAACGTCATCACCGACATACATTTCGGCGAGATCGTTATAGTAGGCCATTTTGTCTTCGGGTAAGCGAATTCGCTCTTGGAAAGCGATCGCATAATTATAATCCCCAGCATCCATTTCTTTGGCTACGCGGGAATTAGCCCCATCTGCACCAACGATCAGATCCACTTTCAGGGTTTTGGCAATACCCTGTGCACCTTCTGCTGTATGGTCAACGTAATGGATGGTATAGGGGTCAGTATTGTTTCCTGGTATATCGAGTTTATGAACAGTGGCATTAATTAAATTTGCGCCTACTTTTGCCGCCCGATCGCGCAAAAAGCCATCTAGCACTTCCCGGCGGCACATTCCTATATACTCATCTTCATTTACCAGATTGATATCAACTTCGCGGTTAGAAGGCGAAATCATTTTCATCTTCCGTACCCGGCGATCGATAATCTCTGGTGGTAGGTCAAACTCACCCACCATGCATAGGGGAATTGCACCCCCGCAAGGCTTCGCATTGTCTAGCTTTCGCTCAAACAGGTAGGTTTCAATCCCAGAGGCAGCCAGTGTTTCAGCAGCAGATGAACCAGCAGGGCCTGACCCAATAACAGCAACCCGTAGTGTCAAAGGTCTTTCTCCCAATCTTTACATTTACCGAGAGTATACTACCACGGTCTTTTGGGTGATTTAGCACTTTGCTTTCAGGTTTCTCCTGAAATGCAATATTCCTTAATGTTTCGATACAAAAAGCGAGATGGAGAATTTGGTTAATTAACTTTCTGCATGGCTACTCATTTGACCGCTTCTCAAGGTAGACATGGTTTAAATGGCGATCGCATCGCAATAGACATCTCCAGAAATTAAATATGCGTTATGCAGAACCCTTGTAGAGACGCGAAATTGTACTTCGTCCCGCTACGCTAACGCGTCTCTACATTCATTATCGGAGATGTCTAATGGCTAAACAGTTGTGCCCATACCCTCGATAAATGTGTCAATAAATAACTTGATCTTCTCGGACACACAATCGATAGTTATTTTACGCTCTAAAATTTTGGGTTTCAAAGTTTAGTGAACCGACTATTTCTTGCTCTCGATAATCCGAAAAGCAATAACTTTAATTTGTAGCTTATCATGTACCTACAAAGGTGAGATCCACCCAAATCTAGAGTTATTCTGACTGCCCAAACACTCTTTGTATTGCACATAATCAAGAACCGCCGTAAAGTTTTTTAACAGGAGTTAAGCTATGACGCAGCGATTGACTCAAGAACAATTAGCACAAATAGTCACGGAAGTAGGGGGCTGCAAGTGCGGCGGGACGCGGAACTAGACCAACAGCAGGTTAGAGAAATTTTACAAGAGTTGAATTTACCGCCAGAGTTACTAGGTGAAGCACTGATTCAGTTAAATCGTCGTCAAGCATTGGAGGTGCAACAACGCCGGAATCGATGGATTGCTTCGGGAGTGGTGGCAGTTGTATTGGTAGTCATCGCATCTACAATATTTTTTACGCAGCAACAGAATTCTGTACTCTCTCGTGTTTCTGCTCAACAAGACCGTATCACTTTGGTAGAAAATAATGGCAACGACTTGAAGACAATTTCCCGCCAAACCAATCCAGAAGTTTCTTACCGTGTCACCTTGAAGGATGCACCCGTGGGTAAAAAGCTGGCTCTCTCTTGCAATTGGATTGACCCAAGCGGTCAAATTGTCAAGCAAAACCGCTATGAAACCCGCGAAATTAATACGTCTATTTGGGATACCCAGTGTAGCTACATCATTAACCCGACTGCAACCGTTGGCAATTGGAAGGTGCAAATGTTCTTGGAAGGTAGGCCGATTAGTGATGAAACCTTTGAAGTTAAGTAGTGCAGATGGGCAACATCACACATCACTTTCTTGGCTATTGGGGTTACGGCGTTCAACGCGAGTTAGAAGCGTTGTTAAATAATGTTGAGAAATTGCACAAGACTACGCCGATAAATCAGTTTTCTCCAGAGGAAAATTATCTGCATCCCGTCTGGAATGTTGGTTATACAGGGCTAGATGGAAATTTTCTACCGCAGCAAAATCAAATTGCTGCCATCTCAGCGTCAGGACTATCCACTTCACCCGATGCTTGGGTAAGTCTACAGGAAAACAACTGCCTAATTTTGGGAAGAGAACCTTTTGGAAAGGTGCCTTTGTACTGGACTGTGCAAGGACAAGTGATTTGGTTTGCATCCCAATTGCAATTACTCAATTGCAAACTCTCCTGAAAGACTCAATTGGGCGACAGATTGCCGATTTAAAAGATGAGCCTGTTAGGGTGTTTCTCTCTGGCGGACTCGATTCTTCGGTGGTGGCGGCGCTGCTGGTGCAAGCAGGTGTGAAAGTCCGCGCTTATACTTTTCCCTTTTACCGTACTACCTCAAATCTCTTTCCATAAGCATTTGAAGTTCGACATTCTCAACGTTAGGTATTGCTTCTAATTGAGAAATACCAGCGATCGCATCGACAATATTACCTGATTGTGCACGCAACCATGCAGCTTGAGGCGCATAGTCAAGGCTTTGCTCTACTTCGTAACCTGCTTGATTGATCGCCTCGCGCTGAGACTCCACATCAACGCCTTCAGCAAAGCGAATGAAAACCAGTCCAGTTGGTACTGCTAGCAAATTATTGGGTTCTATTGTGTAAATCGGACTTAGTGTATCCGACTCTGATTGATTGGGTTCGCCTAAAAAAACTGCGATTGCACCGTCGTTAAGTTGGAAAATTGCTCCTGATGCCACTGTGTTAGGTTGCTTGTAATGCACTGCATAGTACCCAGGCTTGCGAGTGTAGCATACAGCAGTGCGTAGGCGTAGCCCGCCGTAGGCATCGCTGCCAACGCGAATTTCTTGAGGATAATCAGAAAAATAGTCTTTTTGGAATTTCACTTCAGCAATCAGGTGTAGAGAATACATCTGTAGAAAATACTCAGCCGGAAAATAAATCATCCTTCTCAAGTTGTAACGATGTTACAGCGTTTTTCAGTGGCATGAAATACAAATCTTTCCAAGAGGCGCGATGGTGAATATTTGTAAAGCAACCTGACTTTCAATCTCCTTTTTTCTGGAAAGATAAATCGAAGACTTGTATAAACCTTTTAAGATTAAAATCTGTCTAAGCTTGTTTTTTGGTGTCGTAATACAGATATAGCACATGAAATCAAAGGCATCCATGAACTAAACCACATCTATTTTGAGAACCATAGGTTTTTAAAAGTAGTGAGAGCATCTTGCTCTCTGCTAGTAGTAGCCACAGTGTACACACAAGCTTTTTGACCTGCATCTTTGTTATATCGACCTGCATCTTTGTTGTATCGACCTGCATCTTTGTTGCATCGACTTACACCTTTGTTGCATCGACTTACACCTTTGTTGTATCGACTTACACCTTTGTTGTATCGACTTGCACCTTTGATGCATCGACTTACACCTTTGATGCATCGACTTGCAAAAATTAATTTACCCGACGTTACACAGTAACTTTAAAAGATTTGTGTGTACACGGTAGCTTTTGCAAGGAAAGATTAAAGCAGGTAATAGAAAAGGATGAAAAGACATCTGATACCATTTCACTTTAATAATGATACAAATACGTTGGTAAGGGCATGGCAATGCCATGCCCCTACGAGAAATCTATGTGTATCAAGGTTTTCGTGAAATGGTATGACTTGTATGTACACCGTAGGTTGGTAGTGTGGGCAAAATGCTTACACTACTCAAGGTTTGAAAATCGACAAGGTTCAACGTCAGTTTAATACCTAATTTTCAAGATAATTTCACTTCAATATTCCAGGAGATTAAGTTATGGTTCACGTTTGCTATGGTGGAGAGAATGGTCAACAGTATGAACTTGTTATCAGTAATGAACACGTTGTAGTGCGTACCGAAAACCGCAGCGCCTTGATTGCTGAAAGACCGTTTGAAGTCGCACCTGTGTCATCCGCATCTCGCAGCATCCTTAATCAATTTGAGCTAGCAACGCGGTTTCGGCAAGCAGGTGTAGAAATTTTACGAGTTAAAGTTCCAACTCAGGATACTACTTTGCGCGATCGCGCCCGCGAAATTCTCAGCCAAGAGTCTGAAGTCCAATTTGCCGGACGTGTTCTTGTCGATCCCCAGTCAAGACAGCCTGTAATCTACACTGAAAACCTCTTTGTTAAATTTGATGATGACGAGGAGTTAATGGTTTACCAAGAGGTCTTAGGACGTTACGGCTTAACAATTAAACGCCAACTTGAGTATGCACGAAATGCTTTCTTTGTCAGTGCACCTGCAAATACTGGTATAGCCGTCTTTGACATCGCCGAGAGACTTTTGAATGAGCAATCAGTTGAACTGTGCCATCCTGAATTAGTGCGTGAAGTCCGCAAACGGCAAGTTTTCCCGCAACAGTGGCACCTCAAGCAAACAACAATAAATGGTAAGGTAATTAACGCCCATGCCAACGTTGAGGCAGCTTGGAAATTGAGCAATGGCACAGGAACGATTATTGCAATTATTGACGACGGTATGGATCTCGACCATGAAGAGTTCCGTTCATCTGGAAAGATAGTTGCCCCGCGTGATGTCACACGTAAAACTAACGATCCCAGACCAGGAAACGACAATAACCACGGCACAGCCTGTGCAGGAGTAGCTTGTGCAAACGGCAACTTTGGTGCATCTGGTGTTGCACCGGGTGCAAAGCTCATGCCGATTCGTTTAGCTTCGGCACTAGGATCGCAGGATGAAGCAGATGCTTTTATTTGGGCGGCTCAAAATGGTGCTGATGTCATCTCTTGCAGCTGGGGTCCAGCAGATGGCACTTGGTTTGAGCCAAACGATCCTGTACATAACCAGAAGGTGCCTCTGCCTGACTCCACACGGCTTGCCATAGACTTTGCAATTAATCAGGGACGCAATGGCAAAGGCTGTGTAATTTTATTCGCGGCTGGCAATGGTAACGAAAGCGTAGATAATGACGGCTACGCCAGTTATCAAAAGGTAATTGCTGTGGCAGCTTGTAACGACTTTGGTACAAGAAGCGCTTACAGCGACTTTGGTCAAGCCGTCTGGTGCACCTTCCCTAGCAATAATGGCAACAGTTCTCAAACCCCTGGAATTTGGACAACCGATCGCTCTGGTTTAGTTGGTTATAATTCGAGTAATCTAAGTTTGGGTGACTTTGGAGGCAACTACACGAACGAATTTGGCGGAACTTCTAGCTCCTGTCCAGGTGCAGCTGGTGTGGTAGCCTTGATTATTGCCAGCAACCCGAATCTGCGTTGGGATGAAGTGCGAGACATCATTAAACGCTCTAGCGATCGCATTGATCAAGCTGGAGGTAGATATGATGCCAATGGTCGTAGCCCTTTTTACGGTTACGGTCGGATCAATGCTCTGAAAGCTGTAGAATTGGCCAAGCCACCTCAACCATCGCCCAGTAGCATATTCAAGGCAGTGCAAGATATCCCAATTAACGACTTGCAGACATCAACATTGTCGTTGGCGATCGCTAATACCAGTCTTGTGAAGTCCATCAAAATTAATGTAGACATCGAGCATACATATATTGGGGATCTTGTAGTTACTCTTCTCCCCCCAGTACAAATAGGCGTACTTCCTGTAATTCTGCACGATCGCCAGGGCGGAGCTACAGATAACATCAAAACAACCTACGACGAGGTGAACAGTCCTAAACTTGCTGCTTTTAAAGGTAAAAGTCCCCAAGGAACTTGGACTCTAGAAGTGGCAGATAAGGCTAATGTAGATACAGGAAAGATTCGCAGCTTGACCATTGAAATTGGGTTTTAAGCCAATAGACATCTCCGATAATGAATGTAGAGACGCGAAATTTCGCGTCTCTACAAGGGTTCTGCATAACGCACCGAAAATTTGGGATGGTGCGTTAGCCTACGGCATAACACACCGTACAAAACTATGCCTTAGCCTTGATTCACAGCCTCTTTCGCCAAGAACTTCTCTAATTCTGTCAGCGCATCAGCATCAACTTTAGTTTGCATTGGGCAGAACTTAGGCCCACACATCGAACAAAACTCAGCAGTTTTATAGATGTCTGCTGGCAGAGTTTCGTCGTGGTATTCCTTAGCTCTTTCTGGGTCAAGTGATAATTCAAACTGACGGTTCCAATCGAAGTTGTAACGCGCCTTAGAAAGTTCATCGTCTCTATCTCTTGCACCTGGGCGATGTCTAGCAATATCCGCCGCATGAGCTGCTATCTTGTAAGCAATCAACCCATTCCTGACATCTTCGGCATTTGGTAAACCCAAATGTTCTTTAGGTGTTACATAACACAACATTGCCGTACCGTACCATCCAGCCATTGCAGCCCCGATCGCTGAAGTGATATGGTCATAACCAGGAGCAATATCTGTCACCAATGGCCCCAACACATAGAAAGGTGCTTCCGAACACTCTTCCATTTGCTTGCGGACATTGAACTCAATTTGATCCATTGGGACGTGTCCAGGCCCTTCCACCATCACCTGTACATCATCTTCCCAGGCTTTGCGAGTTAGCTGTCCAAGGGTTTTCAATTCAGCTAATTGTGCTTCATCTGAGGCATCATGTGTACATCCAGGACGCAAGGAATCTCCTAAACTGAAGGAGACATCGTACTTCTTGAAAATCTCAATGATATCTTGGAAGTGAGTGTAAAGCGGGTTTTGTTTATGGTGATGCAACATCCACCGCGCCAAAATACCGCCACCGCGAGAGACAATACCAGTGATCCGGTTTCTCACCAAGGGCAAATGCTCAATCAAAATCCCAGCATGGATAGTTTGATAGTCTACTCCTTGCTGGGCGTGCTTTTCGATGATATGCAGAAAATCATCAGCAGTCAGGTTCTCAATTGTGCCGTGAACACTTTCTAAAGCTTGGTATACTGGCACCGTACCAATGGGAACAGGCGAAGCCTTAATGATGGCGGTGCGAATTTCATCCAAATTACCGCCACCTGTAGATAAGTCCATCACGGTATCAGCACCGTACTTCACCGACAGGTGTAGTTTATCAACTTCTTCCTGAAGATTAGAAGAATTGGGAGAAGCGCCGATGTTAGCATTTACCTTACATTTAGAAGCGATGCCAATACACATCGGCTCTAAGTTAGTGTGATTAATATTAGCTGGGATAATCATTCGTCCCCGCGCTACTTCCTCACGAATCAGTTCGGCTGGAAGGTTTTCCCTCTGGGCGACATATTGCATTTCTTCGGTGATAACACCTTGGCGGGCGTAGTGCATTTGAGATACATTACTGTGTCCACGCCGCTTAGTAACCCATTCTGTCCGCATATTAAAATCCTCAATAAACAGCTTCCCTCCGCTGGTATTACCCAGACTCAGGTGTTAAGGGTGTGATCTCAGCCTGGTTATGTAGGCACCCCTAGCATGGATGTAGTGTACCATTTTAGGGCTTGTGCTGCTGTAGGAAGAATAGCGGCTTCTTTGAGATAAAGTTGCTAGGGAATGCAATAGCAACAACCCAACGTAGGAGTATCGAGTCAAGGTTATTTGTGCCCTGCGGCGAAATTCTCACCGACCCAACACTAGAGTTATTAAGGAGTCTAAGCCAAGTGAATTCCAGTGACAGCACTATTAAACCATCTCTAGAACTTAATGCTTCTCGCCAGTTCACCGCTTGGCTGTATGAGCAAAACCTTAGTCTATCCTTCACTACCTATCAAGCGGGAAAGTTGTTCTTCATCGGTTTGCAACCAAACGGCAAATTGTCCGTATTTGAACGCAGCTTTGAACGGTGCATGGGATTATATGCCAATGACAACAGCCTTTACATGAGTTCCCTGTACCAACTGTGGCGATTTGAAAACATCATCCAACCCGGACAAAACCACCAAGGCTATGATGCTCTTTATTTGCCCCAGGTGGGTTATGTGACAGGAGATTTGGATATTCACGATATCGCGTTGACTAAAACAGAAGATAAAAATTCAAATCCACAAAAGTTAGTATTTGTCAATACTTTATTTAGTTGTTTGGGAGCAGTCAGCGAAACCCATAGTTTTGTTCCCGTGTGGCAACCAACCTTTATCAGCAAGCTGGCGGCGGAAGATAGATGTCACCTAAATGGGTTGGCAATGCAGTCAGGAAAAGCCAAATATGTCACTGCTGTCAGCCAATCGGACGTAGCAGAAGGTTGGCGAGAGCATCGGGCAAATGGGGGCTGTGTCATTGACGTAGAAAGCAATGAAATTGTGTTGCGGGGGCTATCTATGCCCCACTCTCCTCGCTGGCATCAAGAAAAACTCTGGCTACTCAACTCAGGCGCGGGAGAGTTTGGCTTTGCCGACTTAAAGCGGGGAGTCTTTGAACCAGTCGCCTTCTGTCCAGGATATCTGCGCGGTTGTGCATTTCATGGTGACTTTGCAATAGTGGGAATTTCTCAACCCAGGCATAACAAGACCTTCAGCGGCTTGCCCCTAGACGATAAATTGCAACAGAAAAACGTCGAACCTCGCTGTGGGTTACTAGTGATTGATTTGAGGAGCGGCGATATTGTCCATTCCCTGCGAATGGAGGGGGTGGTACTGGAATTGTACGACGTGGTGGCGCTAGCAGGGGTACGTCGTCCAATGGCGATCGGGTTTCGCAGTGACGAAATTCGGCGAGTAGTGACGGTGGGATCGGAGCAAAATCTATAATTCAGAGGAATCAAGAGCAAGATGCTGGGGTGATACACTAAGCTTCAGTCACTTCACTAACCCCTGCTAATGGCACACTAAGGAACGCAAATTTAATAACGTGCAATTCTTATTTAACTTGGAATGGTGCGTTACGCTCCGCTAACACACCCTACTTTTGCACTTTATTTAATCCACATTCCTAACAGTCAATGACAATAACCTCTTGCAACTAAGTTGCATGGACTCGCACCTTAGTTGCATCGTTTCTTTTATTTGATAAATTACTATGATTGGCTGTCTGGCGATAAAAAGGCGTAGCCCGTCGTAGACATCGCTCTCATCATCATCTAATCCAGCAGTTTTCAACCTCTCTGACCTCGATGGCAACAATGGTTTTGCGATCGCAAAGTCTTCCCGTTGGTCTTTCCAGCGTGATAGTAAAGTTATCATCACGTTTACCCCAACTACCGGGTTTAGTGGTGCAGCTAGTTTTAAATATACCGTCAGCGATGATGAACTTACCAGCAATGCTAAGGTTACTGTGCAAGTAGGCTTGTAATATAAATCATAAGTCTTTTGAAGATCATAATTCCTAACAGGCTATCGAGTTAAAATTTGGATGGCAATGCGATCGCTTCCAAAAATCTTTGCAACAGGTGTACGCCCTTAACAACGTATCTGTAGGAGGAATGTTGTGAAATGATCTGACTTTTCACCGGATGTGAAATCAGAAAAATGGCGCGTGGAATTTCAGTATTAAAGCGGAAACAACATAAATTAACTTACTAAAATTCCGCAATTGCCGTCAAGACAATTGCAAAAGCGCAGTGTAACCTTTAACTAGAAAAACAGTATCAGGCAGTTCTTAGACAGAATGCCAACTATTTCCCACTAAACTTTTATAATATTTTGTTGTTCTTATGACTCCAAAACACACCAAAACTAAATTTCCCCTTTGGCTGTATCTGAATCAACCTTTATTTAGTAGTGATACTAAATTAGTATTGAATCCTCATCGTTTTGCATTGATCTGGCGTCTCCAACTTCTAGAACGTTGCTGGGCTAAAGAATGCGATGCCAAGGGGCCTCAACAGCATTAGATACTCCAAAAGCTGCCGCACTCAATTAAAAGCTGGCAAACTAAGCCTCGTCTAATGAATGTGGCTTTTTGCCGTCAAGTAAAGCACTGACAGTCATATCTCCCATGACATTAATCGCAGTGCGACAGCGATCGAGAAACCAGTCTACAGTAACTAGCAAAGCAATGTACTGGGTAGGTAAGCCTACAGAAGTAAACACCAGTGTCATCGTTACCAGTCCAGCATTGGGAATATTCGCCGCGCCTACGGATGCAAAAATCGAGGTGAGGATGACAATTAACTGCTGTCCTAGACTCAGATGTTGGCCAATCAGTTGGGAAATATACAGCGCAGACATTGCTTCATAGAGGGCAGTGCCATCATTATTGAAATTTGCCCCGACTAATGCCCCCAAAGCAGCAGAAGATTCCCTTAAACCGATTTTTGTTTGTAAAACTTCAAAGGTTACGGGCATTGTAGCCGCTGAGGAAGAAGTTGAGAAAGCTGTTAAAAAGGCATTAGAACCGCCAGCTAGGAATTTTAGCGGATGTACCCAAGAACCGAATTTTACTCTGGTGAGGTAGTAGCACGCTTGCAATCCCAGCGCTAACAGCACCGCCACAATAAATGCACCTAAAGATTTAAATGGTGCAAAACCTTGCATAGCCACAGTTTTCGCTACAATCCCAAATACTGCCAAAGGTACTAAGGCAATTACCCAGTTGAGGACGTGGACTACCGCCTCAAACAAAATCCCGATGACATCCTCTATCGACTGGTATCCCTTCTTCCCTTGAGCAATTTGTTCCGATTTTAATCCCCGCAGGACGATGCCAAAACTTAGGGCAATAACAATTAGTTGGATAACATTGTTATCAACTAACGGCTTCAGGATAGCTTCGGGTACAGCATCTTTGAGTATTCCCCAAGGGTCAAGACTTTGAGGAGCTATTTCTGTATTTATTGAGGTAGCTACATTGCCCCAAGTCCCCGGACGCAGGACATTTGCTACAAAAAGTCCTATTAAAATAGCTACGGTAGTGTTGGTTAAAAGCAGCACTGCCAGCCGCCGTCCGGCTGTACCGGGGATGTTGGTAGTCATCAAAGTATGCAGCACCGCTACCAAAATCAGGGGTGTAGCCAAGGCGCGGAGAGCCTTTAGCACTAACTCAGACGGAATTGCTAAATTGTTGATTAAGGTGGCATTGCTGGGATTAGGATTCCCCGCACCAAGGGCAATTCCGACGCTGACTGCGGCTATCAGAGCGATGACAATTTGCAAGGTGAGAGGGATACGCTGCCACCAAGGGCTAGCTTTGGTTTCAGGCGAAGTAGTACTCTCTGTTTGACTCATTAGCTAAATACTGGTTAACTGCTGTAACTATTAAAACTTCACTTTCGGAAGTGAAAATTTCGCAAACAAGTTAATCTAAGATTCCGTTGCTTTGCAAAATCCGGCTCGAAAGGGTGTGCTATTGGGTAGACCCCTAGAGATCAGCTGATTAGCATTGAAACTGTACACTATCACTAGCTCTAATGCTTGCGGTGGTTGTATTTCTTAATTTTGAATTTTAAATTGCTTATGTCCTTTGTCCCTTTACATATTCACAGTGACTATAGTCTGCTCGATGGAGCAAGTCAGCTACCAGAGTTGGTGGATCGAGCGATCGCACTGGGAATGAAAGCGATCGCCCTTACTGATCATGGTGTCATGTATGGGGCGGTTGAATTGATCAAAATCTGCCGTAGTCAAAATATTAAGCCGATTATCGGCAATGAAATGTATATAATTAACGGCGACATTGAAAAACAAGAACGCCGTCCGAAATATCATCAAGTCGTTTTAGCTAAAAATACTCAAGGTTACAAACATTTAGTCAAATTAACTACAATTTCTCACCTTCAAGGTGTTCAAGGTAAAGGAATTTTTTCTCGTCCTTGTATTAATAAAGATTTACTCAAACAATATCATGAAGGCTTGATTGTCACCAGTGCTTGCTTGGGTGGAGAAGTTCCCCAAGCAATTCTCAGTGGTAGACCAGATGCAGCCCGGAAAGTTGCTCAGTGGTATAAAGATGTATTTGGTGATGATTATTATTTAGAAATTCAAGATCACGGCTCTCAAGAAGACCGGATTGTGAATGTTGAAATCATTAAAATTGCGCGGGAACTAAATATTAAATTTATTGCTACCAATGATTCTCATTTTATTTCTTGTTTTGACGTTGAAGCCCATGATGCTTTGTTATGTATTCAAACTGGCAAGCTAATTATTGAAGACAAGCGGATGCGTTATAGCGGTACAGAATATCTCAAATCTGGTGAGGAGATGAGGCAGCTATTTCGTGACCATTTGCCGGATGAAGTGATTGAAGTTGCGATCTCCACCACTGAAGAGGTTGCCGATAAAGTCGAGCCTTATCATATTATGGGTGAGCCTCAGATTCCTACTCCCCCCATTCCCTCTGGTCATACTGCTGAGACTTACGCCGAAGATATTGCATGGAGCGGACTTTTAGAACGATTAAATCGTAAATCCCGCCAGGAAGTTGATTCTGTCTATAAAGAAAGATTGGAATATGAACTGAAAATGATTCAGCAAATGGGTTTTTCCAAATACTTTTTAGTTGTATGGGACTACATCAAATTTGCTAGAGATAATAACATTCCTGTTGGCCCCGGTCGGGGTTCGGCGGCTGGTTCGTTAGTTGCCTATGCGATGCGAATTACTAATATTGATCCTGTACATCATGGGCTACTATTCGAGCGTTTTTTGAACCCCGAACGTAAATCCATGCCCGATATTGATACAGATTTCTGTATTGAACAACGGGATAAAGTTATTGAATATGTAACTAATAAATATGGTGCAGATAGAGTTGCCCAAATTATCACTTTTAACCGCCTAACTTCTAAAGCAGTTTTGAAAGATGTCGCCAGAGTATTAAATATTCCCTACGGGGAAGCTGACAAAATGGCGAAACTAATTCCTGTGGTGCGGGGGAAACCAACGAAACTCAAGGTGATGATTTCTAATGAAACTCCAGAACCAGAATTTAAAGAGAAATATGATAAAGAACCCCATGTTCGCCACTGGCTTGATATGGCGATGCGAATTGAAGGAACTAACAAAACCTTTGGAGTTCATGCAGCAGGTGTAGTGATTTCTGCCGATCCACTGGATGAAATTGTCCCGTTACAGAAGAATAATGACGGTTCTGTGATTACCCAGTATTTCATGGAAGACCTGGAATCAATGGGTTTGTTGAAAATGGATTTTCTGGGTTTACGGAACCTGACGCTGATTCAAAAGACCGTTGATTTAATTCAAGAAACGAGAGGATATCGGGTTGATCCTGATGAAATTCCCCGCGATGAAAGAAAAGCCCAAAGGATATTAGCTAAAGGCGAACATAGCACTCTACCAAAAGATGTACAAAAAACTTATGAACTTTTAGAAGCGGGTGAATTAGAAGGAATATTTCAATTAGAATCTTCTGGGATGCGTCAGATAGTGCGAGATTTGAAGCCTTCTAATATAGAAGATATTTCTTCAATTTTGGCACTTTATCGACCGGGGCCATTAGATGCGGGACTGATTCCTAAGTTTATTAACCGCAAACACGGGCGAGAAAAGATTGATTATCAACACACTATTCTAGAACCAATATTAGATGAAACTTATGGAATTATGGTCTATCAAGAGCAAATCATGAAAATTGCTCAGGATATGGCTGGATATTCTCTAGGACAAGCTGATTTGCTGCGCCGAGCGATGGGTAAAAAGAAAGTTTCTGAGATGCAAAAGCAGCGAGAAAAATTCGTTGATGGCGCAGCGAAAAATGGCGTTCAGAAAAAAGTTGCGGATGAATTATTTGAGCAAATGCTAAATTTTGCTGAATATTGTTTAAGCTATGACACGGAAATATTGACAGTAGAATATGGATTAATGCCGATTGGTGAAATTGTCGAAAAACGGATTGAATGTACTGTATACAGCGTTGATAATAATGGGAATATTTACACGCAACCTGTAGCACAGTGGCACGATCGCGGACAACAAGAAGTATTTGAATATTGTTTAGAAGATGGTTCAATGATTCGAGCAACAAAAGACCATAAATTTATGACTCTCGATGGTCAAATGTTGCCAATTGATGAAATCTTTGAACGGGAATTAGATTTGATGCGGGTAGAGGGTTTACCAAATTGAAAGGATTAGTCTATGTTAAATTTGAGTTTTCAATAGCTCATAAGACTGCTATGACCTTTGAAATTACTTACCCTCACATAGAGAAACTACAGAGTCAGGCTGCTCGCTTACAAAGACTGCCTCGTATTCGAGTCGCTCAACTTGTAATGGATTATATGGCCTATGGCTGGTCGGTTGAAGAGATGTGCCGCCAGCATCCTTACTTATACCCTGCTGAAGCCTACGCAGCGATGGGATATTACTTTGACCATCAAGACGAGATTGACAATGAGATTCGCGCTGAATGGGAACAAGCACAACAAGCGAAAGTTCAGGCTCCAGCCTCTTCATTTGCTATACGAATGAGGGCTATGGGACTTTTATAAGTAACAATTTAGTTGTACATGGATGTTCATGTCCAGCAGTCGAACAAATCGATATTTTTCAACAAAAGGGTATTTAAAGAGCGATCGCTTGGAAAATAATTCAACAAAATTTTATCGGAATTATGGGTTATAGTCTGTATTCTTAACTCCTAACTTTTTTCATGCCATCCAAAATCTTACCACCGCCCCTGAAACCCGGTGACTTGTTACGAGTAATTGCCCCTAGTGGTGCTTTGCGAGAATTTGAGATATTTGGGCGGAGTGTAGAAATTTGGCGATCGCGTGGTTATATTATAAAAATCAGTCCTCAGATAGATGACAAGTGGGGTTATCTTGCAGGAAAAGATGAAATCCGCCGTCACCAACTAGCAACAGCATGGCAAGATCCTGAATGTCGTGGTATCCTTTGCGCCAGAGGCGGTTTTGGCAGCACCCGTATTTTAGAAGATTGGAATTGGCAACGAAACTCAACACTTCCCAAGTGGTTGATTGGTTTTTCTGATATCACATCTCTGTTGTGGAGTCTTTATACAGCAGGGATTTGCAGCGTTCACGGTTCGGTAATGACGACTTTGGCAGATGAACCAGATTGGTCAATTGACCGATTATTCGACTCGCTAGAAGGTCGTCCTCTCGCCCCACTCAAAGGTTGCGGTTGGGGCGGTGGTGTGGTTACTGGTACTTTATTAGTAGGTAATCTAACGGTAGCTACTCACCTTTTAGCTACACCACTACAGCCACATCTTGATGGTGTAATTCTGGCATTGGAAGATGTTACAGAGGCACCTTATCGCATCGACAGGATGCTGACACAGTGGCGTTTAACGGGTGCTTTGGCTAAAGTCAGCGGTATTGCTTTGGGCGGTTTTACTCGCTGTGAAGCGCCGCCAACTGTACCTAGCTTTAGTGTAGAAGAAGTATTGCGCGATCGCCTGGGTGATTTGGGTATTCCCATTGTCTCTAATCTGCCTTTTGGTCATGATACTCCCAATGCAGCTTTGCCGGTGGGTGTAGAAGCAACTTTAGATGGTGATGCGGGGATATTAGCGATGCCTACGGCGGCAAGCTACGCATCATAGTTGAGCGCAAATATTGTAACTTTAGATTACCATCCAGATTAGTTTCAAATATTAATCTATTTCTGGATTACAACTAAATAATCCCGATCTAAATAAAAGTTTTTTCCATTTGGGCTAGACTCTTGAATTACTGTCATTTGCGCCTTTTCTATTAACCACTTAATTGCTTCTGGTGAAGTGGGTTGATACAACACTTCGTCATTATCGTATGCAGCAAACCTTGCCCAACCATTTGGTGTAGTTATATTAGTGGTATGAATAAAAGCTTTTCCACCTGACTTGAGAGTTTTGTAAATACCATTTAAGTATTTCCAAATTGTTTGTAAATCTAAATGTACAAATACATCGAAAGAATAGACAAAATCAAATTTTTCGCTAAACTCTGGTTCAAAGTGAGAATTTTTAATTAAATGAAACTCTATTTGAGGATATTCTATAAGCGCTGATTCAGCCTTATCTAGCATTTCTTGTGCTATGTCGAAACAGTATAATTTTTTTACGTTTTTAACTACTTTGGCGGCAATCCTACCACCACCAACACCTATTTCTGCAACTGTACTGTCTTGAGAAATAAATGGTGTAATATACTCACTCACAACGTTAACTGCATCTTCTACTGTCGCCCATTCATCACCTAAATAATTGACGTAATTATCTCTTTCATCATCTGTAATTTTTTGATTACCTAGAACAACTTGAGATTTATCCCATTTTTGGGCATAATTGTTCCAGAACTCTTGATTAATTTCAACGTTTGATGGCTGCATTGGTAACTCCCGTTAGTTGTAATGGTAATATCTCAGTTAAACAAGATTAGTACTATATCAGTTTCTCAGAATTTTTTGAAACCACTCTTGGGTGCGATCGCCCATAGCTTCTAAAGAGTACAGAGTTTCTGCTTGTTGGCGACAAGCTTGGCGATCAATTTCATCTAAATGCTTAATCGCTTCTACCAAACCTTGGACACTATCAGGTTGTACCAAAAAACCAGTTTTCCCTTCTTGGATAATTTCTGTCAAACCACCCCGACAATAAGCAATTACAGGCACTCCACAAGCTAAAGCTTCAATTGCAACATTACCAAAAGCTTCTACCCAACGGGGAGTTACTAATAAGGCTAGACATTTACCTAATTGTTGTTGTAACTCTACAGTAGGTAAAAAGCCCATATATTCTATCGGTGCATCAGGGTATTCTTGACAAATTTTCTCCCAGTAAGATACATCCTGTTTTAACCCGAATATTTTCAGCGTAATGCCGGTGATTTCTGCTGCTGCTACTGCATCTTCTAGCCCTTTTTCATGAGCTATCCTACCTACCCACGCCAAGCTCTGAGTTGGTTTTTGACAAAATTGATAAACAGATAAATCCATGCCATTTAACAGACAAATACACCGTTCTGCAAATGTGAAAGTAGCCGCCTGTGTTTGGCTGTGAACACCGATACTACCCGGAAAATTGATTGCTACTTGTTCAATAATCTGATCCATTGCATCTGTCAAAGAACCCATGCTGATCAAATGTGCGATCGCACAGTCAAAAAATGGTGTTAAATACAGTGGCAACCAATCATAAGCAAAATTCACAATCAAATCATAATCTGCTTGCGCTTGCCGAGCATAATCCCACATATTTGCCAAAACAGAATTTTTATACAGCAAAATTGGATCGCTACGACTCTGATTTTGCGCTGGTATCTGTATTAGTTCACCGGGAATTTCTCTAATAGGTAATGAATTGCTGATAGACCCTTGCGGTGCAACAATTTCTAATTTATGTCCTCGCCGCAGCATCTCTATAGCAATATTAGATAAAGTCAACTCTACTCCGCCTCCTAATCCTGAACCTAGCGGTCCCATTGGGGTAGAAATAAATAATAATTTATGGTGCATTCCCGTCGTTAATGTATTTTCATAAACATCATTTTTTCACCTAAACAACGTAGTTATTCGGTTTCGTTATGGCTCCACCCAAAAATATGTAATTAAATTCAACCCTGCTTCCCGTAGCAGCGAGTTGTAATCAGGTAAGGGTGAAAAACCTCTAAAAATTGACTCTGAAGTGTATGGAAAAATGTTTCTACTACTTTAGGATCATCTAAATGAAAAGGAAATTCTTGATTAAAACCTTTAAAGAAATACCAATTCACTATCATTTTACCTTCAGGATTCAAAGATTGATAAAATTCTAATAACTGCTGGCTAGGATCTGACACATGTTCTAAAACGTCGAAACACAAAATAGTATCAAATTTCTCTTTTGCGGGTATTTCAGTAGTACAAATTATTTTTTTGTCCAGTCCCATTTTCTCTGCTCGATACTGAATAAAATCACGATTCATCGGATTAATATCATAATAAATTACTTGATCCACTTGTGGGCAAAGAGCAGCACCAAGGGCATGAGTTCCTATTCCACCACCAAAATCTAATACTCTTCCTTGGGCATAATCTGCAATCAACCGCAGCATATCACCAATATAAGCATAACTTGATAAATGCCAAGCCCCCAATTCAAACAAGTAAAGTTCTCCTACTTTCTCACGATAGAAAGCAGTTGCTTCTTCCCAATTAAAATCTTTGCGCCCTAAGTTTTTTATTTGCTCTTGTCCTGCTGCTAACTTTGTCTCTATGGTTTCTGGATCTAAATTTAAAAAACATTGTAAATGATGTTTGAAGTCAAATGAATTTTCTAAAAAGCTACTCAAGAAAGAAGGAGCGGTAGAGGCTACCATAAAATTTATATCACAATGAAATCAACGTATTCTATTATAGAATAAATATATGCCATTTCATTCTGACTTATTACCAGTCGGACAAAATATAGTATATTTGAGCAATAATTTCTAAAAAAGAGAGATTTTTTCATGAAAATTGCCTTAGTTGCTGGAGGTTATATTCCAACACCTCCCTTATCAAATTCTATATTGACTCTCATGCAAGAGTATAAATATTTTTTAGATAAGCTTGGACATCAAGTAGATATTTTTAATAATAAAAATGTCAAGGAAGTCATCGACACAATCAATAATAATAATTACGATTTTGTCCATTTAAACGCCTATGAATTTGCTAGTCAATTCAATCAAAACCTAAAACAGAAGTATTGTTTTAGCTGTCATAACGGTTATTTTTTTAAACAAGATAAATGGGAGGAAGATTTTAAACAAGGATTTCAACATTACTTAAATACACCTGGGATAATTGCCCTTTCTCATCCAACAAAAGATATTTTTCTGAAAGCAGGTTATTCTGGATACATATCAGTGCAAGTAAACGGTATTGATACTCAAAAAATCGATTTTAAAGACCAAGGAAATAATAAAGCTATTTGTTTGGGTTGGATTCAACCGAGAAAACAGCAGAGATTACTAGCAGAAACGATAGATGGTAATTTAAACTTAGATTTTGTTGGGCTTTTAGATGACCCTGATTTTAAAGAAGGAACCACAACAAAACATCTAGGTATCTGGAGTTTAGAACAAGTTTATGCTAATCTCACAGATTATAATTGTTTAGTTTTAATTAGTGAGGGAGAAATTGCACCGCTTGTAGTATTAGAAGCGATGGCGGCAGGTTTATGTGTAGTTGTTTCAGAATCTGCTAGTGCTAACTTACACTCCAAAGAATTTATTAGAGTGTTGCCAGATAATATATTAACAAATGCTACCATCGAAAATCAAAAAATTGTTTGTGACACAATTATTGATTTAATTGAGAAAAATAAATCTTTTCGCCAAGAAATTGTAGAATATGTCAGGGAAAATTTTGATTTTAGCCACATCATTAAAAACTATATTCAGATAATTGACGAATTTACCAACCTTGACCATTAACTGTATCTGCTAAAACTGCATCATAGCAATAGGCATAGGGTTAGCAGCTAGTTTTACCGCAAAAAATATGACATTTAAGGAAAAATGAATGATGAATAAAGAAACGATAGAATTTATTGACAGAATATCATTAGCAGATGGAGATTATGTTTCAGTTGGGCTTGAAATCATCAAACCAGATAAATGTTTTCCCAACATGATCGTAGAAGATACAAATGCTTCTGATTTTCCTTCTATAAGAGGTGAAATTCCTCATAACGTATATGTAGACAAAAGAGAAACAGATGTAGAATTTCTCAGTCGGGATGAAGCACATATTCTTTATAATACTGCCCATAAATTTAGGGATAAAAAAGCTTTAGCAATTGGCTGTTGGTATGGTTGGTCTGTCTGTCATATGGCATTAGCAGGAGTACAATTAGATGTAATTGATCCTCTATTAGCCAGAGAAGATATTTATGAAAGTGTAACTAACTCTCTGCAATGTGCAGGTGTCCTAGACTCAGTTAATCTAGTAAGTAGTAATATTCCACAAAAAGTAGAGGAGTTAGCCGAACAATTACAACGTAAGTGGTCGTTGATTTTTATTGACGGAACTCATGAAGCTATAAATCCACTTAATAATGCAATCATCTGCGAACAATTAGCAGAGACAGAAGCTTTCATTCTATTTAATAACTTAAATACTCCCGATGTTGCCCAAGGCTTAGATTACTTAAAGCAAAAAGGGTGGAACACAATGATTTATCAAACAAGGCAAATTGTGGGAGTTGCTTGGCGCGGGAATATTGAGCCAGTCCAACATCAGCCAGATCCAAATGTTAATTGGAGTTTACCAGAGCATTTGCAAACCTATCATGTGAGTGAATTATCAACAGATTCAGTAAATGAATTTCTGGAAATTATTACCGCTATCCGACCTTACACCTTGTTGGGTGAAATACGTTTATTTTCACTTTACTCTCTGGCAAAAAAAATTTGTATAGAAGATATTCCCGGAAACTTTGTTGAATGTGGAAGTTATAAAGGGGGAGCAGCAGCGCTTTTAGCATTCGTAATTAAGCGATACAGCTTGCGCCCACGTCTACTTTATGCCTGTGATACTTTTGAAGGAATGCCCGAACCGACGGAAATAGATATATATAACGGAACACCCGCAAATGAAACTGGGTTTGGAGTTGGCACTTTAAAAGCTCCAATTGCAGAAAACATACAATCGATTTGTCAATTGTTAAAAGTCCAAGATATTGTTGTACCTGTTAAGGGTTTATTTGCTCAAACATTGCCTCAATATAAGTCTGAGATAGGTAGTATTGCCTTTTTACACGCTGATGGAGACTGGTATGAATCAACAATGGATATCTTCAATAATCTTTATGACAGTGTTGTTCTTAATGGGATGATTCAGGTTGATGACTACGGTCATTGGGATGGTTGTCAAAAAGCTTTACATGAGTTTGAGCGTTTGAGAGGAGAACAATTTAACCTTCATCGAATTGACTACACGGCGGTGTGGTTTAAGAAGGGTGAAGTTATAAATGCCCAACAAATCTAAAAATTGGCATGAAAATTACCCTTTTCCAATCCCAAATTCAAAAAATTTTTCGCCAGTTGATCAATTCTGCTTGGCGGCCTTCGCTGATGGGAATTATTCTGAGTATATTTTTGATATTCTTATATGGTTGTCAGGGGACAGTCCAGAAGAATAACGGAGTAATTCATCTGAGTTTATGGCAATCAATCAATCCCCCTGTTAATCGGGATGTGTTTAACAAATTAGTAAATAAATTTAATCAAACTCATACTGATATCCAGGTGGAATCTATCTTCGTAGGTCAACCCCAATTGCCAAAAATATTAACAGCAGTTGTGGGAAATACACCTCCAGATATTCTGTCATTCGATCCTCAATTGACAGGTCAGTTTATGGAACTAGGGGCAATTCAACCTTTAGAAACATGGCTAGACAAATTGCCATTGAAGTCGGAAATTAGCCCCAACCTATTGGAGGAATTAAAATTAGATGGTCATCTTTGGTCAATCCCGCTTTATACTGCCAATTTAGGGATTTTTTACCGACCGAAACTTTTCCAAGCTGCGGGAATTATGCAAACTCCTAAGACTTGGGAAGAATTGAGAGAAGTTGCTAAAAAATTGACTATAGACCGGAATGGCGATCGCAAACCTGAACAGTACGGAATATTACTACCTTTAGGAAAAGGAGAATGGACTGTCTTTAGTTGGTTCCCTTTTTTATTGAGTGCTGGGGGAGAAATTATTACCAATAACCGTCCGAATTTGGCGAATCCAGGTGCGATCGCCGCCTTACAATTTTGGCAAGATATATTAAAAGATGGTTCCGCAACACTTTCCTCTCCAGAGCGAGGTTATGAAGAAGATGCTTTTATCTCAGGCCGTGTTGCTATGCAGATTACAGGCCCTTGGACTTATATCATGAAGTCCAATGTTGACTTTAAAGTATTCCCCATACCTACAAGTGTGAAACCGGCTACGGTGACAGCTACTGGAAATATGTATTTGATGAAGACTACGCCAGAAAGAGAGCAAGCCGCACTCAAATTTTTAGAGTATGTCTTGAGTGAAAAATTTCAAACAGAATGGAGTATGGGGACGGGTTTTTTACCAGTTAACCTCAAATCTGCCGAAAGTCAGGCTTACCAAGAATTTCTCAAACAAAAACCTGTCTTGAAAGTCTTTATTGACCAAATGTCTGTATCAGGTTCTCGACCAATCATTCCTGGCTATAGTCGTCTTTCTGACAGTCTTGGTCAAGCGATCGAGGCGACATTGATGGGTGAGTCTCCCGAAAAAGCTCTCAAAACAGCACAAAAGCGTTTAGAACCTATTTGGGATGATAAATAAATGCAATTGGGGAACTCGTGATACTTTTTGAGGTGCAGTAGCTTGAGTAGATAATTAACTATTAGCATTGGTAAGAATTCCTACAAGCACTCGCACTAATTCTTCCAAACCTTCGGGAACACGATAAAGTTTGATATCTTGCATGACTCGTTTATCTTGTCGGTAAAATATCCCAAATCGCCAATTTTCTCCATTTGTTACAGCACCATACAAAGTTGGTGTTTGAGAATGTGTCCATTGGTCGAGTGCTATCAATTCAATTGCAAGTTGAGTAAATCCCCGGCTTAAATCGGATTGTTTGGCTTTAATTACTAACAGTAAATTGGAAGATGAAATATAGTAATCAAAACTTCCTTTGAGTTGTTCGCTAATATTAATAGGATACTCAATGTTTAATTGAGTTTGCGTTTGGTCGGCGTTCGTAACTACATCCCAGTTCGGCCAAAATATCTGCTGGGGCATAAGGTAATTCAAAATATTTACTAAATGTATAACTTTGACCGGGTTGGAGAATGCGCGGGCGAGTCATAAATATTAAGGTTAGGAAATATATGGATAGAAGTCAGGGAGAAGCTTCAGTTTTGCGATGTGAATTTATTTTCAATGTACACAAGCCAATTGCTGGTATAGCTCCTAGAATCACTGCTGTAAATCCTTGTCCACTCCAATATAGTATGGGAGTACGGTAGCTTTCTGGAATTAAATTTTGTACAAGAAAAAGCAACCAAACCAAAATACTAATCAATAAAAAAGAGATTGAGGGTAAAAAATTCCACCACCAAATGTCTGCTGTATATCGCCTCAATACTAACCACTGGCAAAGCCCCAGCCAAATACCAGAAATTATATATGCGATCGCTGACAGAAATCCAAAAATAAAAGTTTGTTCAGGAGATAAAGTTTCATTTAACGATGAGGCAATGGATGAAATGTAGTTAATCCAAGCTGTAGAAATGCCGTTGGCAATCAACCAACCGGCACTGGTAGCACATATCCACTGCCAACCCGATAAATATCGGTAAAGGATAAGGCTCTGGTCGGTGGCGAAAATTACGGCAAATACAACGTTGCTGAGACTTCTGACTAAAATGCTCCATGTTTGTGGCTGGAAAGCAACGGTAGATGATAGGCTTTGGAGAATAATTTTCTCTAAGGCGATACTAGCAACGCCACCCACAACCCATCCGATAACGGTCATCAAGGTAAACTGAATAAAGAACCTCTGTCGCTGCGATCGCGGAATCAAAAATTTTCGTAGATTAGGCTCGTTGTTAGTAGATGCAGCATAATCGGGATTGTTAGAGTCAGTTTGCATAGGAAGTTAGGGGAGTGGAGGATGAGGAAGACAAGGGGGACAACTATGCCCAATGTTCAGTTCAATGTTAATTCTTGTTTTATCCTATTCCCGACTCCCCACCGCCAACTCCCTTTTTCCTACAAACCTGCTGAAAAAGCGTAATGCCAGAATGATAAGCTAAACAGTGACATAAAAAAGTGACTTAGGATGAAGTGATAAATGGGTGTTTCTTCAACAACTCCTCATCTGTTGCGGGCTGCTCGCGGTGAAGTGGTAGATCGTCCCCCTGTATGGATGATGCGACAAGCCGGACGATATATGAAAGCATATCGAGACTTAAGAGATAAGTATCCTTCCTTTCGCGATCGCTCGGAAATTCCAGAAGTAGCAATTGAAGTTTCCTTACAACCCTGGAGAGCATTCCAGCCAGACGGAGTAATTTTATTTTCTGATATTGTCACCCCATTACCTGGTTTGGGCATTGGCATGGACATTGCCGAAGGTAAAGGGCCAATCATTGACTCGCCTCTGCGGACTCAAGAACAAATTGATCGTTTGCGTCCTTTAGAACCAGAAGCAGACCTACCATTTATTAAGACAATTTTGCAAGCGCTGCGCTCTGAAGTGGGCAATAAATCAACAGTGTTAGGCTTTGTGGGTGCGCCGTGGACGTTAGCAGCTTATGCGGTAGAAGGAAAAGGTTCTAAAACCTACTCCATCATCAAAAACATGGCATTTTCCGACCCGACGATATTGCATCAATTGTTAGCTAAATTAGCAGATGCGATCGCCATCTATGCCCGGTATCAAATCGACTCTGGTGCCCAAGTTGTGCAAATGTTCGATTCTTGGGCGGGTCAGTTGAGTCCTCAAGATTATGATACCTTTGCTCTCCCCTATCAGCAGAGAGTTTTCCAGCAAGTCAAGCAAACCCATCCTGATACACCTTTGATTTTGCTAGTTAGCGGTAGTGCGGGTGTGTTGGAAAGAATGGCAATATCTGGTGCTGATATAGTCAGTGTAGACTGGGCAGTGGATATGGCAGACGCACGAACCAGATTAGGCAAGCAAGTCAAAGTTCAGGGAAATCTTGACCCAGGCGTGCTATTTGGCTCTAAACAGTTTATCCGCGATCGCATTCTCGATACCGTTCGCAAAGCTGGTAATTGGGGTCATATTCTCAATCTCGGTCACGGTGTCTTACCAGAAACTCCAGAAGAAAATGTCGCTTTCTTCTTTGAAACTGCAAAGGAACTGAATCTTGCAGGAGTTAAAAGTTGAGAGTATCGCTGTTAAAGTGAGTTCAGATGAGAGTACAATTTGCATTCGTTACTAGCTCTGAACTCGACAGTTGAGGTTCTGAACTCGACAGTTGAGGTTCTGAACTCGGAAGTTGCACCTCTGAACTCGGCGGTTGAGGTTCTGAACTCGGAAGTTGCACCTTTGAACTCGGCGGTTGAGCCTCTGAACTCGGCGGTTGAGGTTCTGAACTCGGAAGTTGAGCCTCTGAACTCGGAAGTTGCACCTCTGAACTCGGAAGTTGAGGTTCTGAACTCGACAGTTGAGGTTCTGAACTCGGAAGTTGAGCCTCTGAACTCGGAAGTTGCACCTTTGAACTCGGAACTTTTAACTTTATTCTTAACTCATAACTCCTAACTCCTAATTCATAACTCCTAACTTATTAAAATCTTAGTATGAGCCAGAAACGGATTTTAGTGACTGGTGCAAGTGGTTGTATAGGTCATTATTTAACAGAAGCCTTAATTAAGGAAACAGATCACGAACTGTATCTGCTAGTTAGGAACCCAAATAAACTGCAAGTTGATACCAAAGCACGTTCAGGTATCAACGTTTTGCAAGGTGATATGCAAAATATTCACCACTTTGCCGATTTGCTATCCACGATTGATACAGCGGTACTCACCGCCACAGCTTGGGGTGGTGATCAGACATTTGATATTAATGTCGTCAAGACTATAGAGTTGATGAAGCTGCTAGATCCAGACCATTGCCAGCAGGTAATTTATTTTTCTACAGCTAGTGTTTTGGATCGGTACAATCAACCATTAAAAGAAGCAGGGGAAATTGGGACAGATTACATCCGTTCTAAATATGACTGCTTACATCAAAAAGAAAAATTAGCGATCGCACCCAAAATTACCACACTCTTCCCCACTTTAGTAGTCGGCGGTGATACCAACAAACCCTATTCTCATCTCACATCTGGTATTCCAGAAGTTACGAAATATATTAATTTGATTCGCTTTTTAGAAGCAGATGGCAGTTTTCACTTTATCCACGGACGAGACATTGCTACTGTAGTGCGATATTTAATTGATCATCCTCCTACAAATGATCAACCACATCGGCTTGTTTTAGGTCAGTCACAATTAACTGCTAACCAAGCAATAGAAGAAGTTTGCGCTTATTTAGGCAAAAAGATTTACTTTCGCATTCCCATATCTTTAGCGTTAGCTAATTTGATTATTGTTCTGTTCCGCATTCAGATGGCCGCTTGGGACAGATTTTGCATGAGCTATCGGCATTTCACCTATGAAAAAGCGATTAATCCCGATAGTTTCGGCTTGCCAAATTACTGTGCAACCATGAGTGATGTTTTGAAGATTAGCGGCGTTGAACGTGCTAAAAATTGGATATAACCTGTGGCTTTTGACAACCTTTGTAAAAAATTAGCAGAAAAATAACGTATTGTATGGAGGATATATCGCTCAAACTTTGCGTTCCTCTGCGTTTAAAAAAGCTACAGGCATAGGGAAGAATGAAAAATTACCTCTTTCCCGTCTGATTCCCGTTCAGGTAAAAATATCAATGGTAAAATAAGACAACTTTAATAAAAAGTCAATAAGTCTTTATTTTCGTTAGAGTGGGATAACAATCAAAGTGTGAGGATTGATACTTAATGCGAATCTTATTAGTGTATCCAATATTTCCCAAAACCTTTTGGTCATATGAAAAAATCTTGGAGTTAGTTGATCGCAAAGTTTTATTACCACCTCTGGGTTTAGTAACAGTGGCGGCGATTCTGCCCCAAGAATGGGAATTCAAGCTAGTCGATCGCAACATTCGCCCAGCGACAGAAGCAGAATGGGCATGGGCAGATGTAGTAATTCTCTCGGCGATGATTGTCCAAAAACAAGATTTACTTGACCAAATCCAAGAAGCAAAGCGGCGTGGCAAGCTAGTCGCAGTCGGCGGACCCTACCCCACCTCTGTACCTCACGAAGTTGAAAATGTTGGTGCAGATTTTCTGATTTTGGATGAAGGGGAAATTACTCTGCCCATGTTTATTGAGGCAATTCAACGGGGAGACACATCTGGTACTTTCCGCGCCACAGAAAAACCTGATGTAACCAGTACACCAATACCCCGCTTTGACTTATTAGAATTGAATGCCTATGACATGATGTCGGTGCAGTTTTCGCGCGGCTGTCCCTTCCAGTGCGAATTTTGCGACATTATTGTTCTCTACGGGCGCAAACCGCGCACCAAAGCCCCAGCACAATTGTTAGCAGAGTTAGATTACCTCTACGAATTGGGTTGGCGGCGGGGTGTATTCATGGTGGATGATAACTTTATTGGCAACAAACGGAATGTAAAATTGTTGCTCAAAGAGTTAAAAGTCTGGATGGCAGAACATAAGTATCCCTTCCGATTTGACACTGAAGCTTCAATTGACTTAGCAGAAGACTCAGAAATGTTAAAGTTGATGGTTGAGTGCGGTTTCTCGGCGGTGTTTTTGGGAATCGAAACGCCGGATGAGGATAGTTTGCAGATGACCAAGAAGTTTCAAAATACTCGCAATTCTCTAACCGAGGCAGTGGAAACCATCACCAAAGCGGGATTGCGCCCAATGGCTGGGTTTATTATCGGGTTTGATGGCGAAAAAGTAGGTGCTGGCGATCGCATTGTCCGCTTTGCTGAAGCAGCAGCTATTCCCTCTACCACCTTTGCTATGTTGCAAGCGTTACCAAACACGGCGCTTTGGCATCGCCTGAAAAAAGAAGGACGACTGCGAGAAAACCAAGATGGTAACATCAACCAAACAACATTGATGAACTTCTTGCCTACCCGTCCACTGGAAGAACTTGCACGGGAATATGTTGAGGCGTTTTGTACTTTATACGACCCAGTGCAATATTTAGATCGCACCTATCGCTGCTTTTTAATGATGGGTTTGCCGAGTTGGAAAGCCCCAGCTAAAATGCCAGAGTGGATAGTTATTAGAGCGCTGCTGACTGTAATTTGGCGGCAAGGAATCAAACGAGAAACTCGCTGGAAGTTTTGGCATCATTTAGTCAGTATTCTCAAGCGTAACCCAGGAGTTATTGAGCATTACATCGCTGCTTGTGCCCACAACGAGCATTTTCTAGAGTATCGCCAAATTGTGCGTGATCAAATCGAAAATCAGTTAGCAGAATATCTAGCACAAGGTGCAGAAAAGCCTTATGTTCTAGTTAAGGAAAAAGCTGAAGCAGTAGTCAGTTAAAGGTGGTAATAGGTAATAGCAAATAACAATACCTTCGCCATTTTTTTGTAGGTTGGGTTGAGCGTTCGCGTAGCGTCCCGTAGGGAAGCAAAACCCAACGTATTTATTGGGTTTCGTACCTCAACCCAACCTACGAATCCAGGCATTTTTCGATTTGGCTAAGGTATTGAAATAAATTACTTATTATCCATTCTCAATTAAAAGTATATGAATGCAATATGTAAGTTTAAATTACTTTACAACCATGTTCAGTATGCAGTCTGCGTCCGGCAAACACGGCTGCATCTTGGGTATAAGGTAATTGTGTTTTAGCGCCTTACGACATCAGAGGAGATGGAATTTTAGGGATTTAACCCAGCTCGTTTAAAGATTGCGTTAGGAGTAATTTCTAATTCTGGTAGCAAATCATCAGTAATTAGTTGATGATCTCGATAAGTAATCGGCAAGGAAGATAGCGCAAATACAGTTACAGTTCTAGCTTTGGTATCAACCACCCAAACACGAGAAACACCACCTTTGAGATAATCAGTTGCTTTTTCAGCAATTTCGCCAAAAGTTTGACCAGGTGAGATAATTTCAACCACCAATTCAGGTGCAACAGGACAAGCTTCATCTAATAGCCAGTCAGCAGGAAGACGGTGATATGAAACATAGGTCAAATCTGGTATAGGCATCCAATCTTGTTGATTTCGTGTCAGTTTGATTGCCCATTCGATCACAACCCGACCCTTTTCTTTCGCCCATGCAGACAATAGTATAAATAAAGCACCAGTAGTCGAGCCATGAAAAAATTTAGGTGACATTTCATCGTCTTTATATTTGGGAACAGCTTCACCGTTAACAAACTCGTATGTAACATCACCTTCGGGAAGCGCGAGAAATTCCTCTAAGGTTAGGCGTTTATTAGAAGACTGAACCATAGGTTTTATATAGTAAAAGAGGTTTGCTTTTAGTTTAGGCGATCGCTCTCTCAATCAATACCGAATCCAATCGCCCAAACTATCGGGACTTCCTAATGTGAGTTTAAATTACTTTACAACCATACGCTTGAAATAGTACTCTCCAAACTTGAGTAGCAGGGGAAGAAGTGGTGTAACTACAGAAAGCAAGTATTGACGCAAGGTTGTAACATCAAAAGGCCATACAGGAAATTCATTAGTCAATGTGTAGAGAGAACGCAACTCTTGAAGTTTAACAGCTTCTTTCTTCAAAATTTCTCCATCGCTCTTCAAGCTTGTGTGAATACGTTTATAATCTGCTTGAAACTGCCTCGCAATCTCGCTTAGTAATTCTTCTTTAGCTTTTCTCATGCCTCTGCGGGCGGTAAGGAGAGGTCCAAAAAAGCATATTAACGATATAGGAATATAGAGCAGAATTGTTAAATTAAAATACCAGTACTCCTGCGCTATTCCTTGACTAATAAATTGATACTTACTCAATGTTATCATCGTACCAATTATAGCCGCTAGGTAAGCTGTATTCAGAGAATATTGACTCAGCGGACTCAACCCGCCACACCGATCAGGATGGAGTGGATTGATATTAAGTCGCTTATTATCTTTGCCCAAAAGTTCATGCAGTAACCAAACATTAGTTGTTAGGTTCAAAACTAATATACTTCCTGCGTAAAATATTGCAACAGCGTTAATTGCCCCCGTCAGAGCAGGAATTCCTCCATCAGATCCTGTCCAGTTGTAAACATCTTGCTGTAGAGAAAAATACCATATTCCAAAAGCGATCGCTGTTCCTAACGCCAAAAATTGCCGCCACGACTTTTGGTACGGCAATAATACCGATTTAATTTCTGCTTCAGTAGTATCAACACTATCTGATTTTTCAAGGTACTCAATTAGTCGATAGATTGCTTTAAATGACCACAGGTAGTAGCCAAAGATAATTGGATTGAGCAAGCAGATCCACACCCAGGTAAACCAATCTTGTAGCAATCCTAAGTGTTTTTCATGCAAAATCAACGTCTTAGTTACCGTAGCAGCAATTAAATAAAAACCTGATGTAATGACGATTGAAAGCATTCCTAAAGTTACAGGTGTCAAATGGCATTTCTCAATTAACCAACTGGCTATAGGATCAGCGCGGTAAAAGTCTTTGCCTTCCATACTATTTATGAAAAATAATATGCTATCTCTTTTTTTTAATTATTCTTCAAAATTATATTTATGTTTATTTATGTATATTTATATTAGCTATTTTACTTTTCCAATCCCAGTTATTTGAAAAATAAACTCTGCTGCTTTACTCATTAACGAAGTATCAATCTAAATTTGATAATTTCCTTGTTTTAAAACCTCTGCTACAACTTTACTGAAATCTGCATTACCTTTCCTCGCACCCAAACCATTAATTGCACATTCAATTTGTCTAACACCACAACTTAAAGCAATGAGTGAATTATCTACCGCCATGCCTAAATCATCATGACAGTGGACTGAAACGACAGCTTGATTAATATTGGATACTCGATTAAAAATCATTTGCAGAAGTTGCGAAAAATCTTCTGGCGATGCCAAACCTAAGCTATCAGGAATACTAATAGTATTAGCACCATTCTTGATTGCGGTTTCAATAGATTTACACAAAAAATCTGGCTCACTTCTGGGAGCATCAAAAGCAGTCCATTCTACATCATCACAGTAATTGCGTGCTAGAGAAACGCTTTCTTTAATTGTTGCTAATACTTCTTCTGCGTTTAGTTTAGATTGATTTTTAAGATTTACTGGAGTATAAGTATGAATTCTACCTCTTCTAGCTGGTTTAATTGCTTCAGCAAGAGTGTTTATTTCATTTAAATTGGAACTCGCTAGCCCACAAATGATCGAACTTTTAATTATTTTAGAAATATTAAAGACTTCATCAAAATCTTTTTGAGAACTTCCTGGATAACCAACTTCAATAATATCTACTCCCATTTCTTCGAGCAACTGGGAGATGGTGATTTTTTGTTGGAGATTCATTTTGACACTAGGCATCAGTTCTCCATCACGCATGGTAGTATCAAAAATAATTACTTTGTGATGATTTTTTAACATATTTGCTAGCTGATCGCATCTCAACTACAAGCACTAAATTTAAGTGGGGAACGTGCCTTACTGCCTTACCCACCAAGACTAGATTACTTTTTCGGTTGTCTGTATGCTGGGGTGATAGCTGCTCTGGCTGTTGATTATTTACAAGCGTTTATTTAAGTTCCCAACTAAACTTTTGATTCTAAAGATTTGAGTAACTCAGTATTTACACCCGATTCACGAATCAGGGCAATTTTGCCAGTGCGAGCGATTTCTCTTAAGCCAAATTTTTGTAAGACTTGCACGATCGCTACCATCTTACCCGGATCTCCCACAACTTCTAAGGTGAGAGAATCTTCCGCCACGTCTACAACTCGCGCCCGGAAAATTTGAGACAGTTCGATAACTTCTGAGCGATTGCTGCTATTAGCATTCACCTTAAATAGCATCAATTCTCGCTCTACACAAGGAGTTTCGGTAATGTCTTGTACCTTGAGAACATTGACTAACTTGTATAGTTGCTTGGTGAGTTGCTCGATCACGCGATCGTCACCAGGTACAACCATTGTAATTCGGGAGACTCCTCCTTGTTCAGCCGGGCCAACAGCAAGGCTTTCAATATTAAAGCCGCGACGGGCAAATAAACCAGAAATGCGGGAAAGAACACCCGCCTCATCTTCTACCAGAACCGAAAGGGTATGTTTCATTTTCGCCAACAGAGGCTAGAACAGGATTTGAGTAACGCAGACACTAGTACTGCTTGGCAAAATTCAAAATTCACTCGTTCAAAATTCAAAAATCCTTGAGTTCCAAGCTTTTGACATTTTGGCAAATGTATGTTGATTTCCGCCGTGACGTTTTAGCTAAAGCTACGCTAGACGTATTGCTGCACTAAATTGTAAGTATGATCTTCAATTGTAAACTTAATAGCTGCACTCATTGCATTCTCTAGAGAGAAATTGAGCAAAAATCATCCTGCAAGTCGGAATTTTATTGAAGGCATATCTTTTTGTTGGCAGATGCTACGTTTTTGTAAAGCTTTTATACTCAAATATAATAAGCCTCTAATAGGAGAAAAGTTTTATGGGTTGGTTAAAAAGACTATTTGGAATGGAAAAACCTCAAAATGCAGAAGTAAACCCTACTCCACAGACAATACGACAAGCCCCTAGTACTAGCGTTGCGCCTACTGCTACTCAATCAATACCCCCAGAACGTCTAGGATTGAACGGTGAATACGACCAAAGTGGGTTAGCAAAGCGGGTAGCATTAGCTTTTGATCAAGACCCCCAACTGGATGATGTTGATACCCTTTGGGTTGCTCAGACTGGTAGTACTGTGGTACTGAAGGGTAAAGTTCCTAGTCAAGAGATTCTCAACCAAATGATTTCTGTAGCCCGTTCTGTAAGTGGTACTACAGATGTTGATACCAATCAAGCGACGATTGGTTAGCTACTAAGTAATTCAAAATAAAATAACCCAATCGTGGCAAACTTATTAGCTTGCCCGATCGCACAGAAACTATAACATATGAGGAATAACTAAAGGTTGGCGATCGCCAACCCGTTTCTCAAGCCAATCTAAAATAGCTTGGTTAATTTGCTCTGGGCATTCATCATGGGGACAATGACCTACATCTTCTAGATTTAGCACTTCTAATTTATCGTTATACTGGGCAAATTGGTTAGCAAGGGCTGGGGGAACAAACCGATCTTTTTGTCCCCAAATTAACAGCATCGGAATTGTTAAGGTTGGTAATACTGTCTTGACACTAGGACTAAAATCAATTCCGATCGCAGCTTTGAACAAAGCACTAAAAGCCCTAGCAGAACCCCTATCTTGGGGAGGCCCAGCTAAAATTTCTATGAGTTCATCAGTAATCGCCTCTGGGTTAGCGTAAGCGAGACTAGCCCAGCGACGTAGTACACCAGGCCGACGCACGAAGTTAAACACAGGTTTAAGTATCAACGGGGAAGCGACAATATTTTTAATTGCTCTGACAACTGGTTTTAGAACCGGAGGAATTGCTTCTTGTTCTAATGAGGGGTCGGGTAAACTCATCATCACCATACCCCGCACCATATCAGGATGGGTGGCGGCGGCAGCCATAGAAATCAGCGAACCGTTAGAATTGCCTACTAATATTACTGGCTGACGGATAAATGTTTTCCAAAAATCGTAAACCTGCTCTACCCAGAGTTGGATACTGTAATTAACCGGGGCTTTTTCAGAAGCCCCAAAACCCAGCATATCTAAGGCGTAAACTGTGTGATGCTCACCCAACACCTCTAAGTTATGTCGCCAATGACCAATGGAAGCACCAAAGCCATGTAACAGGATTAGGGGCGTTGTATTGTGGTTATTTTGGGCAGGGCGAATGTAAGTGTAGCGAGTTTGCCAGCCCCGCCAAACCCAATCCCTTTGATTACCAATTCGCTCCTGCCAGTGTATCGCAGTGGTCATAGTCGCCTCCAATTTATTAGAGTTTAAATACTATTCTGACATTAGTAAAATTCAGCAAGCTTAACTGAACTGTATTAGGTTAAAGGGGAAAGTTTTTGAATACATCCTTTACCCCTTAACCCAGGGCTATTTCATTCTAGGCATAAACCGCCCAAAACTAAAGTTTCAGGCTAATAGCTAAAGTCCGTTGAAACGGACTATAACCTTCTTTCAGTCGTCTTTAGACTCAGAATTCATTCTGAGGCGGGCTAGATGAGAATGAAATAGCCCTGGCATTTTGCTTGCGGAAAACACCGAAATGAGTAAGTCAAATAAGCTTTTGAGTAAGTCAAATGAACTTTTGAGTAAGTCAAATGAACTTTTGAGTAAGTCAAATGAACTTTTGAGTAAGTCAAATGAGCTTTTGAGTAAGTCAAATAAGCTTTTGCTTATTAAATTTAACTTTATCTGTTTTTCCGATACAGTAATACTGTTTCACTGTTGATCACGTTGAAAGGGCTGTTATTTCTTTAAAAAGCGCAGACGAGATGTAAATATATCCACCTCTGGTATTTTCATCCATAAAGCGATCGCAGCAAACACCGCAATCCCCACGAAGCTAGAGACACACAACTGCAACAGCAAAATCAGTAAACCCGTTTTACCTAGCAACTGCTGCAAACCAACCAATGTCCCATAGCTTGCGATCCCAGCTACTACACTACCAGCAGTCAAACCCAAAATCGGCAAACTCCACTCCCGCCAAGGTAAACCATTGAGTTTGCGATCGAGCAACCACAATAGCATTAACATTGAACTGCAATTTACACCCACTGTTGCTAACACCAAACCGGGAGCGCCAAAAGGCCCAACTAAAATCCAATCGAGTAAGGCATTGAGGAAGATGTTAAAAGTACTAATCCGAAAAGGTGTTTGTCCATCGCCCAAGGCATAAAACACCCGTACCAAGACATCACGCCCCAAATAGACAAACATTCCAATCCCGTAAAAAACTAGTAGGGATGATACTAGTTGGGTAGCGTCTTGCTTAAAAGCACCACGCTCATACACAAGCTGGACAATGGGTACAGATAGCGCCACCATCAACGCTCCTAGAGGTAGCATAGTGACAGCACTAAGCATGAGTCCTTGGCGAATTCGTAATTTGAGATCGTGCCAATTTTCTGGTTCAGCTAGTTTGGCAAATATTGGTAATAGGGGCAGTAAAATGATATTAGAAATAATCCCCAAGGGAGTCTGCACTAACAAGTTGGCATAGTTAAAGCTAGCAGCAGCACCAGGAATAGGACTAGCAAAGTAAAGGACGGTGGCAAAGTTAATTGGCATCATACCAGAGGAAATGGTTGCCGGAGTCATGATTCTAATCACTTCTTGGACGCTGGGGGATTTAAAATCAAATCTCAGCCGTAATGTCCCCAATCCTAACCGCCACTGGACAATTAGCTGTACCAACCACTGGAGAATCGCCCCTGCTAAGGTTCCCCAAGCTAATACTATGCCACCGATGAAAGCATATTCCGGCTTAATAATATCCTTGCCTAGTTGCAAAACCATAATGCCAATGCCGGCAATAACGGTAACACTAGATAATAAAGGGCTAATGGAGAGTAACCAATATTGATTGGCTGCATTGAGAGTACCGAAGCCAATACCAATTAAACCTGAAAATAAAGCCATCGGTGCCATAATGCGAATCTGTTGAATTGCGATCGCTCTGGTTGTAATATCCAAACCATGACCGACTAGATCAACGATCGCATCCGCAAATAAAATCTGAGCAACTGTCACCACTAACAGCAATCCAGACACCAGTGTTGTCACCGTTTCCACTAAAGGAGCTGCTTCTTCTCGATTGCGCTTGGCTAAAACGCTGACAACTGCACTGTGTAACGGCCCATTTACACCCCCTAGTAATATCAATAGAAAGCCAGGAATAATATAGGCATAACTATAGGCAGTGGCAGCAGCACCAACCCCAAAAGCCGCAGCAATGGCTAACTGCCGCACTAAACCAACAACTTTACTAATTAACGTAGCTATGGCAACAATGCCAGCAATTCCAGCGAAAGAACGAGAAGGTTTTTGGTCTTGTTGTGTCACGAATAATACCAGACAACTCTTGCTGAGTGCATATTTTAAAACATTTAACCTGAAATCCCGCAGTCTGTCAGGTAATTTTTGACAAATTAGTTATGAGATTTTAGTCTAATGGCAATCTTTTTAAGTATGATGCTTGCGACGGGCGGAGCGATGCCTACGGCGGGCTACGCCTACGCTCAAAATTAAAAAAGAATTCAGAAGTCAAAATCAATAAGTGGTGGGTCTAAATCACCGTTCCAAAACTTAATTACGAATTACGTTAGCGAGTCCGCGTTCGCTTTTAGAGGTTGTTTGAAAAGTTCTATTGTAGGTAGCAAAACATTCTAGATCCCCCTAAATCCCCCTTAAAAAGGGGGACTTTGATTCCGGTTCCCCCCTTTTTTAAGGGGGGTTAGGGGGGATCGATAAGTGCTTAAAATCACAGCTAAATACTTTTAAAACATCCTCTTAGCGTCTCATAGAGATCGTCATTACGAATTATTTTAACTGTCCTTCCACTTTTCCATAAGCTTTCTTAACCCAATACCCTCTGGGTGGCTTTTCTACACCATAAGCCTTACACCATTTTTCTATAGCCTTATCAGACACGCCCAAATCTCTGCCAATTTGTGCAGTTGGCTTTTCCCAAACTAATTTTTCTAGTTCTTCTTTTGATGGTCTTTCTACTTTTCTGGTATGAATTCTAGAGTCTGGGTTAACCTTTCTGGTTGTTAAATCAACGCCAAACTCCTTGTAGGTTCGCTTAGATGCTGCTTCAGTTAAACCTGTAAAATCCTCCCACCAGTAAAAAGGATTGGGTGATTTAGGTGGTGTTGTCCTGATACCGCAACCACCAAACTTGATTGATGGATATACTACTTTGTTTATATCTGGCAAATAAAGTCCATAGAAATCAAAGTCATCAGATTTGTACTTTTTCTCATGACAACCGTTCTTGTCTGCCCAATTGGTTTTATTTTTCAGTGTGCCGTCGCTACTGTATTTAGCTTGAATTCTGTAACATTTGCCATCCTTGTAGGCAATCAAATCAAAGGGTGCGTGTTCAGTTACTACTGGTACAAAAACCGAATATTCTTTCTCGACTAAATCTGCTATCACTTTAGCAGCTGCTAGATCACCCTTATCTTTTGTGTGGTGCATTTATATGAACACTCAAGCCTATTTGGTAAATTACCATGAAAAGCCTTCTTTAGGGTTCGTATTAAGTTAAAACGGGCGCGGCAGGGCTCGAACCTGCGGCCAACGGATTAGAAATCCGTGGCTCTATCCACTGAGCTACGCGCCCAATATGAAATAATGGCTCCCAAAAGAGTCACCGACATTATTATATCGTTCCCACTTGCCAAGAAGCAAGCTAAAATTGCAGATTTCCCACTAGCAAGGCTAAGATCCAAGTCGCTAGTTAGTCAATTTACATTAAAAACAAAGCAGATGGGGTATTGGTTAAGTATATTGTGTTGTCAAAGGATTATTTGCCTTATGCCGGGTTGCTCTGGGTGGTTTACCCTAGTGAAGTATCTAGCGCGAGTTAGATCCATTTCCACAGCAGGCTAGGTAATTTCAGCCTTGGCGATGCTGCCAAATGCCATTATATATTCCATATTAAGAATGCCCCTGTCAGGAGTTATTTGCTAGTGCCATGTTTATTCTCAAACGGCAGGATGTTGAAATATCAAGCATTCAGCACCCAAAAAAGGATCAGCAGATGCAGATCCTCACTTATCAAGGGCAGACTTTTCGCTTGATTAGTGTTTTCAAAGCTAGTCAAGAGGAAGAAGCTAGAGCCTTATGGAGAGAATTAACGGATAACCGGGGTAAAGCCTGTGTTTTACTGGAGGAACCGGAACGCTTTAGCGTTTGGGGTAAAATCCGTTTAGAGCAACTTGGTAATGACACGGGTGGTCATAGTAAAGCGGGGATTTTAAGCCAAGCTAGTATTTTACTGTTGCAAGGGGTTTATATCGACATTGAAGAGTTTTTAGGGACTCGGCAAGCTGCATTATTTGAAAAAGATATTGCGGAGGTATTAAAGCAAAAGCAATTTCCCCAAGCATCTTCCCTAGAAGCAGTTAAATATTTGATATCTACGAATCCTTTGCCTACAGCCAAAATGCCTCTTTGGCAAGAAAATCATGTAGTTATCCTCTTGCAAGAACTGCATCGACTAGGAAAAGCGTATTTTGGCAATGCCAATTTTACCAAACAAGTGATCTATAAGTTAGAAGATATGCCAGAAGCCGAGCGATCGCTGTTTATTAGTTGGCTAAATCAATCGCCACTGAGTAAACTATGGCAGTAGCATGGAAACTTTTTCAACAACTTCCTGCCGTTGGCACTTGCTTTTGGTGTCCAATTGTGTATTGTCTGGCAGGAAAACTGCTGGTTGTACAGTTCCTTAACTCAAAATATTGCCAGACTGCATCTACATAGTCAAGCCCTATGAATAACTCTTACGACAATTCCTTTCTTTCTAAATCCATTTTCACCACTCAAAACCTTGTCTTAGCTAATATTGGCTGGGGTGTACTGGCACTGCTATACTATTTGTTGTTTAGTGCCAAAGTTCCCGGAGCAGATGGCATAGAAAGCCGGGCTGAGTGGTATGTGATTGGCACAAATATTTTTGAAGGTTTAGCCTATTTGAGTGCCGGTATCTTATGCTTGAAGAACTGGCTGAGTCCGCAAATCGTCAGCGGTCGGAATGTTTGGCTCTTGATTGGCTTAGGTATGCTTTCCTATTTCGTTGGGGGGATAATTTTCGGCTATACCGAAATAATTTTAAAAGAAGAACCAGATGTGTCTTTAAGCGATATATTTTTTGTACTAACTTATCTATTACTTGGCGCAGGCATGATTTTAGCTGTGGCTTCCAGGCGAATCAATCTGGAAAAATGGCAGTGGCTAATTGTGTTAGCAATTGCAGTATTCGGTAGTTTGTTGGCATGGTGGATTTCTATGCAACAGGAAACGCCCTCGGAACTGCTAGTCGCTATTTTGAACTGGTTTTACGTAGTTAGCGATGTGGTTTTGTTAATTATTGCTACCATTCTGCTCTTAGCATTTTGGGGGGGAAGAGTTTCCCAGTCTTGGCGAATGATTGCAGCGGCAGCCTTTTCGCTTTACATTGCAGATATGTGGTTTAAATACGCCCAAAGCCCCAATTATCAAAGTGGGGAGATATTAGAAGTGTTTTGGGTGTTTAGTGGAGTGTTATTTGGCATGGGCGCTGTCTTAGAATATGACGCATCACTAAGACGAACGCGGCGTACCAGCGGACGAAAACGAGCTTAACAAAGATTTTTGGTATCTACCGTGAGAAAATTAACAGACTCTGACAAGCAAGAAATTCTGAAGTTATATCGAGAGACTGCCGAAACAACCTCAACTTTAGCAGACCGCTATGGTGTAAGTAACTCGACAATTAGTCGTCTGCTCAAAAGCACTTTGCCAGAAGATGAGTATGAATACTTAGTCTCTTTAAAGCGGGCTGCTAGAACTCCTGAAGGAAGGGCACAGGTAAACTATGAACAGTTACCGCTACTGAGTCTACCAGAGCCTGAGCAACCAGAGCCTGAGCAACCAGAGCCTGAGATAGAAGTTCCACGCAGCGAAAGCCAACCTTTGGCAACTCCAAAGGTTGAGCCACAGCCGCGTCGGGTAATTCATGTAGAGGTAGCGGCGGTAGAGGAGGAATTTGACTCAGAGGATACAGCGGAGTCAATCGCCGCTAGTAGACGAGTGCGGCGACGCCCCTCAGCGTCAGAAAAACCGAAGCTCCGAGTCATAGAGAAATTAGAAACTCCAGAGCAAAAGCCGCCAGAAATAGTCAGCATCCCCATCCCACCTCTAAGGGATGCACATCCAGGCGCGACTGTCATCGCGCACATACTGGGTGAAGACTTGCTAGATGAATCGGAGGATTTGGACGATTTAGATGATGATGATTTAGATGATGATGACTTTGAGGAAGAAGACTTTGATGATGATGACCTGGATGAGCAAAGACCTTTAGTTACAAAACGAAGACCAGGTGAAGCATCAGTTCAAGTTCTACCTCTGTCGGTAGCCAATTTGCCTAAAACTTGCTATTTGGTGATTGACCGTTCTTCGGAATTAATTACCCGACCTCTTAAGGACTTTGGTGACTTGGGGCAAATTTCCAGCCTGGAAACTCAGCAAAGAACTCTGCCGGTGTTTGATAACCATCGCGTCGCCAAGCGCTTTTCTACTAAACGCGATCGCGTGATTAAGGTTCCCGATAGTAAAATGCTCCATAAGGCTCGTACTCATCTGCAAGCTAAGGGCATCACGCTACTGTTAATTGATGGTCAGATTTATTCTTTGTCTACGCTTTAAGATTGGTCATTGGGACAGCTTACAGGTGATAGGGAATAATCTGTCCCCTGTAACCTGTACCCGATTCCCTTCAGCTGTAGACAGCCCTGGTAAAACGCTCTGCTAAGTAGACAATGTCCTGTTTACGAGCAATTTGGTTCATCCATTTTTGAGGAATATTTTCCATCCCGTAGTAAATTCCCGCTAACCCACCGGTGACAGCAGCAGTAGTATCGGTATCCCCGCCTAAGTTGACAGCCTTCAGTACCGCCTCAGAGTAAGACGAGCTATTTAACAAACACCACAGGGATGACTCTAAAGTATCAATCACATAGCCACCAGAATTAATCTCTTCTACTGGTAACTTGGCAATCTCACCACTAAAAACTCTGCCAAAATGGGGCTTTTCTAACAAAAATTCTCGCACAGAATAAATTTTTTGGATATCTTGCAATCCTTGTAGATAAGCTGTTTGAATGTCAGCCCCTTCCAAGAGCGCCACTGCAATACTAATATAAATGCCGCAGGCCATTTGCGATCGCGCATGGGCATGAGTAATCGCCGAAACATCATGTACCCGCGCCAGCAATTCGCCCAAAGTTAAGCTTCTGTGACAATAAGCCATTGGCAAAATTCTCATTAACGAACCATTGCCATTACTATTTTCAACTTTGCCACCCGCCTGATGAGGAACAACTCCCTGTTTCAGACGCATAATTGCTGTGTGAGTAGTTTGTCCAATATCAAAAACATCGCCACGAGGAGTCCAGTAAGCCTCCTTGTACCAGCGCCAGAAGGAATTGGCTATAGTTTCCAACGAATACCCTCTACAAAGACATTCTGCCAAGCAAAAGCTTAACGAACTGTCATCTGACCAAGTTCCTGGTGGTTGATTCCATGTGCCATAACCCAGCATTGTTGTCACTGGAGATTTTACTCGTTCAGCGCGGCTAGTAAACTCCACCGGCACACCCAAGGCATCACCGACACATAAACCCATCAAACCAGACAACGTTTTTGCAGCGGTTAGCATTATTCAATCTCCACAAGAATTGCTAAAAATTAACTTTATAGATTCCCTCTATAGCTTGTTGCAACAGATGCTACAGCCTACTTTCTGATCATTTGTGAAAAGCTCTGCAAAAACTTTTTAATCGGGTCTTTTATTTACCATATCCCGACTTAGTTTTAGTTCCAAATATTGTGCCACTCTCAAAAGTGTCTATCTTAGCAAAAACCTGGAGAGAAGATATTTGAATGTAATTATAACAGCTTCTTTACTATTTTAAGGGACAATCAGCCTGTAATTTTTCTGCATCAACAAGAACAGTTACTTAATAAAATCGGGGAATCATTTGGAAGATGATCACACGATTTTGACTGGGAATATACAAGTAGAAAATTCAAAGTTTTGTCAAAATTATGAAACCTTACTCAAGTCCTTTGTAACAATTTCTGCATTATCTTCCTTAATAGTTACTCCTCTTGTTCTATCAGTTGGTCAAGCTTCTACTGAAACCAAAAAAGGTATAGTATTAGCGATCGCTTCAAATAAAAAAACAGTGCTGAATAAAAAGTAAAATTTGTTGCACTGCTTACTCAGCATACAAAACTCACCACTCCAAAAAGTTGGTTCTGTTAAGTGTTATAGCGGTTCCCAGGTACATGAAGTACATATCAAAACCTCACCCTCGCTTTACCCAAGGGTAAATCTTTCCCTCTCATTACTAAGGAGAGGGACAGGTTTTGCGTAGCAGAACCAGGGTGAGGTTAAGCTGGACTTCGCTAGATTAAGAAATGCTATACATTACTGATAAACTCGGCTTTTGCCGTGGTAAAATTAAAATATTCCTCGTTATTCCGACCGGATTACCGGGGGATCAAGTAGCCGAAGGGGTGCTGATTCGGCGTCTACGTAATGTTTTATTGAAAATACTATACAAGTCTAATGGTTAACTCTGCTCCTTCCCCCATCGCTAGCCGTAAGCCTTCCAAAGTAGAAGGAATCAAGGAAAATAGTAATTTTTTGCGTGAACCTGTAGCAACTGAGATCCTTCAAGACACTACCCATTTTACCGAAGACGCGGTGCAGTTGTTGAAGTTTCACGGTTCTTACCAGCAAGATAACCGCGACAACCGCCTCAAGGGACAGGAGAAAGATTACCAGTTTATGCTGCGGACAAAAAATCCGGGTGGTTTGGTGCCGCCGCAGCTGTATTTAGCTTTGGATAAATTAGCTGATGAGTATGGCAATCAGACGTTGCGTGTTACTACTCGTCAAGGGTTTCAATTACATGGAATTTTAAAGAAGAGTCTTAAAGCAGCGATCGCCACAATTGTCAACAATCTGGGTTCAACTTTAGGAGCTTGCGGCGACATCATCCGCAATGTGATGGCACCACCAGCCCCTTTCAAGAATCGTCCAGAGTATCAGTATGCTTGGGAGTATGCCCAGAATATTGCTGACTTGCTCTCAGGGCAAACAGGTGCGTATTACGAAATTTGGCTAGATGGGGAAAAAGCAATTAGCGGGGAAGAGAATCCAGAGGTGAAGGCAGCGCGACAGCGCAATGGGAATGGCACCATTATCCATGATAACGAAGAACCGATTTATGGTACGCACTATATGCCCCGCAAGTTTAAAATTTGCGTGACAGTGCCAGGAGATAATTCGGTTGATTTGTATTCCCAAGACCTGACTTTGGTGGTAATTACCAATAAGAAGGGACAATTAGAAGGGTTTGACATCTTTGCTGGTGGTGGCTTAGGTAGAACACACGGTAAAGAAGAAACTTTCGCTAGGTTGGCAGATCCAATCTGCTATGTGGCAAAGGATGATATTTATGACGTAGTGAAAGCGATTGTTGCTACTCAGAGAGATTATGGCGATCGCACAGACCGTCGTCACGCTAGATTAAAATATTTAATCAACGATTGGGGTGTAGATAAATTTCGCGCCCAAGTTGAAGAATATTTCGGTAAATCAGTTGAAGCCTTCAAAGCACTGCCAGAATTCAAATATCACGACTTTCTTGGCTGGAATGAACAAGGTGATGGCAAACTATTCTTAGGAATTTCCATTGACAACGGTCGGATTAAAGACGAAGGTTCGTTTCAGCTGAAAACCGCCCTGCGAGAAGTTGTTGAACAGTTTAACTTGCCTATCCGTTTAACGCCCAACCATAACCTGATATTTTACGAGATCGAGCCAGATAGTAAAGAAGCCATTCAAGACATTCTCAGCCGTCACGGTGTTGTCTCTGAGCCCGATAAAATTGAGCCTTTGGTGCGGTATGCAATGGCTTGTCCGGCTTTGCCTACTTGCGGCTTGGCAATCACGGAAGCAGAACGGGCAATACCAGGCATTTTGGAACGGATTCGCGCCTTATTAGATCAAGTTGGTTTACAAAAAGACCACTTTGTGATTAGAATGACAGGCTGCCCCAACGGTTGCGCTCGTCCCTACTTGGCAGAATTGGGCTTTGTCGGTAGCGCCCCAGAATCTTACCAAGTTTGGTTAGGGGGTTCGCCAAATCAAACTAGACTGGCACAACCTTACATAGAAAAGCTGCACCACAATGACTTGGAAAGCTTCCTAGAGCCGATTTTTGTCTACTTTAAGAAATCTCGGAAATCGAAGGAAAGCTTTGGTGATTTTTGCGATCGCGTTGGTTTTGATGCTATCCGTGAATTTACTGCCACCTACGAACCGCAAGCAGCCAATGCTGCAAACAAATCACGCCATCGGGTAAATTTGAAACAAGAGGTTTATAGCAAGTTGAAAGAAGTAGCCCAAAGCCAAGGTAAGCCGATGACTGAGTTGGTGAGTGAAGCGCTAGAGGCTTACTTCCAAAATCTTTCCTAAGCCGAAAAATTGAAGATAATGAAATCAAAGAGAGACACAGTTAACAATTCGCAATTCGCAATGACGCTCGTTCGCCCTTGGCGCTAGTTTCTCCCAAAGGGAGAGGCTAGCGCCAAGGGAGAAGACTCGCTAACGCAATTCGCAATTAAAGACATTTTCGGACGGGGATTTAAACCCCGACTGAAACTGGGGCTACACATCCACAGGAAAACTCAACTATGGTAACGACAGCAAAATTTGCAGAAACTAGGGATGTGCTGCAAAACATCAGCTGGCAGACATTTAAAGCTATGCTGGCAGATATGGGATGTGAGCGAAATAAAAGGCTAGCTTATGACAATGGAATAGTAGAAATTATGAACCCGCTGATGCCACATGAGAACTCAAACCGTTTAATTGAAGGTTTTGTTCTTGTGTTGTGTGAGGAATTTGGTTTAGAAGTTAAAAGTGCTGGCTCGTTGACTATGACGCGAGATGATTTAGAGCGAGGAGCCGAGCCGGACAGTAGCTACTACATCCAAAATGAATTATTAGTCCGCAACAAAGAAAATATTGACTTGAGTACAGATCCACCGCCAGACTTAGTACTGGAAGTGGAATACTCCAGACCCAAAATAGATAAGTTGACTCTTTATGCTTCGATGGGAGTTCCAGAATTCTGGCGCTATAACGGAAATGTGTTGCGAATCTACACCCTTAACAGTGGACAATACTCACAAAGCGATCGCAGTTCAACTTTTGCGCCTGTGCTAGTGACGGAAATTCCCCGATTTATCCAAGAAAGCCAGAAAGTTGGACAAATAGCAACAACCCGTGCTTTCCGTACCTGGGTTAGACAGGAGATGTCTACAGCAGAGCAATAATTTATTCAGAAAAATGTCTCAACTGCAAAGAATTGCGATCGTACCCTCCCAATTCGAACAAGGGCAAATTTTGCTTACAAAAGAGCAGCAACACTATTTGGGGCGGGTGTTGCGCTTGCGTGAAGGCGATCGCTTTATTGCAATGGATGGTAAAGGAAAATGGTGGTTAGCGCAGCTAGCAGGAGAGCAAGGGCAGGTTTTAGAGCAGCTTTTGGTGGAAACAGAATTAACTGTCTCAATTACGCTGATGGTGGCGTTACCTAAAGGCAATGGATTTGATGAAGTTATTCGGTGTTGTACAGAGTTGGGAGTAACTTGTATTGCACCAGTATTGAGCGATCGCACTTTGCTTGATCCTAGTCCTCAAAGACTCGAACGCTGGCGGCGCATTGCTATGGAAGCCGCTGAACAATCAGAGCGCTCTTTTGTGCCAACAATTTTAGAGCCTGTTGCTTTTAACACAGGTTTGTCATTAGTCATTGGTCATTTGTCATTTGCAAACAGCCAACAATATATCTGTGTGGCGCGTGGTGAGTTTCCCCATTTAAAAGATTGCTTACAGCACAAACAACAAATAACTAATGACAAAGGACAAATGACAAATGACAAAATTGTCATTGCTACTGGGCCAGAAGGGGGATGGACAACATCAGAAATTGAGAATGCGATCGCCTCTGGATTCCAACCTGTTTCCCTTGGTCGCCGCATCCTGAGAGCAGTTACAGCCCCAATAGTAGCATTATCCTTGATTACCGCAGCTTATGAAGTATAAATGATTTATAGCTCACGCAGAGGAAAATGATTGAGCAAGTTGCAATCGCTTTTGAGCATAAAGACTATCAAACAGCTGCTAAATTACTCAAACAGCTGCAAAAAGAATCACCAGAAAATCCTTGGGTACAATATTATCTCGGTCGGCTACATGAAGTATCTGGAAAACGCCAGGATGCAGAAAAGATTTATCGGCAACTACTGCGAGATACGACGAATATTAAAATAGTGACGCTAGCACGACAAGGTTTGCGGCGGTTACAAGAAATAGAGCAAGAAAAAAGACAAAGAGCCATTTCTCAAGCTACGAGCCAAGCCAGCGACATCGAACTTGGTGTACTAATCTTAGAGCCTCTCAGTACCGAGATGAAAACAGAAGCATCTCAAAAATTCGCCCAGATTATGCAGCTAGACCCCTACACTGCACGGCTGATACTGCCAAGTCGTGGCTGGAGGTTGTACCGTACTGGACAAGTGGGAGAACTAAAATTTTATGGCGAACAGCTACAGGAGGCTGGTATTCCCTGCTTTTGGGCAAAAATATCTCAAATTCAGCAAATCCAAGTTTTTCAAGTCAAACATTTCCGAGAATCTGCCCCACAAGCTACTATTGTTTGCCACAACGAGGCAAATCAAGCCGGTTCTTTAACTTTTGACTGGTCAGAAATCACTGCACGAGTCGTTGGGCTGTTGCCCATTTTTGAGGAAGTTGTAGATCGCGACATCCGTGGTAAATTGGAACGAAAAACTCAAACACAAGACTATGCCCAGTTTTGTGATTTACACCTACCTGGTAGACGTTGCATTCTGCGACTTTATGATTACGGCTATGAATTCCAGCAAGGTTTAGAAATCATTCCTCAAGCTAGCCAAAATACAATCAGAATTAATTGGAATAGTTTATCGAGTTGGATTGATCAGCAACTACCTCAAGTAAAAATTTGGTCAGATTTCAAGCCCTTTGCAGATACAGCATTAGACCAAACAGAAATGCTGGGTCACATCAAGTCTCACATTCATCTGTTTCGTAGGGAAGAGACTAATTGGGACTCAGTTTTTCATTTATACAGTGGATTAGTGTTTGTTAAATAATTCGTAGACAATTCGTAGACAAGTATATATAAAATGACGCGCTTTATACATGACAAATTTGCCAAGGACTATCTGGAAGAATTACTAAAAGATTACGGGGAAGTCAAATCATCAGAAAAAGTTTCAGGAGAGATTAAAGAAATAGATGTTTTGTTTACTCCTTCTAAACAGCAAAGCTCTAATTTACAAGTGCTAGGATTGCTAGGAAAATTTGCTGAATCTCCTGCAATATTAGAACCATTTCGCAATCCAGCTTCTACTGATGAAATATGCGACTGTATTCTAAAATTATTAGAAATAAAGGCTCTCATGCGACGAGAAGCTAAAGCAAATAAAACCAAACTTCAGGACTCAGAAATTCCCAAATTGTGGGTTCTTACACCTACCGTATCTGAAGCTAGATTGTCTAGCTTTAGAACTATCCAAAAAGAAGGTTGGTTATCGGGAGTACATTTTCTGCCAGATGCTTTGCGGACAGCAATTGTAGCGGTACACCAACTACCGCAAACACCGGAGACTTTATGGTTGAGGCTTTTGGGAAGGGGAAGTGTGCAGTCACAAGCGATTGTCGAGTTGCAAGCGTTACCATTAAATTATCCATACCAAAAAGCAACACTCGAATTAGTTTATAACCTGCGTGAAAACTTGAGAGTAAATCAAGAATTAGAAGAAGATGATAGGGAATTAATTATGCGACTAGAACCACTTTATCAAAGAGATAGAGAACAAGCTATACAGTCAGGAGAACAACGTTTAATTATACGTCAACTCAATCGTCGTATTGGGGAAACTAATGCATCATTAATTGAGCAAATTAAAGGATTATCTATTGAACAATTAGAGAATCTAGGAGAAGCATTATTAGACTTTTCTAGTGTTGCTGATTTAGAAACTTGGTTAAACCAACAGTAAGATCAATCATCATCAATGGAACAAGGTGAAATATCAGACGCTTTGAGGTCAACGTCAACAAAGGTTGGGTAAGAGGGGTAGTTTTGGATGAGAAAGCCTCGAACCTATAAAGATACAGTTGTAGTGGAGAAAATTAAGCGATCGCTCCTACTTTGGAGAGTTCCCCCATCTACAACTGACAAAGTTATCTTAACTTTGCATCTTCACGTTTAACTTCTAGAGACCATAAATTTACGGTCTCTAGAAGTTAATTAATTCTTAGGAGTTTTAATCTGACGTGCCATATCTAAGTAAGCACTCATATTCGCTCCTGGACGGCGACGACCATTAGAGCTAGTAGCTGAAGGAGCGAGATATTTTGGCGCAAAGGTGGTTTCCTTTGGTTCCTCTTTGAGAACTTTGGCTGCTAAGGCTTTTGCATTATTACCAGGTTGAATTTTAAGACCCTCAGCAGTCTGGACTAGCTGAACATCGGCTGGTTTGGGATTTTTAGCTGATTTTGCTTTATCCTTAACTGCGGCGGTTTTTGTTCCGTTCAATGAATCTGGCTTGGATGAGGCTGGTGCATCTAATGAAATTGCTTTTTGAGCATTTGATGCAACTGTCTCCATTACTTTCTTCGCGTTTGATGCTGCCTCTTGAACTGTATCCTTGGCTTCGTCTAATTCTAAGAAGTAGCCGTTATTTTTCTTCACAGGTAACAGCTTAGTAACGAAACCCAAAATACCGTTCAGAAAACCCAGAATACCTGAAATTAACTTTTTGATAAAATCCATTAGAATTACTCCTGCCTGTTATATTTGGAAATCGACCGTAATTGTTAAAAATTACGACAAAATGTTACATTTTCTACTTTGAGTCACCCATTCTGGTGACAACCCTTATAGGTTTGTCTTTAATCAACATTGTAGTAAAACTACAGGGCAAATGTTCTATTGCAAGCATTTGCAACCTGTGTACACCGAGAACTAATTATTAAATTTTACTGTAACTAAGAGCAAGATTCTGAAAGGTATGCTTTACAAAAATTAACATTTCTTTGCTTGGTAAATATTTATTTGAGTGAAGCAAGCAGTTTATTCTCAACCAGTGAAAGGAGTGTCATAGCTTATTAGCTGATGGCGAGATTAATTAGTTATATTTTATACAATCTATCTTTGGAAGCATTTCAGTTTTGCAAAAACATCTTTTAAAGAATCCGAAGCGCAATCCCGTGTTATTGGTACACGGTCTTGACGACACAGAGGCAGTTTTCCATAAAATGGCGGCTCAGTTAAGACTACAGGGTTCGTCTGTATATTCCCTCAATCTCGTACCTAATAATGGTGATGTGGGTCTTGGTGAGTTGGCAAACCAAGTAGCCGATTATGTTACAGCTACCTTTGCCCCAGAACAACATCTAGATTTAGTAGGCTTCAGCATGGGAGGAATTGTCAGCCGTTGCTATGTCCAGCGACTAGGAGGAATTAACCGCGTAGAGAGGTTTATCACTATCTCTTCGCCCCATAATGGAACTGTGGTTGCTTATGCTTCCCAGCGTCCTGGTTGCGTACAAATGCGCCCCGACAGCATTTTTCTCAAGGATTTAAATTCTGATGCTGTAATATTGGGGCAGCTAGATTTTACGTCTATCTGGACACCTTATGATTTGATGATTGTCCCAGCGAATAGTTCACAAATGTCTGTAGGACGTGAAGTAATAGTACCAGTTCCTCTACACCCTTGGATGCTGACAGACTCCAGGAGTTTAGCAGCAGTAACAGCAGCTTTAGCGAGGCGTATTAAGCTACCCTTGCTTAAGAAAGCATCCAGTTAGTAGCCAGCATCCTGACCACGCTGGACAGGGCAAACACATCTAAATTACTCTTGATCACAACGAAGGTTAAGAACCAACGAAAAAATGAGGATTTCGCGTTTTATTATTTTTTAAGCGCCAAAGCGATCGCCATTTAACAAGGGAAATCATCCAACGAGTTGCAGATAATGTTGTGGGTGAGTATGTTACTCGCTCGGATTGGGAGAATCCTACAATTACAGCCAAATTTGCAAATAGAAATCACTGCCGACCTGTCAAAAAAAGAATTGAACTTATTCAAAACTACCTAAATTTTCAATGGAAAATCGCGGCTAATCAAATTAGTATATCTCCAGAAAAAACGGAATCTAGCCGCATTAAAGAGTAAGAATTGTTGCCCAGAGTAATAAATTAAGATGTGAAACTAGAAGTTAAAATATAGGTGATTTGATAGCTCCATTGACGAGTGTAGGGAAATAAATTAGTTATATAAATAATAGTGCTTACCCAGATACCAGCACGGGCAAAGAAAAGTATAAAATCAAATAGTAATGCTAATCCCTTGGGTAAATCAGCATTTATAACTTGTGCATTTGCATCATTTAATTTTCTCTGTACAATTCCTGAAATCCGTTTTCTGAGCAATCCCAGAAACCAGGAGATAGCAAATACGCCTAGCAAGATACTTGCACTCAATTATGCAATGCCGATTGATTTAAGTAGGTCGATTCACTCTCCCCCAGCAAAATAGTTATAGATTTATTCCTCTTCATTAGCTCTCTCATGGGTTGTTTGCAAAAAAGGTGACAGTTCTTTATTTAACTTACCTGCACGGACAAACTCAGCGTAGGTATCAGCTTCAATTGCCAGCAGTTCCCCTCGCAATTCTTCGGTTGTAAATTCTTGCAAATTTGGGTATTCATCAAGTAACTTGTCAATTTCTTCTTGCAAAAAGGTAATTTCTCCTGAAAGCAGCGTCTTCTGGTAGCGATAAAACTCTGGCTCAATTCCCGGACGGTTTTGTGCTGTTTCTAAATATTCCAGCGCCCGTTGGAGAGCAACTTGACGGGCAATTGCTTCCGTGTATTTTTGACGTAGCGGTTGCGAACCTAAAAGTTGGAGTTTCTCTAATAATGGTTGGATTGTTAAGCCTTGTACTAACAGAGTAAATAAAACTACTCCAAATACAGTGGCAATAATTTCTTC
>Ga0209591_10000431_pt1 | contig 54260 bp, 41 predicted proteins | sample MAT01_FD_187207 | JGI IMG/M metagenome (GOLD analysis project Ga0209591, IMG submission 187207) | Freshwater microbial communities from Lake Fryxell liftoff mats and glacier meltwater in Antarctica - MAT-01 (SPAdes) (version 2) | ecosystem: Environmental > Aquatic > Freshwater > Ice > Liftoff...
TCCAGTAGAACCTCCAGTAGAATCTCCAGTAGAACCTCCAGTAGAACCTCCAGTAGAACCTCCAGTAGAATCTCCAGTAGAATCTCCAGTAGAATCTCCAGTAGAATCTCCAGTAGAATCTCCAGTAGAATCTCCAGTAGAATCTCCAGTAGAATCTCCAGTAGAATCTCCAGTAGCTTCTACCGAGCCCGTTGTTGTTGCCCCCGCTGCTCCATCAGTACCTGAGCTTTCAGAAGAAGAAAAGGCTGAATTAGCACTGAAGAAGGAAGAAGAACGCAAGCGCAAAGAAGAAGAGCGCCGCGTGCGAGACGAGGCCTATGCCCTCTTGGAAGGCTACAAGGAGGCCGGAACATCGTTCACGGTATCTATCCTAGAGCGCGTTAAGGGCGGTCTTCGTGGTGAGTTCAATACACTTCGAATCTTCCTTCCCGCATCGCATTTTGGGATGCGTAAAAACGTTCCTGAAGAAGAACTCAATGCACTACTAGGTCAAACGGCTACCGTTAAGGTCCATGAACTTCAGTCTGATGATACGGGCTATAAATCAGCCGTTGTTACCCGCCGAGAGATTCTTCTTGATGAATTCTGGGGCAACATTCAGCCAGGTTCTGTGTATGACGGAATTGTTTCGTCTGTAACAACATTTGGTGCCTTCGTAAATATCGGCGGCATTGAAGGCCTTGTGCACGTTTCTCGTTTGTCCCGCTCGCGCATCGAGAATCCACAGGATGTGGTGAAGAAGGGCGACAAGCTTAAGGTTACCGTTTCGGAGATTGACCGCGAGAAACACAAACTGTCGCTTTCACACAAGGAACACGAAGAAGACGCGTGGAAGGGCTTAACAGAGGCATTCCCTGTTGGAAAACGTGTTAAAGGGACGGTTCGTCGGATTACCGACTTTGGCGTATATGTTCAAGTAGCTCCAAAGATCGAAGGCCTACTGCGCATTAGCGAATTGAGTTGGACACGCCGAGTGAAACATCCATCAGAGATTGTAAGCGTTAACCAAGAGATCGAACTAGAAGTGCTGTCAACAAACGAAGAAAAGCACCAACTCGCCCTCGGCTACAAACAAACACTTGAGAATCCTTGGCTCACTCTGTCCCGAACCATGCCAATTGGAACAGAAACGTCAGGAGTTGTTCAGCAGGTGAGCACACAAGGTGCAGTGATTCGTGTTGAAGATGCCTTTGATGGCTTTATGCCCAGGTCGAAGTTCCTAAGTGCAGGACGTGGTGCAAAGGCACCGCTTGCTGTGGGCGAATCGGTTTCGTGCGTTGTTGTAGACCTCAATGTTGAGAATGCCTCGCTCATCCTTGCGATGAAGGGTGAAGACGGAACAATTGGTGGTACGCAGCAAGACGAAGGTCGCTATGGTGGCCGAGATCAGGGTGAAGGCCGCAGTGACAGTCGTGGCGATCGTAGAGGTGGCGATCGTAGAGGTGGCGATCGTGGCGATCGTGGGAACCGCGACGATCGAAGAGACAGAGACAGCCACTCGGCGTCCATTCCAACAGTACCTGGCGTAACACTTGGAGACCTCCTTAAGGATGCGGACAGGTCGTCGCTGCAAAAGTGACCACTCGCGACGGCTTCCGTAATTTTGTGCTCTTATGATGCTTCGTCAAATCGGATCAACCGTTGTAGCTCTGTTCGTGTTCACGCTCCTTCCCGTGTGTTCACAGCAAGATCCGTCTAGTGGCGTGGTTCAGCCCCGTGTGTTATCCCCTGCTGAGTTTCTCACCTCGGACGGCAATGGAGACGATGGACGTGTTGCGTTGCCTGGTCAGGTAAGCACACATTCCACTGCCGAACAAGACAGTCTTTATGCAGCTGCACTATCACTGAGAATATCTGGCGCCATTCGTTTTCGTACATCTGTTACGGAGACGTCGGCCATGCTCCGTTTTAGAACTGAACTTCAGCGCCAACCGTCGATATGGGAACAAATCTCTAAGACGATGAATATCCCATCTGCAATCCTTCAGCCAACGGCAAATGAGCGTACTCAATATCAACTTACAATTGCAAACGCGATGTATGTGCCGGGCGTACTGCTGTATCCGATGGGTACGGGCAATGCTCAGATTAACCTTGGCGATATAGCAAAGGTTTTTGGCATTGGCGAAGACGTGAGCCCCGTGATTCGGTATGTGGTTGATGAAACCATCGAAGTGGAAATCGTTATCTATTCTACTCAGGCAATAAACGTCAACACCCTCTACAGAGGAATTCAGGCACAAGGCGCTTATACCGTTACGTGGAATGGTAGCAACCAGGACGGAAAACGATGCGTCGGTGGTGAGTACATTGCAGAAGTTCGCCTTGGTGGACAACGCATCATGCGCAAACGTATCTCGTTGCCAGGGAAATAAAGTAACCATAACGCGGGTTAGTAGTCTCTCCCCCCATGAACCGCATCGCCCCCATCTCAATCTTTTGCTGCCTTGTACTAGCAATGTTTGTAGCGTATGCCAATGCAGAGGTAAACCCTAAGGCCGTGATTATCAGTCTACGCAAGGGCTCTCCCGCACTTGGCAGTTGGAATGTGCAAGGAAGGTTGGGAAGCTTACCCATCGTTGCGGATGTAGTTGGCACACACTCTTCGGAACCGTATGTCCAATCATCAACGTTGCTTGCGTTAGAAAAAGCGCGCAGCGGCAATAAACTGTTGAAGACTCGGCCAAACGCATCACCAGAGGTTAGCCGGTTTGTTGTGGTTCATTATGATGCCGACCTCGACCCATTCATTGTATCACGGAAGCTACGCTCGTTGCCAGATATTGAAAGTGCGGAGCCCCTTCCCATTCAGCATCTTGTGGACCTTCCTAACGATCCAGATGTGGAACGCCAATATCATGTTGGCCTTATTCAGGCATACCAGGCCTGGGATCTGCTCCCGAAAGACTCCACGATTGTCCTTGCTGTTGTTGATACTGGTGCCGATACAACACATGCAGATCTCAACGCCAACATCTGGCACAACCAAGGTGAAATGGGGCTCGATGGTGCACAAACGGACAAGCGGAACAACGGAATTGACGACGATGCCAACGGCTTTATTGACGATTGGTTTGGATGGGACTTTATTGGTGCAACAGACAATGGTGGCGATAATTCTCCGCTGCCTGGGCACCCTCATGGCACACACGTTAGTGGAATCTCTGCTGCCGTTATTAACAATGGCGTTGGAGGCACAGGAGTTGCTAGTAACATTCGCGTGATGCTAGTGAAGATTGCTCGCGACGATCCATTTTCTACTACTGTAGGGCGTACCGCAGATGGCATCCTGTACGCTGCATCAATGGGCGCAAAAGTTATCAACTGCTCCTTTGGCAGCGAGTCTCCTACCTTCGCAGATGTTTCAGTGATTCAACAAGCCGTTGAACTAGGAGCATTGGTTGTTGCCGCGGCAGGCAATGACGGCACTAACATGGCCTTCTACCCAGCGGCTTACCCACAAGTGCTTTCCGTAGCTGCCACGAATTCCGAAGACAAGCTCGCATATTTTTCTAATCGTCATGGATCCGTGGACATATGCGCTCCGGGTGTAGCCATCTATTCAACGATTCCGGGCAACATGTACGATTATTACGACGGCACGTCTATGGCCTCGCCTGTTGCAGCAGCCGTTGCTGCGATGGTTCGTTTGAAGAACCCGGCGTATTCGCCACAACAAACAATTTCGGTGATGAAAGCCACATGCAACAATATCGATTCGATAAATGCAATCTTTGAAGGAACGTATGGAAGTGGTCGCGTTAATTCACTGCTTGCTCTTTCAACAGCTTCACCAAAATGGGCAACAATTACGCAATCAACGTTTACCGATGCAGATGCCGATGGGTATTTGGAGCCCGGAGAACGGCTATCATTAACGTTGTCTCTTCGGAACGAACTAGCCCGGTTAACAGACGCACACGTTATTGTTTCGAGGGCACCAGCAGCGTTTTCTCCCGACCTCACTAACTATACTGTTAGCGTTGGTCCGATGGCTACCTCTGAACTGAAAGACCTCACCAGCCCCATACTTGTAGACTTGCCACTAGATGTACCGCCCGACAGTGAACTCCGCCTGATCGTGTCTGTATATGACGCCAATACGTTAGTTAGTAGAGAGGCTATATCGTCATATGTTAACCCATCGTATCGAACAATTCAATCCAACGATCTCTGGACAACCGTAAATTCCACGGGCAATATTGGATACAACAACTACCCCGCCAACAGCCAGGGGGTTGGGCTTTCATATAAAGGTGGACCATCATTGCTGTTTGAGGGGGCATTGATGATCGGTGCTCAGGTAAGCAACCTTCCAAACGTTGCACGTGGGGGAATTTCCAAAATCAAAGACACATCGTTTCATGCCTTGATGGTGTCCAACCTTAGAACCGATAGCGTTGTTTCTGGCTCACGTGTAGTTACGGCATTCTCTGACGTGTATGATCCATATCCGGCAGGGGTAGTATGCACTCAAAACGTATACGCTCTCACTGCTGATTCCGTTAAGAACACGCTTATCATAGCTATCGATGTAGCCAATACATCGGACACAACGATACGAGAGTTATACGTTTCTCACTTCTATGATGTAGACATCGGTCCAGGCGGATCATCGAATGGCTGTGCTTGGAATAGCAAGCTTGGTTTTGGTCTCTTTCAAAACACGAAACGCGCAGATCTCCCATTGGTGGGGATTGCGATGATTTCCAACCAACCAATCAATTTTTTCGCTTTGGATAACGACGGAGATGTGGTAACAGGATCGCCCAGCATTTACGACAACTTCCTTCGTTCGGAAAAGTGGATGACGATGACAGGGGGCGTGCGCCGCAAAAACTCTCGCATCACGGATGTTTCTGCTGTGATCGGAGCAGGGCCATTTCCGCTTGCGCCAGGAGAACACAAGCAGGTCTGCTTTGTGATCGCCGCTGGAGTATCAAGCGACATGGTAGCACGAGGAATTTCCTCGGCTCGTTTTGCAGGCAATGCAATGGGGCTCAATGTAGTTCAGTATGCTCAGCTACCCGAAGCCGACGGGATTATCTACGTTGAGGGTAGCCCCCTACTAACACCAGGCAACCATGAAATCAGATTTACAACGAGCATGACCTCACCAGTCACGATCGACATCATAGATATTTTTGGAAGCACAATTGCAACGCCGATACAAGAACCCTCGCTGCTTCCTGGGACGTATGCGCGAACAATAAACGTGCCCTCTGTTGCTCAGGGTTCCTATTTCTTACGGCTGACAACGTACGCCACAACGTCATCGTATTCATTTGGAATTGTTCGCTAACAACACCCCAACAGCTTCAACATGGTAGGTTTGCGGAAACATGTCAACCGGCGTGATCACTTCCACGTTATACCCTTGATGCAGCGTTGCACAATCTCGCGCCATAGTGGCTGGGTTACAACTAACGTAGACAATTCGCGGAGCCCCAACTGCTAACAAGTGCCGCACCACCTGCTCGTGCATTCCATTGCGCGGAGGATCAATCAAGATAACGTCAGGCCTACGGAATGAATTCAGCACATCAAGTGCTCGAGGGTTATGAAGGTCAACGGTGTGAAACTCAACATTGTCTATTCCATTACGTTGGGCATTGGCCTGTGCGTCCGCTATTGAACCAGCATTTAACTCAGCGCCAATTACGTATGCGGCTTGCCTAGCAGCTGGCAATGTAAGAGTACCTGTTCCACAGTACAGATCCCAGACTACATCCGTGGGCTTGATATCAGCCCCCTTCATCACTTCACCTACCAATGCAGGTAAGTGGTGGGTATTGGTTTGAAAGAATGAAAACGGCGAAATTCGATACGTAATACCATGTGATGTTTCGTCAAGATATCCCGGGCCAAGACACGTCAGTACGTCGCCAACTGCAACTTGCGACCAGGTGTCGTTTACCGCGTGAATCATCGACGAACCTTCTGGCAATGTATCGAACAATGTAAGCCAGGTGGCCACAAATGCCTGATGTGCGTCTTCATTTGGCGTGGTGGTTATCAGTATTGCCATTACCGTGCCCATAGCAACACTCGTACGTATCACGAGATGCCTGGCAAATCCGTTATGGAACCGTTGATGGTATGCGAGGATTCCTGCATCCTCCGCACACCGATGCGTGTGTTCAAGAATTGTATTGCCTATCTCCGCTTGAAGAAGACAGTCTTCTACGTGCCGTACCTTGTCGAACCTACCAGGAACGTGCAATCCCAACGCAAAGCGCGTATTGAATTCTTCACCAGTTTCAATCTCCTCTCGTGTTAGCCATCGAGATGCGCCAAACGAGAATTCCATCTTGTTCCGATAGTGGTAGGGAATTGGCGAAGACAACGTGTAATTGTATCTACCAACCGGCACGTGGGCTAACCGCTCAAATGCATCAATAACATGCTGTTTCTTCCACCGAGATTGTTCCGGGTAGGCAAGATGTTGCCACTTACAGCCGCCACAAGAGCCAAAGTGAGGGCAAGGGGCCTGCACCCGCGAAGGCGAGCTCTCGAGCACTTCTATCGTCTCGGCTTGAACAAACGACTTCTTCTTGCCCGTTACCAATGCGCGGACGCGCTCACCGGGTAGAGCGCCGGAAACGAAGTGTACGAGATTGTTGATCCGCCCTACGGAGACCCCTTCAAATCCGATAGAATCAACGGTGATCTCAATCTCTTGCTGTGGATGTTCTTTGCGCATGGCTTACCGTTAGTATGTTTGACGGCGCAAAGTTAACTGCGTTTCTTCACGTAAGGGGCTAACCTCATGGTCGATGTCCGTCATATTCGAGGCGAATCTGTGGATGAGCTCACACCAGAACAGTTGTTGCTAGTGGATGAAGCCCACCTCGCTGACGATGAGATGATCTGGATTGATATGACAGAGCCTTCGCCAGATGAAGTGCTCTTGGTGTTAAAAAAGTGGTTCCCAGTTCACGAACTGATTCTTTCTGACATTCAGAGGGCACTTGGAGCTGCACAGGATGAGGAACAGTTTCATCATCCAAAGGTGGACGACTATGGTACGTACCTCTTTATAATTATGCATGCACTGGTGGGTCCGGATGCAGAAACAACCGAACCCGCCACATATTTGCGGCAGACCAAAGAAGCGCAGCTCAACATCATTGTGGGTCAACACCTTCTGATCACGCATCATGCAATTGACCTGCCAGCGATTACACGAATTAAGTCGGTGTGTATTCGCAATGCTCAAGTAATGGAGCGCGGACCAGACTATGTATTGCATCTAATCCTTGATGAGCTTGTGGACGACTATCTACCCCTAGTTGGTGTTTATGAAGACCGCGTGGAGGAGTTAGAGCACCTGGTATTCAAATCAACGAGCAATCTCACGTTGATCAGGATTCTCGAAATCAAACGTCAGCTTCAAAAAGTTAGGCGCGATGTGGTGTACCAGCGTGAAATCATCAATCGTTTGGCACGCGGCGACTTCTCTATCATCTCGTTATCTGAGTCGATGTATTACCGAAACGTCTACGACCATCTCGTTAGAGTATCCGATCAAGTAGATACCTGCCGCGAACTCGCATCGTCTATTCTGGAGGCATATTTCTCGGTTAGCTCGGCCCGACTCAATGAGGTGATGAAGAGACTTACGCTCATCAGTACGATCTTCCTCCCTATCACATTCATAACAAGTCTATACGGGATGAACTTCGTCCATATGCCAGAGCTTCAACTTCCATGGGCCTACCCAGCCGTCCTAGGTCTCATCGTAGTTGTTGCTGCAGTTATGTACCTACAGTTCAAACGTAGAGGATGGGTTGGATAACGCAGCGCGATCATTGGTTACGATAGTGAGCGCAAGCGTTCTCTTCATTGCCTTCTCCATGTGCGTTCACGCTCAACAGACGGTGACTGTTTCTACTGTACGCGCAACAACCGCGGATGATGTGATTACCGTTAGGATACGCGGCTCCAGAACATTTACACAGTTTCAGCGTCCTGAGCGCACCGCCGACGGATGTATTGTTCGCCTGCCTGGGGCTGTCCTTCTGGAGGGGGCTCTTGATTCATCTGTGACGTCTGCCAACCTTAGCTGCAAGTCTGAACAGATTAGAGATATTCTCGTGCTTCGCATCAAAGCCGGGAAGATAGATTCCGTCACAATTACACGTGATGGGCAACGCGACCTTTTGGTAACCATTAGGCGCAGTACATCAAAAAAGGTGGAGCCCCCTCTAAAAATGAGTGGTAAATGGTCGCTTGATGTAATCGTTATAGATGCGGGGCATGGCGGTCAGGACGCAGGCGCACAGGGAGTGAATGGTGCCTTTGAGAAGGATGTTACGTTGGCAATTGCACGGCAGCTTCGAGACTTGTTACGGGAGTTGATGCCAGACACTAAGGTTGTTATGACTCGAGACTCAGACATTTTTATTGAACTGTACCGGCGCACGCAGATCGCAAACGAGTCCAATGGTAAACTTTTTGTGAGCATCCATTGCAACAGCATGCCAACTAAGCCCCATCCTGCGCATGGCTGCGAAACGTATATCTTGCGTCCAGGGCGCAATGACGATGCCACAAGAGTTGCGAGCAGGGAAAATGCTTCAATCCAGTTTGAGCGCTCCACTGATCGGTATAATGGGATGACCGAAGATCAGATCATTATTGCAACGATGGCTCAGCGTAGTTTTGTACGCATGAGCGAGAACCTTGCAGCATCAATTCAAAAACAAACATCGGCAAATACTCCATTATCAAACCGCGGAGTTAGTCAAGCTGGGTTCTTTGTACTTGTTGGTGCTTCTATGCCTAATGTATTGGTTGAGACTGGCTTTTTGTCGAACACTACCGATGCACAGTATCTTGTCTCGTCAAAAGGTCAGCAGGCGTTGGCCAGAGCGATCTCTGACGCCATACAATTGTACGCAGAGGCGTATTCAAAGTCGATTTCACACTGATTTACCACCGTCAGCGTCCTAGGACCCTCTGTGCCAGAACCTTCAGAATATAACGTTCGTCAGCTCGCTGGGAAGATCTTTCCTTTCGTTAAACCGTTCTGGAAACTCATCATTTTCTCTACAGCAGCGAACCTCATTTTTTCTGCTGCAAACGCGTTGGTACTGGCCATTGTAGAGCCAGTGTTCCGCACCTTGTTTGGTGGTACGGTGCCAGTTACAACGCAGGCATCTGCCGTGGCTTCAGGAATGAAGACCCGTTTTGACGAGATTGTTTCGTCTGTGCTCGTGGCACCAGATTATTACGACTCGATCCGCAATATCAGTCTCGTGATTTTTGGTCTCTTCGTTATTCGCGGTATAACGAAATACATTGGCAACATTATTTCGACGCGTCTGGAGGAAGGAATCATGAAGCGAATTCGTGATTCGCTCTTCATTCATGTAACTGAACAGTCTATGGACTTCTTTTCTCGTCGCAAGACAGGAGACATCATATCACTGTTAACAAACGACGTTGGTGTTTTGAATCACGCCACGGTGAATTCTGTTACCACGCTCTGGCGAGAGTCCACCACACTCATCATCTACCTGGTATTGTTGTTGATGATCAGTGCGAAGCTCACGCTCATTTCAGTTGGGATATCGCTTGCAGGACTTATTCTCATTCGGTCCTTCACTAGGATGTTGCGCACGTATGGGGCCCGACTACAATCGGCGCAGGCCGACTATACCTCTACACTCCAAGAAACCGTCTTGGGAATTCGTGTTGTAAAGGCAATGGGCGTAGAGCCACACGTGGTGAACCGTTTCATGAGTCAAACTGCCGGCTACGTTCAACGCGCGTTGCGCAATACCCGTGTTATGGGTCTTATTCCTGTAGTGAACGACACGTTTGGCATCCTAGCCCTTGTCTCCGTGTTCTATGTAGGGGGCATTGAGCGCGCCAGCGGTGCAATCACACCTTCAAACCTTGTAACGTTTCTTTTCCTGTTGTTTGGCCTTATGCAACCCATCAGCGTTATCGTAAATACGATTGCACAGATGCAGAGAGGAATTGCAGCGGGTGCTAATGTTGCATCTGTTCTGGACGAGCAAACGCTGATCACATCAGGTAGAGTAGATGCCCAGCCCCTTGTGCCTCAAATTGAGATTAGTAATGTGAGTTTTGCCTACGGCTCCGCTGAGGTTCTGCGGGATGTTTCTTTTAGTGTTCATAGAGGAGAAACGGTTGCTCTTGTTGGCTCCTCTGGCAGCGGGAAATCTACGATGCTTGATCTATTACTTCGTTTTTACGACCCTCAACAAGGTTCTGTGAAGCTGAGTGGTATAGATGTTCGGACGCTGGACCTTCGTTCGTACCGACATTTATTTGGCGTTGTCTCGCAGGAGACTATACTTTTCAATGACACGTTGGCAAGCAATATCAGTCTTGGCGATGAGAGCATTAATATGGAGAGAGTAAAACGTTCCGCTGCAATAGCGCACGCAAGCGGCTTTATTTCGATGATGCCCGAAGGATTTGATACCGTAATCGGCGATAGAGGCATGCGTCTTTCAGGGGGCCAGCGTCAACGAATTGCAATTGCTCGGGCCTTGTATCGCGAACCGAAAATTCTTTTGTTTGATGAAGCTACTTCAGCGCTCGATACAGAATCGGAACGTTTGGTTCAAGAAGCTATCGACGACGTGCTAAAGAATAGAACGGCTGTTGTTGTAGCCCACCGATTGTCTACCATCGTAAATGCCAATCGTATTGTGGTGTTCGATAATGGAAAGATTGCCGAAGAAGGTTCACATGCCGAGCTCATCGCTCGTGGCGGAGTGTATGCACGTCTACACGCCTTGCAATTCAGCACAACCGTCTAGCGGTTTCGGAACAATGTATAGTCCGGCGTTTCTACGTGCGCTGAATATTGTGTGCCAAGAAGTGCACCAACCTTGCTAGATATTTCTTCGGAAACGCTGGGGTGGTAATAAACAACCCATGAAGCACCTCGAATCGAGGACATTACTGTTTTGTCTACCATGGCATTAGGCATCGTCCACGTACTGAACGAATAACCAGGCCTCCAACCAGCAAGCCAACCATTGGTATACCATGCTAGCTGACCGTTCAGTGCATCAGACCCCGACGATGCATGCTGCAGGTACACAAACTTTCTTACTGCCAAGGTGTCCTCTTCGAGCGCAACGGCTACTGCTCTGCCGCCCATTGTTGCGTGCGGATTTCCTTGCAACACAACAAGAACTGATGCCAATACGGCTACACCAATTGATCCGTAAACCAACGGCTTGTACATACGCTCAGCTATCATCGAACGCTGACGCCCAGAACGAAGCCCTAACAGAACAAGCGCTACACCAAGGGTGACCACTGCCCCTGCGATGAGGATCTCAATGCGACTAAACTGAAGATGGAGTATCGAGCTAACAACGAACCAAACCGTAGCGGCAATGATTACACCATACGTAACGATAATTAGTCCTGGCTTTGCATTTCGTGCAAACTCAGACAATGCATGGAAGGCAATGAGTATCCCAGGCAGAACAACAAACGATATCGAAAGTGATGATCTAAATGACGAGACGGCTAAGAACAACATGCCAACAACAAACCAAAGGCATATCGATATCAGAACAACGTTTGCGCGAGGCGGGAGTAATTCCCTTTTTACAACTGCTACCACACACCAGAGGAGAGCTACAGCAACTAACGGGTGAGCCTCTATGGCTAGGAGTAGAAGATTCAAGGAGGCCACATGAGGAAGCCCCATAGCAACAAATAGACTTGAACCGTGATGCCCGTACATGAAAACGTACCATGGCAGACCAATCATGAGTCCTGCAAGTATTGCTCCAATGATTGAGAGCCTTTTAGAAGGTACATCCATAGCCAACAGAGCAAAAGCAAACACTGGCAGGCAGGCGAGTGGCACCGTTAACAACGTTCCGCCTAGTGCCATTGCATACACTGCGATTCCAACACCAAACTCACGTTTGCTGTTTGCTTCATTTAAAGCGGCTATGCCCCATAAGGCGCTGACAACAAAGGCCAACGCAGGGATAACATCTGTTGCCTGCCTGCCATATATCGCAAACGGCATACACGTGCTAAGGCAGATCATTGCTAGAACTGCTTGGTTGAATGGTAGGAATCTACGAGCAACCAGATAGGTCATCCAACATGCAAACACGGCACAGAGAATAGAAAACCAGCGAACAGCAAATGGAGTTTTGCCGAGCACCAATATGCCAAGTGCCGATGTCCACGATGGAAGCGGAGCCATTGCACCCGTAGTTAATCCTCCAAGTGCGTGCTCAGATTGATCCGCCCATGCGTTAAATCGCACGATACTCTCTGCACGTGTGGCAATGAGTCCTTCAGGGGCTGGCTGGATTTCGAGCGCTGTAACACGCATCAAATACAGGCCAAGAATGGCCAACAACGTTGCTATTATCGTGTGATGACGTTGCGTCATGATGCTATAAAGATTGCTCGTGGAGTAAAGCTCAATACGAGAATCACCAGCGCGCACCAGCCTACAATCATACGTGCCCGTGTAAGAGGAACTTCATCTGGCAACACCGGATGATCAATCTTAATAACAAAACGAATGAGGATCATCCAGAAAATCCACAGCTCCCCTACTTGAAACAGCCAGGGGTATGATGAGATTGCCTTTCCTAACGTAGGATCTACGAAGCTCTGCATCCATACAATCCATTGATCCGCGTAACTATCTGCAAGAAGTTCGTGGACGATATTGAGCATGGAAAGAATCGCGAAAACAAAAAGTATCCACCAGAGGGCACGTGCAACCGTGTGTTGGCGGTTGCCAATAAGTGCATACAATACATGTCCGCCATCTAACTGTCCAAACGGCAGAAGATTTAGTGCCGTAACAAAGAGTCCAAACCAACCAACACACAAAAACGGATAGTGGTATATCTCATTCATTGGAGGGAAGTGCCCAGAGAAGGAGAAGCCCCATCTGAAAAGCGCAAACAGAAACGAGTCTCCAAAGGTCATCCCCGACGTTGGAACCACACCTGTAACGGCCTGCTCGGGATGAATCGCATAGAGGTATTCCGGACCTGGCAACGTGAGACATCCAATCAAGAGAATTGCGATGCAGACCACAAATCCGGCGATGGGTCCTGAAACACCGATATCGAACAAAATATTTCTGGAGGCCAGTACTGACTTTGTACGCATCAGAGCTCCGAACGTGCCAAAGGGCATTATCGTTGCGGGGATTGGGATAAAGTATGGGAGTGTTGCGTCCACGCCATGATAACGGGCCGCAAAATAATGACCGAATTCATGTGACGCTAGAAACGTCATAATAAGAATGGCATACGTTAAGCCGTAATGCCAATTCTCAACCATCATAGGGTCCTTCATTATCCATTGCGCCCCTGCCATCATACATGTAACGAAGGTTGCAATGAACAAAAGGGAATGAATCAGAATGCTCTTTACGGTCACGCTTCTTCCCCATCTGCAGTATTATTTACTCCCGCGCGGTCTGGTCTCATTTGAGGAAAGAACAATACATCACGTATGGAATCATTATTGGTGAGCAACATCACTAGCCGGTCTATACCCACACCAAGTCCAGCCGTTGGTGGCAGTCCCACCTCTATGGCATGAAGAAAGTCCTCGTCAACAATCATGGCCTCATCATCGCCATCGGCACGAATCTGCGCTTGATCTTCTAACCGAGCACGTTGATCGATTGGGTCATTCAGCTCTGAGAACGCATTTGCAACTTCCTTGCCCATGATGAATAGCTCAAAACGTTCAACAAGCCCTTTTTCGGTGCGGTGGGCTTTTGCAAGGGGCGACATTTCGACGGGATAATCCATCACAAACGTTGGTTGGATGAGGTGGGGCTGAACCAGTACGCTAAATATCTCATCGAGAATCTTCATCGCACTTGCCGCAGAATCTACGTCCACATCAAGTTCACGGGCTGTTGAAAGAAGTTGCTCACGTGTGCGCCCACGTAGATCTTTGCCCGTGTGTTCTGCAAAAAGATCAAACATCCGAGCGCGTTTAAATGGAAGCTCGTAGGAGAGTACTGTTTCTTGATACGCAACATCAAACGAACCACATGTTTCAAGAGCGATAGAGCTAACAAGTTGCTCCGTCATCTCCATCATCCAGATGTAGTCCTTGTAGGCAACATAGATCTCCATCGCTGTGTATTCTGGGTTGTGCGTTTTATCCATACCCTCATTGCGGAAATTCTTTGAGATCTCATACACGCCCTCAAAGCCCCCTACAATAAGGCGCTTAAGGTAGAGTTCGTCTGCAATTCGCAGATACAGATCAACGTCCAGCGTGTTGTGATGCGTCATAAATGGGCGTGCGGTTGCTCCTCCGTAGAGAGGTTGCAAAATTGGCGTCTCTACTTCCAACCATCCGCGCTCATCAAAGAAACGTCGCATGGCCGTTATGATACGAGCCCGCTTGATGAACGTTTCTTTAATCTGTGGGTTGGCTATAAGGTCGAGATAACGCCTACGATACCGCTGCTCCTTATCGGCAATTGCATCTCTGCGCACTACCTTGCCATCTTCCAGCACTTCTTCTTTGCCTACAGGTATAGGCGTAATACACTTTGTGAGCATGGTAACAGTGCGGGCGTGTACCGTAATCTCACCCATACGAGTACGAAACACGAAACCATCAATACCAATGATGTCGCCAATATCAAAAAGCCGTAGCAAGTTATAGTGCTCACCAAGGTCGTCTTTCTTAAGGTAGATCTGAATCCGACCCGTAACGTCCTGTATATGGCAAAACGAGGCCTTTCCCATTTTTCGCATTGCCATGATACGGCCAGCCACCATAACGTTTGCAAGATCATCTGGCTTGTCGTCCTGGAATGACTTCAATATCTCATCCGCATGGTGGCTAAGATCAAAAGATGTAGGGAACGGATCTACTCCGGCTGCTCGGAGCTCAAAAAGCTCTTCGATTCGGCGAAGTTCCTGATCGTTGCGAATGACGTTAGACATGGAATAGATTTTCCTAGCATAAGTACAGTTGGAAACGGCAAAGATAACCGATGTTCGCGCTCTTTTCGTATTCTAGGTTAATGTGGCCAAGTACGAATAATGAACGCAGTGATGACCAGCTGCGCAGACTGGTGCTCAAAGTGGGGCACGAGCTGTTTTCTCCAATGGGTATTCCAACACCACTGCACAGGCTGTAGCCAGTGCTATAGGCATTTCTAAGAGGACACTGTATAAGCTCTTCGCTTCAAAGGAGGACCTACTACGGGCCTCGATGCAAGACGTTATGCAGATCATTGAGCAGATTACAGACCGAATTTATGAAGAACACGATAGGCCTGTTCCAGAGCGTCTATCTGCACTCGTTACTCAGATCTCTCCTCACTATGCTCGCATCAGGTCTCCTCGCATATTGCTCGATATACAGCGTAATGCACCATCAGTTTGGAGCGAGTGGGAAACTTGGAGATTGTGGAGATATACAAAGTTCCGTGCTATCATCGAGGACGGAGTAGTTCAGGAAGTTATCCGTTCGGACATCAAGATTGACGACATCATAGCCTATTACACGGTTATGGCGAATTCCTGCATGGAATATTCCGTCTACGTAGAAAGTGATGTATCGTCTCTGGATCTTTACTGATGTTTGATGGACGTATTCTTTCGTGGGATCTTTGTATCTCAACCAGTGGGCGAGGCAAAACTCGACGGCTGGTATGAGCCTACAGTGCCAAGCACGATTATCCATGAATCTGAAATATTGTTTTCATCGCTTGGCTATACTAAGACAACAGTTGATGAGATAGCGCGCAACGCAGGGGTCTCCAAACGTACGCTTTACGAGCGTTTCCCCAAGAAGTCGGACATAGCCATCATGTCGCTCCTGCATGGGGCTAGAGAACTTCGAGCAACGGCAGATTCTCTCACATTCCAAGACCCAACAACATTCCAAGACCAGCTACTAACGCTTACTGCTGCCTTTGTGAATTGGAAAAGCCGCCTTTCCGAACGTTTTTTTTACGGACATCTCATCTGCACTCCCGGGCGTGCACAAAAAGGTGATGGCTTGGAAGAGGAAGTACCTAAAGACGGAACTAACAAGAGCTCTAGAACGTGGCCAGATATTAGGTGTAGTGAGGTACGACATCAACATTGCGTCAACAGTTCTGGTGCTCACAATAGCAATTCGGAACCTACTTATTCCAGAGGCACGAAGGTCATTGAAAGGCGTTGAAGCGCCACCCATTAGTGTTATTTTTTCCGTAGCCCTCGGCGGGATCTCGCCTCGAACAGAACAATTCCTGAGGCAACAGACGCGTTAAGTGAGGCCACGGCACCGCTCATCGGGATCTCAACAAGCACATCACAGAGCGCTTGAACACTTGGATGAAGTCCTTCGCCTTCATTTCCGATTACGATGATGATTGGTCCACCATAGACATCGTCTGTATATAGCGCAGTTGCAGGGATTGCAGTGCCAATTACTCGCCATCCTTCTGCCTTACACTGCTTTAACGTCTCCGAGACCCGTGCTACTTTTGCAATTGGCAAATGCTCAAGTGCGCCAGCAGAAGCCTTGACGGCAACTGCTGTAACTGGCGCACTATACTTTGTAGGGAGTATCATCCCAAACGCTCCGGCACCTTCTGCACTTCGAGCAATCGCGCCTAGATTGTGTGGATCTGTTATACCATCAAGAACAACGATGATTGGGTCAGCACACGAACTGCGAGCCCCTTGCAAGAGATTTTCTAATGTAACAGGGTCCTTAGCCGGCCGAAGGGCCAAAACTCCCTGAGCATCATTGGGTGCGCATCCGAGCTGTTTCTCTAGAGTCTGGAATTTTCTTCTGTCCATGATGCTACACTGTACCCCAGCGCGCGATGCAGCCGCACGGATTTGCGAGATTGGCACTGCATCGTCATTCCCAAAGGCAAAGAATATTTTTTCTATCGGAACTTGCGCTTCAATTGCTTCTGCTACTGCACGGCGTCCAACGATATAACGCGTAGAGTCTGTTTCTGTCTGATTCACGTACGTCCTTGGATGATTTCAGCAAATGCTGTGGTCATTTCAGCAACATCGCTAAAGGTGGTGTAGAGTGGGGCGGGAGCTATACGAATCACGTTTGGCGTGCGCCAATCAACAATGATTCCTCGTGCCGTGAGAGCATCAAAAACTTCTCTTCCGTGACGATCAAAGCGGACACTGAGTTGCGCTCCTCTCTCGTTCTTGGCCGATGGTGTGATGATGCGTATCCAATCGCGCGAATCAATGGCCATTGTTAACAGGCGCTCCGTAAAGCCCGTAAGCGCATCGCGTTTTGCAAGGATGCGTTCAAAACCAGCTTGCATGAACAACTCAAGAGACGCACGCAGTGAGGCCATCTGTAAAACCTGAGCGTTGGACAACTGCCATCCATCTGCTCCCTGTGTTGGCACAAACATGTGCTCCATGGCAAATCGCGTAGACTCGTCGTTGCCCCACCAGCCAGCCAAACGTGGCAGATCTGCACGGTTAGCAAAACGTTGGTGAACAAACAATCCACCTACAGCGCCTGGACCCGCGTTAAGATATTTGTACGAACACCACACCGCAAAATCGATATCCCAGTTGTGCAGTTTCAGTTCAACGTTTCCAATGGCATGTGCAAGGTCGAGTCCAATCTTTGCTCCAACATAATGGGCGGCACGTGCGATTGCCTCCATGTCAAATCGTTGTCCGGTGTAAAAGTGCACTCCGCTGAATAACACCAGTGCAACGCACTGACCATGCTCATGAATCGCATTCACGATTTGCTCTGTAGAAAGTACATCCGATCCAGGCGCGGCTTGAATCTCTATAATTGCCTCCTCGGGTTCAAAGCCATGAAGACGCACTTGACTTTCAACGGCATATCTGTCCGACGGGAATTCATGACCCGCCATGATGATACGTGTACGACTGCCAGACGGACGATAAAACGACGTCATCATAAGGTGGAGGTTTACCGTTAACGTATTCATTGCCACCACCTCGGATGGAAGTGCTCCTACAAGGGCGGCAAGGGGCTCAGCAAACCATCGGTGATACGAGAACCAAGGACGGCGGGACTTAAAATGACCCTCTACACCAAACGTGCGCCAGTCCTCCAATTCCTCAGTAACATACGTCTGCGCTAGGCGTGGCTGTAGGCCCAGCGAGTTCCCACAGAAGTAGTGAACGTCCCGTCCCTCGTGCTTTGGAAACCAGAATTGGGCTCTGAACTCAGCCAAAACATCTGCGGCATCCAGCAGCCGAGCCTCGGAATCCCAAGATTTTCCAATGGTTCTGGTAACGTTCATAACATTCTCTTGTCTTTGTTTTCGTGAGTACTAATGATGAAGACTATGAAACCTAATGCTAATTTGCGTTTTCTTTTTTCAATGGAGACTTGGATGCACCGATCACACGTATGGATCATGGCCCTAATTGCGACCTTTTCCGTCGTGTTGTCGAGCTGCAATGCCTTCAATTATTTGGACCGGAAACGCACCATCACTATGCCGTGCAACCTCGAGAGAGTCAAATGGATGAATTCAACAGCGGCCACCTTTGATCAAAACGGCTATACGGTAATAGAACGCAACGACGCCGAAGGTGTAATTGTGGCCCAAGACTCGCTCGAGCAGGTTGAGTACCGTTACACTCTGCTTGTTCGAACATGGCGCCTGCAACAAACAGCGGACTCCGTGTATGTAGACGTCTACTCGGTTTCCTCTCGTCTCGATGGTAGCGATGTAACACAGACGTGGGATAAACGCTGGTCTGGCGAACAAGTGAAGTCCTGGATGCGCCCCATTCTAACGTCGCTAGAATCATCCTGTGGCTTAGGCAACCCTCTAGCGCCAGCCGGACGTTAATCAGATTGTACCGTCTGGGACGTCGATCTCCATCATTAACATGGCAGAGGCCACGGTCTTACCTTGAGCGTCGAGCTTCAACGAAACGGTGCCACCGCCACCTAATGTATTATTGAGGACAAAGTTGACTGCCCACAGGTTAGCGAGTTCGTAACGTTCTACCGTACCTAAACACACTCCGGAAAAATACTCCGTAACACGTTCAGTTGTAAGGGCATCGCGAATGATTGGGTACCATTCTTCCTTGAAAGCGATTACGCCGCAATTTGCCGCGTCGCCCTTGTCGCCACTGCGGGCATGGGCTATCTGAGACAGGGTGATTTTCATCCTGCAAAATACGGTAACTTTGTTGTTTCGAAGGACAACTTCACGTCCACAGGCAGGAGCCCCCATGAACCGCATAATGTTCAAATCGAAGATTCATCGTGCCCGTATCACCCAGGCCGACCTCTATTATGAGGGCAGTCTGACGATTGACGTGGATCTAATGGAGGCCGCGGATCTTGTTTCGTATGAAAAAGTGTCGGTTGTAAACATCAACAACGGCGAACGATTTGAGACCTACGTCATCCCCGGCACACGTGGTAGCAGAGACATCTGCCTTAACGGAGCCGCTGCTCGTAAGGGGCATGTAGGCGACGAGATCATCATCATTAGCTACACAGACATTCCAGACGAAGAAGCAAAAATGTGGCAGCCAACTGTTGTTTTGGTTGACAAGAATAACGACCCAATAAAGACTGTTGACGGTGTTGAGGCCTACACTCAGATGCCTCGGCAGAACTAAGGTATGGCAGAACCTCGTGAACTCGCTGTAGCCGTCTTGGCCGCCGGACAGGGAAAACGTATGGGTAACCCCGAACTGGCAAAGGTTCTTGCACCTCTTCATGGCAGACCTCTGTTGGGCTATGTCCTAGAACAAGCTTCAGAGCTCAATCCCTCACACATTGTGGTAATCGTTGGACACCAGCGAGAAGCGGTAAAAACATTTATTGACACCACGTTCCCAGCAGCTCTCTGCGTTGTTCAAGAACAACAACTCGGCACTGGCCATGCTGTTCAACAGACAGCGCGATACCTCAAAAATCTTGATGCCGATGTAATCATCCTGAGTGGTGATGTTCCACTCTTACGAAGCTCTACGCTTTCGGACCTAGTTACCCGCCACCGCCGTACGCGCGCAGTAGCAACAGTGCTAACTGCCGTTGTTCCCGATCCAACGGGATATGGACGCATCATCAGGAACCATGACGGCAACTTGGTGGCGATCGTTGAACAAAAGGACGCAAGCGCCCAACAACTAGCTATCAAAGAGATTAACTCCGGCGTATACATCGTTCGTGGGAAAGAACTTTTTGACGCTCTTTCCATGGTGCAGAACGTAAATGCACAAAGCGAATTTTACCTCACGGACATCATAGGAATTCTACAACGGCAGCATTTTGTAGTTGAAGCTTGGTGTGCCCGTTTGTGGGAAGAATTGCACGGCATCAATACCATTGATGACCTCAACCGTGCGGCCCAGATCATGACGGAGATGAGTACAACATGATCAATGCTGTTGATCATATCGGAATAGCTGTGCGAGATCTCGCTGCTGCAATGGAATTGTACCGCACAATATTTGGCGTTGACGAGTTCCACCGCGAAATCGTTAAAGAACAAGGCGTAGATATCGCGTCGTTCTCCCTCAACGGAGTGCGGATAGAGTTAACTGCACCGTTGGACGACGACTCCCCTATTGCTGGCTTTATCGCAAAAAGGGGCGAGGGAATTCACCATATAGCTTTTAAGACAGACACGATTACGGCAGATCTAGATAGGCTTTCTACGTCCGATATCAGACTGATTAATGCCGAGCCCCAGTTGGGCGCTCACGATATGCTTATCGCATTTCTCCATCCAAAATCAACGGGTGGTGTACTCATGGAACTTTGCTCGGAGAAATGATAGTGGCGCAGCTAACACTCATTAGACATGGCGAATCGCAATGGAATCTCGAAAACAGATTCACGGGCTGGGTTGATATTGATCTCACAACAAAGGGAGAAGCAGAAGCCAAGGCCGCTGGACGCTGTCTTTCGAACATTCCCGTGGACGTGTTGTTTACCTCTGTGCTCATACGTGCCGTCCGAACGGCAGACATAGCATTAGCCGAAGCAGGAATATCAGGAGTACCCGTTTATCGAGATCAAGCGTTGAATGAACGGCATTACGGAGATCTTCAGGGGCTCAACAAGGCAGAAACCGCAGAGATGTATGGGGCTGAGCAAGTACATGATTGGCGGCGTTCCTATGACATCCCACCGCCAAATGGCGAATCACTCAAAGACACTCAAGCGCGTGTTGCTCCGTATTACGAGAGTCAGATCGTTCCTCTACTTAAAAGTGGTAAGAACGTTCTTGTAATTGCTCACGGGAACTCACTTCGTGCTCTCGTGATGTTTGTTGAGCACCTTACTCCAGAACAGATTTTAAAGACGGAAATTGCAACCGGCGTGCCAATCACCTATGTACTTGATGAGGAACTTAACGTTGTCAGTAAAGAAATTCTCGATCCTACAACGGCCTAATACGCTGTTTGCAGTAATTACGCTACTCGTTGCCTGTGCTTCGAGTTTTGCGCAACAAAAATCGCCAGTTCTGCGTGCAATGAAGTCTGAACTGGATCGCACGATGAGCCAGCTCAAAGACAAAACCGTGCCGCCATATTTTCTCTCCTATGCTGTAACCGAAGTAACGTCTACGTTGATTGCGGCCTCGATGGGTGCAATTGAGACCGACGTAACGTCTAAGAGAAGAATCCTTGATGTCGATCTCCGAGTAGGTTCATATCAGCTTGATAATACACGAAGTATCCGTGGAGTGGCCTTTGAGATGGGAAGGGGCACACGTGGCGTTGAGATGCCGATGGGAGACAACGAGCGGGCACTTCGTAGTGTGATCTGGTCCGCCACAGACAAGGCCTACCGCTCTGCGGCCGAACGATACGGCAAGGTGTTAACGAACCTTCAGGTCAAAGTTCGTGAGGAAGACACTTCCGCCGATCTTTCTCACGAACGTGCATACAACTCCGTTGGGCAGATTGCTCCATTTGAGTATGACACTGCAATGTGGCGAGACCGTGTGCGATCCCTTAGCGCTATGTGCGCAGGTCAGGAGTACATTCTCAGTGGACGTGTTTCATTCCAGACGGACAGGCTCATTAAATACTTCGTGAATTCTGAAGGCAGTGTAATTCAAACATCTGAACCAATCGTTAAGATGTTTGTGATTGTTAAATGCAAAGCAGATGACGGAATGACGCTACCGCTTTACGAAAGTTATAGCGCGTATTCAACAGGTAGACTTCCATCAAAACAATCCATGGAGAACGATGTCCGCAGGATGCTCGAACTCGCTAAGCGGCTTCGGGTAGCCCCTTTACTCGAGACATATACGGGTCCGGCAATCTTATCAGGCAGAAGCTCTGGAGTTTTCTTTCACGAGATATTTGGCCATCGTGCAGAAGGTCATCGCCAAAAGGATGTTAATTCCAGTCAGACGTTTAAAGCATTCTTAGGAAAGAAAATACTCCCCGACTTCATAAGTGTGATCTTTGACCCAACGATAAGGCAACTTCGAGGCAACGATGTTGTTGGTGCGTTTGAGTATGACGACGAAGGTATCCCAGGCCAGCGAGTTGTTGCCGTAGACAGTGGTGTTTTCAAAAGCTTTTTGATGTCTCGCGCACCTATCGAAAACTTCCCTACTTCTAATGGTCACGGCCGGCACCAGGCAGGCCTACGCCCCGTATCCCGCCAGTCCAACCTCATCGTTGAAGCAGCGCAGACAGTGCCGTACGACACGTTGCGCGCCATGCTTCGCAGAGAATGTATCAAGCAGAAGAAGGAATTCGGCCTTTGGTTTGACGATATCCAAGGCGGCTTTACGTTTACCGGCCGCACGGTGCCAAACGCATTTAATGTGCAACCACTCGTGGTCTACAAAGTGTTTGCAGATGGCAGACCAGATGAATTGATCCGCGGTGTAGATCTCATCGGCACGCCCCTTACCACGTTCAACAACATCGTGGCTGCAGCGGACGACCTTGGAATATTCAATGGTGTGTGCGGCGCCGAATCTGGGGGCGTGCCCGTAAGCGCAAGCTCGCCGAGCATATTGGTGTCAACGATTGAAGTGCAAAAGAAGCATAAGTCTCAAGCAAAACCACCGCTTCTACCAGACCCGTCTGTTTTGAATGCAGGAGGCCAACCATGAAAACTTTTCTTTTCTATGCATTCACAGTAGCTCTGTGTATTGTCAATGCACATGCACAGCGCATGGATGCCGATGCAATTTTTTCCGCAATGGATACTGAGCAACAGAGGTCTATTAGGGAGTTACACCTAGGCAACCTCGCTCGCCCCTACAATATTGAGTATGTGCTTCAGATTCGGCACGCAGCAAGTGTTCATTCCGTTCTTGGAACTGTTGAAGATATCGACTCTGGAACGCGGGCGTCTCTAACCGTGCGCATTCGTGTTGGTTCACCAACGTTTGACAACACGAACTTCTTTGATGTTAGTCTTGGCTTCTTTGGATCGAGCGATGACGAGGAAGGTTTCAAGAATCGGACAATCCCATTTGAGCTTTCGCCGAGTAACCTACGCCGTGAGCTCTGGCTTGCAACAGATGCATGCTTCAAACAAGCGGTTGAGACATATGCCAAGAAGGAAGCAACGTTAAAGAACCGTACACGCAGCGACACAACATGGGACTTCTCATTTCAGCCCGGGCAACGTGTTGATGATGTTTCTACTCCAACCGTTGAACCAGACGTTGTTGCAATGACTGAACTTACCGAACGCCTAAGTGCAATCTTCACCACGTACCCTCTCATCCAGAACTCTCGTGTGGGTATCGAAGTAGTGCCAGAAGAAACATTCTACATCAACACCGAAGGTCGTAGATCACACAAGCGCGAGTCCTTCTGTGGCATTGAAGTTGTTGCTACAACGCAAGCCACTGATGGGATGCCCCTTGCACAGACGTATGCTGCGTATGGAATCGTACCAAACGATCTTCCATCAATTGATTCTCTTGAACGCGCAGTACGTAGCGTGGCAATAATTTTATCAGCCCAGACTTCTGCCTCTGTGATTGAGCCGTACTCCGGCCCCGTATTATTTGAAGGCCAGGCAGCCGCAGGAATTTTTGGTCAGTTCTTTGCGCCTAACCTTGTAGCTCAGAGAGCTGTTCTTTCCGAAGGGGGCTTCTCCACAAACGACCGAAATAGAGCATTTCAGAACAAGATCGGTGCGCGTGTTCTCCCAGAATTTTTGAGTGTAAATGCCGTTCCATCGCGCGCGCGCGATAACGGGCGGATACTTGCCGGACATTACACAGTTGATGACGAAGGAATGAATGCTCAGGACGTGTTACTTGTAGAGAAGGGGTATCTACGATCGCTTCTTTCCTCTCGTGTTCCTACAAAGCGCATCAAAGCTAGCAACGGTCATCAACGTGGTGGCGGTGCAATGTACAGCACGTTAGACGTTACTTGCTCAGACGCCAAACGCAGATTGTCTTCTGCCGATCTCAAGAAACGCCTATTGAAGTTGGTGAAGGATCGTGATCTGCCCTATGGCATTATCGTGCGTTCAACGATGGATCAGAATCTCCTATTCACAGGCGTATTCCGTCAGCTAGGTTCGGATCTGCCCATTTCACAAGGCGAAGGCAAGATTGGCCTCATCAATTCCTACAGGGTATACCCTGACGGCCACGAGGAATTGATTCGTGGTGTTGAAGGGGCTGGTATTGCACCGGCTTCCTTCAAAGACATTGTTGCTGTTTCGAAGCGGACAACAGTGCACAACTTCTTAGCTCCGAGCGTTATACCGTCTTTCATCTCTGGAGGTTCTGCATACCTTCTTTCTTCGATCATAACACCTGACCTTCTATTTGAAGACATTGAAGTTCGTCCGCTTGATGGGGATATGCCTAAGCCCCCTACACTTTCGAATCCAATTGCTGGTGAATAGCGGCGCGTTATTGAAGAGTGAATCTCACGCCAGCGTATACCATTCGAGAATCTAGTGGGCCCCAAGCCAACGAAGCGTCGAATGAGTTGCCATACGGCATATCGGCACCGATGATTGGGTCTTGCTGGATGAAGTTTGTGGCGTTTTCGATTCCCACGTAGATATCGAACGCACCAATACGTCGCGTGAGCTGGGCATTTACGCGCCACCAAGATGGGAACGAAGTGGGGCGAACATCAGCTCCTGTGTTGCCCTCGGTTGTTGGCAGGCGGCCTGTACCATTCCATGAAATCGTAACATCACCCTGCCATTCATTTGCAGCGGTGGCGTATGAGAACGTTGTGAGCACGCGTGACCGGCTCACCATTGGGCGCTGCTGAAGAGTTCCGGCATATGGACTTTGTACGTCCACCCAACGATACGCTACAAGTACATCGAATCGTGGGAAGGGAGAGAACAACGCCTGCGCCATTACGTTAGTGGCATAGCTGTTTCCATTGAGATTTGTTACCCACAGCTCTCTCACCGATCGGTCATAGTCTACGATAATCTGATTGATGAATGATGTTGAATACACTTCTGCATCAAGCGTCAATACACGATCTGCGATCTCTATGGTGGTTGTTAATGTTGCACCAACATTCCAAGAATCTTCAGGCCTGAACGATGCGTCAAACGTAACCTGTCGCGAGTTGATGTATGAGCTCAGGTTCTCAGTGATAACGCTTGCCACACGCCATCCACGCCCGGCTGAGGCGCGCAGAGCTGTGAAGTCCGAAATGCTCCACTTAACATGTGCGCGAGGCACAACACGTGTGCCGTAGAGATTGTGTGCGTCGGCCCTCAGGCCTGCAAGAATCGTAAGCCTTGGCAGTGGCTGCAGAGTTGCCTCTGCATAAAGACCTGGTACACGTTCAACGCGTGCAAACTCTGTAGATATCAACGACTCTCGCACATTGTCATACAGAAACGAGAAGCCCCCTACAATCTTTACCTCGTCTGAAAACGGAAGTGATACAACGCCTCGAAGGTTTATTGTTTGTTGCGTGCCGCGCACTTGACGTTCACCAAACGTTGACGTTTGATCGTGATATGCCCCTGCAACAACAAGAGACACACCACTTCCATCCATTTCCTCGAATGGATTCAGTAGACCAAATTTTACGAACCCATCTGCCCTGCCGATATCAGTGATAACGTCATATGCTCCACCACTTGTATCTCCGTGCACATGAGCGGGGTCTTGATGGTTTCCAAGAACGGACTGCCCTGATGCGTAGTGATCGAGAATCCCGCGCATGAACACCTGCCATTCAATGAAATCATCAGAATAGCGCCAGCGGTGAACAAGATTGATTTGCCGAAACGTAGGGATGTCTGCAAATCCATCGTTGTTGTTATCCATTGCCATTTCATACACTCTTGCATGCACCATCGTCATCGTACTGAGTTCGTCACTGATCTTCTGAGCCCCGTAGAGATTGAGCTCGAAACGCGCCTGCGTATTTCCGTATGCATTAACAAAAAGTGAAGGGGCTGTGCTTGGGTCGTGCATGCAGATGTTGATCTGCCCAGTCATCGACTCGTAACCATTGGTGACTGTTGACGAGCCTTTAGAGATGCTAACTGACTCCATGAACGAACCCGGTATATGATCCAACGAGTATGGCATTTCCATCGAGCGCACAAGAGGCACGGCTTCTATGAGAAATTGTGTGTAGAGTCCACGCAGTCCAAGTAGTTGGATTTGTTTAGCACCACTTGCTGCATCAGAGAACGTGACCTCAACGGAAGGATTTTTTTCAAACGACTCTGCAAGTGAGCAGCATGCCGCCTTTTGAAGGTCCTTCTTTGTGATGACCTCTGTTTTCTGCGGAGCGCGTGTAATTGAGGGCTGGTTTGCCTCAACGTGTACCACATCGGTTGTTGTGGGAACCATTTCGATTTCCACTGAATCAGACACCACCTTGCGCAGGACCGTAACGTAACTGGCATATCGGACCTCCAAGGTGTCCGTTACAGCCGTTGGTTGCAACACGAATCTGCCATCCTTATCAGTCAGCACTCCTTTGCGCGTTCCATGCCATAGAACCGTTGCACTTCGCAACACCTCACGTTGGCCATTGGGTTCGCGTCCATACACAATGCCATGAATTTCGCCAGAGGCCGGTGTGTTTGCCAGCCCCCGAGCTTTTGAATAGAGAACAGTGCAGCCAAGTATGGCTACGACAAGTAGTAACCGCATATAATCCACTTTCCACAAACCAAAAATGGACTGGCGGCAAAAGGCCGTCAGTCTGGGGTGAGGGAGGGGGCGGTCTAAATCCTAAACTGGCATAAAAATGCTGCGTCTGGGGGGTGGTGCGCACGTGGGCTACCCAAAGAAGGCAGCAGCCGTTGGCCAACAACTACGGGGCCGCTACTGTATATGCTCTCGTAGGCCGCGATGGCGATATCAGGCAACGCCCGGGGTACTACCGTTGAATGTGCGAAACATTGTAACGAGGCAACTGAAACTTCCTCGGTGCAGCAGGGATCTTGTTCATCATTGGCTGCTGACGGGCCGGATTGACAACACTCTTGGGGCTCACAGGCCGTATCTACGGCCTCGCCGCCACAATAATGCGTCGTAATCGGTATTCCAGTGGTAGCAATCAGGAACAACGCCAGAGCGAAAAGTGTCAGATATGGTCTAAGCCGAAGCATGTTTACAAAAATACGTAATCCAGTTGGTGTGCGTGATATTCTCTTGTTTGCGAAGTTCACTTTTAGAACGTTCAGGGTATACATTTTCAGCATAGGAGTGGCACATGTCTGAATCTATTAAGCACTACACCAACGGTGACCTGAGCATTGTGTGGCAGCCAGAGCTTTGCCAGCATTCTACGCACTGTTTTCGCAACCTTCCCAACGTTTTCAACCCGCGGATTAACCCGTGGGTAAAGCCTGAGAACGCAGACTCAGCGGAGCTGATTCAGGTGGTTATGGGATGTCCTAGTGGGGCTTTGAGTATTCTCCAAGCACCTGCCGAGCCACTGAAATAACAATATTGTTAGCTCTACGTCATTTTGGCACCAATGTGAACAATCTTTAGATCAATTTTGTATCTTTGTTGCATGCGAAACTCGACTATCATCGTTGGAATTCTGCTCGTAACTGTAGTTACTGGTTATGCAGTTCAGGCAACCCTCCAGTATTTTCAGGCCAAGTCTGACGGCGCTGCCGTTACCCTTGAATGGAAATCTGCCACTGAGCAGGACGTAGCGCAGTATGAGGTTGAGCGAGCTGGGGATGATAATCAATTCAGGTACGTTGCCACGGTATCGGCAAAGGGTAGCAACCAGTCCTACACCTTTAAGGATGATGAAGCGTTTGGCAAACGCGACAACAGTGGTGGAACTATTGCAAAGAACTATTTCACGTACCGTTTACGGATAGTAGGTTCAGACCACACGGCTACCTTTTCTGGAAACGTGGGCGTTACACACAACGTGAGTAGCATCAAACGAACGTGGGGCATGATCAAGGAAATGTTCCGCTGACGCCGTCGGTGGTTCAATCGAGTATGTTGCTTTCGCGAACCGGCATGGTCTGGTTCGCGTTTTTCGTTTTGTACCATTCGGGCGCCTCACAGCCCCCTCCTTCCTCTCGGTGTGGATTTGCCGTAAGAGCTACTCCAGAGCGCGTAGCGAAGCTTAGAGAAGGCGTTCAAGCGCTGCTGCGGCCGTCATTACCCAACTTTATTGACGCTCCGTTAGGAAAGTTTCGAGTACACTTCACCACTGTAGGCACCGACGCAGTTAGCGCGGCCGACACCGATGGCAATGGTACACCAGACTACGTGGACCATACGATTCGTGCACTCGAGCTGGCCTGGCGAGCTGAAGTTGATACACTGGGCTACCTATCGCCACCGCCCGATGGAACAGACGGGGGGAGCGGTGCTCTGGATGTGTATGTACGAGACTTGAGTAAGGCCGGACCCAGTGGTACGAGTTACTACGGCGTTACAAATCTCGACCGGTTGCTAGCGAGTTCTCCGGCAGAACGCTACACAACGTGGATGGAAGTAGACAACAACTTTGCGGAATCAGACCGAGATATGTTTGGAAACCAGGCATTCTCAACGTTTGGAACGGATGCATTACGTGTAACGTGTGCCCATGAGTTTCATCATGTGATTCAGAATGGGTCTTATGGGCTGAGCGACACTCAACTCATGTTCTACGAGCTTTCGTCAACCTGGATGGAAATGCGTGTTTGCCCTGACGTGCGAGATTGGGCAGTGTACACAAACGTTTTGCTTGGTGATCCAGAACAATGGCCCTTCTCACTAGCCAGCGTTACCAACGGATATCTCTGGGGCTGGTTCGGAAATGTCCTCGTAGAGGTATCGCCTAGCACGATGCTCGAGATGTGGCAAAAGATTGCGCTGAAGACCAGGCCTTTCCAAGCACTCGTGGATGCATGTGGCTCACATGGAGTGACCTTTGCCGACGTTTTCTGCACACACCTGCCAGCGTTGTATAACACGGGGTGGCGCGGGGCATCAAACCCCTACATACCTGGCGCTGATTCGTTGAACGAAATCAGATTGTATACCAACGAGCGAGCAATAGCCCCTTCAGTAATCTCTACCGGAATATTAAAACCCTTTGAGGTACGGGTATTGAGATTTTCCGTTCCATCCAATGGCAATTTGGAGCCAACAAGTCTTGCCGTGATGCTAACATGGCCAAACGAAGCTGCTTTCGTGAGTGGGAATTCTCAGATTGTTCAATCCTATACCGTAACTGTAACGAGTACTCCTTCTGGTGCTGATGCAGTAATACCCGGAACAACATGGGGCGTTCGTGTGAGTCCATCCGATGTTTGTGTTGTTCTCAACGGCGCACAAACGCGCAAGCCAACGTCTGCCTTTCCGCAACCTATCTCGCTAAGTACTACGCGCAGACTCTACATTCCTGTTACAACTGGCATTCCAGGAACATCCGTCACGATTACGTTGATGACGGCGATGACCGTTGGTATTGTAGCAACAACAGTGAACGTTGAACTCAATGGCGACCTCATTGTAGCACCCTTTGATCTTCCTGAGAGTCTTACTCCAGGAACGTATCTTGTACGCGTTGAATCTGGGTCTACTTCTTCTCTCCAAAAGATTTCCGTTAGAAGATGACAACGCTATTGATTATCAACGTCAAGAAATCATTCGCTAGCAAGCACGTCCTTCGAGGTGTCTCATTTGAAGCTCGTAGCGGCGATGTAGTTGGAATTCTTGGCTCAAATGGAAGTGGTAAATCCACGCTGATGCGCGTGATAGCAGGCATACTACGCCCCGACTCAGGGTCTGTAGTCCTTAGTATTGATGATAAGATGACGCCAACAACGGACGCTCCGTTCCAGTGCGGATATGTGGCGCCATATCTCGAGGTGTATGACGAGTTCACGCCACGCGAACTCCTCCTGCTCCACGCCAAGCTGCACGCAACAACTATCGGATCAGCAACTATCGACGAGATACTCGCGCGAGTTGGCCTAGATAATCGAAGTAACAACGCAGTACGGACATTTTCGAGCGGCATGCGTCAGCGCGTTTCCATAGCGCTTGCAACGTGTCTTCAGCCCCCTCTCTTGCTACTTGACGAACCCTCGATAACTTTGGACACTGCTGGACGCATTTTACTTGCCAACGAAATATTGGCTCACAGGAACCGTGGCGGCATTGTACTACTAGCTACCAATAACGAACGCGAAAGGGACCTATGCACACAAACCATCACCGTATGATCTTCGCTGTTGCAGGACTTGCTATTTCTGTAGCGATTCTACCTTCATGCACAGATAACGCTCAAGGTAAAGGTGCTGCCGAGCGCACTACACCAGACACCCTTGCTATAAGCAGATGGAAGCTACCTTCTACGTTGTCGTTCTGTGGCGAGAGTGTTCCTCTAGACATTCCAGAGGTTCGTGAGCGAGCAGAGCGGGAGTTCTACATCAACCTTCAAACGCCTGGCCAAATCATCCTCTACCTTAAGAGATCCGCGCGGTATTTCCCAACGTTCGATCGCATTCTTAGAGAAGCAGCTGCTCCAAATGACCTCAAGTATCTGTGTGTTGCAGAGAGCGCACTCTTTATGGCGCGTTCGCCTAAGGACGCTGTAGGTCTGTGGCAGTTTATCCCTTCAACCGGCCGCGCATACGGCCTCATGATTAACGATGAAATTGATGAACGAAGGAACACAACTAAGAGCACCAAGGCAGCAATCGCATATCTGCGTGCAGGTTTTGATTCAAATGGTTCATGGACAAATGCCGCTGCTGGCTATAACATGGGGCACGAAAACCTCAGAGGCAACACAACGTTTCAACAGAAGAATAGCTACTTCGACCTCTTCCTCAACGAAGAAACGTCTCGTTATATCCTTCGCATCGCAATTGTTAAGCACATCATGGAACATGCTCACGATTATGGAATCATAATTCCGGAATCGGAGCGCTATGCTCAGCCCCGTACTCGTGTAATTCGTGAAACCAGTGCAATCTCTAATCTTGCACAATGGGCACTTGCAGGTGGCACAACATATAAGGATGTCAAACTCCTTAACCCCTGGATATTAGGAAGGGGGCTCCCTGCTCCGCCAAACGGCAAGGTGTGGGAGATCGAAGTTCCCAATAAAGAATAGAAAATGGCCGGATATAAAAAAAGGTCCGCGAAACTGATGTTGCGCGGACCTTTTCTACGTTAACACGCAGTGTAGTTATTGCTTTGGGGTTGCTGGGTTTTGAAACACCGGGCTGGTAGATTCTTGAACAAAACCGTATGCCTTGAGGTCGAGTTCTGCGTTGTCTGGATACGTTGTTTTAACCTTAACGCCACCAGCATAATTGCCTTTAGCCGTAGGCACAAGCTTAACAATCACATCCATCTTCTGAGTGGGCTTGAGAGTTACACGTGTTGCCTGATTACAAACAAGACCACCCTCCGTTGTCCAGTCAGAAAAAGTAATGTCCTGATCAGAGTTGTTCACGATTTCCATCTTTGTTGTTGCCTCTTGACCAACTTTAAGATCAATAAACGAGAAGTACATCGATGGAGTGAACATCAGAGCACGCTGGATGTCGGCCTTAAGCCATATATATCCAGAGCGTATGGTAGTATCAGCATCAACGGGGATTGCCGTGTTATTGGTACGAGCCGCAGTCTGAGCTATTATGCCATCGAGGTCTCCCCAAGAAACAGTGATGTTCTTGGTGATTAGGCCAGACTGTGCTGGGCTGATATTCAGCTTGATCTTCATCGTGCTGATTTCACCTGGAGCAAGTTCGAGCTTATCTGGGTCAGTTTTTGTGCAACCACAACCAGGGCGAACCTCGGTGATTTTCATCGCTCGATTTCCGATGTTTTTCATCTTGATTTCGGCTTCGAGGAAACCTTCCTTTGGTGGCTTGGTTTTTCCCCAATCATATGTTTCGCCACCAACTACTTCCAGCTTTGGCTGAGCAAATGCGTTTGTGGCCATAAGACCGATCATCGCTACAAGAATTAGAGTGTGTTTCATCATGGAATGAGTCTCCTGACAGAAAAATCGTTGGCTACCGCTGACGAATTATCTACAAATATAGTATTTAGACGTCTAGAGTCCCTTCATGAGCTTAACATGAGCCCCGAAGTCCACCATACGCCACGTATCAGCAGAGGAGACACTCAATAGAGGTAGCCCGAGTGATATGGATGGTGAAAGGTAAAATCCCGGAGAGAGCGGAATGTTAAAACCAACCTGCACGTAGGGTTCAACTTGAAGTGGCGTGGGCTGGTCGAGAAAAGAGTTACCTAACTCGCGAACTTGGGATCGTGGGTTACCCGTGAACTGGTACGAAGATGGCGCCAAAACTACTTCTTGTTGTTGTAGGGAGCCGCCTAGATATAGGTGCAGGCGTAGGCCACCCCCTACTGTAAGGTTGCTACCAAACAGCCGGGTATTTACTCCACCAGACACTGTGGCATAGGTAAGAGACCCAGTTAACTGGTATTCGGTCCGCAATAACTCGCCGTTTGGCAATGGAACTGGAGAAGACGCAGCTGCGAACGAAGTGCCAAACCGTGTAATTCCAACTCCAATATTAACCGACGTAGATGGCATGATCCATTCTTCGCCCGTCACCAAAAAACGAATTGGAATTCCCGTTCCTGACTCATACGTGCAACACGTAATACCAATGTCCTTCTCTAGATATTCGAGGGATCCATATTGGAACGTGTACCCCGTTCCAACTTCTACGCCTACATAGCGCTTAGGAATCTCATACGGATATCGTGGAGACGTTTGCCAATCAAAGCCCTGGCAAAACAATGTGCTAATGCTAACAAACAGCGATGCGATGAGAGCAATTATGCGCATTACCGTCCAACCATGAGAGGTAGTGCGTGGTATATGCGCCCTGAACGTATGAGGAGTATGTATGCCCCTGCTGGCAAATCGCCAACCGGAATCGGAACCAGAGATGTACCAAGGGCATATGCCCTTTCGGGAAGAGAATAGAGTTCCCGGCCATAGCCATCCACAAGTGTTATCGTGGCACTGCTAGCTGATGGCAGGATGATAGAAATGGTAGCAACATCGGCAGCAGGATTAGGGAAAACGCCTGCTGCAAGAGTTCGGCGTGTTGCCACTACGGTCTTGTAGTCTAGTCCACAAAGCGAGTCGAGCCGAAACGTTCCCGATGTAGAAATCACCGTCAACACAGAACTGCATCCTTGATTCCCAAAAGACGTTGCGTCGCCAATGAACGAAACATCCGTTGACGCTTGCTCACCAAGAAAGCTGTCAAAAATGATGTTGACGAGAGTTGGCCGTTCTAAGAAGTTAGAGGGGGCGCGGAGTTCAAGAACGAGCGACCCTCTTGGTTGCTCCGTTGCTGAAACCAACAACGATCCTTCGCTGGCAGTACCGGATTGAAGAACTCCACGATACCGCAATAACGAAGGATTAAAGTTAACAGCCAGAATACATCTGTCTACAGTTGCAACGGCTTGTGCCGTAGCCGAAACGGCTAACGTAACCTGAGAGCCAGGCCTGGCCAACGTTTCTATAGGAAGAGAAATTTCAACAGAGTCTGGCGCTACCACATTTGCCGAATACGAAACTGAATAAGAAGTGACCAAACTGTTGGTCCACATTGTGATCTCCCCACTGAATTGTCCAATGGCATCTGGTTCAAAAACGCATCGAACAACTTGCAACTCGGAGGGGGCTAAGCGGAAGGACGATGGATTTACCGTAATCCTAGCTGTAGCCGGTGTAACACGTATAGAATCAACACGGAGTTCTGCATTGCCTACATTCCTAACGCTAAACGTACGCTCAACGGTGGACGTGCATGACGTTAGAAGAACCACGGTTCCAAAATCCAACTCGGATGGCGTTACCTGTATCTGTGGTCTTTGGCCAAAACCCTTGAAGTACAATTGTTTGGTTTGAGCTCCATCTGGAACGCCAGAAATCCCACGCTGCAAAAGGTCTGTTCCAATCACATATCGGATTCTGTAATCGCCAGCATCACGTGGTATAAATGATACTTCTAGTGTATCAAACGCATTGGTTCTAATCGTTGGTCCATTTGATGCCAATGACCTGCTAACCACAAAGGCCGCAGTATCTGGCGCAGTGCCTTGTTTAGATTCGGAAACGAGACCAACATTGATATTCCCATCGTTTCGAACAATGATTCGGGCTTGTACGCCGATTCCATCTGTTGGCGTGGAGCCAAAGTCCACCGTATCACCACGCGAGGTTACCGGAAACGGAGTGCCTGTTGCGCTTGCAAGAGAAAGCTGTTGTTCTACTCCAACTCCCGAGATCGTACCCACCACCGTATCGGGTTGCGCCGTTACATCAGGTCTGTAGACCACAAGAAAATGTGCACTATCAAGCCCCCTATTGTATGGCTTGTAGCGTGTTGTCCAGACCACAGAATCTTTTGGACCAAATTCTACACTAGGGAACGTATCCACTTCGATTTCTGGCAGACCAACAACGGCACTTTGCATTTGGAATATCTGCCGATCAACTGGAATGCGACTAGACACCGCATTGTCTACATAGAACAATATGCTGGGAGCCGTGGGCTGTGGGTTAACGTAAACCGAGTCATAGGCAAGCCACGGAGTTGTTGTTCCCAGAACCTTTGTTGTTTTAAGTGCTCGAAGCCAGAACTTTTTGTCTGAAGACGCGCCTGCGGGCGTGGCACTATCTACTACGCGAAGCTTGAGAAGTGCTTCTGCTAGTACATCAGGCGGAAAAAGTGGACTGTTAGCGAGGGCTCTAAACGCTACTCCGAAGGAACGTGTTTCGCCAACACGTATGAAATACGGTAGGCGTTCCACTCGTTCAAATTCTTCTTTCCGAGGGTCCTCTGGTGGCACACCAGGGACATTAACGATCAGATAATACGGGTCGGCATTTGGGTTTGTCTCAAAGATGGCTACAGTTGCACTGCTGTGGTTAACAACTGTGAACGTTCGGGTTGTAGGCGACCCTTCGAGCGTAACACCAAAGTCGATAATCGTATCAGCCCGATCAGCTTCTTTCCAGTATATCTCTACGTTTGGCTGTGCGATGCTTATCGCCCAGCTAAAACAAAATATCGTCGTAAAAAGAAAGGAGCGAATCATAGGTAAGGACTGTGGCCCCTTACCACCACGTACCAAAAACAGAAAGGAGCTGCGACGTGAATAAGCCCATCACGATACTAGCAGCCGTTGTAACCGCAAGGGTTACACCTGCGAGACCTGTAGATGTTGGAAGATGTTCCGTGCTTGACTCTGTGAAATACATCTTCACGATTAGTCCAAGGTAGAAATAAGCACTAACCACAGATGAGAACACAGCAACAATCGTAAGCCAAGTGTGTCCAGACTCTATTGCTGACACAAACAACAAGTACTTACCGAAAAATCCAGCAAATGGAGGGATGCCGGCAAGAGAGAACATGAATACTGACATAACAAAGGCAAGCACTGGTTCGCGTTTAGCAAGGCCGGCATAATCACTCAACTGCAAGTAGTGTTCGTTGCCACGTTCCAACACACCAACAACAACAAACGCACCGAGCTGCATGAATACGTAGGACGTTACATAAAACACAATGGCGCTGTGTCCATCTGCACTATTGGCAACAATACCCATTAACAAATATCCAGCATGGGCAACCGAAGAATACGCCAGCATTCGCTTTACATTCTGCTGCGAAATCGCCGTTATGTTTCCGATGAGCATTGTGATTGCCGAAACAACTGCCAACATCTGCTGAAACTGAGGTGTCATCACCGATGAAGATGGCATCAGCGCAGTAAACAATGCAATGAAAGCACTAAATGCAGCGGCCTTGCCTGCTGTGCTCATAAAGGCCGTTACCACCGTTGGCGAACCTTCATACACATCTGGCGCCCACTGATGGAATGGGAAGGCCGCAATTTTGAAGGACATAGCAACCGCAAGAAACACTCCACCTATTGCAAGCAACATTGGGAAGGGGCTTGCATTGGCAGCAATCACCTTTGCTATTGCATCATATTGGAGCGAGCCCGTTGCTCCGTATACAAGGGACATTCCGTAAACGAGGAAACCCGTTGCGAACGCACCAAGAAGGAAATATTTGAGCGCTGCTTCTACACTGCGAATATTTGTTCGCAAGAATCCAGCCATTACGTAGAATGAAATCGACATCAGTTCGATGCCAATAAACAGCACCAACAAGTTGTTGGCGTGCGCCATCAACATCATGCCCGTAACAGCAGATACAAGGAGCGTGTAATATTCGTCAAGCTCTGCACCTTCGCGCTGCAGGTATGGCCGGGCGGCAAACATCGCCATCAAGCCAGCGCCGCAAAAAAGAACATCAAAATAATTGGCAAATCCACCTACGGTAATCATGCCTTCAAAGGTCTGCCCCTTGTGCGAAGCCGTTATCAGTGCTAACACTGCCGTAAGCACAAGCGTGCCCGCATAATAGCCGAATACGAGACGGGTGTTGTCACGAACAAATGCTTGAATCGCAATACCTACCGCACCAAGTGCAAGCCAGATAACGATCAGCGGGAGCGAGCCGAAGAGATCAATGTGCATGATTGCCAAACTTGAAGTGTTCTACCTTGCTAACAACAGCTCGAACGCTTTGCTCGGAGAGATCCATAAACGTTCGGGGGGCAACGCCAATCCAGATGATGAGCGCCGCAAGTGGTACTAACTGCCAATATTCTATCCGCGAAAGATCACGCAGATGCTTGTTTGCCGGATTGTCATTGGTACCAAACATCACGCGTTGATACATCCAAAGCAAGTAGACTGCTGCAAAAATCACACCACTGGCACTAATAACGGCATACGTCCAACTTCCAAGGAAGGGGCTCCTGAACGCACCAAGTAGCGTGAGGAATTCTCCAACAAAACCGTTGAGGCCCGGCAAACCAACCGATGCAAACATTGCAATGGCAAACAAGACTGCGAACTTTGGCATTACGCTGGTAATTCCGCCGTATTGAGAAATCTCACGTGTATGGCGGCGCTCATAAAGTACACCAACACAAAGGAACAACATGCCGGTTGAAAGGCCGTGGTTGACCATTTGTATAACCGCCCCCTGCACACCTTCTACCGTGAGCGAGAATATTCCCAAGACCACAAAACCAAGGTGACTTACAGAGGAATACGCCACTAACTTTTTAATATCTGTTTGAACCATTGCTACCAATGCACCATAGATGATGCCGATTACAGCAAAAGCACATATTGGTTCCGCAAACTCAGCAGAAGACTGCGGGAATAGCTCGAGGTTAAATCGTATCAAACCGTACGTGCCTAGCTTGAGCAATACACCTGCCAAGATCACAGAGCCCGCTGTAGGCGCCTGTACGTGAGCATCTGGCAACCAGGTATGGAGCGGGAAAAGGGGCACCTTGATAAAGAAGGACAGACCGAAGGCAAAGAATAGCCACATCTGCACATCCATCGGAATAGATGGACCAATCATTCGCAGTTTCATAAGGTCTGCTGTAAAGCCAATACCCGCCGCTTTAGCTGCCAGTCCAAGCCAGATAATGGCAACCAGCATCAGCAACGATCCAACAAGCGTGTACAAGAAGAACTTGATGGCCGCATAAATACGATCCTTGCCGCCCCATATACCAATGATGAAATACATCGGAATAAGGATGAGTTCCCAGAAAACATAGAACAGGAACGTGTCAAGTGCCATGAAGACGCCCGTCATGCCAAACTGCAGCACGAGCATCAGGACGTAATATTCTTTCACGCTCTTCGTAATCGGCGTCCACGATGTGAGTAGCGCAATCGGCATGATCAGCGTGGTAAGCAGCACCAGTAAGATGGAAGTACCATCAATACCGATGCGGAACCCTGCATCGAGTGAGGTAATCCATGGTAGATCAATCACGAATTGCATCGATGCCGTTGATGCATCAAATGCAGGCAACAGGAACAACGACGCAACAAATGTACCCACCGTTGTTACGAGGGCTACTACCTTGATCGCCTTGGTCTGTTCGCGATCTATGAATAACAATGCAATCGCCCCTACTAGAGGTGCGAATAATGCGGCAAGCAACGCGACTACGCCCATATACCAGCAGTTCCGTTCTTCGTGGTTAACGATGCAATGAGAAGCGACGCAATATAGCAAAATGACCCTCTAAAGGCAGGGTGATTGACGATAGATGATTCTGTAGTTTTGCACGGTATGGCTGAAACACTCTCTGATGTACCCCTGCCCGTTCACGAGAAGCTCCGCGATGCGCTCCTCAGATCTCCTAACATGGAGGGTTCTCAGGGTGCACTTGCAGACGCCGAAACTGCGCTGGAGACTATCTCTGACCCTCATGAGCGGGTTCTCATCCGCCACGTACTAGCCCAATACCATAGCATGAGGGGTGAGTTTGATCTTGCACACAACCTTCTAGACTTGGCAGAACTGGACTGTAAGGGGAACGGGCACCTAGGTGACTTGAATTCATATTTACGTGCGTCTGTCCTCCATCGCGAAAGCCGATTTGAACCAGCAAGAAATCTACTCAAGCCCCTTGTTGAGAATGTTTCGGCAAAGGACGACGTAGAATTCGCGGCTCGCATCCATACGCTGTATGCTGGCATTCTAGATTCGCTGGGCCAAATAGAGGAATCAGAGGAGGAGTTTCACATTGCCATTGAATTACGAGAGAAGATTGGCGACCCAAGGGGGCTGGCTGTTGTCTATTACAATTTTGCGGAAAGTTGCCTTCGTCGTGATGAAGACGACGTAGCGCTTGAGTTTTTTATACGTGCCAACGGCATAGAAAAAAGTCTCGAGGATATCGCTGGTCTTGCACAGTCTGCCTGCCACATCGCAATTCTACTTGCACGCAAAGAGGAGCGAGACAATGCTCTGAGATATGCAGATGAGGCAAAAGAGCTAGCAGATAGGTCGGGCATGCCGATGATGATTGCACATGTAATGGGCAATCGGTCGGCGCTGTTTAAGATTCTGGGAGATCAAGACGCACACGAGAAATCGCTCAAGGATGCTCTTGATTATTTAACCATGCACCCGATTGATGCAATGATGGGTCCACTTCTTGGTAGTCTTGGCAACCTTTTCCTCACACAAGGGCGATTTGACGAGGCCGAGACCAACCTTCAGCGTGCATTATCCATGGCTCAGACGGACGGGTACGTGTATAACGAGGGCTTCTGGTTGTTCTGTTTAGGGAAACTTCGCTATGAACGAGGTGAATATGCAGATGCCTTTATATATCTAACCAAGTCCATAGAATTGCTCAGATCTGTAAAGGCGCATGTCTATACGATGGAGGCAATTCAAGTACTTGCAAACGTTCATGCACGTATGCAATCAAATGTTGAGGCATTTGAAACTCTTGCTGAGTGGACGCGCACGTATCTCGACGAGCACCGATCCGATTTAGAGCAGCGCCTGAGGAGTGTAAAAGCTCTGCGCATGCGAGAACTAAAGGAAAAAGAAGAAGAAATCTATCGTCTTCGGAACGTGGAGTTATCCCAAGCTCTAGATAAGCTACATCATACTAACACGGAACTACGAGACCTCGCGGCCGAAAAAGATGAGTTCATGGCTATCGCTGCCCACGACTTGCGAAATCCACTTGGAGATTCACGCGGCATGTTACAGACCATTATTGGTCATTATGACGTCCTCGATAAATCGGATGTGCTCTCGTTATGTTATGATCTTTTGACCCTCACGATGAGGATGTCAAACACGGTTCATGCATTTCTGGAGGTCTCACGTACGGACCGCAGAGGCACGGGGCTTGTCATCCAACCGGTAGACCTCACTCTCTTGGTAGAACGAGCACTCGAACGGCACACAATTCGTGCGCGATCTAAATCAATTTCAGCTTCTATCAGAATCCGCAAACCATCATTGTGGGCAACCGGCGATGCGTCTGTGATTGATGCAATCATGGATAATCTCGTCACCAATTCGCTTAAATATTCTCCTTCGGGTTCTACAATCACACTTGAAGTTGATGAGGACGCAGAAGGTCCTATCCTCCGAGTGTTTGATAACGGTCCGGGTGTGGCAAAGGAAAATAGACACTTGTTATTTACCAAGTACGCAACCATGGGTGTAAAACCAACAGGTGGCGAAGAGACCCTAGGTCTTGGACTCTACCTCGCCCAGCGTATGGCCACTCGTATGGGTGCCCGTATCACATACGAAGAACGCCCCGTGGGCGGGGCGTCTTTTGTGCTTCATCTGCTTAGCTGATTGGGGTTCACAACCCAACCCTCCACATTACGCCCCCTCGAACCATTAAACTGTTCCAGGTAGTTGGCTCGGACACAACAGGCGTTGCCCCCTGAATCGTGAAATAGGGAGTAAGTAGCTGGTGTGTATATCCAAAAAGTCCAACCAATAGGTCTGTACCAAAACCAATTTGTAGGCCAATGCGGGGTCTCAATGCTGGTTTTGATTCAAATCTAATATTAGTGTTACCAAAGCCCGGAACTTCACCGGCCACTTGCCCATCAGGAATCGTTTCGTGTTGCCAGATGTACGTATTGGACGATAGTGGTAGATCTAAAAACGGTCCCCCAAGAACGAAGAAGCCCCGTGCACCGAGACTGAATTTTGCAAATAGCGACAAAGTGCCGTAGAGAACTGCGGAATTAGTTTCGAACGTTGCGTTATAGGCGTATATGCCATTAGAAATGGGAATGGTGGACGTGCTACTGTTGTGGCGATAATCAACACCCACGTTCATCATTATTCCAAGAGGGCTGCGGTAGGCACGGTATTCTATAGAGGGCGCAAATGCAATCCCATAACCAAAGCCACCTTCGGTTTGTGCGTAAACTGGTGGAGACCCATTTGTGGTTCCACCAATGTATTGCGCAGACATCGTCCCAAAACCCATCGCATAATGTGCGGAGATGTTCACACCAAGCCACCATTCCTCTTTTAAGAGCAGAGAGTCAGCCGGCAGATCAATGCCTTCTGAAATACCACCCTGGATAACCTGGGCCGTAAGCTGGGGTGCTCCAACAGCACACATGGCCAAGAAGCACAACACCAGTCCATATCGTTGGACACATGTCATCGCATCAATTGGCCCTTGAGTACAACACGAGACTGTTCAGAAACAGAGGAGTCGTTAATCGGAACTGCTACGAGCACGATGTTGTACAACCCTTGAGAGGCGAGGACCGATGCCTTGAATCGAGCACGATAGGCAACACCTTTGGGGTATTCTCGATTGATAATCGGATTATCACTCTCATCAAGAAGATTCGCAACAAGCCGGCCACCTAGATCAAACACACTTCCGGTAAGCGATACTCGATCGTCACAATTGAAACGCACTGTTGTACTATTTGCGAACGGATTTTCCAACAATACTGCATTTGAAATGATCGCATTGGGTACACGAATAAATACTGTGTCAATGGCAACTGTATCTCCGGTATAATAGGACTGTAGCACACCCATAAGTCGGTATGCATATTCTTCCCTTCGGAATTCAACGGTATCTGTATATCCGTTGCGAGACTGCGGCCTAAGGCATCGGCAAGACTTTAAACTTGGATCAATATTAAAATTGATCCGTGGTAACGGCTGGAAATTCATAGCACCTGGTGTACGTCTATCCAATAATGCTCTCTCAATCCAATAACCCCTATAACAATGTTCATCGTTTACATCAAAAGCTAGTGTCACTGCTAGATCACCGATATATACGCCGCGGAAATCAAACACCGCATTGCAAGAGTCAGGCGGAGGGGGCTCAGAAATAAACTGAACAGTGGAGCCAAATGGCACATTGTCGTGCTTCACGTACCAGACGTTTCGGGTGGCTCCAACACCTGTAACACTATCGTGATCAATTTTGAAAGACATTGCCAACTGTCTATCGTCATCAACAAAGGCCGTTGTATCGTTAATGAAAGAACCGTCCATCGTAGATAACGTGTATCTACCAACGAGGAGCGAGTCGCCAACGTTTGGCATTTTTTTACAATCGCCAACCGAATCCGGGCTGAGCATCATTACGCTCATTCTCTGATTTATTACTTCTGTCTCTTGGTGATAGACTGATGACCCAAACTGACCGTATGCGCCTAGTGGGGTTATCTCGGAGGATCCTAGTTCATAGCTAAATGTGTGAATAGCAAGGTCGATACCGCCGGTAAGTGCTATACTTGGAACTTCTACGCGAAAGGTACCACTGGCCACAAAATCCCATTGAGGGTCGAGCTTCTTAAGCCATATTTCAAATGTTGCTGTATCTGGCCGTGGGTCAAGAACGGGGCGCAATATCACTTGGCCTAACGTAGTCTGAGAACTCGCAACTACGGAACAAGCCACGGAAGCTGTAACTACAAATAAGGCGAGATGGATCGCTCGCATAATATTAGCGCGGAACGGCACTGTTGTCTCGCTCGCGATTATTCCACGAATAATTCCAGTCAAGCGTTGTAACAACGCCGTCGAGATTCGTATCAAAAATGCTGTATTGGTTTATGAGTTGTCTATTGGTCCAGATGAGATCCATGTCTTTTCGTCCAATACCTTCAGCGAGTTGCAGACTAGCGTCTTGGCCATCAACGTTACCTGCCGTCATGCCAAAATATCTTCGCCCCTGGTAGGTAGAAATCAATCGCATCGATGCCGCTCCTCCGAGCATTCCTACACCCTTGGTAAAGTCAACCGTTGTGCGCACGTTGGACCGGTCCACAAGCACTGGGTCTTCGGTGATGATGGACAAGTGGTTGCGATGTCTCACAGCAAGGTGATAGAGCCCGGCTGATATTCCAGAGATGACCTTGGGGCGCAAGGTTTGTGGATCAAGGAGTTTGCCATCTTTGGTTAACAACAATGACTCAATCAAAGCTGGATTACCACTTGTGAATGGGTCGTTGCGGAATTCTACGGTTACCCAGTCCACAATGCTATCACCTATGGCAATTGCTGTATCTCCAAGCGCCACGTTATCTAACGCGTATGGATAGATCCGCAATGGAGCTAGAGGCAACAAACCTCGTTGGGCTAATTCTGTGGTCATGACGGGTTCTATGGAATCACCAGTTGTGGGCATTGCCCCTTCTAATAACAAACTTGCATTCAATACCCAAACTGGACCCGTCGACAATCCAATTGCATAGTCTCCGCTGGCCCGAATGAATCGTGACGATGAATATTGCCACATCGAAAACTGGTCATTGCTAGGTGTTGTTGGCGTTTGTGAAAATCCATAGGGTTGATAGCTGTTGTCGAAATATCGTAAAAGAACTAATAGATCTTCGCTACCACGCAGAACGGGAATTGTTTCGATCACAGAAGGCGCTTCAAACGTTGTATCATTGCGCGCGCGCCATCCCCACGCCATGGTGAGGTCATAGGTAGAATCAGGAACTACAGATCCATCAGCGGCTACGGCAGTAAACTGCATGAACCTTTCCGTCTTAAACAGAATGTCGTCCAAAGGCAATGGCGTGCTTTGGGGCTTCATTCGCAGCCGCAGACGTCTGACTGCCCCCTGATCAACTGTGCGAGGAAATGCTAGAGCTGAGTATTCATGATTCATCCGCATCGGTCTGCCAGCAACCAAATTTGTTCGCTCCATTGTACCATTTATTTCAGACCACCGCGGGCCATACAACGGATCCTTTTGCGAGGTATAGAACAGCGTGTGTCGTACTGTATCGCTTTCTTCCGTAAACAAGTGCGCATTAACAACAAGTGAGTCATTGACCCATGCATCGCGTGAAAGCACCACACCTGCGCGTGCATCCTGTACGAAGTTGGCAAGCAGTGTTTGTGAGCGGGTGAGTTCTGGACCGGTTAAGATCACAGAATCACCATAATATCGAAGATTGATGCGTTGGTTACTACTAAGCTCATCGTTAACACTACCACTCCACTGACGCCAGACCCATGCGTCTGTTTGCATCGCAAGATTGTCTTGAGACGTTATGTTTAGCGTGCCCTTTTGGAGATCCAGTCTTTCTACAACGCGAAGTCCAATACCTCGTGTAACAACAGCACCTCTGTCGTTAGCTAGTTCTAGGATAGGAATGAGTCCGGTTCCAGAAATATCTTGAAGCGAATCTCCGCGCAACTTCACCGTTCCATCTCTACGTCCTAGATTGATAAGGCCGTCATGCTTCACGGTGCCATTGGCTTCTATCCACGTAGTGGCCAAGAGTTCTATCTCTACACTGCTGTTATCAGTAAAAAAGAGTCTTGTTGAAACCACCGGTCTCGCTGGGTCAACCATCATTTTACGAGACCGCCCTAAAAAGCGAACTTCTTCATATGTAGTGTGGGCAACAACCTGTGAGTCTGCATAATCACGTAGATATTCCACGATGTTCCTGATGGTATCTTGTGCAATTCGGGCATCCCCATATATCTTCACGGTGCCAGAATTGTATATCACTCCATCGCTGGTGAGTACACTTGGCGTTTGAGCCGCGCCAACTAGGCAGCAAACGAAAAACGTTGCAATATGGATGACCCACCATTTCATGGAAGACCAACCTGAAGCACGCCACCATTAAACGCAGTGGCTGCCGGTGCAAGTGTGAGATTTGGTGTTATGAACGTGGAACCTTGATACACAACCAGGCCGCCATCGAGGTCGGAGGATGTGAGGTCTTGAACTCCAACGGGAATCAACGACGTACCTACACGATTACTACGCAGCAAGACTCTGCTATTGGGAACAAGGGAGAACGTATTAAACGCGCCAGTGCTTCCAATCAACAATGTTGAATTCACGCCGTTGCCAATCAATACATTTGCTGCCATGCTGTCTGGGAATGCTTCAGCAATTACATAGTTGTCATTGGTACGAACGTATCCCGTATGAACAGTGAATCCGTCGATTACTACCCGGTCTATTGGCTCAGGCTCGCGTGCTTCATCCCACGTAAAAGGGTTACTCCACCTTCCACTTGCAACAGCTTTCAGCACATCACGGCTTGCACGGAGGAGAAGGTCGTTTGCGTTATCGAGGCGAATATTGTCTGCACCTACGTCTTGAATTCCATATAGCTCTGCATAACCCAGTCCTGGCCCACCGTTAACGGCCCTACGTGCATATGTAGGTGGAACTGTTGGTGTTAGCTTAATGGCACGTTCGTTAGGTTGACCAAACGCATTGTACATCTTCATCAGACGCTCAGATGTCTCAGGCACCCATGTTGTTGGTATGTCAGTAAACTTATATCCAGCGCGAACTGTGGCTTTCCATGTGCCTACGTACGTAACGGTGATTTTGCGAAAGACGTCGGTTGTTGAATCGTACGCATTTGGTCGGGTAATCGGACGAACATCCATCGTGAGTTCTGCTGGAGAAGTTACGTACTTCATGAAGGTCTGTTCGTTGTTAAACCGGTACGCAACATCCGCAACAGCACCAGTCAAATCTCTTCTGAATGCTCCTACAACTTCTGCATCATTGTAGTAAATCGCATCAGCCAATTTGAGACTCATGCGGTAGGGAATCATAACTACATTTGTGTCATGAACAGAAAGAGTTGAGGCAACATAGACGTCTCCAACCGATGTTTTGATTGTTCGAGCTGTTCGAAGGTGTCCATATGGATTAGATGCCGCAGTTGCCTGCATAACCTGTGGCTGTTCAATACCATCGTAGTTCACCAGCGATGAAGTATCGAACACGGCATTTGTTAGTGGAGGCAGTAGATTAGAATACAAACCCAGCACATCTAACCGTGTTGAATCTCCCATGAAGAAACGCGCACTATCGGTATTGTTAAGTATAAGTTTTGCCTGAGGCATGATAGTAACAGTGTCTGCATCATCTGGAATCACCACCAAACCATCAATCACCTCTACGTCTGCATACCACTCTGAGATATCCCAACCAGTTGTTAGAGAACCACTACTACGAACACGAATCGGAGCGCGAGAAAACGATCGTGACCCTTGAAACATCTGGCCTTCAACAAAAAATTCACTGAGAGAGTCACTGTTAAAAATCCCTTCCATTCGGATCTCATCATTGTCCTGCACAAGCTTAGGCGAGAACAACAACGTGAGGTTGTTGTATCTGTTTATTGTTCCACTTAGACCATTCTCTTGCGTAACCACTTGCTGTAGGCTGCCGTCATAGAAGAATGTGCCTCTATAGGTCCGTGGCCCACTACGTGTAATTGTATATTCTTTGCCAACGTATACAGAGTCTGGAACGAACTTCGCGGCAGTATCAGACAACCCAAGGTCTGTATAAAATCTGGCCTGAATATTCTGGGTTCCTGGCGCGCGTTTGTAGCGGACAAGGCCTGGAACGCGCCATGCACGATCTTGGCCAAAGGCGGTAGAATTTACGGTGTTGCCGGTTAGGTCGGTAAAGGTGTTGTCCGAACCAGCAAACTCTATCACGTTATTCGTGAAGCTAGCTTGGACCGCCCCATTCTTAAATTTTCCACTATCACTTTTGAACCGTATCGTGCCAGCATTCTTAACCGTTCCTGTTGCTTTGTTCTCTAAATGTTGTGCAAAGCAGGTATTCCCCACCACATTGGCGAGGAACACAAGAATAGAAACAACGATATGGAGCAGACAATGGTTCATGGCGTACCGATATTGATCTCACCATCATTGTTAAGATCACCATCGTTAAAGATTGTGCCAAAAACATTCATTACACCTGGGTCGTAACGCCAACAGACACCAGCAATGTCGATAGACAAATTATTCACCACAGTTACAAGAGAATTTTTTAGCATGTACAAACCACCAGTTACGATGCGTACATCTCCGTTGAACTCTACAACTGCAGAGTCATACACTCGTATTTCGCCAACACGATTTTCCGTATTACCATTAACGTGCATCAATGCACCCTCTTTAACATGTATAATGGCGCCCCTATTTACAAGAATCTGCGCCGAAGCACCAATGGTGACGGAGAACAACGTAACCGCAATAAGGAGTAGGTGAAGCATTATGTTAGTTATTACGCCGTGCAACTTCAACCCAATCAACCCCATCCCATATAAGAGTAATTGTATCGTTGTTATCTGGGCCGAAGTCTCCGGCCATAGAAAATGTTCCTCCGTCGACGAGTTCAACGCCTTGTGCGCCACCAGCTACAACTTTAATCACAACAAGTTGACCAACGATGGTACCATCAGTGAACGTAATCGTTCTGTTGTTGTTTGCACCGTTTGATGTCAACACTAAAAACGTAGTAGTTGCATTTACTGCAATGACCGTATTATCGGCAAGAACATCTTCATTCTGAACTGTTGGATTACCACCGTCGTTGTTCCACGCTAACGTTGCGTCATTTCCAGTAACTGTTGCAATCTTTAACACTTGGCCTACCGTACCGTTGGCAGCAGGTAGATCATAGATGTTGTCCAACCCCATTGCAGCAGCCGCACGGAAGGCGGCAAATTTCGTGGTTCCTGTTGGAAAGGCACCCGTAGTACTCTGGGGTTCGTAGAAGCGGAGTTGGCTAGCCGTATTGTTTGTGTTGGCAAGCCAGACGTCATTGTTGGCCATCACTACAACGTTTGCCGTAGAAATGGACATGGCTACCCCACTATTGAAGCCCCCTGTTGTGCTGGCAGAAATGGTGAGGTTGTTTCCTCCCCAGACTGCGCTTGTATTTCCGGAAACAACATTACTCTGTCCTCCCAAAATTGCAGACCTGCGTCCTGAGATGCTATTCGTTTCTCCACCTCCAATAAACGAAAGTTGTGCGCCGATGATGGCATTTGATTCACCACTAACTATTGCGCTATTGTCACTAGTGGCGTCAAGGCTATTCAACAGACCACCAAGTATGCCTGAGTTTAGAGCACCTGCCGTGTTTTGCTGACCACCACCAATGATTGAATTGGCTCCACTTGCCGTTTGTGCGGCTAACGTTCTGGTTGACTGAAGATCATTTGCGCCATTTCCTGGAATTGCTGGTGGGCCAACGATAAGCGATGTGATACGACGGATATTGAATTGTCCCACAGTAGCTTCTTCGTACGGAGAAGACACGAGAGCGGGCGACCAATCGAGTTGAAGCGTAATGCCTGCAACACTTCCAACACGCATGAGCTGGCCAACTGTACCAGCTACGATTGGCCAAACCAGCGTGTAGTTTGACGTGAGAGTTGCAGCATCGGCGGCTTTGAGAGTAATCGTATTCTTAGTGCCCCCTGCCGTTCCGCCGTCATTGAGGATAAGTGTTCTACCACTGAGGTCGCCAAGCTGTTGGGCATTGGAGCTCAACGGCAACATCAAGCAGATTAGGAACAATACGATGGTATAGATGTATCTCATCAGTTCATCTTTGATGCTTTGAGATAAGAATTCGTCAAGAGTACAGTCGATTTTGCCGCAGTAGTAGTAGCAGCTTGAAGCTGAAGATTGCCAGCTGTTCCGCCCATCACTACAAGCCCCTTTACATATATCATCACGTCGTTTCCAGAAGTTGTGGTGTTAACGGGTATATCTGTGATAGCCGTACCACTTACTGCGATAGAAGATGGACTAACACTAACTCCATTTCCACCGGTAATGCCCCAACGAATGGCTGCTCCAGCAGGAACTGCAAACGCTAGTTGCAAATCAGCATCGGTGGTAGCGCCGTCATATGCGATCATTGCTTCAAACTCGTATGTATCATTGGCCAACAAAGCCACGAACAACTGGCCGTCGTTACCAAGTACGTTGGTGGCATAGGTTGCATCTGCTGTACGCCGTGCAAAAAGTGCGGGTGCATCTGCAGCCCACTCTAGCTGAGCACTAACACCCGCAACGCTTTGAATACGAAGAGCGTTGCCCACTGCACCTTGCACAGCTGGCAACACATAGTCATGTGTTGTTACAACTGCAGGAGCTGCAAGAGACACCGTTCCAGACGTTGAACCAACAAAGATCTGAGAACCACTAATACGCGAATTGAACATGTAGGTTGAGTTCTGAGTAAGAGTGCCTAACAACGTTGTTGTTAACGCTGCAGGCCTATCGGCTACTGTTGATCCAAGATAGACGTCATTATTATTCTCACTGGAGACAACGAGCGGGAATATCACTCCGGTTACTCCTGATGTAGTGAGATGCGCTCCGATGCCCAAGGACGCGGGAGCAGCCGTGGAATTAACATCTACACGAATTCCATAGGCCAGCCCACCAGATGCGCGCGAATAAATTTCACCGCCAATTCTAGTTCTATTCCCCGCATTAGTCCCAATACGAATTCCAACACCTGCTGCCGTATTGTTAGGCGTCACAATCACACCAGTTGAGCTAATAGTCATGTCTATTCCAGTGCTTGGCGAATTAAATCCGGCAACGCCTGCAATACGAATACCTGTTCCTGCTCCTGCTGCTGCTGTGCCAATGAGCACACCGGCGTCACTTGAACCTGTGGCTCCAATATTGCGCACAACAAGTCCGCTTGAGGTTGTTGTGGCCGTCATATCAATGTCAACAGCACGCCCTGAAGTAGCAGGCAGGTTTGTAAATAACATCCGCGAGTTGGCTAGCGGTGTAAGCGTACCCGATGTAATCGACCCATCGGCACCAACAGTAAATGGCTGATTTGCACCCGTGCCATTGTAGCGAAACGCGTATCTATTTCCAACCCCTGTAGGAATGTTCTGAGCATTAAATGCCGCTATGTTATTCAACGCACCTGATGGCGTACCCATGTAGAAACCGAAGAGCTCGGTTACCGTTCCATTTCCAGGAAGTTCAGCTCTAAATTGATACAATGTGGTCAGAGTGTTTCCAACTGCCGAAAGATTTAATCGCTCCGCCCAATATCCAGTAATGGAGTTAGTGGCAGTAGTAGCATTAGCCCTCCACTGGAAGATGTGCCCAACCATATCTTCGTACGTGGTGCCGGCCCCTCTCAACATGAGGAATCGCGTCCAATTTCCGAAAAGAGTTCCTGTCTGTGCGGGACCACCAGGCCCCCCTGTTCCAAAATCGACAGTGTTAGCAAGCGCCCTCGTGTTGTTTTGTGCCACGGCGTAGCCAGTATTCTGAAAATTAATGCCCAGCGAGAGTGTGCCATAAGCCCCGTCAACCGTTGTAGGGCGCACAATATCAACACTTGCGTTAAACTCTTGGTTTACTCGCATTCGTATCTCATTATTTGAGCGAAGGATGAGGTCTACGGCGTCGGTAGTACCAAGAAAATTTGTCACATCGCTGGTGCCTGGATTACCGAGGAGCAGCCAGTTGGCTCCACCAACAGCCCATGTAGGGACACCTGCGGTGATTGTTAGCACAGAATTGTTAGCTCCTGGTGCCAGCCAAGAAAGAGTTGAATTAGAACCAACTACCGTACTTGTGAGCAAAGAATTTGACGTTCCTTGCGATAAAGGGAACGTCAGGTGCCACGGCGATGCAGAAGCAACCGCTGTGTTACCTATGAGCGTAGTTCTTCCATTTGTTGGGTTACGAAGCACAAGCGAGTCTGTAAGTGTGCCTTGACCGTACACTTGCCCAACAGCAACTATTGCCATCACAACAAGAGCTACAGTCCACCGAGTTTTTATGAGAATGGTTTTCATCATGGATTAAACGCCGTCCAATGAAGACTAAATGTTGGACCAACACTTGCAGACGTTACTACAGTGATCGTATTAGCAACAGCGTCTATGTTCGTTACCATAGCATGAACTGCAGATCCGGTTGTTCCAAAAACGGTAACTGTTACCACAGCACCTGCCAACAGGTCAAATGTGCCCGTTGCAATCACATGAGTTGCGCTCGTTGCTCCTGGTGTAAACACGCCCCTTCCAAGTCCAAGTATTGCCAGGGCATCTGTGGCGGAGCGCCGCCGCACATTGCCGGCTGCATCTGATGTTACGACTCCTTCATTGACAACTACTGCTGCCGAATTCGCCGCAAGTGATGTAGCACGAATATTTGAAGTTCCTGCAGTACCGTCAACTAGAAATACTCCTGTTCCTGATGGTGTTACAGTAGCCGTGCTATTTACTCCACCTGTTAGCAAGAGCGGGGTATTGACGCCACCGTTTGCAGTGAACGAAAGGTTCGATGCATCTACATTGACGAAGCGGCTAGCTAAGAATGGGTTCTCCAAATTGGTTGTACCACCAAGACGGTACGCGCCAGCAGTAAACACAACACCTTCAAGCGCGGCACCAGCCGCCGTTAACGTTGACCGACGCACTTGGCCCGAGGCAGTAATTGTTAAAAATTCCGTAGGGGCTGCATCTACTACAACGCCGCCTAAAACAACATCCCCCAAAGTTCCAGCGTTCAATGTAACGGTTGTTGTTCCAGCGCCGATGTTACCAATCGTGGTGTTTGCAGTACCTGTGGTATTAATGTTTGTTATACCAGTACCAGAGATTGCACCAGTGCCACCTGTGGTGAGAGCCACGCTACTATTTACGCCACCTGTTATTGCTAGAGGTGTGTTTACACCACCGTTGGCCGTAACAAAGAGATTTGATGCACCAACATTGATAAATCGATCTGTTAGGAATGGATTTGTAGCATTTGTTGCACCACCAAGACGGTACGCGCCAGCAGTAAAGACTATTCCTTCAAGAGCCGTGCTCGTGAGCGGCGAGCGGCGCACTTGGCTGGAGCCATTAAGTGTCAACAGTTCCGTTGGTGATGGATCTATTGCAACATTACCCAAGACAATATGCCCTGATGTACCAGCATTGAGTGTTACCGATGTTGTGCCAACGCCTACGTTACCAATTGTGGTATTAGCCGTTGATGTTGTGTTTATTGCTGTTACACCAGTTATAGTTGTAGGGCCAGTGGCTGTGATTACACCCGCACCACTCGCTGCAAGTGCCACTCCGCTATTTACGCCGCCGGTAATTGCTAAAGGTATTCTTGCACCGCCGAATGCTGTAAACCTTAGATCGGACGCGTCAATATTGATGAAGCGGGATATTAAGAATGGGTTTGCCGTAACCGTTGTGCCACCAAGACGGTACGCGCCAGAACTAAATACCAGTCCCTCAAGAGCCGTGCCCGTGAGCGCAGAACGGCGCACTTGGTTTGAGGCATTAATCGACAACATGTCTACAGGTGCTGCATCTGCGTCTACGCCGCCAAGTACAATATCACCAGTTGTACCTGCATTCAATGTAACTGTTGTTGTACCAGCGCCTACGTTACCAATCGTGGTATTAGCCGCGCCGGTAATGTTAATGTTTGTTGTACCTGTACCCAAGATTGTTCCCGTGCCAACTGCTGTGAGAGCAACCCCATTGTTTATGCCACCTGTGATAAAGAGAGGTGTGTTTGCACCAGCGTTGGCCGTAACTGAGAGATTTGATGCATCAACATTGATGAATCGGTTTGCTAGGAACGGATTAATAGCAAATGTAGAACTACCAAGACGGTACGCGCCAGCAGTAAACACAACTCCTTCAAGAGCGGTACCGGCCAATGACGAGCGACGTATTTGGTTGGAGGCATTAATCGTCAACTGATCCGTTGGTGTCGCATCTATTATGATGCCACCCAAGACAATATCCCCCGTTGTACCAGCATTGATTGTTACCGTTGTGGCACCTGCTGCGATATTACCAATTGTGGTATTAGCCGTGCCTGTGGTGTTAATGTTAGTTGTGCCTGTTCCAGAGATCGTACCCGTGCCAGCTGCTGTGAGAGCAACCCCATTGTTTATGCCACCTGTGATAAAGAGAGGTGTGTTTGCACCAGCGTTGGCCGTAACTGAGAGATCGGATGCATCAACATTGATGAATCGGTTTGCTAGAAATGGGTTTGTTGAATTCGCTATCCCACCAAGACGGTAGGCGCCAGAAGTAAAGACTATACCTTCAAGTGCCGTGCCAGCCAACGATGAGCGACGTATCTGGTTGGAGACATTAATCGTCAACAGGTCCGTTGGTGAAGGATCGGTTGTTATACCACCCAAAACAATGAACCCCGTTGTACCGGCATTGAGTGTAACGGTTGTTGCGCCAGCGGCGGTATTGCCAATCGTGGTGTTTGCAGTGCCTGCAATGTTGATGTCTGTTGTACCCGTTACACTCGTTGGGCCAGTTGCTGTAATAGTACCAGTACCACCAGTTGCGAGAGTTACTCCACTATTTGGGCCGCCTGTGATTCGGAGAGGTGTGTTTGCGCCAGCATTTGCTGTGATCGAGAGATTCGATGCATCAACATTGATGAAGCGATTTACCAGGAATGGATTTGTCGCAATTGTTGTACCACCAAGACGGTACCTACCAGCACTAAATTCTATACCTTCAAGAGCGGTGCCAGAAAACGGTGAGCGACGCACTTGGCTCGAGGCGTCAAGTGTCAACAGTTCCGTTGGTGAAGCATCTATTGCAATACCACCCAAGACAACATTCCCTGCTGTACCAGCATTCAATGTAACGGTTGTGCCACCAATGCCCACGTTACCGATAACGGTATTGGCTGCTCCTACCACATTATTAATATTGGTGGTTCCAACAACATTCGTGGTTCCCGTTAGAGCAAGTGTACCCGTGCCACCAGTATTGAGAGCCACTCCACTGTTTACGCCACCTGTGATTAGGAGAGGTGTGTTTGCGCCGCCGTTTGCCGTAACTGAGAGATTTGATGCATTAACATTGATGAAGCGGCTAACGAGGAATGGGTTTATAGCACTTGTAGTAGCACCAAGACGGTAGGCACCAGTGCTAAAGACCAAACCCTCATTAGCCGTACCAGTGAGCGTAGTGCGTCGCACTTGGCTGGAGCCATTAAGTGTCAACAGTTCCGTTGGTGAAGCATCTATTGCAATACCACCCAAGACAACATTCCCTGCTGTACCAGCATTCAATGTAACGGTTGTGCCACCAATGCCCACGTTACCGATAACGGTATTGGCT
>Ga0209591_10000432_pt1 | contig 54229 bp, 49 predicted proteins | sample MAT01_FD_187207 | JGI IMG/M metagenome (GOLD analysis project Ga0209591, IMG submission 187207) | Freshwater microbial communities from Lake Fryxell liftoff mats and glacier meltwater in Antarctica - MAT-01 (SPAdes) (version 2) | ecosystem: Environmental > Aquatic > Freshwater > Ice > Liftoff...
AAGGCGCACGCGATGCGCGGCGCAGAACGCCAGCGCGCGTTGCGCTCACGACGCCTCATCCCCCGTCAGCGGCACCTGTTTCGGCCGCGTTGCCGGATCGCCCGGCTGCATGCCGCGCAGGGTGAGCCATAGACCGCAGCATGCGGCGATGGCGGCAAACAGGAATGCGGCTCTGCCGCCGCCGAGCCCCCAGAATTGTCCGGCGAGCAGCGCGCCGGTGACGCCGCCGACGCCGGAGGACAGTCCGTACAGCAATCCCTGGCCTTGCCCGAGCAGGCGGCCGGGGAACAGGCGTGCGGTGCGCTGCATGCCGGCGGAGTGGAACAGGCCGAAGGTGAGTGCGTGCAGCAGTTGCGCGGTTGCCAGTGCGGGCAGGGATGCGGGCACCAGTGCGGTGGCGATGAAGCGCACGATGGCGGCGGCCATGCACAGGCGCATCATGCGCACCGCGCCCCAGCGCGCGAGCACGCGGGCGGCGAACCAGAACATCGCGATCTCGGCGAGCACGCCGATCGCCCAGAATGCACCGAGTGCGGCCTTGCTGTAGCCGGATTCGGCCAGATGCAGGGAGAAGAACACGTAGTAGGGGCCATGCGCGACCTGCATGAAAAATGCCGCGAGGATCAGTGCGGCAACACCTGGGCGGCGCAGGCTTTGCAGCAGCGATTCGGGCGCGGTTTCCGCGTGCTGGGCGGGGCCGTAATCGTTGGCGAAGGAGACCACCAGCAGCATGCCGAACAGCGGCAGCATCACCCATGGCAGCCAGTGCACGCCGATGCGATCGAATACCGGGCCGAGTGCGCTGGCGGTGATCAGGAAACCGACCGAGCCCCACAGGCGGATGCGCCCATAGCGCTGCGGCGCTGCGGTCAGGTGCGACAGTGTGACCGCCTCGAACTGCGGCATCACCGCGTTGTAGAAGAAGCTGAAGGCGGCCATCACCGCCACCAGTGCCGCCAGTGGCAGGTCGCGATACAGAAAGCCGGCGAAACACACGAGAGTGGCGCCCACGCCGATGCGCAGCCAGCGGATCGGCCGCTGAGCGTGCAGGGTCAGATGCCCCCACACGCTGGGCGAGACCATGCGCGTGGCGTACCACAGCGACATCATGCCGCTGATCGCCACCGCCGAGAGTCCACGTTCATCGAGATACAGCGGGAAGTACGGCGAGAACGCGCCGAGCGCGGCCAGATAGAAGAAGTACCAGCCGGACAGGCGCAGGGTGGGTACCCGTTCCTCGCTCGCAGGTTGCGCTGTATTGCTCATCGAAGGGCAGGGTGGCTACACAACTCAGAACGGCAGGTCGAGTGCGGCGCACAGATAGTCCACCAGCCGCGCCTGGCCGCGCAGGTGGGTGGCGAGCAGTTTCGGCAGGGACGGCGACAGCAGCACGCTGTCGTCCAGCGGCGCTAAACTGGTGAAGCCCTTGCGCTTGAGATCGTCGATCAACGGATGCGCGGGATCGAATCCGCGCGGCGGGCGGGTCAAGCTCTCGCCGCCGAGCGCATAGTGTTTGCGGAACGCCGCACTACGCGTGGCTGCGGTCCATGCTGCGGGATTGTCGACGATGAAGTCGCGGATGCGGCGCAAGGTCGGCGCCTCCGGATGCCAAATGCCCGCACCGACGAAGCAATTGCCGGGTTGCACATGCAGATAGAAGCTCGGCGACTCCACTTCGCGACCGCGCTCGTGGAAAAAGCGCGCACCCGACCAGGTCTTGTAGGGCAGTTTGTCGTTCGAGAACCGCGTATCGCGATGGATGCGGAACAGCGAGCCGCCCTGCGCGCGCGGATCGGCGCGATAGTGGCTGCTGATCTTGGCCAGCGGTGCAGCGAGGTCGCCGATCAGGCGCTGGAAGGGTTCGCGCACATGCGCCTCGTAGCGCGGCTTGTTGTCGGCGAACCACTCGCGTGAGTTGTTGCGCCCCAGTGCGCGCAGGAAGGTGAATGTTCCGGGATCGAAATACTTGGCAGTTTTCATGGCCTGAGTCCGGCGGTGAGCTCGCGACCCCATTCGAGGTAGCGATCGAGCAGCAGGTGTTGTTGGGCATCGGCGCTCTCGCGCAGCGTGGCGATGCGCGCCTCGTAGCTTTCGAGATTGAGCAGCGCCGGGTCCTCGTGGCCTAGCAGGTTGCGCTGGCAGTGCGCACGCCAGCGCTGCGACTCTTCGGCATCCAGGGTCTGCGGCCAGTTGCGGGCGCGATAGCGCAACAGCAGCTCCGGGTAGCGCGGATCGGCGAATGCGAGCGCGGCATCACCCAGCGCCTCGGGCGGCGTGCTGCGCACCCGGCGCAGCAGCGCGCGATCGGCATCCGGCAGGAAGCCATCGTAGAGCGCCTGTTCGGGATCGCGCGCGGGCGGCCATGCTGCAGCGGCGGCGAACACGGCGCGCACTTTCTCGGCGATGCCTTCCGCGCTGCGCAGGCGTTCAAGGTTGCGCTGACATGCGTCCAGGTCGATTGCGAGCCGCGCGGCATCTTCTTCTCGCAATGTCGACAGCGGTGCGAGAGCCGGGCTGCGATTGGCCTGCACCAGTTTCAGCGGCACCCGCTGCACGTCTTCGGGCAGATCGCGACGCGCCACGAACACGCGGTCATGCAGGTCCGCTACGGGTAAATCGATCAGATCGTCGGGCGGCACGGCCAGGTCATAGACAATCACACCGTTCGGATTGCGCGGATGCGCTGCCAGCGGTATCACACCGTTCGGATTGCGCGGATGCGCTGCCAGCGGTACCACCATCGCCAGGCAGCCCTGGCTGGCCGGGTAGCGCTGCGAGACGTGCAGCACGGGCGTCATCCCGACCCAGTCGAGCTGCTCGAATGCGCGACGCTTCTGGCGCAGTGCGAAATACCAGTCGAACAGGCGCGGCTGGCGTTCGCGCAGCAGTCGTCCCAGTGCCAGGGTGGCTTCGACGTCGCCGAGTGCATCGTGTGCGTTGCGATGGATCAGCCGGTTCGCGGCTGCCAGATCGCCGAGCCGGAAGCTCGGCGCGCCGTCATCGCGCCGCGGCCAGTCGATGCCCTGCGGCCGCAGCGCGTAGCACATGCGGGCCAGATCGATCAGGTCCCAGCGTGAGTTGCCGCGTTCCCATTCGCGCGCATAGGGTTCGTAGAAATTCCGGTACAGCAGGTTGCGGCTGAACTCGTCATCGAAGCGCAGCGAATTCCAGCCCACAGCACAGGTGCCAGGCTCGGCCAGCGCTGCGTGCACGTCGGCGGCGAACTGCGCTTCGATGCTGCCTTTTGCAGCGACTTCCTGCGGCGCCAGTCCGGTGATCATTCCCGCGTCGGGGCAGGGCAGGCGATCGACCGGTGGCGCGCACCACAGAACGATCGGATCCGCGACCGGCTGCAGCGCCAGGTCGGTGCGCCATGCCGCGAATTGCAGGGGCCGGTCGACCCGCGGATTGGCCCCCGTGGTCTCGTAGTCGTGCCACAGGAAGGTGGGGCTGGTAGTTGCGGCCTGATTCATCCGGCCAGTATCGCCGCAGGCGCGGATTCCGCCAACGTCGGCGGATTGTGCCCCATGCAACCGATCGCTGCGGTCGCGCGCGCGGCGCGCTCTACAGTGGTTTGGGTGGGGTGTAGGAGCGCACCCTGTGCGCGACCGTCGCGTCCTGGGCGTCGCGACGCGGCGCGACCGCAATCGGGCCCTGGCCGATCGCACCGGGCAGCTGGGCGCGCGGCAATCCCACCGCGAATCCCTGCACGAAATCCACCCCGCATTCGTGCAACGCCGCGAGCGCGCGCGGGTTCTCCACGCACTCGGCGACCGTGCGCCTGCCGGACGCGCGCGCGATGGCGGTCAGGCCTGACACGATGGCGCGATCCAGCGGATCGTCGGGCAGGCCCTGGATCAGCGAGCCGTCGATCTTCAGATAGTCGGCCTCCAGCAGCCGCAGGCTGCCGATACTCGACAACCCGCTGCCAAAATCGTCCACCGCGATCGCGCAACCGAGCGCGCGCAGTGCGGTTATCGGCGCACGCAGATTCTCCTCGCCGGCGACCCAACGCGACTCGGCGATCTCGAACACCAGCGACTGTGGATTCACATCGTGCTGCACCAGCTTGTCGGTGACGAAAGCGACCAGTCCGGCGCTGGCGAGACTCTGTGCCGCGAGGTTGATCGACAGCACCAGCGGACGCGGTGAGCGCGATTCGCGCAGACTGCGGATCGCACGATCGATCACCCAACGGTCGATATCGCCCATCATTCCGAAGCGTTCTGCCGAGGGCAGGAATGCGCCGGGCAGGATCAACTCGCCGCCAGGGTCGCGCAGGCGCAGCAGGGCCTCGAACTTCGCCGGGCATCCGGGGTTGCGTTGCAGCTGGCGTTCCCACAGGCCGTGATCGTCGGCGAGCGCACTGTCGACGTCGAGTCCGGCCAACGGCGCCATCGGCTGGAAGCACAGCACGAAGCGGTCGGCGCGCAGCGCCTCTTCGAGGCGTGTCGACCAACCGACATCCAGCTCCATCGCCGCCCGCCGCGCACTGTCGGGTGCGAACAGGTGCACCTGGTTGCGGCCGGCATTCTTGGCCAGATGCAGTGCGATATCGGCGTTGGCCATCGCTTCGGAGATCGAAACGGTGTTGCCATCGAGGTGCACCGCACCGATCGAGACCGTGATGCGGTAGCTCTTGCCGCCGTAGCTGAACGGCGCGCGGGTGAGCGACTTGCGAAAGCCTTCGGCGAGCACGCTGGCGTCGCTGCAGCTGACGTTGCGCAGGATCACCGCGTATTCGTCGCCGCCCATGCGCGCCAGATGGTCGGAGCCGCGCAGGCGCGATTTCAGGCGCGCAGATACCTCCACCAGCAGACGGTCGCCTGCGGTGTGGCCGGCGGTATCGTTGATGTACTTGAAGCGGTCGACATCGACGAACAGCAGTACCGCGCCGTTCTCGACGCGTTTCAGGCGCGCGATCTCCTGCTCCAGCTGCGCCTCGAACCACGCGCGATTGTGCAGCTTGGTCAGTGCATCGTGCTCGGCCTGCCAGCGCAGCTCGTCTTCCAGCAGACGGCGGGCGGAGATATCGCGGAACGCAACCACCGAGCCTTGGCGCTCGCCATCGATGGTCATCGGATACACCGTGCACTCGACCGGCACCGCGCGCTTGCCAGCGGTCCAGAAGGTGGTCTGCCATGCCGACACCGCGTTGCCGCTGGCATAGGCCTGGACCAGGAACGAAGCGCCGCGCGGCATCGGAAGTCCGTCGTCGAAGGCATGGTGGAAGCTCTCGAAGGCGTCGCGGCCATTGATCTCGTCGGCGCCGCCATAGCCGAGAATGTCGAGCGCGGCGGGATTGACGAATGCCACCACGCCATCGCGATCGACACCATAGACCCCGTCGCCGACCGAACTGAGGATGCCCTGCAACCGGCGCCGCTCGGCGTCGATCGCCTTGCGGTCGACGATGGTGCGTGCGAGCGAGGACAGGCGTGCAAGGAACAGCTCCCGGGCCTCGGTTTTGAACAGACACTCGACCGCTCCGGCAGCGAGCGATTCGGTGATCACCGCATCGGAATAGGTGCCGGTAATGGTGGCCGCCAGGATATGCGCGGTCGCGGGGTCCTGTTTCAGGGCCCCGATCAGTGCGGTGCCCAGCGCTTCGGGCATGAAGTAGTCGACGATCGCGATGTCGAAGGCCTGCCCGCGGATCAGCGTGCGTGCCTCGGCAACGCTGTCGGCGGTGGTCACGACATAGCCGTGGCGGTGCAGCAGCCGCGAGAAAGCCAGACGCACGGTCGCCGAATCGTCGACCAGCAGGATGCGCAGAGCGCCACCGTCGCGCACCGGCTGGGTCGGGAGTGCAGGTCGCAGCAGTTGCGCCAGCGCATCGGGCGCTTCGTGGTAGTCGGTCCACAGCAGCAGCGAGGTGCGCGGACGGGTCATGCGCCAGTTCACGGCACTGGCGATGCCGGAATCGGCAAGCACCAGCACCGGCAGATGCTCGAAGCGATCGCCGCGCAGCAGTCCGAATACATCCTCGACCACGCCGTCGACGTGTTCCGGCCAGCCGAGCAGTACGCCTTCGAATGCCGCCGCGGTGTCGGCGCTGCGCGCAAGCACGCCGTATGCCTCGTCCAGCGACGACAGCGCAGTTACAGCGAAGCCACGCTGTGCCAGAACGGCCGACAGCGCCCGTCGCCGGGTCGTGGAGGCCTCGGCAAGCAAAACGGATTTCACGGTGTTCCCCTGCTGCACGCCGCAGTCCGTGCGGTGACCTGCGAAGGCTAACGCCGCGCGCGGGCCGCGCCAAGTACGTCAGTGCGGGTGCCTACCTTCCGTCGCCGTTCTGAATACGCCCGCCGCCGCTGCAGCCGGATCGTCACACTCGTTCACGCGTAACGCCCAAGGCGCGATGGCTGCCGTACCGGTCTCGCGGGGCGCTCAGTACTGGCGTGCCTACTTGTACCCGTAGAAGTCCTTCAGCATCTGATCGGCGCCGCGATACTCCGCGGCACTGGTCGCCTCGAATCGCGTGATGCCCAGCTCGTTGAGCACCTCGTACATGGTCGCGTCTTCGTGCAGCTTGAGCAGCGCATCGCGAATATCCTGCTTCACCTGGGCGTCGAGGGTGGCCGATGCGGACAGTGCGATACCCGGAAACTCGCGCGAGGTTTTTATCGGGATCAGGTTCGGATACTCGTCTTTGAGCCAGGTCGGCACGATGGTGGCGTCCGCTTCGCCGGCGAATACGATCTCGATGCCGTCGCGCCACGATGAGGCCGCCGAGAGCATGTTCGGCTGCGCGACCGGGTTGGGGTAGAAGTCCAGCGGTAGAAGTCCAGCAAGACCGCAAAGCCAAGGCTGGGGCTGGGCATGGTTACGATGCTGCGACCGACCAGGGAATCCAGGGTCGGATTCTCGATCTGATCGCTGGCCAGCAGCGTATAGCTGGTGGGCTCGGCGGTGCGCACCAACGGCTCGGTCTGGTAACGCTGTGCGCGATAGTCGGTGATGGGCGGTTCGGCCAGCATCAGGTCGACCGGCACGTTTTGGCGGATATCGCGCCAAAAGAAATGGTAGTTGCGCGGCGTCACCAGTTCGATCCGGTGGCCGGTGGCGGCGTTGAGATAGGCAATCAGCGGCTGATAGACCTCGGCGGCCCGATCCGGGGTGTAGAACGGCTCGACCATCATGATCAGATCGGCGGCAGTCGCCGGGCGGCTGTAAAGCGCCAGTAATGACATCGCGAACGCGGCGGAAAACCGACGCCACACAATGGCTAACGCGACGTTCTTCATGTGAAATATGCTCCCGGCCCTGCCGGGCGATATAGCACACCGGGTCTCCATTGAACAGCGAAGCGGGTCACAAGTCAGGCGCTGCAGCCGGCGATTGGGCAGCTGCATGCGGTGTCGAGCCGGCACTCAGGTTGCGTACCAGTTCGATCATGGTGTTGCCCACACTGCTGCGCAACACCGCGGGACAGTGCTCGCGTGCGACGACCAACACGTGTGCCTTGCCGTCCCAGACGGCGTCGGCCACGACTTCTGCAGCCGCTTCCGCAGACCCGTCGCGCACATCGTCGCCATTTGCGGCAGGCGCCGCGGCGAGCAGGCGTGCTCCGACCCCGGGCCGCAGGTCGCCAGCATTGAACCGACCGAGCCACAGGGCGCGCTTGTTGCGCCCCAGATAGTGCGTGCGCGCCACGATCTCCTGCCCGGGATAGCAACCTTTGCGCACGCTGAAGGCTTGCAGCCTGTCCAGTGCCAGCGCCTGCGGGATCCAGCGCTCGATGCCTGCCTCGACGATCCATGGGGTGCCGTCGAGCACATCGGCGGCGCGCCAGCGTTCGCGCTGCGTGGCATCGGCTGCTGCAGGGACGCCGCCAATACGAAGGTGACGCCCCTGGGCGCCGCCAAGTTGCACGCGCAGCGCGTCGGCGTGCGCGGTGATGGCACCGGCAGCAGCTGGCGGCTCGTCCGAGAGCGCACCGAAACCGCCGGAGACACTCGGTCTTTCCGTGCCAATCACGACCTTGGCGCGAAACACGAACCGTCGCAGGCCTTGCGCGAGTTCGTCGGCGCGCCGACCAGGCAACAGCAGCAGCAGGCGCTGGTCTGCCGTGCGCAGTACCAGCAGCAGCGCGATCACCCTTCCCTGCGGGTTGAGCCAGCACGACCACTGCCAGTGGCCTGTCGCGAGCTGTGCGATATCGCCCGCGCACTGCGCCTGTACGAACGCGATCGCGTCCGCACCATCGAGACTGAGCGCCTCGAAGTCGTCGAGGGCGACCTCGTCTGCCGGGATGGGTGATGAATGCGTCATGGATGCATGGGCTTTTGCTTGTTTCGTCACGCTGCGACGCGCTATTCTGCGTGGGCTTCGGAGATGGCATGATGGTAAGCGAAACGCAGCACGAGACGGAGTCCACGCAACCCCCGGACGCGCTCGACAACCTCGCCCCTGTCGCGCCACCCGCGAAGGAAATTGGCGGCCGTCCCGGGCCCGATCCGACCCGCTTCGGCGACTGGGAAAAGAACGGCCGCTGCATCGATTTTTGATGGTGCCGTCGACCGGCACCCGCTGCAAGAGGCTATCGATCGAATGAGCACGCCGTCGTCGGGCAGTCGCAGACCGTTGTCGCCGTTCATGATCGGGCCCTACTATCGGCCGCAACTGACCTCGATGCTGTCGATCCTGCACCGCGCCACCGGTGTTGCGCTGAGCGCGGGGGCGCTGGGATTTGCCTGGTGGCTGCTGGCAGTTGCCGCAGGCCCGCAGCAGCATTCGATGTTCGCGAGCCTCGCGCGCAGCATTCCCGGCATCGTGCTCACGCTGGCCTTTGTATTTTCCTTGTCGTATCACTGGTTCAACGGTCTGCGCCACCTGCTGTGGGATGTCGGCTGGGGCTTTGAACTGCCGCGCGCCTACGCCACGGGTTGGGCGGTAGTCGCGCTGGCAAGCTTGAGCACGCTGGGCGTTGGCTGGGCGATGCTTGCGGCGAGGTCCGGCGCATGAGCCTGCGCGATCCTCTTGCCACGGCGCGTGGGCTCGGTTCGGCGAAATCCGGGACCGGCCACTGGATGTCGCAGCGCATCACCGCGGTCGCCCTGGTCCCGCTTTCGCTGTGGTTCACGATCGCCGCCTTTGGTCTGGGCGAATATGCGGACGCGCGGTCGTTCCTGGCGCAACCGCTGAACGCGGTGCTGTGCGCCGCGCTGGTCGGCTGTGTTTTCTATCACGCACAGTTGGGGCTGCAGGTGGTCATCGAGGATTACATCCACGTGCGCTGGCTGGAGATTGGACTGCAGATCGCGGTGAAGTTCATCGCCTTCCTCGCCGCACTCGCCAGCCTGCTCGCCATCGTGCGCATCGTGCTTGGAAGCTGACCTGCAATGAGTGCCTACAAGATCACCGAACACAAGTACGACATCGTGGTGGTGGGCGCCGGTGGCGCCGGGCTGCGCGCAACCTTCGGGCTGGCCGCCAAGGGTCTCACCACGGCCTGCCTGACCAAGGTATTCCCAACCCGTAGCCACACGGTTGCCGCGCAAGGCGGGATATCTGCCGCACTCGGCAACATGGGCGAAGACGACTGGCGCTTCCACTTCTACGACACCATCAAGGGGTCGGACTGGCTCGGCGACCAGGACGCCATCGAGTACATGTGCAAGGAGGCGATCCCGGCGATCATCGAGCTCGAGCACTACGGGGTGCCGTTCAGTCGCACCGAAGAGGGCAAGATCTACCAGCGCCCGTTCGGCGGCATGACCACCCACTACGGCAAGGGCACCGCGCAGCGCACCTGTGCCGCGGCCGATCGCACGGGCCACGCGATTCTGCATACGCTCTACCAGCAATCGCTGGCGCACGACGCGCGCTTCTTCATCGAATACTTCGCGCTCGATCTGATTTTCGATAGCGAAGGCGCCTGCCGCGGCGTGCTCGCGCTGGACATGGCCGAGGGCACGTTGCACCTGTTTCGTGCGCACGGCGTGGTGCTGGCCACCGGTGGTTACGGTCGCGCCTATTTCAGCGCGACCTCGGCGCACACCTGCACCGGCGACGGCGGCGGCATGGCGCTGCGCGCCGGACTGCCGCTGCAGGACATGGAGTTCGTGCAGTTCCATCCGACCGGCATCTATGGCGCGGGCTGCCTGATCACCGAGGGCGTGCGTGGCGAAGGTGGCTACTTGACCAACGCCAAGGGCGAGCGCTTCATGGAGCGCTATGCGCCGAATGCCAAGGACCTCGCCTCGCGCGACGTGGTCAGCCGCGCGATGACCATGGAGATTCGCGAAGGCCGCGGCGTGGGCCCGAAGTCCGACCACATCCACCTGAATCTGCACCACCTGGGCGCCGACGTGCTGCACGAGCGCCTGCCCGGCATCTCCGAGACCGCCAGGATCTTCGCCGGCGTCGATGTGACCAAAGAACCGATCCCGGTGCTGCCGACCGTGCACTACAACATGGGCGGTCTGCAGACCAACTACCACGGCGAAGTGGTGACCATTCGCGACGGCGATCCGAATGCCGTGGTGCCGGGTCTGTATTCGATCGGCGAGGCGGCCTGCGTGTCGGTGCACGGCGCGAATCGTCTGGGCTCGAATTCGCTGCTCGACCTGGTCGTGTTCGGACGCGCGGTTGCGATCCGCTGCGCCGAGACCATCAAGCCCGGACAACCGCACAGCGTGCTGCCCGCCAGTGCCACCGATGCCGCGCTAGCCAACTTCGATCAGATTCGAAACGCCAACGGGTCCACGCCGACGGCGAAGATCCGCGATGAATTGCAGCATGTGATGCAGAACCATGCGGCGGTGTTTCGCACTGGCGAGACTTTGAAAGAAGGCGTGGAGAAGATTTCGGCTGTGGTGAAGTCGTTCGAGGACGTCAAGCTGGTCGATCGCTCGCTGGTGTGGAACTCCGATCTGATCGAAACCCTGGAGCTGCAGAACCTGGTGGGGCAGGCGGTGGCCACCATGGTGTCGGCCGAGAATCGGCAGGAATCGCGCGGTGCGCATGCCCGCGAGGACTTCAAGGACCGCAACGACGCGCAGTGGCTCAAGCACACCCTGTGCTGGGTCGACGCAAAGGGGGGCACGCGACTGGACTACCGGCCCGTGCATCTGCATACGCTGACGACGGATGTGGACGCGGTGCCGCCGAAAGCACGCACGTATTGATTGACACCCGACGCATGAACTTACATGGAGTCATGCTCGACCAACCTTGTGTTGTGCTGATCGCGATCTTTCCATCGGCCGCAATACGCGGCAACGCCTGACCCCGACGCACCGAGAAACCGAGACCCGAATCCATGGCCACTTTCAGCCTTCCGAAGAACTCCAAGGTCCAGAAGGGCAAGCACTTTCCCGCCGGGCCCGGTGCAAAGCGCACGCAGACCTTCAAGGTGTATCGCTGGAACCCCGACGAGCAGGCCAACCCGCGCACCGACACCTACGAGGTCGATCTGGACACCTGCGGGCCGATGGTTCTCGACGCGCTGGTCAAGATCAAGAACGAGATCGACTCGACATTGACGTTCCGTCGTTCTTGCCGCGAGGGCATCTGCGGCTCCTGCGCGATGAACATCGACGGCACCAATACCCTGGCGTGTACCAAGGCCTGCTCCGAGGTGTCCGGTGAGGTGCGCATCTATCCGCTGCCGCACATGCCGGTGATCAAGGACCTGGTGCCGGACCTTACCCACTTCTACGCGCAATATGCCTCGATCAAGCCGTGGCTGCGCACGCAGAGCTCCGCGCCGCCGGATCGCGAGCGGCTGCAGTCGCCGGAGGATCGCAAGAAGCTCGATGGTCTGTACGAGTGCATCCTGTGCGCATGCTGCAGCACCGCGTGCCCGAGCTACTGGTGGAACGGCGATCGCTATCTGGGCCCGGCGGTACTGCTGCAGGCCTACCGCTGGATCGTCGACAGCCGCGATGAGGACACCGGGACGCGCCTGGACGATCTCGAAGATCCGTTCCGCCTGTTCCGCTGCCACACCATCATGAATTGCGCCAAGACCTGCCCGAAGGGTCTGAATCCTGCCAAGGCGATCGCCGAGATCAAGAAGCTGATGGTGCAGCGGCGCGGAATCTGAAGATGGGCGCGCCGGGCATGGACATCCGCGTCGATGGCCAATGATCCGCGTCTTGCGCGGCTGCGCTGGCGCTGCCGCCGCGGCATGCGCGAGCTCGACCAGCTGTTCGTGCACTGGCTCGATACGCGCGCCGCAATCGCCGATGAACCCACGTTGCGCAGCTTCGAGGAACTGCTCGATGCCGAAGACAGCGACCTGTGGTCGTGGGCGATGGGTCGCGGGCAGCCCGAGCGCGCCGACTGGCAGGTGTTGATTGAGCAGCTCCGCGCCACCCATCGTGCTTGAACTGGCAGCACCACGTGCTTTCGGCGCCGCGCTGGCGCTGAGTGTGTTGCTTGCGGTGGGCGCGATCTGGCTGGCCGACCTGCCGCTGCCGGTCGCGCTGGTGGCGAGCGTCCTGGCTGCTTTGTTCGCGCTGCGCGGATGGCGCATGCAGACGCGCCTGGTCGGCGGTTCGATCCGCCTGGATGCCGACGGCACGCTGCGCTGGCGCGATGCGGCGGGAACCGAAGGCCATGGTCGGTTGTCGCAGCATACGGTGCTTGGTCCGCTGCTGGCGCTGGAGGCCATCGCGCAACCCGGTGGTCGTCGGCGTTTCGCGCTGTGGCGCGACATGGCCGACGCAGACGCCTGGCGTCGCCTGCGGGTCGATCTCCTACATCGGCGCGCGGCGGATTCCTACAAGGATTGAGCGCGCGCCGCGCTAGACTGCGCACCGCTCCATTCGATTCGACCGGATTACCGCATGTTCCGACCGCTGCAGTTGTTCATCGGCCTGCGCTACCTGCGCGCCAAACGGCGCAACCATTTCATCTCGTTCATTTCGCTGGTCTCGATGCTCGGCATCGCGCTCGGCGTCACCGCGTTGATCACCGTGATCTCGGTGATGAACGGTTTCGAGAGCGAACTGCGTTCGCGCATCCTCGGAATGGTTTCGCATGCCACCATCACCGGCGTCGGCGAGGGGCTGGAGGATTGGCAGACGGCGGTCGAAGTCGCGCGCGCGACTCCGCACGTGCTGGGTGCCGCGCCGTTCGTCGAACGCGAGGTGATGCTGCAGGGCGGCCGCGTCAGCGGTGGCGCGATTCGCGGCGTGCGCCCCGACATGGAACCGCAGGTATCGGAAATCGCCCAACGGGTGACCGAAGGCGACTGGAACAAGCTGGTCGCGGGCGAATACAACATCGTGCTCGGCAAGGAGCTGGCCCTGTGGCTGGGCGTCGGGCCCGGCGACACGATCATGGTCTACGCGCCGATGGCGCGCTCCACGCCGGTGGGCGTGATGCCGGTCACCCGCCGCTTCACGGTTGTCGGCGTATTCGAAGCCGGCATGCAGGAATACGACCGCTACCTCGCGGTGACCCATATCGACGATGCGGCACGCCTGTTCCGGATGGGCGACAACGTCAGCGGCGTGCGCCTGAAGCTCGACGACATGTTCAAGGCGTGGGCGGTGGCGCGCGATCTGGCGACGCGTCTGGGCGGCTACTACCGGGTACGCGACTGGACCCAGGAGCACTCCAACTTCTTCCGCGCGATCAAGACCGAGAAAGTGGTGATGTTCGTGATCCTGTCGCTGATCGTCGCGGTGGCCGCGTTCAACCTGGTCTCCACCCTGGTCATGCTGGTCACCGACAAGCAGGCCGATATCGCCATCCTGCGCACGCTGGGCGCATCGCCCGGCACCATCATGGGCGTGTTCGTGGTGCAGGGCATGATCTCGGGGGTGATCGGCATCGTGGCCGGCATTGCAGGCGGCATCCTGCTGGCGGAAAACATCTCGCAGGTGATGCACTTCATCGAAGGCATGTTCGGCTTCCAGCTGATGCCCTCGGATGTCTACTACATCTCCGATCTGCCCTCGAAGCTGAACCTCGCCGACGTGCTGCGCATCGGGCTGGTGTCGTTCGTGTTCGCGACCATCGCCACCCTGTATCCGGCGTGGCGCGCTGCGCGCACCCAGCCGGCGGAGGCGCTGCGCTATGAGTGAGCCTGCGAACGCGGTGATTCGCGCGGTCGGGATCAGCAAGACCTACGCCGATGGAGACTTGCGCACCGAGGTGCTGAGCGGGATCGATCTGACCGTGGCGCGCGGCGAGACGGTCGCCATCGTCGGCGCGTCGGGTGCGGGCAAGAGCACCCTGCTGCACATCCTCGGTGGCCTGGACCTTCCGACCAGTGGCGAGGTGCACGTCGAGGGGCTGCGCATGTCGACGCTGTCGGACCGTGCGCGCGGCGAACTGCGCAACCGCGCGCTGGGTTTCGTGTACCAGTTCCATCACCTGCTGCCCGAGTTCACGGCACTGGAGAACGTGTGCATGCCGCTGCTGATCGGCGGTGTCGCGGTGCCGGAGGCCGAACGCCGCGCGCGCGAACTGCTCGACCGCGTAGGTCTGTCTGCACGCATGCGCCACAAGCCCGGCGAGCTGTCCGGCGGTGAGCGCCAGCGCGCAGCGGTCGCACGCGCACTGGTCACCCGACCGGCGTGTGTGCTGGCCGATGAGCCGACCGGCAATCTCGATGCGAAGAACGCAGAACACATTCACGCGCTGATGGTGGAACTCAATCGCGAAGTCGGGACCAGCCTGGTGTTGGTCACCCACGACCGCAAACTGGCCGCGCGCATGGGCCGCGTGCTGGAGATCTCTGCCGGCGGCTTGCACCCGCCCGTGGACTGAGCAGCGACCTGCTGCGGCATGGACGCCGCTCCGCGAATCGCACCCCTCGGCCGCAGCACAGCTTTGGCCGCAGTGTGTGGATGCGTATTCGGCGCAACGCTGCAAGCCGTTCCCGCAACGGCTGGCTGCATGCTGGGTTTGCTCCTGGGCCTGTGCGCATGGTGGCTCGGGCGTGGCTGGCGGCTGCCAGGTGCGGCACTCGCCGCACTGTGCTGGTTCCTGCTGCAGGCACAGGCATCGCTCGCGCTGCGGATCGATCCCGGATTGGAGGGCAGGCTGCTGCGCATCGAGGGCCGGGTGGTGGGACTGCCCGAGCGCGATCCGGAACGCGAGCGCTTCGAATTCGTGGTCGCCCACGCAGTGCAAGACGACACTACGGTGGAGATCGGCGGCACCCTGCGACTGGCGATCTATCGCGATCCGGTACCTGTCCACGCGGGACAGACGCTGGCGCTGGAGGTGCGCCTGCGCCGGCCGCGCGGACTGCGCAACCCGGACGGTTTCGATTTCGAGCGTCTGGCGCTGGAGCGTCGCTACGCGGCCACCGGGCACGTGACCCGGGTACTGCGCCGCGATCCGGAGCCCAGGGGCATCGATGCAGAACGCGCGGCAGTCTCACGCTGGATTGCGTCCACGACCGCGAATCGCGCAGCCGCCAGCCTGCTGCGCGCGCTGGCGGTCGGCGATCAGGGCGCGATTCCGGATCCGATGTGGGAGACGTTTCGCGCCACCGGCACGACGCATCTGGTCGCAATCTCGGGATTCCATATCGGCCTGGTCGCAAGCGCCGGTGCGGCGCTCGGCGCACTACTGCATTGGCTGCTGCCCGGTTTGGGCCTGCACGTGGCGCGGCGTCCGGCGGCCGCGGCTTTCGGATTGCTGGCGGCGGTCGGATACTCGTTGCTGGCGGGCTTTTCGCTGCCAGTGCAGCGGACCCTGGCGATGATCGTGGTGGTTCTGCTGGCGGTCGTGCTGCGGCGTCGGATATCCGCGGGCGGCTCGCTGGCGCTGGCGGTGATCGTGGTGCTCGCTTTCGATCCACTGGCAGTATTGAACCCCGGATTCTGGCTCTCGTTCGGTGGCGTGTTCTGGCTGCTGTTCGCGCTGGGTGGACGCAGTGGCGAGCGCTGGTGGCGCAGCTACACGCGGGCGCAGTGGGTGGCATTCGTTGCCCTGTTGCCGTTGGGCATCGCGTGGTTCCAGCAGACCTCGCTGGTCGGGCCGGCGGTCAATTTCGTGGCCATTCCCTGGGTCAGTTTCGTGTTGGTACCGCTGCTGCTGCTGGCACTGGCCATCGAACCGCTGGCAGCGGGAGTCGCCGCAGCGATCCTGCACATTGCAGCGTATGGCGCCGAGATCTATCTGAATGGACTCGACATCGCGGCCGCGCTGCCGGTGGCGCAGTGGCAGTGGCCCGCGCCGAGTCGCCTCGCGCTGGCACTTGCAATGCTTGGTGTCGCGATCCTGCTGCTGCCGCGCGCGGTTGCAGCGCGCAGCCTTGGCCTGGCGATGTTGCTGCCCTTGTTGCTGCCACGCTTTGATCGCCCGCCACCTGGAGCTTTCGATCTGAGCATGCTCGACGTGGGCCAGGGTCTGGCGATCATCGTGCGCACCCATCGCCACACGCTGCTGTACGACGCCGGGCCCTCGCACCCGGCCGGCATCGATACCGGTCAGGCGATCGTGGCCCCGGCGCTGCGCGCGATGGGCGTATCGCGACTGGATGCGATGATCATCAGCCACGGCGACAACGACCATGCGGGCGGTGCGCGCGCAATCCTGCGTTCGCATCGGCCCGCACAGGTGTTGAGCGGGCCCGGCACCGGGCTCGGTGCGGCGTGCGTCAGCGGACAGCGCTGGACCTGGGACGGCGTGCAGTTCGAGCTGCTGCATCCACCGGCGCACTTTCCCGCACTGCGCAACGACGCCTCCTGCGTGTTGCGGATCGCCACCGGTGGTGGGTCGGCGCTGTTGCCCGGCGATATCAGCAGCACAGTGGAACAGCGCCTGCTGCGCGATGGCGCACCGCTGGCGGCCGGGCTGCTCGCCCTGCCGCACCACGGCAGCCGCAGCAGCAGCTCTGCGGCATTCCTCGCAGCAGTTCGGCCCACTATCGCGCTGGTTTCGGCCGCCCACCGCAGCCGCTTCGGTCACCCCAACCCGGAGGTCGTGGCGCGCGCCGAGGCTCTGAACGCGCAGGTCCTCGGTACCGCCGAACATGGCGCACTGCGCTTTCGCATCGACCCGGCGGGCGGCATCCGCCTGCTCCAGACATCGCGCGGCGACCGGCAGCATCTGTGGCAGGAGCGCGAGCCGTGAACTGGCCGACAGTTCTGCGCTTGCGGTGACTGGTTCGGAGGCTCCATGGGCTTGGGCGTATGGCGGCGGCTGCTATGATTTGGCCCATTCGAAGTCGCCGCAGGAGTCGTCGCGTGCTGGATCTGTTGATGGCAGGCGGGTGGGGCATGGTCCCGATCCTGATCTGTTCGGTGCTGGTGCTGTCGATCGTGGTCGAACGCTTCTGGTCGCTGCGGCGGCAGGTCGTCGCACCAGCGGGTCTGGGCGAAGAAGCGCGCGGCTGGGTAGCGGGCAAGCGCTTCGATGCCGAGCACATCAGCGCGCTGGAGAAGACCTCGCCGCTGGGGCTGCTGCTGGGCGGTGCGCTGCGCGTGCGCCACCTCGGTCGCGACGCCGTGCGCGAACGGGTCGAGGATGTCGGCCGGCAGGTGATGCACGATCTCAGTCGCTTCCTGACCGCGCTGGGAACCCTGGCGCTGATCTCGCCGCTGCTGGGCCTGCTGGGTACCGTGATCGGCCTGATTCGCATGTTCCTCGCCGCGATGGTGCACGGCGTGGGCGATGCGCAGTACATGGCCGGCGGGATCGGCGAGGCCCTGGTGTGTACTGCAGCGGGTATTTCGGTGGCGGTTCCGGCCTACATCTTCCATCGCTATTTCCGTTCACGGGTGACCACCTATGGCCTGGCCATGGAGCGCGAACTGCAGGTGATGCTCGACACCCTGGACCAGCCGGCGGCCGCGCGCGGGGCTGCGCGATGAAAATTGCGCCATCGGCCAACGAGGACGATTTCGAGATCAACGTCATCCCGCTGATCGACGTCATGCTGGTCCTGCTGATGTTTCTGGTGCTGACGTCGACTTTCAGCAACAACACGCGGATCAAGATCAGCCTGCCGGAGTCGGCGGCGGCGGCATCCAGCAGCCAAGGCCAGGAACTGCTGTTGATGATCGACCGTGAGGGTCGCTACTACGTAGGTTCCAACGAAGTGCTCAATCCCTCGATCGCGACCTTGAAGCAGGCGCTGGAGGCGGCGGCCGGCAACAATCGCGGCCAGCGCGTGGTGCTGCGCGCGGATGGTCGCACGCCGCACCAGAGCGTGGTCACGGCGATGGATGCATTGGCCCAACTCGGCTTTGCCAACCTGCAGATCGCCACCGTGCCTGCCGAGGCCGGCAAATAGCCGGTGCGCGAGACAGCGGCCAGCCCGACAGCACCATCCAGCGCGGCAATCTACCGGCGCCTGCTGGGCTACACCCGTGCGCACTGGAGGCTCGCAGTCCTTGCCGTGATCGGCATGCTGATCGAAGCAGGTGCGGCAGGTGCGTTCACCGCATTGATGCGGCCGCTCATAGACCTGACCTTCGTGGCACGCGACCCGCAGGCCGCGGCGTGGCTGCCCTTTGCGATCGTTGGCCTGTTCCTCGCGCGTGGCATCGCCACCTTCGTGACCGACTATGGCATGGCGCGGATCGGGCGCGGCACGGTGCAGACCCTGCGCGAACAGGTGCTCGAGAAATATCTGCGCATGCCTTCGCGCTGGTTCGATGCGCACCCCAGCGCGGCGCTGGTCGCCCAGTTGACCTACAACACCGAACAGGTCGCACAGGCCAGCAGCGATGCGGTCAAGGTCACGATCACCGATCTGTTCACCTTGGCCGCCTTGTTGACCGTGATGCTGATGCAGAGCGTGCGAGTGACCATCGCGATGCTGATCATGGCTCCGGTGATCGCGCTGATCGTGAGCGTGGTCGGGCGCCGCTACCGTAGGATCAACATGCGCATCCAAACCTCGATCGGCGAGTTGTCGCAAATCGCGGAAGAGGCGATCTCGCGCCAGCATGTAGTCAAGGTGTATGGCGGCCAGGCGCGTGAAGTAGCGCGCTTCGGCGCGGTCGCCGAGCGCAACCGACGCCTGCAGATCAAGGTCGAAACCACGCGCGCGATCAGTTCGTCGATCGTGCAGTTGCTGGCATCGATCGCGCTGGCGGTGATCATTTTCGTGGCCGGCCGCGAAGCGATGGCCGATCGCCTCACGCCGGGTGCCTTCGTCTCGCTGATGATTGCGATGATGGCGATGTTGCCCGCGCTCAAGCGCATCACCAACGTGCAGGGCATGATCCAGAAGGGTGTGGCCGCCGCGACCGGTCTGTTCGAGGTACTCGACGCCGCCGAGGAGCGCGACGAGGGTACCCGTGAGCTCGCGCGTGCAGATGGCCGGCTGGAGTTCCGCGCGGTCGAGGTGCGTTACGCCGCGGACAAGGCGCCGGCTCTGGATGGCGTCGACTTCAGCGCAGCACCGGGCACCGTGACCGCCATCGTTGGCCGCTCCGGCAGCGGCAAGTCGACCCTGATACGTCTGCTGCCGCGCTTGTACGAGGCACATGCCGGGCAGGTGCTGCTCGACGATGTCCCGATCGGCGACTACAAACTCGGCGACCTGCGCCGGCAGATCGCGCTGGTCAGCCAGGACGTGTTGCTGTTCGACGATACGGTGGCCGCCAACATCGCCTACGGTTCGGCGGCCGGCACGCCACATGCGGGCGTGGTCGAGGCCGCGCAGGCCGCCAACGCGATCGATTTCATCGAACGCCTGCCGCAAGGCTTCGATACCCGGATCGGGGAGGGCGGGGCGCTGCTGTCGGGCGGGCAGCGCCAGCGTCTGGCCATTGCGCGGGCGCTGCTCAAGGATGCCCCGATCCTGATCCTCGACGAGGCGACCTCGTCGCTGGACAGCGAATCGGAGCGTCTGATCCAGGAGGCGCTGGAGCGCATCATGCGCGGCCGTACCACGCTGGTGATCGCGCATCGGCTGTCCACGGTCGAGCATGCCGACCAGATCCTGGTGCTCGATCATGGGCGGATCGTCGAGCGCGGCACCCACGCCAGCCTGATCGGGCGCGGTGGACCGTATGCGCGGCTGCACGGCCAGCAGCTGCGCGACGAATGAGCACCGGATGAGCGGCATGTCCCGCGCGCACTGGCAGTCGCGGCTCGAGGCGATCTGGTACGCCGGCGCGCCGCTGCCGTGGGCACTGGATGTTATGGCCCGCATCTACGCGAGGCTGCTGTCGTGGCGTCGCTGGCTGTATGCCAATCGGGTGTTGCGCAGTCGTCGGATGCCGGTGCCGGTGATCGTGGTGGGCAACCTTTCCGTCGGCGGCACCGGCAAGACGCCGCTGGTTGCAGCGATTGTCGCTGAACTGCGCCAGCGCGGCTGGCGTCCCGGAATTGCGCTGCGCGGCTACGGCGGCAGTCGGCGCCGGCCCGCTGTACTGCCGACCGCTCCGCAAGCCGCGCAGTTCGGCGATGAAGCGGTGCTGCTGGCGCGCGCGACCGGTGTGCCGGTGGCAGTCGGCCGCGATCGCGCTGCCGCCGCCGCGCTGCTGCTCGCCCGCGACTGCAACCTGGTGGTGTGCGACGACGGCCTGCAGCACTGGGCGCTGGCGCGCGACATCGAGATCCTGGTGGTCGACGGTGCGCGCCGCTTCGGCAACCAGCGCATGCTGCCGGCAGGCCCGCTGCGCGAGCCTGTCGAGCGCGCGAGCCGGGTCGACTTCACCGTGGTCAACGGCGGCACCGCGGATGCTGGCGAGTATCCGATGCAGGTCGTCGGCAGCCGCGCGATCGGCATCGGTCCCGGGGCCAGTGCGATCGCGCTCGACGCGCTGCGCGGGCGCAGCGTGCACGCGGTGGCGGGCATCGGCAACCCGCAGCGATTCTTTCGCATGCTGGAGGCGTTCGGCATCACGGTCAAGCGGCATCCATTGCCCGACCATCACGTGTTCGACGGGAGCGAACTGGGCTTCGACGACGACTTGCCGGTACTGATCACCGAAAAGGACGCGGTCAAATGCGCCGCCTTCGCCGGCGTTGGGGTCTACGTAGTGCCGGTCGAAGCCGAACTGGCGCAGGAGTTTTACGAGCGCCTGAACAGTGCCCTGCATCGCCTGCCGGAAAACACCGCATGAACGAGGATTTCGTGGTCGCGATTCCGGCGCGTCTGGGTTCGACCAGGCTGCCGCGCAAGGCGCTGCGCTTGCTGGCCGGGCGTCCGCTGATCGTGCACGTGGTCGAGCGTGCGCTGGCGGCCGGTGCCACGCAGGTGCTGGTGGCAACCGATGCGGACGAGATCGCGGCAGCGGTTGCGGGGCTCGGGGTTGCGGTCGCGATGACACGTGCGGATCACCCCAGCGGCACCGATCGACTCGCCGAGGTCGCGCTGCAACAGGGCTGGGGCGATGACACTATCGTGGTCAACCTGCAGGGCGATGAGCCATTGGCCCCGCCCAGCGGCATTGTTGCGGTCGCAGCCATCCTGGCGCGCAGCCCCGATACGCCGATCGCGACCCTGGCGACCCCGATCCTCGATGCAGCGACCCTGTTCGACCCCAATGTGGTCAAGGTGGTGCGCAATCATGCCGACTGCGCGATGTATTTCTCGCGCGCACCGATCCCGTGGGCGCGCGACGGATTTGCCGGCAGCCGCGAACACCTGCCGCCTGGCGTTCAGTTCCTGCGCCACATCGGCATCTACGCCTATCGCGCCGGTTTCCTGCGCCGATTCGCAGCCCTTGCACGAGGCCGGCTGGAAGATATCGAGGCGCTGGAGCAACTGCGGGTGCTCGAAGCCGCCCAGCGCATCGTGGTGGGACTGGCACCAGAGGCTTTTCCACCCGGCGTCGATACCGAACACGATCTGGCCCGCGTCGAGGCCTTTCTGGCGGCCGCCGGCGCAATCCGTGACAAAGCCTAAAGTATTTCCGCTAGCCCGTTGATCGAAAAGACTTTAAGCTTGGTCAAGGCGGGTTCTGCGGAGCCCCCGTTCGATGTGGTGGGGCCAATGGGGATGATGATGAGCCTGCGCCTTCCGGCGCCAGAATTGCCCGACGAACTGGAATGGGTGAACACCCAGGATCCGGTGCGTCTGGGCGCCTTGCGCGGTCGGGTAGTGATCCTGCATTTCTGGAGCTTTTCCAACATCCAGTCGCAGAACAACCTGCCGGATCTGCGCCATCTGGAGAACAAGTATCACGATGGCCTGAGCGTGGTCTCGATCCATTGCCCGAAATTCACCGCCGAACGCGTGCCTGCCAGCGTGCTCAAGGCGGTCAATCGCGGCTTCATCCGCCACCCGGTCGCCTCCGACCCGGACTATCGCTGCTGGCAACTGTTCAACGTGCGCGCTTGGCCAACCCTGGTGGTCATCGACACCGAAGGCAACATCGCCCAGACCCTGGTCGGCGAGGGCCATCGCGCGACGCTCGACCCGCTGGTCCACCAACTGCTTGAAGATGCCGCACGGCGCGATGCGCGCGCCTATGAATCGGCAGCGCCGATCTCGCGTCCCGAGCCGAAACTGCCGCTGCGTTTTCCCAGCCGCGTGCTCGCCACCGAGACCGCGCTGTACGTCGCCGACAGCGGCCACAACCGCATCCTCGAGACCACCCACGACGGCCGCATCCTGCGCCAGTTCGGATCCGGCAATCCGGGCTTCTGGGATGGCAAGACCAGCGACGCCGGGTTCTCCAATCCGCAGGGCATGGCGATCGTGAAAGACGTGCTCTATGTGGCCGACCTTGGCAACCATGCGATCCGTCGGGTGCGCCTGCTCGCCGGCGAGGTCGACACGGTGGCCGGTACCGGGCTGCTCGGCCATGAAGTCGTGGTCGATTCGCCGGACACGCGCGCGGTGGGGCTCAATGCGCCGATCGATCTGGTCGCCGCAGCGGAACGCCTGTTCATAGCGATGGCAGGCTCCAACCAGATATGGGCCCTGGATCTTGCCCGCCAGCGTATCGGCTGCGTGGTCGGGACCGGCGCCCACGGCTGCGACGATGGCGGCTCCGATTCGGCCACCTTCGCGCGTCCCAGTGGCCTGACGATCCACGGCCAGATGCTGTATGTCGCCGATTCCGATGCGTCGGCGATCCGTTCGATCCGGCTGATCGATCTGCAGGTTCGCACCCTGATCGGCGGCGGGGTCTATGAATTCGGCGATGTCGACGGCGTGCCGGAGAAAGCCCGGCTGCAGCTTCCGCTCGCGATCGCGCTGGATCCCGGTGGCTCGATCCTGTGGGTGGCTGACTGCCTGAACAACAAGATAAAGGCGCTGTCGCTGCGTGGTGGCGGCGTGCGCACTCTGGCCCTGCCGTACAAGTTCCAGCAGCCCGGTGGCATCAGCGTCGCGGCGCGCGCGTTGTGGGTGGCCAATACGAACGCCCACGAGATCCTCAGGATCGATACTGCGAGCGGCCAGATTCGCCGCCTGCCGATCGGCGAATAGCTTCATGTCCGACGCGTTCGACGGCAAGGCCGTCGCGCTCACCCTGGCCAGCGGACCCGGCGTGTACCGGATGCTCGACGGCGAGCGCGCGGTGCTCTACGTCGGCAAGGCCTCGAACCTGCGCAAGCGGGTCGGCAGCTACTTCGCGCGGCCGCAGATGGACCCGCGCCTGATGGCGATGGTTGCCCGCATCGGCGAGCGCGCGGTGCTCTACGTCGGCAAGGCCTCGAACCTGCGCAAGCGGGTCGGCAGCTACTTCGCGCGGCCGCAGATGGACCCGCGCCTGATGGCGATGGTTGCCCGCATCGCGGCGCTCGAAACCACCGTCACCCGCACCGAATCCGAGGCGCTGCTGCTCGAAAACGAGCTGATCAAGTCGCTCAAGCCGCGCTACAACATCCTGCTGCGCGACGACAAGAGCTACCCGTGGATCTATCTGTCCAGCGATGATGCGTTTCCGCGCCTGGCCTTCCATCGTGGCGCGCGCGGGAAACAGGGTCGTTACTTCGGCCCGTTTCCGAGCGCCTTTGCGCTGCGCGAGAGCCTTGACCTGATGCAGAAGCTGTTCCGGGTCCGCCAGTGCGAAGACAGTTTTTTCCGCGCCCGCTCGCGACCCTGCCTGCAGCACCAGATCGGGCGCTGCACCGCGCCGTGCGTGGGTCTGGTAAGCCAAGCCGACTATGCGCGCGACGTGCGTCACGCCAGCATGTTCCTCGAAGGCCGCAGCACCGCAGTCACCGACGAGCTGGTGACCGAGATGGACGCCGCCTCGCGCAATCTGGAGTTCGAGACAGCAGCGATCTTGCGCGATCAGATCGCCAACATGAAGCAGGTCCAGGCGCGGCAGTACGTAAGCGGCTCCGAGGAAGACGCCGACGTGATCGCCTGTGCGGTAGCCGACGGCATCGCCTGCGTGCACGCGATGTTCTTCCGCAATGGTGCGAGCCTCGGCGGACGCAGCTTCTTTCCGCGCGCGGCCGGCGACGCCGATCCGGCGGATGTGCTGGATGCCTTCGTGTCGCAATACTACGCCGAGCGTCCGGCGCCCGCCCTCGTGCTGCTGTCGCATTCGATCGAGGAGGCCGCACTGCTGTGCGCGGCACTCAGCGAGCGTCGCGGCAGCAAGGTCGAGATCCGCCATGCGCAGCGCGGCGAACGCGCGCGGCTGGTCGAGATCGCGATGCGCAACGCGCAGCAGTCGATCGCCAGCGAGAAGGTCAGCAAGGACACCATCGAGGCGCGCTGGCGCGCGCTCGGCACGCTGCTGGGCTTCGACGAGCCACCGGCCCGTATCGAGTGCTTCGACATCAGCCACACGCGCGGCGAGGCCACGGTGGCCTCCTGCGTGGTGTTCGATCGTGGTGGCCCGGTGAAGGCGCAGTATCGGCGCTACAACATCGAGGGCGTGGCCGCCGGCGACGACTATGCAGCGATGCGCCAGGCCCTCGATCGACGCTTTCGGCGCGCACAGCGCGAACACGGCGCGGTTCCCGACCTGCTGCTGATCGACGGCGGGCGAGGGCAGGTCGCACAGGCCGATTCGGTGCTCAACGAGTTGGCCATCGCCGGGGTCACCGTGTTGGGTGTGGCCAAGGGCGCGGACCGCAAAGCCGGACTCGAGGAACTGATCTTCGGTGGCGAGGCTGGGCGCAGCCTCAAACCGCGCGCCAACGACCCGGCGCTGCACCTGATCCAGTGGGTGCGCGACGAAGCGCATCGCTTCGCCATCGGCGGGCACCGGGCGCGACGGCAGAAAGCGCGGGAAACCAGCGTACTGGAGACCATCAGCGGCGTGGGCACAAGGCGGCGCTCCCAGCTGTTGCGCCACTTTGGCGGGCTGGCGGGCGTGCAGGGGGCCGGCGTGGAGGAACTGACCCGGGTACCGGGGATCGATCGCGCGCTCGCGCTGCGGATCTACGATGCGCTGCACGGCTGAGCCCGCTTGCGGCAAACTAGGCCATCGCCCCCGGCAGTGCCGTTGCTGATGCCGCTCAATGTTCCCAATCTGCTGACCCTGTTCCGGATCGCGCTGGTGCCGCTGATGGTGGTGGCTTTTTATCTGCCATACCGCGGCATGAACGTGATCGCGGCATCGCTGTTCGTCGCCGGCGCATTGACCGACTGGCTCGACGGCTGGATTGCACGCCGCTACTCGCAGACCTCGGCCTTCGGCGCATTCCTGGACCCGGTGGCCGACAAGCTGGCGGTGGTGGTGGCGCTGTTCCTGATCGTGCAGGCCGACCCCACGCCATTGATGGCGATCGTCTGCGCGATCATCGTCAGTCGCGAGGTCACGATCTCGGCCTTGCGCGAGTGGATGGCGGTGATCGGACAGCGCATGAAAGTCGGCGTGGCCACCCTCGGCAAGATCAAGACGATCGTGCAGATGGTGGCGATCAGCGTGCTGTTGTTCCAGCATCCGAGCTATCCGCTGCTGCGCCTGCCGCTGTACGAAGTCGGTCGCTGGCTGCTGATCGCGGCCGCCGTGCTGACCCTGTGGTCGGCGGCGCTGTATGTGCGCGCCGCCTGGCCGACCTTGCGCGACAGTTCACGGTGATCGCCGGCGCCGACAGGCAGCTTGCAGATATTTCAAGGGGTTGACAGCACTAGCCGCATCCGTATGATGCTCGCTCCCTGCGGGAATAGCTCAGTTGGTAGAGCACGACCTTGCCAAGGTCGGGGTCGCGAGTTCGAGTCTCGTTTCCCGCTCCAAGTTCCAGACAGGACCTCGGCGATCCCGGGGTCTTGTCGTTTCCGGCGACAGCGTTTCGTCGCTCGCGGTCACCGGCCTGGTGGCAGAGTGGTCATGCAGCGGCCTGCAAAGCCGCGTACGCCGGTTCGATTCCGACCCAGGCCTCCAGCAGCACAGCGCGGCGCCTGCGGGCGCCGTTGTTGTTGTGACGGAGCCACGCATAGAAATGGGTGTCGATGCAGCGTCCGGGCTAAGATCGCGCCTGAGCCCGGGTGGCGAAATCGGTAGCCGCAGGAGACTTAAAATCTTCCGATCCGAAAGGGTCTTGCCGGTTCGAGTCCGGCCCCGGGCACCATCGATCGGCGACGCCACTGCTGGAATGCGCATCGCGGCGCTGCCAATCGATGCCGATGGCCTCACGCCTTGCGACGCGGCGGATTGCCGAAATCCGGATCGGTGCTGACACGGCGTGCGACGCTGCCGTCGGGATGTTCGTACCAGCCCGGATCGGAATAGTCGCCAGCGGGCTGCTCATCGCGCACCTTGAGCACGGTGAACATGCCGCCCATCTCGATGTTTCCGAATGGGCCCTTGCCGACCATCATCGCCAGCGTATTCGGCGGGCCCTGCATGTGCCCGCTGTCGATGTGGTTCTGGTGTTCCGACATGCCGTGTTTGCCCATCGCCATGTAGCCCGGCAGCATGCCGCGCAGCTTGTCTTCGATGCCGGATTGATCGACCCCGAGCGTGTTCGGCACGTCATGGCCCATCGGCCCCATGGTGTGGTGCGCCATATGGCAATGGAATGCCCAGTCGCCCGGTACTGCAGTGAACTCGATGTCGCGCATCTGGCCGACACCGACGATTTCGGTGACTTCCTTGCGCCATTGCGCACGCGGCCGCCGGCCACCGTCGCCGCCAGTGACCTCGAACTGCACGCCGTGCAGATGGATCGGATGGTTCCACATCGACAGGTTTCCGATCCGGATCCGCACCCGCTCGCCGCTGCGCGCGACCAGGGTTTCGATGGCCGGAAACACCTTGCTGTTGAACGTCCACAGGTCGAAGTCCTGCAGCACCGCGGGATCCGGTCGGCTGGTCCCCGGATGCAGCGCGAAGTTGTGCAGGATGAAAGCGTAGTCGCGGTCGATCGCGAGCGTCTCGCCGGCCTTCGGGTGGATGATGAAAAGCCCCATCATGCCCAACGCCATCTGCACCATCTCGTCGGCGTGCGGGTGGTACATGTGGGTGCCGTGTTGGCGCAGTTCGAATTCGTAGACGAAGGTCTCGCCGGGCTGGATCTTGGGCTGGGTCAGACCGCCAACGCCATCCATGCCACTGGGCAGCAGCAGCCCGTGCCAGTGGATGGTGGTCGCCTCGCCCAGTTTGTTGGTGACGAAGATGCGCACGCGATCGCCTTCGACCGCCTCGATCGTGGGCCCCGGTGTGCTGCCGTTGTAGCCCCAGCAGGTGGCGGTCGAGCCGGGCGCAAACTCGTGCTCCACCGCTTCGGCCACGAGGTGGAACTCCTTGACGCCCGCATTCATGCGGTGGGGCATGGTCCATCCGTTGAGTGTGCGTACCTTGCCATTGCGAAGCGAGGCGTCGACGACCGATGCTTTCGTCGGCGCTTTCGCCGGCGTCGGCATCGTATGTCCGGAATGATCCTGCGCGAGCGCCGGCGTTGCGGACGCTGCGGTCAACAGACTGCCGCCAGCGCCCAACATGAGATTGCGGCGGGTGATATTCATCGGTCGTCTCCGTGTTCGCTGTGATCGTGGTGCGGGGCAGGGGCCTCGGCTGGCTTGCTGTCTGGTTCTTTCACCGCTTCTTTCATCGCGCCATCGTGCTGACCATGGTGATCGTGATGGTCGTGCGTCGCCTGTTCGCCGGCAGGTTGCACGATGTCGCGCACGGCCGGTGCGCTTGCGGGCACGGCGCCGGCGTCGCTCGGCAGGCGCTGGCCGACCGCGCGCATGAGCTGGGTACGCGCAATCCAGTAGTCGCGAATCGCTTCGAGATAGCCTTGCCAGGCTTCGTACTCCCGGACCTTGGCCTGCAGCAGTTCGAACACGCCGATCAGCATGAAGTTTTGCTCCTGCTGGCTGCGCTCGACGATCTTTTCGCGCTGCGGGATCAAGCCGCCGCGATAGATCTGGATCACCTCGCGCCATTCGCGCACGGCCTGTGCGCCCAGCCGTACCGCACTCTCCGCCGACATCCGAGCGATTCGTTCGCGGGCGCGCGATTCGGCGAGCACTGCTTGCGCACGCGCCACCCTGGACTGCCCCTGATGGAAGATCGGCAGTTCCAGATCCAAGGTCGGGCCGCGCAGGCGCGAGCCATCGGTGTCGGTCTCTCGCGAGTAGCCAATCTGGGTGCTGCCCAGCCAACCGAAACGCCGCGTTCTGGCCAACGCATCGCTGAGGATCGACGCCTGCAGATTGGCAGCCAGCAGCTCCAGATTGTTGCCGCGTGCCAGTTCGACCAGCAACTCGGGATCGTCTTCCGCATCGACCGGCAGGGGCAGCCGGTCGACGGTTGCCCAGTCGGTGTCAGGGCCGGTCAATCCGATCAGTTCAGTCAGCGCCAGTCGCGCCAGGCCGGCCTGCCAGGGCCGGTCAATCCGATCAGTTCAGTCAGCGCCAGTCGCGCCAGGCCGGCCTGCGCGCGCGCCTGTGCGGCAGCAATCCGCGCCTCGCTGCTGGCTGCCTGTTCCAGCTTGAGCTGCAGCTCGCTGATATTGCCCGCGTCATGGAAGCGCAGCGCCAGTTCCGCGGCCGTCAGCGACGCGGTGGCGAGCTCGCTGCGCATATCGGCGATCTGTTGCGCGCCCACTGCGGCGTACCACGCTGCTTCGACGTCGGCGGCCACCTGCATGACGGCGTTCGCAATCTCCAGTTTGGCGCGCTCGCGTTCGGCGTTGGCGAAACGCAACTTCGCGGGCAGCAGGATCAGATCCGCGAGCGGCATGCCGATGCCGCTGAGTCGGTTGTAGCCGCTGCCAGGATCGACATACTCGCGTGCGAACGACAGATGGGGATTGCTGATCTGTGCTGCCTCGAGAACCTCCGCGCGCTCCACTCCCAGGCGCGCGTACGCCAACTGCAAACGCGGACTACGCAGCATCGCGACCGCAACGGCAGACTCGGCCGACATCGGGGCGCTGAGCCAACTGGTGATGGCTGCGCGCTCCGATTCGGGTGCTGCGGTCGATGACCAGTCGACGCTGGGTCCACCGCGCTCGGTCAGAAGGGTGTTGATGTCTGCATCGGCGGCGCGCGGCAGGCGTGCGGCACAGCCGGCAAGGACGGCACACAGTGCCGCAGCCAAAGCGGCGCGGCGAAGAATGGTGGACATGGCAATAGCTCCGTCTGGTTACACAGTGCCGCAGCCAAAGCGGCGCGGCGAAGAATGGTGGACATGGCAATGGCTCCGTCTGGTTCTGCGCAACGACAACGCAGATTCGGTGCGCCGATCATGGACCGGGCGTGGGCGAGCAGGTCGAAAACCCCGTGTCGCGATCAACCGATCGGAGGTCGCAGAGCCGGTTGTGCTGTGGCCAGCTGACGGGCGTGGGGAACGTAGTGCAGCGCAGAAACCGGGGGCGAGGTTTGGCCCGGCAGCTGTTCGGCCGTCAGCAGCGCGGGTACCGCGTGCACGCAGTCGCAGCCGCATTGGCCATCATCGCAACATCTTTCGGAAGCAGCCTGCTCAGGTTGCTCGGCAGCGTGTGTTGTGCCGTGGCATGGCAGGTCCGAGGCAACGGCAGCGACGGCGACAGCAACGTGCGCCGGCGATTCCGGCATCACGTGAGGACCTGCTTGCGCTGTCCACGCGGACACCAGGACCAGCAGGGCCAGCACGCCGTGGAGGATTTGTCGGAGGTTCAGCACCGCAGCAATGTAGCGTATCCGGAGCACACCATGATCATGATCAAGCCGGCCGCAGGTTTTCCCAGACCACAATATCGATCTCCGTAAGTTGACATAATATACATTAGACGCAGTTGGATACGGGCAGAGGCGCATGCGTCCTCTGCCCGCTGAACCAGCCTCAGAGCTCCTGATAGAGGCTGTCGCTGACGATCTTGCGCAGCGCCTCGATTCGCCGCATCGTCGCGGTGTTGTCGGCGTCCGCTGCCAGCGCGGCGTCGGTGGCTGCAAACGACGCCATGTCCTTGTACTCGACGGCCACCACGATCGTGCCGGCAGCCTCGCCGGCGAACCGGGCGCGCATTACGCGGAGCGTGCCGTCGACGTTGAGCCGCTTCATCGCTGCACGGATGTTGTCGATCTCCTTGATGTACATGGCAGAGTCGCTGACTTCGACCACCATCACCCTGAACAGCGCCGCTTGCGCAGAAAAAGCGGCGACCAGCAGTGCAAACCCCAAGCACAGACCCAGCGCAAACTTGCTCATGACGATTCTCCCCTCATACCGGCCAGCATGACCGGCTATGGAAACTCTGCGCCGAGCGTTGCGGCAAGGCAAGGTTCAGTGCAGCGTAGGCCGTCACCGACCGCCCCTTCGCGCGGCGTTGCGGTCAGGCTGCCGCGTATGGCGGACAGCGCTCGCGCTCATCCGAACGATCGCCAATGAAACACTGTCGTTAGTCGCACGATTGGCGGTTGTGCAATGATTCGGCGGCTGTGGCGCCAGGATCGCTCTGCGCGACCGGGATCGCCCCTGCAGCCTCCACGCGTCCGGTTGCCGCAGGATCGGATACTGCGTCAGGGCCGCGCCCGACCAACACTTCGCAAGCAGTACGAGGAAATCCGATGACCACACGCCGACGCTTTGTTTCGATGTTGTCACTGACCCCGCTGGCCGGCATGGGCCTGCTGTCCGCTTGCGGCGAAAAAACCCCGACAGCCACGCCAGCAGCGGCCCCGGCCGCTCCGCCGGCGCCCGCCCCGGTAACCACACCGACAGCACCGCCGCCGGCCGCAGCGACTGCCCCGCCCGCCGCCACGCCGGCGCCAGCTGCTCCGGTACCCGCAACTGCATTGGTCGACCCGGCCGAACAGATTGCGAGCAGTCTCGGTTTCGTCTCCGACGCAAGCAAGGCCGACGCGTCGAAGTACGCCACCTATGCGGCAGGCCAGAACTGCAGCAACTGCACGCTGTATTCCGGCCTAGCTGGAGAAACCACCGGACCGTGCTCGATCTTCAACGGTCGCCGCGTCAATGCGCAGGGCTGGTGCAGCGTATGGACCAAGCGGGCCTGAGACACAAAAGCGCCCACGGGTGCGACTGCCACGGCAGTCGCACGCGCAGCCTGCATGTTCTATGCAGTCCGCATCGCATCAGTCGCCGACCTTGCTGACCCGCGCCGGGTCCGCCTGCTGGATCACAGTCTCGACCCGACGATTCTGTTGGCGGCCGCCTGCGCGGGTTGCGCCGGCAATTGCTTAGTCGTCGAGCTTGCTCACCCGGTCTGGCTTCGCCTGCTGGATCACGATCTCGACCCGCCGGTTTTGCTGACGCCCCGCAGCGGTGTCGTTGCTGGCCACGGGCAAGTCCTGTCCGAGCCCAATCGAGGTGGTCCGTTCGCGGGCGATCCCCTGCTCCGTCAGATACGCCCGCACAGATGCGGCGCGGCGTTCGGACAGATCGCGGTTGTACGCGGCGCTGCCGGTCGAATCGGTGTGCCCTTCGATCGCGAGGCTCAGTCCGTCGCGATTGCGTACCGCATTGGCGAGTCGATCGAGCTCGCGTTTCGCACCGGGACGAAGCTCCGCGCGATCGACCTCAAACAGTACGTCGCCGACGGTCACGACAAGGCCGCGTTCGGTCTGCTTCGCATTCAGATCGGCCAGTTCGGTTTGCATCTGCTGCAGCTGCTGGCGCGCCGATTCGGCATCCGCACGCGCACGCGCCGCCTCATCGCGTGCCATCGCGGCTTCCTGTTGGCCGCGCTCAGCGGTCAGACGATCCTGTTCGGCCTGTTGGCGCGCCAAATCGGTTTCGCTGCGTGCATCGCGCGTTTCCCGCTGTGCGTCATCGGCACGCAGCCGTTCGCGTTCGGCTTGCAGTCGCGCGCTGTCGGCTTCGCGCGTGCGCGCTTCGACCAACATTGCCTCACGCTCGCGGTCGAGGTCCTCACCTACTTTCGTGGCATGTCGCGCCAGACCTTCGGCCTCGGCGATTTTGACCAGGCGGCCCGCCAGATAAAGATTCTGGTCGAATTCCTGCGGGCGCATCCGGCGCTGACCGGCGATCACCTCGACCGCCAGCTCGGCTTCGCGCAGCTCCGCTGCCGCATACGGCGCGATGCGCTGGTCGCCGCGCATGTCGCGCAGTTGATTCTGCAACTCGAGAACCTGCGGGTTGACCCGCGGCGTGCTGGCACAGCCGCTCGCCATCACGGCCGCCGCAAGCAAGGAAAAACGCAACATCGAGGTGCTGCTGTTCATCGGGTCGCTCCGGTTCGGGCAAGTTCAGCGCGCAAAGTATCGACCGCTGCCTGCAATGCAGCCGTCGCGGATTCAGCCTTGGCTTGGCGGGTGCGCGCTTCGGCCAGACGCGCGTCAGCGTAGGCGCGATGCGCGGCGCGTTCGCAGTCATCCCAATCGCGACGTTCGCACGAGCGCTCGGCCTGCATCAGTTTCTCGCGCGCGACTGCGGCTTCCGTCGGAACGGATTGAACGGCGCCTGCGCGTTCGGCAGCGGCGACACCACCGTTGGCACGAGCCAGCGCGGTTTCAGCCTCACTGCGGCCCGCCAGCACCGAAATCGGCATCGCCAGCAGTACGGATACGACGAGCGCGTGGAGCTTCTTGTGGTTCATGATTGCTTCCCGTGACGACGCCCATTGCGTCGTGCGATGTGCGCTGGACTGTAATGCGGGTACTCGCGCGGGTCTGTGCGGCGTCGTACGCAGTACCACGGGGCGTGGTTGCAGCGCGGGCTGCCATGGGTGGAGTCGCCAACAGGAATGCGAGTACTGCCATGGCAGTGCCTTGGGCACGTCATCGGTGCTGCGGTCGCCGGCATGCCGGCTCCCACAAGGAGGGTGTGGGTTTGGGGCAAGGTTTGAAGTGTTGATGTTCTGAAGACTCGACGGCGGCGATTTGGGCTTGCGGTGTGGTCGGTGGCTCTTTGTGGGAGCTGCCATGGCAGCGACTGGGGCAAGTCGTCGGTGCTGCGATCGCCGGCATGCCGGCTCCCACAAGGAGGGTGTGGGTTTGGGGCAAGGTTGTGGTCGGTGGTTCCTTGTGGGAGCTGCCATGGCAGCGACTGGGGCAAGTCATCAGTGCTGCGGTCGCCGGCATGCCGGCTCCCACACGGAGGGTGTGGGTTTGGGGCAAGTTCTGCAGAGTCAGGCGCGTCGAAGGGCAGCGGCGCCGGTAGCGCCGCAATGCTACTCTTTGCAGACGCGCGGTCGTGTCGGTGCGTCTCGCCGCTGCGGGGCTGGTCGCCGTCGAGTCCAAGCGCGCCCGCGCCGAATCCAACCAACGTCGCCGCAACCCGGCGTGCTCGCCGAGACGCAGCATTGCTTCGATTCACTGATCGGATCAGCGTCGCCCAGAGCGACCCAAAGAACTCGACCCCATGACCGCAAACACGAACCCGCTCGATGCGCTGCTCGATCCGTCCGTGCTCAGGACCAATGCCCTGATCGGTGGCGCGTGGGTCGCCGGCCCTGCCCGTCTCGACGTCTTCGACCCGGCGACGGGACGCAAACTCGCCGACGTTGCGCGGCTTGGAGCGGCCGAGGCACAAGCCGCGATCGCGGCAGCGGATACCGCGTTGCCGGCATGGCGCGCGAAGACGGCGAAGGAACGCGCCGCGATCCTCAAGCGCTGGTTCGAGTTGATGCACCAGCATGTCGAGGACCTGGCCCGGATCATGACCGCCGAACAAGGCAAGCCGCTCGCCGAAGCCCGCGCCGAGGTCGGCTTCGGCGCCAGCTTCATCGAGTGGTTCGCCGAGGAAGCCCGCCGCGTCTATGGCGAGACCATCCCGACCACCGATCCGAACAAGCGCTATATCGTGATCCGGCAGCCGATCGGCGTCTGCGCCGCGATCGCGCCATGGAACTTTCCGATCGCGATGATCACCCGCAAGGTCGCGCCGGCGATTGCCGCCGGCTGCACGGTGGTCGTCAAGCCGGCCGAGGCCACGCCGCTTTGCGCGCTCGCCGTCGCCGAGTTGGCGCAGCGCGCCGGACTGCCCGCCGGCGTACTCAACGTGGTGACCTCGGATGCAAGCGGCGCCATTGCGATCGGCAAAGCGCTTTGCGCCAGTCCGACGGTGCGGCACCTGTCCTTCACCGGCTCCACCGAGGTCGGACGAATACTCGCCGCGCAGTGCGCGCCGAGCATCAAGAAACTCAGTCTTGAACTCGGCGGCAATGCGCCATTCATCGTGTTCGACGACGCCGACCTCGACAGCGCCGTCGAGGGCGCGATGAACAGCAAATATCGCAACGCGGGGCAGACCTGTGTTTGTACCAACCGCTTCTACGTACAGGCCGGCATCCACGATGCTTTCGTCGAGCGGCTCGCGGCGAAGGCGCGCGACATCCGGCTCGGCAACGGCTTCGAGCCGGGCGTGGCGCAAGGTCCGCTGATCGATGACGACGCAATCGGCAAGGTCGAGGCCCACGTCGCCGACGCGCTGGCCCACGGCGCGCGCCTGGTGGTCGGCGGCAGCCGCGCCGCCGGCTTGGGAACCCGCTTCTACAACCCCACGGTGCTGACCGATGTCACGCCGGCCATGCTGTGCGCGCGCGAGGAGACCTTCGGCCCGGTGGCCGCGGTGTCCCGCTTCGAGACCGAAGCCGAAGCCATCGCGCTGGCCAACGCCACCGAATTCGGCCTCGCCAGCTATCTGTACAGCCGCGACATCGGCCGCATCTACCGCGTCGCCGAAGCCCTCGAATACGGGATGGTCGGCATCAACACGGGGCTGGTGTCGACCGCCGAGGTGCCGTTCGGCGGCGTCAAGCAATCCGGCTTGGGCCGCGAAGGCGCCCGCCAGGGTATCGACGAGTACGTCGAGACCAAATACCTGTGCTTCGGCGACATTCTGAAGTGAGATCGGCGCCGGCAGCACCCGCCGGACTTGCGCTCAGGACTCGCTCCAGCCGCGCGCGCGCTCGACCGCGCGTGACCAGCGCCGCATCAGTTCCCCCGCGTGGTCGCGGCTGATCGAGGGCTCGAAGATGCGGTCCGCCTGCCACCCCGCCGCCAGTTCATCCGGCGACGACCAGAAGCCGGTGGCCAGCCCCGCGAGATAGGCCGCGCCCAGCGCGGTGGTTTCGGTCACCCGGGGCCGGACCACCGGCACACCGAGCAGATCGGCCTGGAACTGCATCAGCAGATTGTTCGCGGTGGCACCGCCGTCGACCCGCAGTTCGATCAGCGGCTGGCTTGCATCGGCCTGCATGGCGGCCAGCACTTCGGCACTCTGGAAGGCAATCGCTTCGAGTGCCGCGCGGGCGATATGGCCGCGATGGGTGCCGCGCGACAGGCCCAGCATGGTGCCGCGGGCGTAGGCGTCCCAATGCGGACTGCCGAGTCCGGTAAAGGCGGGCACCAGCAACACACCGCCGCTGTCGGGCACGCTGGCCGCCAGCGCTTCCACGTCGGCCGAGCGCTCGATCAGACCCAGGCCATCGCGCAACCACTGCACCACGGCACCGCCCACGAACACGCTGCCCTCGAGCGCATAGGTGCGCGCTCCCAGGTCCCAGGCCACCGTCGTGAGCAGCCGATGGCGCGAGCGCAAGGGTCGGGCGCCGGTGTTCATCAGCATGAAGCAGCCGGTGCCGTAGGTATTCTTGGCCATGCCGGGCTTGAAGCATGTCTGGCCGAACAGCGCAGCCTGCTGGTCTCCCGCAATCCCGGTCAGCGGCACCTCGTGACCCTCGATGCGAGCCATCAGGCCGGAATGCGCCGAGGACGCAACCACGCGCGGCAGGCACGCGGCAGGCACGTCGAACAGCGCCAGCATGTCTGCATCCCAGCCGCCTTCAAGGTTCAGCAGCAGGGTCCGGCTGGCATTGCTGACGTCGGTCACATGCGCCTGCGCCGCAGTGAGCTTCCACGCCAGCCAGCTGTCGATGGTGCCGAAGTGCAGCGCACCGTGCGCGGCCCGCGCCCGTGCATCGGGCACGTGATCGAGCAGCCAGGCCAGCTTGGTGGCGGAAAAATACGGATCGAGCAGCAGGCCTGTGACCGCCGCGACGTGTTGTTCATGCCCGGCTGCGCGCAGCGCATCGCAACGATCCGCCGTGCGCCGGTCCTGCCAGACGATGGCTGGCGCGACCGGCTCGCCAGTGACCCGATCCCACAACACCACGGTCTCGCGCTGGTTGGTGATGCCGACGGCGGCGAGGTCCTTCGCTTCGATCCCGGCACGGGCCAGCACCTCGGTGATGGTCGCCGACTGCGAGGCCCAGATCTCATTGGCGTCATGCTCGACCCAACCGGGCTGCGGAAAGTACTGCGTGAACTCGCGCTGCGCGACGGCAACGATGCTGCCAGCCCGATCGAACACGATGGCGCGTGAGCTGGTGGTGCCCTGGTCCAGCGCAAGAACGTAGCGCGACATGCGGCGTCTCCTGGGGTGGTTGCGCTGTCGTCAGCCGGCGCGCGCTGCGATCCAGCGATCGAGGATTGCCGGCGCCTCCGGGCCCAGGTGCAATCCCAGCTTGCTGCGCCGCCAGAGGATGTCCTCGGCGGTCTGCGCCCATTCCTCGCCAATCAGATAGTCGACCTCCGCAGCGTACAGGCCCGGAAGCACCGCTTCACCGAGATCCGCAACGCAGGTCGCTGCGCCCAGAAAACGCTGCATCCGACTGCCATAGGCGCGCGCAAGCCGAAGGCGCAAGGCTTGCGGAAGCCACGGCCAGCGCGACGCGACGTCGCGCAGAAAGCGCTCGAAGTCGGCATCCGGCAGATCGCCGCCGGGCAGCGACACGCCCGCCGTCCACGCCGCGCGGCGCGTGCCCAGTTGCGGCACGATGCAGTCGAGCGCTTCTTCGGCGAGCACCCGATAAGTGGTCAGCTTGCCGCCGAAGATCGACAGGGCCGGCGCACCGGCAGCGTCCAGATCGAACACGTAGTCACGGGTCACGCTGGACGGGTCGTCGGAGTCGTCGTCGAGCAAAGGACGCAGCCCCGCATACCTCCAGACCACATCGGATGGCGCGATGCTGTGGTCGAAATAGCGATTCGCCATGCCACACAGATAGTCGATCTCGTCTGCGCTGATCTGCGCGCTTGCGGGATCGCCCAGATGCTCGACATCGGTCGTACCGATCAGGGTGAAGTCGTGCTCGTAGGGCAGTGCGAAAACGATGCGCCGATCCAGCGCCTGGAAGATGTAGGCGTAGTCGTGATCGAACAGCCGCGGCACCACGATGTGGCTGCCCTTGACCAGCCGCACCCCGTGTTTGTCCCGGAGCGGCGACCGATCACGGACGAACTCGGCCGCCCACGGGCCTGCGGCATTGATCAGCGCGCGGGCGCCGACCTCGCGACGCCCCAGAGGACCTGCGAGCATCGCGCGCCAGATGTGCTCGCGGCGCACCGACTCGCAGCGGGTGCGGGTCAACACGGTCGCACCGCGTTCGCGCGCATCGATCGCGTTGAGCACCACCAACCGCGCGTCATCGGCCCAGCCGTCCGAGTACTCGAAGCCGCGGCGAAAATCCGCCTTCAGTGCGGCGCCCGCGGGGTGCTTGCGCAGATCCACGCCGCGCGAGCCGGGCAGGCGTTTGCGTCGCGCCAGATGGTCGTACAGGAAGAGCCCCGCGCGGATCATCCACGTTGGTCGCAGATGCGCGTCGTGCGGCATCACGAAGCGCATCGGCCACATGATGTGTGGTGCGGCTCCGATCAGCTGCTCGCGCTCGGCGAGCGCCTTGCGCACGAGGCGGAACTCGTAATGTTCCAGATAGCGAAGCCCGCCGTGGATCAGTTTGGTGCTGGCCGAGGACGTGTGGCTGGCGAGGTCGTCCTGCTCGACGAGCAGCACCGACAGACCGCGACCGGCCGCATCGCGTGCAATGCCTACGCCGTTGATGCCGCCGCCGACGATCAGCAGGTCGTAGACTTCAGCCGCGCTGGTCGATGCTTCATCCATGGCCCAACCGCGACAGCGCGTTGCGATCGCGCGGGTCGCCGCCGCGGTTGACGCAGCGCTCGCCGGCGATGCGCTGGCTACGCCCGATCTGGGTCGGATCGCTGGCGCGCTGTGCAGGGTTCATCTGGCGAGTTGCGCGGCCACTGCGCGCGCGGTCACGTCGCTGACGCGCACGTTCGATTCGACGGTGACCCCGGCAATGTGCGGCGTCAACAGCAGGTTCGGCAGCCCGGCGAAAAGCCGCCCGGCCGCGGCATCGACGGGCTCGCGTTCGAACACGTCCAGCGCGGCACCGCCCAATCGCCCGGCGCGCAGCGCTTCGACCAGCGCCGGCTCGTCCACTACGCCGCCGCGCGCGGCATTGATCAGGATCGCGTCGGGCTTCATCCGCGCCAGCGCGCCAGCATCGATCAGCCGCGTGGTCTGCGGCGTCAGCGGCACGTGCAAGCTGATGACATCGCTGCTGGCGAGCAATTCGGCGAGGCCCATATTGCGCGCATCGGCCCAAGCGGGATGCGCGGCCGGCAGAAACGGGTCGTGGGCGGCGATCGTCACGCCTAGCGCGCGCGCGCGGCTGGCAGTCTGGCGCGCGATCGCCCCGTAGCCGATCAAACCCAGCTGCTTGCCCGCCAGCTCGCGCCCCATCAGGCGCTGGCGCGGCCAGTCGCCGGCAACGACCGAGGCGCTCGCGAACCAGGCGCCGCGCAACAGCAGCAGCGCCGCGGTGATGACATATTCGGCCACCGACAGATCGTTCGCGCCGGTCGCCGGGAACACCGCGATTGCGCGCGCCTTGCAAGCCTCGACGTCGATGTTGTCGAGACCCACGCCGAGGCGTCCTACCACTTCCAGGCGCGGCGCTGCATCGAGCAGCGCAGCGCGCACCTGGGTGCGATTGCGGACGATCACCGCACGCGCATCGCCGATCGCGGCGCGCATTGCCTCGGGCGCGTCCACCAGTTTCGGATCGTAATGCACGTCGAAGGCGGACAGATGCTCGCCGATGGCGGCCTCGTCCATGAACTCGGTGATGACGATGTCGGCCATTTCCATTCCTCGTGGGCCACGGCCCGGCTGTCGACTCAACTGTGCCGCAACAAAGCCTGGATCTCGTCATGCAGCGGGCGCGCGATCGACAGCCCCTCGCGCGCCGCGCGATCGCGCAGCGCGAGGCGGCGCTCGCCCGGCAGACGGACGTCCGGGTCTGCAGTGATCACCTCCAGCAGCACGCCCATGCGGCTGGCATAGGCACCACCCGAAAGCGGCCCGGGATCCAGCGCGATGAAGACCTGCCCCAGCGCCGGAGGTCCGCCCTGGTCGTCGAAGAAAGAGCTCGCTTCCCAACCCCAGGCGGAACCCGTCAACGCAGCGGCGAGGACTTCGACCAGCAGCGCGAGCGCCGCGCCCTTGGCCCCGCCGATCGGCATCAGCGTCCCCGCCAATGCGGCCGTCGGATCCGTGGTGGGTTGCCCCGCGGCATCCAGTGCCCAACCGTCGGGGATGGACCTGCCGGCTTTCTGCGCGGCCACCACCTTGCCGCGTGCTGCGACCGAGATCGCCAGATCGACCACCAGCGGCGCGCGCGCCGCGGGCAGTGGTGCGGCGAAAGCGAGCGGATTGGTTCCGAGCATCGGCCGTCGGCCACCCCAGAAAGCCATCGCCTTCGGCGTGTTGCCGAGCACCAGGCCTACGAGCCCTGCAGCCGCCATGCGTTCGGCATGCGCTCCCGCCTGGCCGAAGTGATGCGAGCGGTGCAGTACCGCCACCGCAATGCCGGACGCGCGCGCCAAAGGCGCCAGCGCGGCCAGTGCCGCGTCGATCGCCGGATAGGCATAGCCGTTGCCGGCATCGATCCGCAGTGCTGCCGCGGCGACCTGCTCGACGCGCGGCACGGCGCGCCCATCAACCTTGCCGCAACGTGCATGCATCGCATACGGCGGTACGCGCGACAGGCCGTGTCCGGCCTGCCCGTCCGCTTCGGCGGCAACCAGCGCCCGGGCAGTGGCGCGGGCATTGCTTGCCGTGGCACCGCTCGCTTCGAGCGCAGCAGCGGCGAGCGCCTCGGCTTCGCCCAGGCCGAGTTGGACAGTGTCGAGCACGCGCGCGGGCTCAGGCGCTGCGATAAAGCTTGGTCATCACGAATTCGCGGTGGCCCAGCGCCTCGGCCGCAGTCAAACGACCGTTGGACGTGCGCACGATCATGTCGATCAGCACATCACCTGCCTGGTCGATGGTCATCTCGCGACGCACGATGCCGGAGACATCCACGTCGACATGCTCGGCCATCAGCCGCACGGTGCGCGGATTCCCGGTGACCTTGATGACCGGCATGATCGGATTGCCGATCACGTTGCCCTGGCCGGTCGGAAAGATGTGCACCACGTAGCCCGCCGCCGCCTGCAACGTGCAGCATTCGGCCGCTGCCGAGGATGTGTCCATGAAGTACAGCCCCGGTCCGGCAGCTGGTGCTTCGGCAGGCTGCAATACGTCGATGAAGCTGATCTTCTTGCCGATCTTCTCGAGGTTGCCGAGCGCCTTTTCTTCGATGGTCGTCAGACCGCCGGCGATGTTGCCCTTGGTGGGCTGGCTGTCGGACAGGTCGGAGGTCTTGTGCGCCTCGATCACGTCATCCTGATAGGCCTGCCAGGTCTGCATGAACTTCTCGCGCACGGCCGGCGTTGCAGCGCGCGCGGCCGCGAGGTGCTCGGCGCCGGTCAATTCGGAGGTCTCGCCAAAACAGCCGTAGAGACCTTCCGGCACCAGCTTGTCGTACATGTTGCCCACGGTCGGGCACGAAGCCAGTCCGGTGGTCGTGTCGGATTCGCCGCACTTGGCGGCGATCCACAGCTCGCTCAGGTCGCACGCGACGCGCACCTGCTCCGAGGCCCAGTGTACGAACTCCTTGGCCTTGCGCGATGCTGCGGCGACGGTGGCGATGTCGCCGTTGCCCTCGATCCAGAAACCGAAGACCGGCTTGCCGGTGGCGGCGATGCCGTCGACGATCCGCGACGTCCAGCCCGGCTCGATGCCGATCACGACGCAGGCGGCGACGTTCGGATTCGAGCCGGTGCCGATCATGGTACGGAAGTGCAGATCGAGGTCCTTGCCGAACTGCAGCCGCCCATACGCGTGGGGCAACGCGATGGTGCCCTGGATATGCGCGGCAACCGCTTCGCATGCGGCGTTGGAAATGTCGTCGACCGGGAGGATCGCCACGTAGTTGCGCACGCCCACCCGGCCGTTCTCGCGCCGATAGGCCCAGATCTTGCGGTTGTGGCTCATGTTTGCAGGCTCCCCGCGCTTACCAGCGCTTGGTCTTGAGGTTGTGGACGTGCACGTGCTCGCCGCGCTTCACCGGCGCGACGATGCGTCCGATGTCTTGACCGTACTTGACGACGGTGTCGCCCACCGCGAGGTCCTTCAGGGCCACCTTGTGGCCGATCGGCACGTCGATGCCGACGACCAGCCGGAAATCGCTGTCGTCGTGGGTCACCACGCAAAGCATGTCGGTGCTGGCCGTCAGGCCCTCCACCACCACGACCCCGACGTTGTCGGCCGGGTCGTGCACCAGAAGATGCGGGACGCTCACAACGCCTCCTTCAGCAGTGATGTAACTCTTGTAGAACACATAATACATCAGATACTGGACGAGGCCGCAAGCGTGGCACTACCCTCGCCACTCCGACCCGCAGCCTGCAGGCATCCGACCCGCCATGGACGCGTCGCCGCAATATCGTCCGCTGTATCGCCAGGTCTACGATTTCCTGGTCAAGCAGATCGCGGAATCGGCCTGGCTGCCGAGCGAGGCGCTGCCCAGCGAACAGGCACTCGCGGATCAGCTGCGGGTGAGCCAGGGCACGGTACGCAAGGCGCTCGATGCATTGGCGGTCGAGAAGGTCGTCGAGCGCCGGCAAGGCAAAGGCACGTTCGTCGCCGAACACACCCAGGAGCGCGCCCTGTTCCGCTTCTTCCGTCTCGCCAAACCCGGTGGCGAGCGCAGCGTGCCGACGAGCGCGGTCGAGTCGGTGAAGCGGCGCATCGCCCGCGCGACCGAGGTGCGCAAACTGGGCCTCGCTCGTGGCGAACAAATCGTCGAGATCGTGCGCACGCGCACGGTGGGCGGCCACCCGGCCGTGTTTGAGCGCAATATCCTGCCGCTGCGGCACTTTCCCGACATCGATCGCAAGCTGCCGTTGCCGAACACGCTGTATGCGCTGTTCCAGCAGGAGTACGGCGTCAACATCGTCAGCGCCGAGGAGCAGCTGCGCGCCGATGCCGCCAAGCCCGAGGACGCACGACGTCTGCAACTGGCGGTCGGTGCACCGCTGTTGCACCTCGAGCGGGTCGCGATCGCGCTGGACGGCAGCCGGGTCGAGTGGCGCATCAGCCGCTGCGACACGTCGCGCCTGGTCTACGCCACCACCCTGTCCTGACCGGCATCGGACCCAGGCACCTCACCATGGCTACCGTCCTGTGCATAGGTCATGCGGTGCAGGACTTCGTGTTCGGCGTTGCCGAACTGCCCTCGATCGCCGAGAAGCATCGCGCGACGTGGTTTGCCAGCGTGGGCGGCGGCCCGGCGGCCACCGCGGCCGTGGCGATCTCGAAGCTCGGTGGCGCGGCCGTGCTGGCGGCACGAGTTGGCGAAGATGCAGTGGCCGACATGATCGAGGCCGAACTCGCCGGCTACGGCGTGGACTGTACGCTGCTGCGCCGGTTTGCGGGTTGCGCCTCATCAACCTCTGCGGTTTTCGTCGATGCCCGCGGCGAGCGGTTGATCGTCAACTACCTCGATCCGGCGATTCCGGCAGCAGCGGACTGGCTGCTGGATCCGCGCGAAGCCGGATGCCAGGCCGTGCTCGCCGACACGCGCTGGCCGGAGGGCGCACTGACAGGACTCAGCGCCGCGCGGAGCGCCGGCGTACCCGGCGTGCTCGATGCCGACCGCCCGATTCCTGCCAACCGCGCGGTCCTCGCCGCCGCGAGCCATGTAGCCTTCTCGCACGAGGCACTGTCCGAATACACCGGCGAACACGATCCGGTTCGCGCACTGCAGATCGCCGCCCGCGGGCTCGACGCCTGGTGCTGCGTCACGGTCGGCGCACAGGGCGTGCACATCCTCGCAGGCGACGAGTATCGACATTTGCCCGGTCATCGGGTCACCGCGGTGGACACGCTCGGGGCCGGCGATGTCTGGCACGGCGCCTTCGCACTGGCGCTGGCCGAAGGCGAATCGGCGTTGGCCGCCGCGCATTTTGCTTCGGCGGCAGCGGCGTTGAAAGTGCGCCGTGCCGGCGGCCGCGCCGGCGCGCCGAGCCGGGTAGAACTCGACGCCTTCCTGGCTTCCCCTCCGGAGTAGCGCAATGCAATTGTCTGCAGGCAAATACCGCGGCATGCGCCGCCTCGCCGATCGGCAAGGCCGGTTCAAGATGACCGCGGTCGACCAGCGCCCACCGATCAAGAACCTGATCCGCGAGCGGCGCGGCACCGAACACGCACCGTGGGCGGATGTCGCCGGCTTCAAGGAGATGTTGATCCGCGAGTTGCAGGGCGAGTCCACCGCGATGCTGCTCGACCCGCACTTCGCCTACCCACGCGGCGTGACCATGCTCGATGCCTCGCTGGGCATGATCCTCACGCTGGAAGACTCGATCTTCGGTGAGACCGCGGGTGGTCGACTGTCGGCCGAGATCGACGATTGGTCGGTGGAGAAGATCAAACGCGCCGGCGGCGACGCGGTCAAGGTGTTGACCTGGTACCGCCCGGACGCCGACCCGGCGGTGTGCGAGGCGCAGCAGATCTTCACCGCGCGGGTCGGAGCCGCTTGTCGCCGTTACGACCTGCCCTACGTGTTCGAGTTGCTCGTCTATCCGCTCGCGCGAGACGCCGAGCAAACCCGCGACTATGTCGAGATGCGCTCGAAGCATCCCGAACTGGTGCTCGAGAGCGTGCGCACCTTCGCCGACCCGAAGTACGGCGTCGATCTGTTCAAGCTCGAAAGCCCGATCCACGCCGCCGACCTGCCCGCGCCGGGCACGCAGGGCGCGGATCAGGCGCAAGCGCTGTTCGATGAACTCGGCCGCGCTGCGGCGCGGCCGTGGGTGATGCTGTCTGCGGGCGCCGGCATGGAGCAGTTCCGCAACGTCCTGCACTACGCGTACGCCGCCGGCGCTTGCGGCTACCTCGCCGGGCGTGCGATCTGGCTGGATGCCTTCAAGCGCTTTCCGGATTGGCAGGCCATCGAGACCGGCTTGCGCGAACACGCGGTGCCCTACATGCAGCAGTTGAACACGCTCACCGATGCCGCAGCGAGACCGTGGCACCTGCATCCGTGCTATGGCGCCGGTGGGCCGCGTGTGCGGCCCGACGATGCCACTTTCCGTCACGCCTACCCCGGATTCGGAACCTGATATGGCACTCACCTACGGGGTCGCGGTACTCGCCCGACCGACCTTCGATGTTCCGTTCGCCGAGGACATGAAGGCGCGCGCCTTCGCTGCGCTGGATGCTGCCGGCATCCGCACCGTCGGCCCGCGCGAGCTGCTGTTCGATCGCGCCGCGGCGGAGCGGGCGCTGGCCGAGATCGGCGCGGAAGGCGCCATCGACCTGATGCTGATCCTGCAGATCACCTTCACCGATGCCACGATGACGGTCGAGATCGCACGCGGCTCGACAGTGCCGCTGGCGATCTGGGCGGTGCCGGAACCGCGCGCCGGGGGTCGCCTGCGGCTCAATGCCTATTGTGGACTTAACCTCGCAGCGCACGCGCTGGGCCGCGCCGGCGCAGCGCACGGCTGGCTGTACGCAGACCCAAGCCAGACCGGGCTCGGCGACAGCCTGCGGGCGCTGGCGACGCCGACTACGGCGTCGAGCTCGCAGGCGCGGCCGCCCGCGAGCACCGGTGCCCCGATCGATCGCGTAGCCGCCGAGCGCGCGTTGGCGAAGCTCGAGGGCAGCACCATCACCGTGATCGGCAAACACCCCGATGGTTTCGATACCTGCGAGTACGACGATGCGCTGTTGCAGCGCCTGGCCGGCCTGCAGATCAAAACGGTGCAGCTGAATCATTTGTTCGACAAGGCCCGCGCAGCGGACGCGACCCGAGTCGCTGGCGTGCGCGCCGCCGCGGCAGCAGAGGTCAGCGGGCTCGATGCAGTGGATCAGGAGCAGCTCGATCGCTCGTTCCGTGTTTTCTGCGCCTTGCAGGATGTGCAGCGCGAGACCGGCGCCCAGGGGCTGGCGGTGCGCTGCTGGCCGGAGATGTTCACCGAGTACGGCTGCGCTGCGTGCGGACCGATGGCGATGATGAATGGCCAGCGCGTGCCGTCGGCGTGCGAGGCCGACGTCAATGGATCGATCACGCAGCTGCTGTTGCAGACGCTGGCCGACGAGCCGGCGTGGATGGCCGACCTCGTCGACATCACGCCGGCGGACGACAGCGCAGTGCTGTGGCACTGCGGGCTGGCACCGCTGTCGATGCGCGACCCGCAGGCCCAAGCGCAGGCCACGATCCACACCAACCGCAAGATGCCGCTGTTGCACCAGTTCCCGATCAAGCCGGGGCGCATCACGTTGGCGCGGCTGTCGCGCTCGCGCAATCAGGTCAAGCTGATGATCGCGGGTGCCACGGTGGTGCGCGCACCGATGGCATTCACCGGCTGCTCCGGCACCGTGCGCTTCGATCGTCCTGCCGCAGAGGTCGGCGAGCGGATCATGCAGGAAGGCCTCGAGCATCACTTCGCGCTGGCCTATGGGGATCACCGCCCTGCCCTGCGCGGCGTCGCCGAACGCTGGAACCTGCCGGTGCTCGAGCTCGCATGAGCCCCCTGCCCACCGGCATCGAACCACCCGACTGGGGCCGGATCCAGGCGCTTGCCGTCACCGGCGTGGCGCAGCTGGACGGCAGCGGTGGCGTGCTGGTGCCGACCAGCGCAGGGCCGCTGACCATCACCCTGCACGAGTTCGGTGCGCGCATGCGGCTCGGACCGAGCGGCCGCGACTACGGCATCCTGATCGCGGCACCGACAGCGCTGGCCATCGACTTGATTGCCGCAACCGACCGCACCCGGATCGCCGCCGGTGCTCTCGTGCTGAGCATCGAACACGAACCACTGGCCTTCAGCCTCGAACACGCCGGTCGCCGCGTGCAGTCATCGCCGAGCGATGCGCATTTCGTGCGCCGCTTCCGCATTCCGCCGTTCGCGCGGCTCGAACACGGCTGGTTGCTCGGCCTCGAGCTCGGGCACGCCACGCGTGTCTACGGGCTTGGCGAGAAGTGGAGCCGCCTCGACCATCGCGGCGAACTGATCCGCTCCTTCAACCACGACGCGCTCGGCGTCAATTCCGAGCGCAGCTACAAGAACACGCCGTTCGCCTGGAGCCCCGATGGCTGGGGTGTGTTCATCCACACCGCGGCCGCCGTCACCCATGCGGTCGGCTTCGCGCCGTGGTCGCACCGGGCGTACGTGATCGAGGTGGATAGTCCCTCGCTGGATGCTTTCCTGTTCAGCGGTCGCGATGCCGCGGAACTGCTCGCGCAGTACACCAGCCTGACCGGACGTGCGCCGATTCCGCCGCGCTGGAGCCTCGGTGTCATTCTGTCCAAGGCCTACTACAAGGACGCCGAGGAAATCCTGTCGGTGGCGCGCGAGGTGCGCCGACGCGGAATGCCCTGCGAGACCATCACCTTCGATGGGCGCGCATGGCAGGACACCGACACCCGTTTCGCGTTCGAATGGTGCCCGCAGCGCTATCCGGATCCGCAGCCGGTGATCGCCGAACTCAAGGCGCTGGGCTTCCGCATCTGCGTCTGGGAATACCCGCTGGTTTCGGTGAAAAATCCCTTGTTCGCCGAACTCGCGCAACGCGGCTGGCTGCTCAAGGACCGCCGCAGCGGCGAGGCCTATCGCTACCAGTGGGACCTCGAGGCTTTCGGGCCGGTGCTCACCCCGCTGCCGGAATCCGGCCTGCTCGACTTCACCCATCCCGAGGCCTACGCCTACTGGCGGGATCGGCATCGCGCGCTGTTCGAGGCCGGCGTGGACATGATCAAGGCGGACTTCGGCGAGCAGGTCGACGAACACATGATGGCGAGCAACGGCGCGTCCGGCAGCGAGTTGCACAATGCCTACGCGCTGCTCTACAACCGCTGCGTGTACGAGGCGGCCGAACGCTACGCCAGCCACGGCGCATTCCTGTTCAGCCGTGCGGCCTGGGCCGGCTCGCAGCGCTATCCCTCGCAATGGGGCGGCGACCCGCAGGCCGATTGGGGCGGGCTGGCCGCCAGCATTCGTGGCGCACTGTCGTGGGGGCTCAGCGGCGGTCCGTACTTCGCCACCGATGTCGGCGGCTTCTACGCCGATCGGCGCGACCCCGAGCTGTATGTTCGCTGGGCGCAAGCCGCCGTTTTCTCGGCCCACATGCGCCTGCACGGGATCGGCCCGCGCGAGCCATGGAGCTATGGCGCGGAGGCGGCAGCGGCCGTGAACGAGGCACTCCAGCTGCGCCAGCGGCTGCTGCCCTACCTCGAGCGTTGCCTTGCCCAAGCCCATGCCAGCGGCTTGCCGGTGCAGCGTGCGATGGTGCTGGCCTGCCCTTCCGACCCTGCTGCGTGGTCGTTCGAAACCCAGTTTTTTTTCGGCCCCGAGATTCTGGTTGCGCCGTGTCTGGGGCCGGGCGGCGGCGTGGAGATCTATTTGCCCGCAGGCGACTGGCAACATTGTGCTTCGGGCGCGACATTATCCGGTGGCCGCAGTCATCGATTGCAACTCGGGCTGTCGGACATCGCGATGTTCATGCGCGCCGGGAACCAAGGGCTGCCGACAGGGGAAATTCATGCAACCGCTTGAGATCGCGATGGCTGCGGCCTCGAACGGACGACAAGGGGTGTTACCGGGATCCGTCTCGCGACACACGGGCTGCGCGGTTTGCGCGTGCCCCGTGCCAGCGTGAAGTGGCGGGTCAATCTGCCCGCGGCAAACCAGCCGCGGCGACTACTTGCTGGGGAGAGGAAAACATGTCGCAATTCAAGCTCAAACGCCCGCCGATCCATCGGCTGGCTGCCGCCATCATCGCCACGCTCGCAAGCGCACAGGTCGTGGCGCAGGAACCACCCGCCGAGGAAGACAAGCGCACCACGCTCGACGCCCTCGTCGTGACCGCCCAGAAGCGGGAGCAGTCATTGCAGGAAGTGCCTGTCGCGGTGACTTACGTCGATGGCACGCAGGTCGAGAAACTCGGCGGATTCAACATCGAACAGTTGAAGCTGCTGGTGCCCTCGCTCAACGTGCGCAAGACCAACACCGCGCTCAACCAGGCGCTGTTCCTGCGCGGCGTCGGCACGATCAATTTCGCCATTGCAGCGCAGCCCAGCGTGGCCGCCGTGCTCGACGGGGTCGTGCTGTCGTCGGCTGGTGAAGCCTTCGGCGACCTCTACGACGTCGAGCGGATCGAGGTGCTGCGCGGCCCGCAGGGCACGCTGTTCGGCAAGAACGCCTCGGCTGGCGTGGTCAACATCATCTCGAGAATGCCGAGCGAAGAATTCGGCGGCTACGTCGACATCGGCTGGTTCGAGGACAACGAAAGGCGCATCAAGGCGTCCATCGACGCGCCGTTTTCTCCTGCCTTGCGGTCGCGCACCACCGTGACCTGGGGCCAGTTCGACGGCAACATCGAAAACATCAGCTCCAGCGCGGCAGGCGGCACCGTCAACGGTTACGACCGCAAGGGCATCCGCAGCATTTGGCAAGCCGACCCGTCGGACAACGTCCTGCTCACCTTCATCGCCGACTACCGCGAATCGGACGACAACTGCTGCGTCGAAGTGATCGGCCAGGCACCGACCGGGGCCAACGGCGCCGCGCTGAACTCCTTGCTTCGCACCAACTTTCGGGGCGACGCGACGCGCGAGGTACGACAGAACCTGCAGATGCGCTCGACCGAAGAGGCGTGGGGACTTTCCCTGCAGGCGGATGTGAGTCTGGAAAACGCGACGCTGACCTCGATCACGGCTTTCCGCACCTGGGATTCCACCGAATTCCGTGAGGGCGACTGGCTCGACACGCCGGCGGCCTACGTCGGCAACGCGTTCGCGCAGTTGCACGACTTCGGACCACAGGAAACGGACACGTTCTCGCAAGAGCTGCGCCTGGCCGGTTCGATGGACATCGTCGATTACGTGCTCGGCGCCTACTACTCGCAGACCGACGCGGAACGATTCTTCCAGCGCAACACCGTCGTTTGCCGCTCGACGACGTCGGCGCCGGACGCGACCGGTCTCGCACCCTGCCGCCCGGGCAGCTCAGTGATCGAGTCGCCCTCGGCCAGTGCCTTGTTCGGTGCCGATTTCAAGAACCTTGCGGTCTTCGCGGATGGGACCTTCCCGGTCGCGGACCGCTGGAACCTGATCGGCGGCCTGCGCTGGACGCGCGACGAAATCAGCTACGAACACCTGTACAACTTCTCGCCGGTCCCGGGCCCGGGAATTCGCACCCAGGCCGGCGGCGGTACGGCTTTCCTCAGTGGCAGCGACGATTCGACCGAGCTTTCCGGTCGCGCCGGCGTGCAGTGGGAGGTGAACGACGACTTCATGACCTACCTGACCTACTCGCGCGGCTACAAGGGCCCAGCCTTCAATGTGTTCTTCAACATGGGCCCGAACAACACGCAGGTGATCGAAGCCGAGACTGCGGACTCGTTCGAGCTCGGCTTCAAGTCCACGCTGGCCGACGGCCGCATCTTCGTCAGCGGCGCTGCGTTCTCGGCCAAGTACGACAACTTCCAGGCCAACAACTTCCTGTTCCTCAATGGAGCGCTGATCACGACGCTGACCAATGCCGGTGAGGTGACGACCGAGGGCGTCGAGCTCGAGATCATCGCGCAGGCGACCGATGCCCTGTCCTTCAGTGGCGGCATCGCCTACACCGACGCGAAAGTCGACCGCTTCCCGGTGCCCGCCACCGCGCCGCCGGGCACCCAGCCCACAGTGCGCAGCGGCACGCAGCTGCCGCTCGCGCCGAAACTGAAGGCCTCGCTCGGCGCGCAATACCTGTTCGAGTTCGAGTCGTTCAACTTCACGCCGGGAATGATCTTCGCCTACCAGGACGAGCAGTGGTCGGATCTCAATGAGCCGGCCGCGCTGCGCATCCCGAGCTACTCCACGCTGGACCTGAGCTTCACCTTCGCCGACAAGGACGATCGCTATCGACTGTCGTTGATCGGTCGCAACGTCCTCGACGAGCAGTTCGTGGCACTGCGCACCGCGGGCGGCCCCGGCGGCGTGCCGAGACTGCAGATTCCGCGCGAGGCGGATCGCTACTTCGGCCTGCAGTTCCGCATGAACTTCGGCGGCTTCTGAGTCGAAGCACGGGCCCCTCTGCGGAGGGGCCCGTGATCCTGATGTCCTGCGCGAATTGCGGAGCAACACTCCCATGCGTGTGCTCGATCGCCTGATTTGGGTGCTGGCGTTCATCAACAAACCGGCGGCGCGCGCGGGCAGTGTGGCTGCGGGTGCGTTGATCGCGTGCATGTTGGCGCTGGCGATGGCACAGATCCTCTCGCGCGCAGTCTTCAGCCACACCCTCGACTGGGCCGAGGAGCTGGCGCGCTTCATGCTGGTCTGGGCCGTTCTTCTGGTAGCGCCGTTCGCCTATCGCAGCGGTGCGAAGGTGGCCATCGACGCACTGGTGCAGTCGCTGCCACCACGCCTGCTACGACTTGCGAGCATCGTGCTCAACCTGCTTGCAGGCTGGATCTGCGTGATGTTGCTGATCGAGAGCTTCGCCTTCTGGCAGCGCGGCCTGGCACTGTCGGCCTCCGCCTTGCCGATCCGCATGGCCTGGGTCTACGCGATCGTACCGGTCGCGCTGCTGGGGCTGCTGCTGGTGGCAGCCGAACTGGTGCTGCGGCTGATCGCATCGGCCTATCGCCCGGATCCGAAACTGCGACTGGTCGGCTCGGTCGCTTCGGTCGACGAGGGCTGAGTCGCATGTCCGCCGCCTACTTCTGGTTTTTCGTGATGCTGCTGGCACTCGGCATGCCGGTGGTGTTCGCACTGCTGGTCGGCCCGGGCCTGAGCCTGATCCTGGATGACCAGCAGCCCTATTTCGCCGCGCTGCTGTCGCGACTTTACAACGGCGTCGACAGCTTTCCGTTGTTGGCAGTGCCGTTTTTCATCCTTGCCGGAGAGTTGATGAACTCGGGCGGCATCACCGCACGCATCGTGCGTTTCAGCCAGTCGCTGGTGGGTCACGTGCGCGGTGGACTCGCGCAGGTCAACATCATGTCCTCGATGCTGTTCGCCGGGATCTCGGGTTCAGCCGTGGCGGATGCTTCGGCGATCGGCAAGATGATGATCCCGGCAATGGAAGCCAACGGCTACAAGCGCAGCTTTGCCGCAGCCGTGACCGCGGCGGCTGCCGTGATCGGCCCGATCATCCCGCCGTCCGGAATCATGATCCTCTACGGCTTCGTGATGAACCTCTCGGTCGGTGCGCTGTTTGCTGCCGGTCTGGTGCCCGGCCTGATGATGGGCGCGGGCCTGATGCTCATGACGCGCCTGCTGGCGACCCGCTACAACTTGCCGGTGGCTGCCCCGCGCGCGAGTTGGGCCGAGCGCGGTCGTTCGTTCCGGGCCGCGATCCTCGCGCTGGTGCTGCCCATCATCCTGCTCGGCGGCATGCTGAGCGGCATCTTCACCGCCACCGAGGGCGCTGCGGTCGCTGCCACCTACGCGCTGCTGGTGACGCTGTTCGTGCTCAGGAGCCTGAAGGCCCGCGAGTTGCCGGGCATCTTCATCGCAACCGCGGTGCAGTCGGGCGTGATCCTGCTGCTGGTAGGGGCCGCCGTTACCTTCGGCTGGTTGGTGACGATGTCCGGCATGGCCGAGAGCATGGCGACCGCGCTGCTCGGTGTCACCGACAATCCCCTGCTCCTGCTGCTGCTGCTCAATCTGCTGCTGTTTTTGCTCGGCATGTTCCTCGATGCCGGGCCAGCGATCCTGATCCTGGGGCCGGTGCTGTCTCCGGTATTCACCACGCTCGGCGTCGATCCGATCCACTTCGCGATGATCATGTGCATCAACCTCACGGTCGGACTGATCACGCCGCCGATGGGACTGGTGCTGTTCGTCACCGCGTCGATCGCCAACGAGCGCGTGGAACGCATCGCGCGCGCCCTGTTGCCATTCCTGTTCGTGCAGATTCTGGTGATCTTCGCGGTCACCGCCTTCCCGGCACTCACGCTGACGCTGCCGCGCTGGCTGGGGCTGATCCAGTGAGTGCCGCCCAATGACCAGCACCTTTGCTCCACGCTTGGCGCTGGCCTTGATCCTGCTTGGTTGCGTCGCCGGCATCCTGGTCACCCGGATCGAGCGCCCGGAGCTCACGATCCGGATCGCTTTCCTCGCCTCCAAGGACGACGAGGACTACGTCGGCGCACTGGCGTTCAAGCAGACCGTCGAAGCGCGGATGCCCGGGCGGGTGCTGGTGCAGATTTTTCCGTCCGGCCAGTTCTGCGGCAGCGAACGGGAGTGCATCGAAGGCCTGCAGAGTGGCGTACTCGAGATGCACCAGACTACGGTCGGCGGCCTTGCGGCCCTCTACGGCGCCGCGCAGGTGCTCGACCTGCCGTATTCGTTCCGCGACGACGCGGTTGTCGAGTGCGTGATGGACGGCCCGCTGGTCGAGGCCATTGGCGCTGCGATGCTGGCCGACGGTCTGGGCCTGCGCCTGATGGCGGTGGGCAATACCGGCGGCTGGCGCAGCTTCGGCACTACCAAACGGCAGATTGCTGCGGCCGATGACCTGGCCGGACTGCGGATCCGTACCCTGCCGTCGGCCCTCGAACAGCAAATGGTGCGCGACCTCGGCGCCGCACCGATGGCCCTGCCCTGGTCGGAGGTCTACGTCGCCCTGAGCGCCGGGCTGCTGGACGGGATCAAGAACAGTCCGCAGGACATCGTCGGCATGAAACTCGACGACCATGTGCGCTACCTCTACATCGACCGACACAGCTACATGGCCGCGCTGTGGTGGTACTCCGAGAAGCAGTGGCAGGGCTTGCCGGCCGATGCGCGCGAAGCGGTCAGCGCGGGATTCCGCGCGCTGGCCAAGGCCACGCGGCAGGCTGCCATCGATCGCGAGCTGCCGGCCATGGAAACCTTTCTGCGCCGCGGCGGCGTGGTCCGCACCGCCTCCGCCGAGCAGCGCGCCGAACTCAAGCGGCGCACCGCCGGTCTGCGCGACTGGTACCGGTCGCGCTACGGTTCCGAGTGGCTCACGAAACTCGACGTCGAGATTGCGCGTTGTGAAGCCGCACACGTCCCTGATCATCCCACACGTCCCTGACAGTCCCTGATCATCCAAGAGCATTCCGATGCGTATCTTGTTCGTCGATGCCGGAAACTACTGCCGCTCGCCCGCCGCCGAGGCGGTTGCCCGCAGCCACGCCGCCCGTGCCGGCCTGTCGAACCAAATGGCGTTCGCCTCCGCGGGCCTGAAGGACAAGCACGCCGGCGACGCCGCCGACCCGAGGACCATCCAGGCGTGCAGCGCCAGAGGCTACGACTTGGCGGGTTTCCGCTGCCGCGAAATCACCGCGCAGGATTTCGCCGAATCCGATCTGGTGCTTGCCATGGACCGCGAAAACCTGGCAGCGCTGGAGGCGCGTCGGCCCGCAGGCAACCGGACGCCGATCCGCCTGTTTCTCGGCGAGCGCGAGGTTCCCGACCCGTACTTCGGCGATGCGGACGGATTCGGCAGCATGATGGACCAGATCGAAGCGGGCGCTGCCGCGCTACTGGCGCGCTTGCGCGCTGCCAGCGCCTTGCAATGAGCAGGGCCGAATACGCCGGTCGCGCACAGGGTGTGCTCCTACAGAGCCGCGGTGGTTTTGCAGCAGCGCGCCGTGCGCGCGACCGAAAGCCGCGCGGTTCAATGGAAGTCCCGCGAGCGCGCATCGAGCGTGCCGAGCAAACCGCTCCAGTCGTGCAGCCGGTGCGCGACCAGATGGCGTACGCCATCGGCGACCTGCATCTGGCCATCGACGCCGAGCACGGTGGATTCGACCAGTTCGCGCCGCTGGTCGGCCGCGAGCTTGAGCCACACCACCACGTTGACCACACCGGT
>Ga0209591_10000436_pt1 | contig 54055 bp, 54 predicted proteins | sample MAT01_FD_187207 | JGI IMG/M metagenome (GOLD analysis project Ga0209591, IMG submission 187207) | Freshwater microbial communities from Lake Fryxell liftoff mats and glacier meltwater in Antarctica - MAT-01 (SPAdes) (version 2) | ecosystem: Environmental > Aquatic > Freshwater > Ice > Liftoff...
GGCAAGTCCGCTTGGCACAGCACGGCGGCGTGAGCGATGTTGTGCAGATGACCGATCTCTCTGCTCGCCGGAATCCGGACCCCGACGTCGTCACCGAGGACCACGGTGGAGGTGCCACGGCCGGGGACGGCCACGCCGAGTGGGACGAGCGGTACGCCGGCATGGAGCAGGTGTGGAGCGGCGAGCCCAATGGTGCGCTGGTCGCAGAGGTGGCCGATCTCGAGCCGGGGCGGGCGCTCGACGTCGGTTTGTGGCGAAGGCGCGGACGCGGTCCGGTTGGCCCGACAGGGCTGGGACGTGACGGCACTCGACGTGTCCCAGGCCCGGGCCCACGGTTTCGACCCCGCCGAGTACGTGAGCCCTTCGGACCTGGCTGCTCTGCTCGGCGACGGCTGGCACGTCGAGGTCGACGAGCAGCGGCCGCGCGACGTGCGGGCGGGCGCGGGTGCGCATCACACGCACGACCTGGTGCTGCGGGCCGTGAGGTTGATCATGCAGTGCCGGCTATGGGCTCGGCAGCGTGGCGAGGGTGTGCACGGCACGCCGAGACCGGTTCGGCAGCGACGAGCCGATCAAGGTGCGTCCGGACGGGTTCACGGACCCTAGCTCCGGCGAGGCATGGTCAAGTAGGTGCCGCCCTGGGACACTGCGGTCGTGGCGTACGACGTCGAGATGGCCGATCGGCTCCGCGAGGTTCTGGCCGGCGAGCCCGGAGTCGTCGAGAAGCAGATGTTCGGCGGGCTGGCCTTCATGGTGGCTGGGCATATGGCCGTCAGCGCCAGTGGGCGAGGTGGCCTCCTGCTCCGCGTCGATCCGGGCCAGGCCGACGCCCTGATCGTCGATCCACGAGCCGCCCGGTTCGTCATGCGTGGGCGCGAGATGGATGGCTGGCTGCGGGTCGACGTCGACGCGAACGTCACAGATGACGAGCTCAGGCGATGGGTCGAGTGCGGTGTCGGCTACGTCAGGTCGCTGCCACCGAAGTGACCCGCACTTCGAGCTAGCTCCGCGCGATCCTCACCGAACGGGCTTGCTGATGTGCGGTCGACCTGCAGCGGGCGCCATCCAGCGGGGGGTCCTCGCCGACCACCCCGTCCACGGCCTCGCGGAGCAGGTCGGCGTGCCCGGTGTGCCGCCCGTACTCCTCGATCAGGTCGCACACGAGCCGGCGCAGACTGGGATGTAGGCCGCCGAGGGTCAGCGTGGAGGCGCCGATGCGGGTCTGGAGCCCGGCCGCGTCGAGGTCGTCGGCCTTCCACCGGAAGGTCGTGCGCAGGCGGTCGAGCGCACCGACCAGGTGCTCGAGCCCGGTGCCGGCGAGGGGCGGTCCCCACGGCTGGTCGCTGTCGGTCATGGTGCGGAGCCTAGGCTTCACCCCAACGTTTCCCGGCCCGGAGCAAGGTGCTCACGGGTGACCGGTGGACGTCCGCCACGAGCACCGACCGAGGAGGTCCAGGTCGGCCGACGAGCGGCCGACCTGGACATCTCGATCAGGCGAGGTCGAACCGATCGAGGTTCATGACCTTGTCCCACGCGGCCACGAAGTCGCGCACGAACTTCTCCCGCGCGTCGTCGCTCGCGTAGACCTCCGCGACCGCCCGCAGCTCGGAGTTCGAGCCGAAGAGGAGGTCGACGCGGCTACCGGTCCACCTGACCGCGCCAGTGGCGAGGTCACGGGCCTCGAAGGTCTCCTCGTCCTCGGCCATCGACTTCCACTCCGTGCCCGTGCCGAGCAGGTTCACGAAGAAGTCGTTGGTCAGCGACCCGGGCGTCGAGGTGAGGACGCCCAGCGTGGACTGCCCGGCGTTCGCGCCCAGTACCCGCAGACCACCCACGAGGACGGTCATCTGGGGCGCGCTCAGGTTCAGCAGGTTCGCGCGGTCGATCAGGAGGTACTCCGACGGCAGCCGGTGCCCCTTACCGCGGTAGTTGCGGAACCCGTCCACGGTCGGCTCGAGCGTGGCGAAGGACTCGACGTCGGTCTGCTCCTGCGAAGCGTCCGTGCGTCCCGGGCGGAAGGGCACCCCGACGTCGTGGCCGGCGTTCTTGGCGGCCTGCTCGACTGCGGCGCACCCGCCGAGCACGATGAGGTCGGCGAGCGAGACCTTCTTCCCGCCGGCGCCGTTGAAGGCCTCCTGGATGCCCTCCAAGGTGCGCAGCACCTGCGCCAGACCGTCGGGGTCGTTGATCTCCCAGCCCCGCTGGGGCTCGAGGCGGATGCGCGCCCCGTTCGCTCCGCCGCGCTTGTCGCTACCGCGGAACGTCGAGGCCGACGCCCATGCCGTGGACACGAGCTGGGAGACCGACAGCCCCGAGGCGAGGATCCGGCCCTGGAGCGTGGCGATCTCCTCGGCCCCGACCAGTTCGTGGTCCACCGCGGGGACGGGGTCCTGCCACAGCAGCGACTCCTGCGGGACCAGCGGCCCGAGGTAGCGCTCGATCGGTCCCATGTCGCGGTGCGTCAGCTTGAACCAGGCTCGCGCGAACTCGTCCGCGAACTGGTCCGGGTGCTCGAGGAAACGACGCGAGATCTGCTCGTAGACCGGGTCGACCCGGAGCGCGAGGTCCGTCGTCAGCATCGTCGGGGGGCGCGTCAGCGAGCCGTCCTCCGGGTCCGGCACGGTGTTGGCCCCGGCGCCGTCCTTCGGCTGCCACTGGTGGGCCCCGGCGGGGCTCGTGGTGAGCTCCCACTCGTAACCGAACAGGTTCTCGAAGTAACTGTTGCTCCACCGCGTCGGCGTGGCCGTCCAGGTGACCTCGAGGCCGCTGGTGATCGTGTCCCGGCCGTTGCCGCTGCCGAAGGTGTTCTTCCAGCCCAGGCCCTGCTCCTCGATGGAAGCACCCTCGGGCTCCGCGCCGATGTACCGGTCCGGGTCGGCCGCACCGTGGGTCTTGCCGAACGTGTGCCCGCCCGCGATCAGCGCGACGGTCTCCACGTCGTTCATCGCCATGCGCGCGAACGTCTCGCGGATGTCACGCGCCGATCCGAGCGGGTCCGGGACGCCGTTCGGGCCCTCCGGGTTCACGTAGATGAGGCCCATCTGGACGGCGGCCAGCGGGTTCGCGAGCTCCCGGTCACCGGTGTAGCGGTCGTCGCCGAGCCAGGTCTCCTCGGGGCCCCAGTAGACGTCCTCGTCGGGCTCCCAGACGTCCGCCCGGCCGCCGGCGAAGCCGAAGGTCGTGAAGCCCATCGTCTCCAGCGCGCGGTTGCCCGTGAAGACCAGCAGGTCGGCCCACGAGACCGTGCCGCCGTACTTCTGCTTGACCGGCCAGAGCAGCCGGCGCGCCTTGTCGAGGTTCGCGTTGTCCGGCCAGCTGTTCAGCGGCGCGAAGCGCTGCATGCCTGCGCCGGCGCCTCCGCGGCCGTCGCTGATGCGGTACGTGCCGGCGCTGTGCCACGCCATCCGGACCATGAAACCCCCGTAGTGGCCGAAGTCGGCCGGCCACCACTCCTGCGACGTCGTCAGCACCTCGTCGACGTCCCTCGTCAGGGCATCGAGGTCGACGGTGTTGAACGCCACAGCGTAGTCGAAGTCCTCACCCATGGGGTTGGCCACGGCGGTGTGCTTGCGGAGGATCTTCAGATTGAGCTGGTTCGGCCACCAGTCACTGTTGCTCCCGCCCTCGGTCGGGTGGGGGCGACGCCCGGTCGCGACCGGGCAGGTGGCCTCCTGCTCCTCGTTCATCTCGCCGACAACGGCGTTGGGAGTGTCAGACACGGGAATCCTTCCGGATCAGCGGGTGAGCTCGGAACTGCGTGCGGTGGAGCAGTCGGGGCACAGGCCCCAGTACGTGACTTCGGCCTCGTCGATCGCGAAGCCGTGGTCGTCGGACGCGGTCAGGCAGGGTGTGGTGCCGACGGCGCAGTCGACATCGACGATGGCACCGCACGACCGACACACGAGGTGGTGGTGGTTGTCGGCGACCCGCGACTCGTAGCGCGCCACGGAGCCCGTCGGCTGGATGCGTCGCACCAGACCGGCGGTGGTCAACGCGCGCAGCACGTCGTAGACGGCCTGGTGGGAGACCTCACCGAGATCCTCACGCACCACACGGATGATCGAGTCGGTATCGGCGTGCGGACGGTCGTGCACCGCGGACAGCACCGCCACCCGAGGACGCGTCACACGCAGGGCGACCCCGCGCAACATGCGCTCGAAGTCCGACGTCGTTGGCACACCTCACAGCATGGCCCATCTTCTGGAATCAATCAAGAATCAGAACGCAGGCCGTCGACCTCAACGCCTGACGTGGCCGACTCCTGAATGCCGCGTTGCCTGCATGATCAGGTCGGCGAACGTTCCCGGCCCGTCGACGCGGGCGTAGGCCCGTTGCGGCTCACTCGCGGCTCGACACGGCGCCCGTGCTCCCCGTCTGCGGCGACGCCCCCCGTCGAACGGGGGCACTGACACGCGACAGGGAACGCCGCCGGAGAACGGGGGCATGCGGGCCGTCACCGCCGGTCACGGGCGCAGGCCCGACGGGATGGGACCGGACTCCCCGGCCACCCAGTCCCTGCGACGACAGGCGCACCGCGGCAGCGCATCCTTGTCCGATGACGGGCGTTCGTGACAGCGAGACGGGGACCGACGACAGGCGCACCTCGCCGCATGCGGAGGCGGTGGGCGCCGCCGCGCCGCCACACAGCGCGGTGCGGCGGCTGCTGAGCCGCACCCTCACCAGGGCGTGGAACGACGACGTGCTCAGCGAGTCGGCCTCGGCGGCGTTCTGGCAGACGCTGTCGTTGCCGCCCCTGCTGCTGGGCATCTTCGGCATCCTGGGCTACGTCGGCGGCTGGTTCGGTCCGGACACCGTCATCGCCGTCCAGCAGTGGATCATCGACATCACCAGCGGTGTGTTCAGCCGCAACGCGGTTGAGGAGATCATCGTACCCACCGTGGCCGACGTCCTCACCACGGCCAGGGGCGAGGTCGTTTCGGTCGGGTTCGTCCTCAGCTTCTGGTCGGGCTCATCGGCGATGGCGGCGTTCGTCGACGCGATCACCCGGGCCCACGACCAGTTCCCGGTGCGCAACTTCCTCTGGCAGCGAATCCTCTCGATCGTGCTGTACCTGGTCGGCCTGGCCGTCGGGATCGTGCTGCTGCCGATCGCCGCACTGGGCCCCGACCGCGTCCTGCCGCTTCTCCCCGACTCCTGGGAGCCGGCCGCGGGCGCCCTGCTGAACGCGACGTACTACCTGCTCATCGGGCTGGTTCTGGTGCTGGCCCTCACGACGCTGTACAAGATCGCGCTGCCGCTGAAGGCGCCGTGGTACCGCGGCCTGCCCGGCGCGCTGCTGGCGGCTGTGGTCTTCCTGGTCGGGGTCACCGGCCTGCGTCTCTACCTGGACTGGGTGACGAGCACCGGCTACACCTACGGTGCGCTGGCGGCGCCGATCGCGTTCCTGCTCGCCGCGTACTTCATCGCGCTCTCGATCATCGTCGGCGCTCACTTCAACGCCGCGGTCCAGGTCGTGTGGCCGGCCCCGCTGCGCCGCCGCGGCCGGCGCGCGGAGCTGCCCCGTGCCGACGGCGCCGGGCACCAGACCGCGGCCGAGGTCGCCCGTTGCGTCCGTCACGACCCCGAAGCGGCGGCGGCGGCACTGGAGTCGCTCGACTACGTGGTGATGCGCCCGTCGGGGGTCCTCGGCGGCTGATCGGAGCGCGTGTGACGGCGCTTCGCCGTCGTCGCGGTCCGTAGGGTGGTCCATGTCGGTTGTCGCACGTCCGCGCGTCGACCTGCGGAAGATGCTCGAACGGGTGCACTCCGCATCGCCGGTGGAGGCCGTGGACGTCATGGCCGACGGGCTCGCCGCGATGCTGGGCGCCGACGACGTGTGCTTCCTGATCACCGACCTCGGCGGGCGGGCCGTGGCGCGGTTCGGTGGGTCCGCGGCGAACGCCGCCCGGGAGCGCCAGCGAGGTGTGGCGCACGCGCCCACCGTGGACCTCGCGGGCACCGGTTACGAGCGTGTCCTGCGCAGCCGGCGGTCCGAGATGGCGGCCGTCGCCGGGGGTGCGCGGCTGATCGTGCCGGTGACCGACCGCGGCGACGCGATCGACGCAATCGACGCGATTGACGCGATTGACGTGCCGTGGCTCCCCGACGAGCGGGAGGTCGCGGAGATCGCCGGAGCCGGTCGTGCGCTGGCCTACGTCGTCGTCGCGTGCCGGCGCCACACCGACCTCTTCGAGTGGGCTCAGCGCTCGACGCCGTTCTCGCTCGCGCCGGAGATCCAGCGGCGGCTGCTGCCGGCCGCGCTCACCTGCGAGACGGGCCAGTTCACCGTCGCCGGCTGGCTGGAGCCCCCGAACACGGTGGGGGGCGACACCGTCGACTACACGCTCGACCGCGACACGCTGCACGTGTCGATCACCGACGCGGTAGGTCACGACGTCAACGCCGCGATGCTCGCCACCGTGCCGGTCGGGAGCCTGCGCAACGGGCGCCGCCGCCACATGAGCCTGCTGGACCAGGCACGTTTCACCGACGAGGCGCCGGTCCGCTACTCGGCGGTGGGGCAGTTCGGCACCGGGCAGCTCATGCGTGTCGACCTCCGTTCCAGCGCCATGACGATCGTGAACGCGGGGCACCCGTTCCCGTACCGGGTGCGCGACGGTCGTGCCGAGGAGATCGAACTCGCCATCGACATGCCGTTCGGCATCGAGGCGGTCCGCGCGTTCGAGGCGCAACGGGTGCCGCTGGAGCCGGGCGATCGGATCCTGCTGGTCACCGACGGCATCCTCGAACGGGGTGCCGCCCACCTCGACGTCCTGGCGCTGCTCGCCGACACGGCGCGGCTGCACCCGCGCGAGGTCGTCCACACCCTCGGCGAGGCGGTGCTGCGCGCGACGGGCGGGAACCTCCGCGACGACGCCACCGCGGTGTGCATCGACTGGCACGGCGGCCCGCACCGCGTCCGGGACGACTCCGGGGTGCAGCGGCAGCCGGGACCACCCCTGTCCGGATGACCGGCCCGGCCCGGTCCGGTCCGCAGTCGCACAGATCAGTCCGAGGCGAGCCGCCCGGCGTGTTCTGCCTCGTCGGCGCCGACCACGCCGGGAACGTCGTCGATCAGCTGTGGTGCGCGGCGACGGGGCACGGCGTCGCACCGCGGGCCGCCCCGCCGTGTTCCGCACCCGTCCGGCCCGGCCGTCCGGAGAGGTGCGCGGCCGCCCGGACGGGGGTTGAATGTTGTGGTCGTCACATCAGCAGGAGGCATCCATGAGCCAGACGGTCGACCGTGCCCGCACCGATGCGGGTGTCCACGTGGACGCCTGGCTGGCGACCTTCCAGGACGCCCTCACCGCCCGCGACGCCGAGGCGGCGGCGGCGCTGTTCGGTGCCGACAGCTTCTGGCGCGACCTCGTGGCGTTCACCTGGAACATCAAGACGGTCGAGGGTCCCGCGGGGGTGGCCGACATGCTGCGCGCCACCCTCGACACCGTCGACCCGACGGGGTTCCGGGTCGTCGAGGAGCCGACCGAGGCGGGGGGCGTCACCGACGCCTGGCTGGAGTTCGAGACCGCCGTGGGGCGGGGGAGCGGGCATCTGCGGCTCAAGGACGGACTGGCGTGGACCCTCCTGACCACGCTCGACGAGCTGAAGGGCCACGAGGAGCCCACCAGCGACCGTCGACCGCGCGGGGCCGAGCACGGCGCGGTCCGCGGCCGGTCGACGTGGTTGGAGCGACGCGAGGCGGAGGAGGCCGAGCTGGGCCGCACCCGCCAGCCCTACGTCGTCGTCGTCGGTGGTGGGCAGGGCGGCATCGCGCTGGGTGCCCGGCTGCGTCAGCTCGACGTCCCGACGATCATCATCGACAAGCACGAGAAGCCCGGCGACGCCTGGCGCAAGCGCTACAAGTCCCTCGCCCTGCACGACCCGGTCTGGTACGATCATTTGCCCTACCTGGACTTCCCGCAGAACTGGCCGGTGTTCTCGACCAAGGACAAGATCGCCGACTGGTTGCAGATGTACACGACGGTCATGGAGCTCAACTACTGGGGTTCGACGACCTGCACGAGCGCCCGCTACGACGGGGAGCGCTGGGAGGTCGTCGTCGAGCGTGACGGCGAGGAGATCACGCTCCGGCCCGCGCAGCTCGTCCTGGCGACCGGGGTGTCGGGCAAGCCGAACGTCCCGTCCCTCCCGGGCAGGGACCAGTTCGCCGGCGACCAGCACCACTCGTCGGCCCATCCCGGCCCCGACGCCTACAAGGGTAGGAAAGCCGTCGTCATCGGCTCGAACAACTCCGCGCACGACATCTGCGCGGCGCTGTGGGAAGCGGGCGCGGACGTCACGATGGTGCAGCGGTCGTCCACGCACATCGTCCGCTCGGACTCGCTGATGGACCTGGGGCTCGGCGACCTCTACTCCGAGCGCGCGCTCGCCGCGGGGGTGACCACGCACAAGGCCGACACGATCTTCGCGTCGCTGCCGTACCGGATCATGCACCAGTTCCAGAAACCGGTCTACGACGCCATCCGGGAACGCGACGCCGACTACTACGCCCGTCTCGAGAAGGCGGGGTTCGAGCTCGACTACGGCGACGACGACTCCGGCCTGTTCATGAAGTACCTGCGGCGGGGCTCGGGCTACTACATCGACGTCGGCGCGTCGGAACTCGTCGCCGACGGCAGCATCGCGCTGGCCCGCGGCGCCGTGCGGGAGCTGACCGAGACCGAGGTCGTCCTGGTCGACGGCACGCGGCTGGAGGCCGACCTCGTCGTCTACGCCACCGGCTACGGCTCGATGAACGGCTGGGCCGCGGACCTGATCTCCCAGGAGGTCGCCGACCGGGTCGGCAAGGTGTGGGGCCTGGGCTCGGACACCACCAAGGATCCGGGTCCGTGGGAGGGCGAGCAGCGCAACATGTGGAAGCCCACCCGGCAGGAGGCGCTGTGGTTCCACGGCGGCAACCTGCACCAGTCGCGGTACTACTCGCTCTACCTGGCCCTGCAGCTCAAGGCGCGCTGCGAGAACATCCCGACCCCGGTCTACGGACTGCAGGAGGTCCATCACACCTCGTAGTGCTCCAGCAGGTCCGGGTGTGGCCGGTGCCCTCGTGAACGACACGGCCTCGGTGGTCGTAACCGCATCGAGTGCTCCGGCTCGGACGCCGGGGCCCGACACCGAGGAGTACCCGTGTCCTTCCGCCTCCGCACCGTCCTGCCGATCGCCGCAATGGTGGCGGTCGCCGCCCTCGCCACGCCCGGGGCCGCCTCCGCCACCGACGACGACTGGAGCGACGCCCGTCCGTTGCTGCGTTCCGGGCTGGTGGGCAGCACACCTGCGCCCGCCGGTCCCACGCTGTTCGGCATCACCCCCGGCACCGCCCCGTGGGTGCTCGACAAGGGTCGGGCGCGGGTCGAGCGCAACGGCCACGTCGAGATCAGGGTCCGCGGGCTGGTGATCCCCACGGCCCCCGCCAACGGCACCAACCCGGTGCCCCAGATCTCGGCGAGCGTCGTCTGCAACGGCACCGTCGCCGACACGACCCGTCTGTTCCCCTTCGCCAAGGACGGTGACGCCCGGATCTCCGACGACCTCGACCTGCCCGACACCTGCCTGGCGCCCGCCGTACTGGTCCACCCGAACGCCGTGACGTCGGCGTACATCGCCGCGACGGGCTGATTCCCCTGAGCGGATCGCTGGAGGGGCAGGGTGGCAACGACCCTGCCCCTCCGCCCGATCTCTCCGCCGACGGCGGCGTCCGCGCGGCCTGGCGGACCCACTCCGACGAGCCGTTCGGGTACGCCTTGCGGGCTCTCGGCGATCGGGCGGCGGCGGACGACGCGGTGCAGGAGACGTTCGTGCGGGCGTGGCGGGCGTCGGCCACCTACGACGGGACCAGGCCGTTGCGGTCCTGGCTGTTCGCGATCCTGCGCAACGTCGTGATCGACGAGGCGCGGGCGCGCAAGCGGCGGGCCGTCCCCACCGACGAGTCCGGGGCCGACGGGCTGACGCAGCAACACGGGCGGCACCCTGCTGAGGTCGAGCGGATGGATCAGCTCGTGGACGAGTGGGTGGTGCACGAGGCGCTGCGACGCATCCGCGACGACCAGCGCACGATCCTGGTCGAGACCTCCTACCGCGGCCGGCGCTACGCCGACGTCGCGGGGGAGCTCGGCATCCCCGAGGGCACCGCTCGCACCCGCGCGTTCTACGGCCTGCAGGCACTGCGGCTGGCTCTCGAGGAGATGGGATGGAACCTGTGAACCACGTCTGCGGCGTCGACCAGCAGGACCTCGGTCCCTACCTGCTCGGCCAGCTCGACCCGGACCGCGTCACCGTCGTCGCCGCGCAGGTGACCGCGTGTCCGACCTGCGCGGCGGAGGTCGCCAAGCTGCGACCGGTCGTGGCCGCGCTCGCCCGGAGCTCTCCACCCCCACCGGTGACACCGGACCGGGCGACGGGCCCGGGCGCCGTCCCGCCCCCGCCGCGCGCAGCGCCGACCGAGCCGCGCGCAGCGCCGACCGAGCCGCGCGCAGCGCCGACCGAGCCGCGTGCCACGCCGACCGAGCAGCATTCCGGGAGCGGCTCGCGGGTGCGGCCGGGTCGCCCCCCCCGAGCGGCGACAGCCTCGCCGACCCGTCCGGCGCCTGCGCCTCGCCCTGGTCACGGCCGCGCTGGTGATCCTCGCGGGTGCGGCCGGATCCGTGGTCGTCCTGACCGGCCGGGCCGACGACGGGCTGCGGGTGGCGCTCACCGGTGCCCCGGGCGCGTCCGTATCGGCCGTGCTGCAGGAGCGTCGGTGGGGGACGGCCATCGAGCTCGAGGTCAGCGGGCTCGACGCTGGGGCCACCTACGGCGTGTGGCTGGAGCGGCGGGAGGGTGGCCGACTTCCGGCCGGCTCCTTCCGGCCCGACAGCGACGGCACGTTCCGGCTCTCGCTGGCCACCGCCCAGCAGCTGGGGGACAGCCGGGCGCTCGGCGTGGCGCGGCTCCCCGGCGATCGGGTCGCCGACGCCATCGACGTCCTGACCGTGCCCATCGGCTGAACGCCGCCCGGCGTCCGCTGTGATCGTCGGTCCGGCGCGGGAACGGTCACATCCGGCCGGGGAACGCGCCCATCCGACGATCATGAGGAGCGGGGCCGAGGTCTATGTCGCGGCCCGGCCACGTACTACGGTCGCGCGATGAGGCGCCGTGCGCGTACGTCGCGGCGCGGCTGGAGGACCAGGGGTGAACAGGCGCGACGTGGGTCTGACGCTGCCGTGGATGGGTGCCGGCACGGAGTTCCTCACCAGCGTCGTCGACGCACTGCCCGACGACGCACTGCCCGGCCCGAGCGCGCTGCCCGGGTGGACCCGCGCGCACGTGGTCGGGCATGTCGCTCGCAACGCCGAGGCCCTCACCCGGCTCGCCACCTGGGCCCGCACGGGCGTCGAGACGCCCATGTACGACGGTCCCGACCAGCGGGCCGCGGAGATCGAGTCCGGCGCGCAGGCGCCCGTCGAGCGGCTGCGCCGCGAGCTCACGACCACCGCCGGCGATCTCGACGTCGCACTCGCCGCCCTGGACGAGGACGGTTGGCAGGCGCCGGTCCGGAGCGTTCTCGGCCGGGCCCTTCCCGCCGCCGAGGTGCCGTGGATGCGGATCCGTGAGGTGTGGCTGCACGCCGTCGACCTCGACGCCGGCGCCACGATGGACGACCTGCCCGGCGAGGTCGTCGACATGCTGCTCGACGACGTCACCGGAATGCTGTCGGGCCGGGCCGGCTGGCCCGTCGCGCTGCTGGCGCCGACCGACCGCGACCGGACGTGGAACCTCGGGACGGACGCCGGCGCCGTCGGGGTGCGGGGGGAGGCGGCCGACGTGCTGGGCTGGCTGATCGGCCGGGGGGACGGCGCCCCGCTGTCGGCCGACGGCGGGCTCCCGACGCCGCCGCGCTGGTTGTAGGCGCACCGGAATGTTGCGACCGCAACTACTGTTCGGATGCACGTCCGGCCGAACCAGGAGAGGATGCTCCGATGCCACAGCCCGAAGGTGCCCAGCTCGAAGCCGTCCGCGCCCGCCGTGGCGCGCTGAAGGACAAGTACCTCCGCCCGCTCGGCGAACGCCCGGCGAGCACCGTGCGCGGCGTGCACCACGTCGCCCTCATCGCCCGTGACGTCGAGGAGACGATCCGGTTCTACCAGGACCTGCTCGGCTTCCCGTTGGTGGAACTCGTGGAGAACCGCGACTACCGGGGTTCGAGCCACTTCTTCTTCGACATCGGCAACCGCAACCTGCTGGGATTCTTCGATTTCCCCGGCCACGACCACCCCGCCTACTCCGAGACGATCGGCGCTGTCCAGCACCTCGCCCTGTCCGTCTCGCCCGAAGGTTTCGCCGCGGCGCGCAAGCGTCTCGACGAGGCCGGCATCGACTACCTCGGCCCGGACCGCGGCATCGACAACAGCCTCTACATCCGCGACCCCAACGGCGTCGGTGTCGAGTTCTACTCCGAGGAGCTGGGTGTGTTCGAGGGCGAGCCGCTCCTCGCCACGCCCTGACCGCACAGCGACCTCAGGGAACCTGAAAGGGGGTTCGGACGTCCTGTCAAGGTGGGACGGTGGTCTCGTGTACGTATCGTGACCGTCCGCCGGAAGGTCGACAGGTTGGTGGGCAGCATGAACGGTGACGACCGAGGACCGGGTGGATCAGCACCCCCACCACCGCGCCGCGGCGGCGGGCCGGGATGGGGGCAGCCGCAGCGTCCCCGGGTCCCGCCGTCCCGCCCGCGGGTGACGCCACCGCACCGGCCCCCGCAGGAGACCGCGATCCTGCCGGCGGACCGGTCCGGTCGCGGCCGCCAGGAGTACGGAGATGCCCGGCAGGGCCGGTCGCAGGAGCGTCGTCCCGTGCAGGACCGCCCGCCGCGGGGCCTCCCGCCCGATCGGGCGCGCCCGGTTGGGCGACGACCCGCGAGGCGTCCGAAGTGGGGACGGCGGATCGGCGCCGCGTTCGCCGCGCTGCTCCTGCTGATCGTCGGTTTCGCCGTCTACGTCGACACCTCGCTGAACCGGGTGGACGCACTGCCGTCCGACAGTACCGTGTCGTCGGAGGGCACGAACTGGCTGATCGTCGGATCGGACAGCCGCGCCGAGCTCAGCGACGAGCAGAAGAAGGAGCTCGCCACCGGCAGCGAGACCTCCGAGCTCACCGACACGATCATGCTGCTGCACACCGGCAGCGGCGCGCCCACACTGGTGAGCCTGCCCCGCGACTCGATGGTGGACATCCCAGGCCACGGTCGCAATAAGATCAACTCGGCGTACGAGCGCGGGGGTGGGGCCGACGGAGGGGGTCCCGAACTGCTGATCCGTACGGTCGAGGGCGCCACCGGGCTCAAGATCAATCACTACGCCGAGATCGGGCTCCTCGGTGTCGTCTCCGTGGTCGACGCGGTCGGCGGCGTCGAGCTGTGCGTGCCGGAGGCGATCGAGGACGACAAGGCGGCGCTCGACATCGAGGCCGGCTGCCAGACGCTCGACCAGGCCACCGCGCTCGGCTACGTCCGCACCCGGGCCACCGCATCGTCGGACTTCGGCCGCGTGGAACGGCAGCGCGCCTTCCTCGCCGCGCTGCTGGACAAGGTCACCGCCCCGGCCACGCTGCTCAACCCGTTCCGGATCGTGCCCCTGGCCTCGGGCCTGTCCAGCTCGATCACGGTCGACGGCAACGACCACATCTGGAACCTCGCCGCACTGGGTCTGGCCATGCGCGGCCTGCCCGACGGCATCTCGACGACCGTCCCCGTGCGCGACGGGGTGGTGAATTGGGACCGCGACCGCGCCCTGACCCTCTTCGAGGCGCTGGGGCAGGACCAACGGCCCCCGGCCTCGGCCCTGGGCCCCTGACGCGGCCCCGTGGCGTCCTGCTCCCCGAGTTGTGGTGTGCTCCCCGTGTCGGTCGCGTGCTCCCCGTCGACGGGGAGCACGGGCCGGCTCGAGGGGCGTGAGCCGGGTCGAGGGGCAGGAGGACGGGTGCGGCGGGCGGTTACGCCGGTTTGCGGGTGCGCTTGCGGGCGACGGGCTTGTCCTCGGCTTCCTTCGCCTTGGTCGCCGGCTTGCGGGCGGCAGGCTTCTTCGCGGCCGGGGCACGGGTGGCGCCGCGGCCACCGGTCGACCGCGCCGTACCTGCACCCGGCTTCCCGGTCCCGTCATCGGACGCCTTCGCCCGCGCCGCCTCGACGCTGGCCTGCAGGGCGCTGAGCAGGTCGGTCATGCTGTCGCCCTCGTCGGCGGGCTTCTCGGCCACCGGCGCCGGACGCGAGTCGCCGGTGGTGCGCTTGCGTTCGATCATCTCCTCGACGGCGTCGCGGTATTCGTCGTGGAACTGCGACGGGTCGAAGTCCGCCCCGAGGCTCTCGACGAGCGAGGCGGCCATCGTCAGCTCCTGGGGCCGCAGCTCGACGTCGGCGTCGAGGATGTCGAACTCGGGCTCGCGCACCTCGTCGGGCCACAGCATCGTCTGGAGCACGATGGCCTTGCCGCGCACGCGCAGTAGTGCGATGCTCTCGCGCTGCCGCAGGGCCACCCTGACCACGGCCATCCGATCGGTCTGCACCAGCGCCTCGCGCAGGAGCGCGTAGGGCTTGGCCGCTTTGGTCTCGGGTTCCAGGTAGTAGCTCTTGTCGAACAGCAGCGGGTCGATCTGGTCGGCCGGCACGAACTCGATCACGTCGATCTCGTGGCCCGACGCCGCCGGCAGCGAGTCGAGGTCCTCGTCGTTCAGCGTGATCAGCTCCCCGTCGGGGGTCTCGTAGCCCTTGACGATGTCGGCGTACTCGACCTCCTGCCCGTCGATCGAGCAGGTGCGCTTGTACTTGATCCGCCCGCCGTCCGCCGCGTGGACCTGGTGGAACCGGATGTCATGGTTGGTCGTGGCCGAGTAGAGCTTGATCGGCACGCTGACCAGACCGAACGACACCGCGCCACTCCACATCGCGCGCATGGATTGCCCCTGTTCAGTCGGCGAACGGACCGTGCGAAGTGACAGCATGACCGCGTGCAGCCCATGCTCGCCACCCCTGGAGCCCTTCCGGAAGGTCCGGAATGGCTCTACGAGGTGAAGTGGGACGGCATGCGGCTGCTCGCCGACGTCGCCGACGGCGTCCTGTCGCTCGCCAGCCGCAGCGGTCGGGACGTCACCGCGAACTTCCCCGAGCTCGCCGACCTCGTCCGCCTGGCCCCCGACGTCCTCCTCGACGGTGAGGTCGTGCTCCTCGACGGCGGCATCCCCAGTTTCGCGGCGCTCGCCGACCGGATGCACAGCGCCGTCGACCAGCGCGTCGCGCTCGCCCGACCCGTCACGTTCATGGTGTTCGACGTGCTCCGGCTCTACGGCGTCCCGCTGGTGGACCGCCCGTTCGACGAACGCCGCGCCACGCTCGAACGCCTGGACACCCCCGCAGTCCTCACCGTCGGGCTCTCGCCCACCTACCTCGACGGCCGCGCGTTGCTCGATGCCACGATCCAGCGGGGGATGGAGGGTGTGGTCGCCAAGCGCCGCGACGGGATCTACCGGCCCGGCCGCCGCAGCCCGGGGTGGGTGAAGGTCACCTGCCGGCGTACCCAGGCTTGTGTGGTCGGCGGGTGGCGCCCGGAGTTGGCCGGCACGGCGCGGGTGAGCGGTTCCCGGATCGGGGCGCTGCTGCTCGGCGTCCCCGACGCCGACGGGTTGCGGTATGCGGGCCGAGTGGGTTCCGGGCTCGCGGCGAACGCGGCGCAGCGCGTGCTGCGCGGGTGCCTGGTCGACGCGGACTCCTCGCCGTTCCGCGAGCGGTTGCCGAGGCCGGACGCGCTCGGGGCGCGCTGGTGCGATCCGGGCACGGTCGTCGAGGTCACGCACATGGGTTGGACCGAGTCGGGACGGCTGCGGCAGCCGGTGTTCCGGGGCGTCCGGGACGATCTGGACCCCGGTGAGGTTCGGCTGGAACGGTGACGCGCGAACGATCTCCGGCAGGCCCTGGCCCGACTGCCCTGGATCGGTGCAGGATGTCGTGCGGACCAACGCTAGAGCAGGGGGCACGCCATGATGGATGTCAGCTCACACGCGGGTCGGGTCGACACGATCGGCCGGGGGTCCAGGACGTGAAACCTGCCGGCAAGGATGCCCGGCGCGCAGCACCGGCCGGGTTCTGAATGTCGATCAGCGGTGACTGTCGGCGCGGTCGTCTACGGTGGTCCCGGTGACGACGATGCTCACGTGGCAGGCGGAGAACGGTCGCGGGTTCGAGGGCACCAGGCTCACGCTCGGCGCCGGTGTCTTCCGCGCCCTCGGCCGGCAGATCCGGGTCGATCCGGAGGGTGATTTCACCTCGTCCTACGGGCTGGTGATGCGCGAGGACGGCACCCCCGAGCGGCTGTCGGTCACCAGCGCCACCGCACGCCGCGAGCGGAACCTGACGATCAACCGCACCGAGGAGGGGTACTGGCTGCTCGACACCGGTTCGGGTGGCACCCGCACCGATTTCGACGGGGCGACGGACGTCGACCTGGCGTACAGCGCGATGTTCACCACGCTGCCCATCCGCCGGCTCGGGCTCCACCGCACCGCCGGTCAGCACACGCTGCGCACGGTCTTCGTCACGCTCCCGTCCCTGGAGATCAAGGTGGTCGAACAGACCTACCGCACGGTCTCCGTGCTCGACGAGACCGGCCACGCGGTGGTGGCGTTCAGCTGGGGCGATTTCGCCGCCGAACTGGTGGTGGACGCCGACGGGTTCGTGGAGTCCTACCCCGGGATCGCCACCCGCGTCGTCACCGCGGGCGCCGCCGGGAGCTGATCACACCGCCCAACCCACGAGGGAGTGGCCCCGGCGGCCGATCTCCCGCAGCTCCGCGAGCGGGGACAGCCCGGTGAGCCGTGCCCGCACGTCGTCGGGTCCGCGACCCGACGCCCAGCGTTCCCGCCCGGCGTAACCGGCCCGCACGGTGGCCGCGAGCCCGCCGGTGGAGGCGAGTGCTCCGCGCATGGCCCCGAGCCGGCCCAGCGCGTCGTCCACGGCGGCGAGCAGCGCGTCGCGGTTGCCCTCGCACATGGCCAGCACCAGCTCGGGTCGGGTGCCCGCGACGCGGGTGCCGTCGGCGAAGGACGACGCGGCGAGCGAGAGGGCCAGCTCGTCGTCCCCGGCGGCTCCGACCGCGGCCAGTACGGCGGCGAGCAGGTGCGGCAGGTGGGAGATCCGGGCCACGGCGAGATCGTGCTCGTCGGCCGCGGCCGGCACGACGCGGGCGCCGCACGCCCAGGCGAGCTCGGCGACATCCGCCCACACGTCCAGGTCGAGCCCGTCGTCGGCGGCCACCACCCAGGCGGCGTCGGCGAAGAGCGCGGCGCTGCCCGCCGCCCATCCCGAGTCCGCGGTGCCGGCCATCGGGTGCCCGCCGACGTAGCGGGCTCGGGGCGCGAACCGGTCCACCGCGTCGGCCGTCGCGACCTTGACACTGACGGCATCGGTCATCCGGCAGGTGGGGGCGACGGCGTCGACGCGGCGCAGCACGTCGGGGAGAGCGGGCAGCGGCACGGCGAGGACGACCAGCGCGTCGGTACCGACGGCGCGGCGCAGCGCGGCATCGGTGTCGGTGGTGACGTCGAACCCGTCGGCCCGGGCGGCGTCGGCGGTGTCGGTGGAGGCGCTGGTGCCCCAGACCGTCCGGCCCGCCTTGTCCGCCGCCCGCACCAGCGAACCGCCGATCAACCCGGTACCGATCACGCAGACCGCACGCTCCGTCACGCCGGGAGACGGTACGCCCTCGGCCCCCAGCCCCGGACGAGGCATGGACCCGGGCGTCACGACCGGTCGAGCGCCGCGGCCACGCGCAGCACCCCGCGTTCCTCCGCCCGGACGCCGACGATCTGAATACCGATCGGCAGCTCCCCGGCGGGCAGCGGGGCGGGTACCGACAGCGCGGGCCAGCCCGTGAGGTTGAACGGCAGCGTCAGCCCGAGCAGCGCCGGCCGCACCGGCACCCCCACCCCGCAGATCTCCACCGTCGGCACGCCGATCGGACTGGCACGCAGCCGCGTGGTGGGCAGCACCAGCACGTCGACCTCGCCCATCGCCTCGCGGAACGCGGGCACCAGCCGGCGCATGGTCCGCAGGGCCTCGACGTACTCGCGGGCGGGCTGCCCGGCCATCGGTCCCAGCCGGTCCCGGGTCACGGCCTGGTAGTCCTGCGGGCGCTCCGAGAGCCACACCGCGTGCGTCGCGTACGCCTCGGCCCCGACGATGGGCCCGTACGTCGCAGCCAGCTCGTCGATCATGGGGGCGCGCACCTCGACGACGTGTGCCCCCACCGCTCGCAGCCGCTCCACCGCCGCCGCGACCGCCGCGGTGATCTCCGGATCGGCCGCCTGCCAGTAGTCGCCGACCGGTATCCCGATCCGCACGCCCGCGACCCCCGGTGGCTGGATCCCCCCGCCGGTGCCGCCGGGCCGGGACAGCACGTCCCAGGCCACCGATGCGGAGTGGACGTCGGCGGTCAGGAGGCCGACGTGGTCGCAGGTCTCGGACAGCGGGAACGCCCCGTCGGTCGGGAGCCGGCCGAACGCCGGCTTGAGCCCGACCACCCCGCACAGCGCTGCCGGGGTGCGCACGCTGGCCCCGGTGTCGGTGCCCAGGGCGAGCGGCAGGTGCCCGGCGGCGACCGCCGCCGCCGAACCCGACGACGAACCCCCCGTGATCCGCGTCGGATCGTGCGGGTTGCGGGCCGGACCGGTCGCGGCGACGTCACCGGTGGGGCCGTAGGCGAACTCGTGCGTGTGCAGCTTCGCGACGACGATCGCGCCCGCCTCCCGCAACCGCGCGACGACCGGCGCGTCGGCCCCGGCGGGCGGGGCGTCGCGCAGGACGTCGGAGCCGGCCCGGGTCGGCAGCCCGGCCACGTCGAACAGGTCCTTCACGCCGACCGCGACGCCGTGCAGCGGGCCCCGCCACTGCCCGCGCGCCAGCTCGTCGGCCAGCACGGACGCCTGAGCGGACGCGCCCTCGACGTCGAGGGTGACGACGGCGTTGTGGGTGTCGGCGGCCAACCGCTGCAGTACCTCGGCCACGTGCTCGACGGGGGAGAGCGCGCGGGAGCGCAACGCCATCCCGAGCTCGCGCAGGGAGGACATCACACCGACCACCATGCCCGCACGCCCCCGCACGTAGCCCGACGGGTTGCTCAGCTCAGGGCGTCCAGAGCCAGCGCCGCATGGAGGGCGACCCCCGCCGCCATGGCGTCCTCGTCGAACACGACGCGGTTCGAGTGGTTGGGCGCCGCCTCCGTCGGATCGACATCGGGCGGGCAGGCACCCAGGAACGCCAGCGCGCCAGGCACCACGGCCAGCACGTAGGAGAAGTCCTCGGCGCCCATGATCGGTGTCGGCATGCTGGCGACGCGGTCACGCCCGAGCACCCCGGCGGCCAGCGTCGCGACCCGTGACGCGGCGTCCGGATCGTTGACGGTCACCGGGTAGCCGGGCTCGATCACGACCTCGGCCGTGCAGCCGTGGGCGAGTGCGGTGTAGCGGCAGACCCGCTGGATCTCGTCCTGCACACGCATCCGGGTGGCCGCCGACAGCGTGCGCAACGTGCCCTCCATGAACGCCGTCTCCGGGATGACGTTGTTCGTGGTGCCCGCCGTGATGTGCGCGATGGTGAGCACCGCGGGCTGGTGGGTGTCCACCCGCCTGGTCAGTGCCGTCTGCAGCGCGCCGACCATCGCCGCGGCCGCCGGCACCGGGTCGAGGGCGTCGTGCGGGGCCGAGGCGTGCCCGCCGCGTCCGTGGACGGTCACCCGGATCGCGTCGGCGGCGGCCATCAGCGGGCCCGGACGGGTGTGGACGTCGCCGGTGGGCACCGTCGCGCTGATGTGCAGGGCGTACGCCACCTCGGGTCGTCCGGCGGGCCCCGTGCGGTCCAGCAGTCCCTCGTCGATCATGTGGCGCGCGCCGTGGAAGCCCTCCTCGCCGGGCTGGAACATGAACAGCACCCGCCCGGCCAGTGCGTCGCGGTGCCCGGTGAGCACCCGCGCTGCCGAGGCGAGCATCGCGACGTGCGTGTCGTGGCCGCATGCGTGCATCGCCCCGTCCACGCGGGAGGCGAAGTCGAGCCCGCTGTCCTCGGGCATCGGCAGCGCGTCCATGTCACCGCGCAGCAGCACCGTCGGACCGGGGCGGTCGCCCTCGAGGACCGCCACGACGGACGTCACCGAGCGTCCGAGGTGGACCTGCAGCGGCAGGTCGGCGAGCGCGGCGACGACGGCGTCCCGGGTGTGGGGCAGGTCCAGACCCAGTTCCGGGTGCTGGTGCACGGCACGGCGCAGCGCGACGGTGCGGGGCTGGACGGCGCGGGCCTGCGCGTGGAGACCGGCGAAGCGCGCACCGTCGAAGGGCATGGGCCTGATCCTGGCACTTCTCCGAGGTGTCGTGCGGGTCGACTTCGTGATGTGGTTTGGCCCACAGCACCTCGGAGGCCTACCGTAACCTCATGGCGGTGCAGAGTGTCCAGGCGCCCGCGGACGTGCGGGAGCAGTCCCTGCCCGGGTATGCCGTGGCGGCGATCAGAGAGGACGGCCGGTGGCGTTGCACCCGGCTGAGCCCCGACGCGCTGGTGGACCTCGACACGGCCATCACCGAGCTGCGTGAGCTCCGCTCGACAGGCGCCCTGCTGGGCCTGCTCGATGTCGACGACGAGTTCTTCATCCTGCTGCGCCCGACGCCCGGCGGGGTGTCGCTGATGGTCTCCGATGCCGCCGCCGCGTTGGACTACGACGTGGCCGCCGATGCGCTGGACCTGCTGCGCGTGGAGCTCCCCCCGGACGACGACGCGCTCGACGACCCGTGGGCCGAAGGCGACCTGTCGATCCTCGCCGACCTGGGGCTGCCCGCCGACGAGCTTCAGGTCCTCGCCGCCGAGATCGAGCTCTACCCCGACGAGCAACTGGCTGCCATCGCCCGCCGCTGCGGGTTCGCCGACGTCCTCGCCGAGGTCGTCGACGCGGGGTGACGTCCGTGCCGTCGGACGAGGCGCTCGTCCGGCGTGCGCTGGAGGTCGCCGCCGCCGCGCTTCGCACCGGTGACGTGCCGATCGGTGCCGTGGTCGTCGACGCGAGGGGTCGGGAGCTGGCCGCAGCCTGCAACGCCCGTGAGGCGACCGGCGACCCGACGGCCCATGCCGAGGTGCTCGCCCTGCGTGCGGCCGCCGCGGCGCGGGGGGAGTGGCGGCTCGAGGGCTGCACCCTGGCCGTGACGGTCGAGCCGTGCACGATGTGTGCTGGCGCGATCGGGCTCGCGCGGGTGTCCCGGGTCGTGTTCGGCGCGTGGGAACCGAGAACCGGCGCGGCCGGCTCGCTGTGGGACGTCCTGCGTGACCGGCGGCTCAACCACCGGCCCGAGGTGGTCGCCGGGGTGCTGGCGCCGGAGTGCGCGGAGCTGCTGGAGTCGTTCTTCGCGGGGCGGCGCTAGCCTTCGCAGGTGGATCAGTTCACGCAGCAGACCCGCGTCGGCGCCTACGTCGTGTGCGTGCGCGACGGGGTCCTACTTCTCGCCCGGTTCACCGCCAGCGGGCGTTGGACGCTGCCCGGTGGGGGCATCGACCACGGCGAGGACCCCCGCGACGCCGCGGTGCGCGAGGTGGCGGAGGAGACCGGTTACCGGATCACCCTCGGGCCGCTGGTCGGCGTCGACTCCGCTCGCTGGAAACGGGTCCAGGACGGTCGCGCGATCGACATGCACGCGTTGCGGATCCTGTACACGGGCGAGGTGGTCGGTGGCGAGCTGCGTCACGAACTGGACGGCAGCACCGACCGGGCCGAATGGGTGCCGCTGGCGGACGTGGGCGTCAGGGACCGCTCCCGCCTGATCGACAGGGCGCTCGCCGCCGCCGGGGTGTGCTGAGCGGTGGTCCCGGGACGATCCCGCGGCGCTCCCTCGCGGCTGGTTGGTTCTGAGGCGGGTCACGTACGCGCCGCCGAACCCGCCGAGCCCGACCCTGCGCAGCAGATCGTTCGCGCGCTCGTCCGCCTCGGCGGCCGGCACGCCGTGCACCACCCGCGGCGCCAGCGCGACGTCCTGCACCGCCGTCATGTGCGGGAACAGGTTGAACGCCTGGAACACGATCGCCATCCGGCGCTGCGCGGCGGCCACGTCCGCGCGCGGGTCGGAGACGTCGACGCCGTCGAGGAACACCTGGCCGTCGTCGATCTCCTCCAGCAGGTCGACGCGCCCAGGACGGAGATCAGCCCGACGTCCTTCTGCAGCGCGACGAAGTCGTTGAGCAGCGGCGGCAGCACTCGCCGCACCGCCTGGGGCAGGATCACCAGCCGCATCGACCGGCGGTGGGTGAGCCCCAGGGACCGTGCCGCCGCCTGCTGCGACGGGTGCACCGACTCGATGCCGGCACGGAACACCTCGGCGACGTAGGCGGAGTAGACCAGGATCAGCGCGACCGTGCCGAGCACCGCCACATCGTTCGGAACACCTGTCAACCGCAGCGCGGGCGCCCCGAAGCCGATCAGGTACAGGGCGATGAGCAGTCCCCGCAGGATCGGCGGCAGCGAGGACCGGCCTCATATCAGTTCGGGCGCGGTCCCGGCGGAGGCGAGCCGTTCGGTTTCCAGCGCGGCCAACGTGCCCGCGTCGCGAAAGCGCTCGACGGCGTCGGACACGCACCCGGTGAGAGGGCTGTCCCTGTCGAGCACCGCGCGAACTGTTCCGGCGTCCCGCCGCCCAGCGGCAGCTGGCCGAGGATCCTCCCGCCGTCGAACTCGGCGGAGGTGATGAAGAACGCCGTCGGCAGGTCGACGACGATCGCGTTCACCTGGCCGTTGGCCAGTGCCAGCTTCGCGTCGTCGTTGGTGGTGAACACCGCCGGCTCGATGGCCGGGTCGATCTGGTTCACGATCGCGTCGTAGCTGGTGGTGCCGACCTGCGCGCCGAGCTTGGCGTTGCGCAGGTCGGCGATGGAGTCGGCGCCGGCGACCGGCCTCGTCGCGATCGTCACCACCGCCTGCTTCACGTCGTAGTAGGGCGTCGAGAAGTCGACGGCCTGCATGCGTTCCTCGGTGATCGAGAACTCGTTGAGGGCCAGGTCGTAGGTCTTCGGGCCGGGTGGATGGCCGCGTTGAACGGCACTCGCACCCAGGTCACCGCGTCCGACGCGTAGCCGAGCTCATCGGCGATCGCGTACGCGACGGCGCTCTCGAAGCCGCGGCCCGATGCCGGGTCGTCGTCGCGGAACCACGGCGGGTAGACGGGCTGGTCGGTGCCGATCGTCAACGCGCCTTCGGTGAGCGTGGCAGCGCACCGGGCTCGCAGGACGCGGGGGTGGCGACGGTCTGCGGGGCGGGCGCGCAACCCGCGGCGAGGAGGAGGAGCGCGGCGGCGATCAGGCGCGTCGCCGGGAACGGGGTGGTCACCGAGGAAGTCCGACCCCTCACGGCCCCCGCGTCGATCATCGGTTCGGGATGCTCGACGTTTCGTTCCCCCGTCGGCGCAGGGGCCACGGGGCGCGCAGCCCGCCCGGACCCCGCGAGTCATGCGAGGGCCCGGCCCGGCGGGCGGCCGTCAACGGGATGCGAGGGCTCTGTAAGCTTTCGCGCGGTAGCGTGTCCGAGCGGCCGAAGGAGCACGCCTCGAAAGCGTGTGAGGCGCAAGCCTCCGTGGGTTCAAATCCCACCGCTACCGCCATCCTGAACAGGCGAAACGCCGGGAAGGTCCACCAGGACCCGACCGGCGCTTCTGCTGTCGGTCTCAGTTCTGGTCTCACTCGCTGTCCGTGGAGCCCGTGCCGGCCTGCCAGATCAGCCCGCCGACCCGCGACGCGATGTCTCGTTGGATCGCCGACGTGACGTGCTGGTGTCGCGCGGCCATCGCTGTGTGCGACCAGCCCATGATGCCCATCACCGCACGCTCGGGGACGCCGAGCAGGAGCAGCACCGCGACTGACGCCGATCTCCTAGGCCACGTGATCGCCGATCAGCTCGACCATGACCCGGGCGCCGATCTCGCCGCCGCGATTCGGTAAGACCGATCAGATGCCGAACGGCGCCGCGTAGCGAACCTGTCCGCCAGGCAGCGGACTGTCATCGAGCGACAACGCCATCAGCGCCTCATCGGGCACCTCGACCGGCAGCGTGATGCCGTGTGCGGAGGCGCCGACCGGGGTGCCCTCCCCGTCGATCGAGACGAGCGACAGGCCGGGGATCCAGCCGGTGTCGGCGCGCAGTGCGTCGACCAGATCGGCCTCCTCGGCGGTGGCGAACGCCGCCAGGTTGATCTCACGGGCGGCGGTGATGTCCGACCCGGTCTTCTACCAGGGACGTTTGTGTGCGGTGATCAGAGCCGTTCCAGGCGCCCGATCTCCGCACCGGATGCGTCGAGCAGCACGAGGGTCGCCCCGTCGAAACCGGCCCGGGCGGCCTGTCCGAGCCACGAGCCGACCGGCACTCCTGGGCAGCCGAGCAGCGTCGTCGCCGCGGCCTGGGAGGCCAGGAACGAACCCTCCGACCCGGTGAGCCAGCGGCCGCCGTCGCCGTTGCAGCCGTCGGACCCGGTCCACTCGCCGGTCGCCGCGAACTCCGCGTACGAACCGCCCCCACCGGCCGGCGTCCAGCGGCCGACGAGGTCTCCGTCGGCGACCACTGCTGACGGCAGCGGTACCGGCTCCTGCCACGCACGGCGGGCCTCGTCCGTGACCGTCGACTCGGGCGCCTCCTGGTACGGCAGGGGTGGGGCGTCGCTGGGGGACAGTCGTGCGACGCGCGCGCCCGACGCGTCGAGCAGCATGGCGTCCGTTCCGGCGGGCTCGAAGCGGACGGCCTGTGCGAGCCACTGCGGCGTGCTCAGCGCGACGGCGTCCGTGTCCCCCGGGCACGGGGATCCCGCGGTGACGCCGCCGACGAACAGGCCGTCCCACCCGGCACGCCACGTCCCGTCGAGCGTCCGGCAGCCCTGCTCGATGCTGATCCGCCCGGCCGCGAGGCGGACGACCGCTCCGCTCGCGTCCCCGGCGTCGTCGAGTTGCCAGGTGCCGACGAGACTCAACGGGTCCGTCGGGGCCCGGACCCCCCCGCCCTGCGCCGCGGGCAACGCCGCGTTCCCGCAGCCCATCACCACCAGTACTCCGAGCACTGCCACCAGCCGACCGAACCTCATGCGCACCTCCGGTTTGTGTCGAGTCCTGGGTTGAGGACGGAACGACCCTGAGCCCGGGTTGCACGACGACCGAGAACTGTCGGTGCCCGCTGCCATGCTCGGCAGCATGAACACGATCCCGGCCGCGAACTACGCGCAGACCTGGCCCACCGACACGCGCCCTCCACCGCCTCTGGTGGGCGACGAGCGGGAGATCCTCACGGCCTTCCTCGACTTCCACCGCACCACCTTCGAGATCAAGTGCGAGGGTGTCCCGCCCGACCGATTGGCGGAGAAGCCCATACCCCCGTCCGGGCTGAGCCTGCACGGGATCGCGCGCCATCTCGCGGGATCGGAACGGTGGTGGTTCCGGATCCAGTTCGCGGCCGAGGACCTTCCGCTCCTCCACTACTCCGACGATGACCCCGACCAGGACTTCGAGTTCACAGGTGCCGATGTCGCCGTTGATCTGGACGTCTGGCGCGCCGAGTGCGAGCGCTCACGCCACGTCGTCGCCGAGGCCTCGCTCGACGACACCGGCATCCACCGGGGGACCGGTGAGCCGATCTCCCTGCGGCGGATCCTGGTTCACATGATCGCCGAGTACGCCCGCCACAACGGGCACGCCGATCTGCTACGTGAGCGGATCGACGGGGCCACCGGTCACTAGCGGTGTCGGGTGGTCACCGCTCCGCAGCCACGTCGACCGAGAATGCCACCGTGGTGTCCCCGTAGGTGCCGGTGACGGTCCAGCACCCCTCGTTCGGGAAGGAGACCTCGGCCGGCCAGAAGGCCAGCCCGCCGGTGCCGTAGGCGGTGGCGTAGTCGTCGACCTCGCCGGTCACGACGCCCGCATCGTCGGTGTTGTTCGCGACGACGGCGGGCGGCCCGCCGCTCTTGCTCGGTGTGCCCTCCGCGAGCGTGACCCAGGGGAACCTCAGCACCAACGCACCGTTCTGGGCGATCGGCTCGTAGTCGGGCAGTCCGACCCACAGGTCGTTCTGGCCGAACCATGACGTGGTGAGCCCTTCGAAGACCGCAGGCAGCCCACTGGGCGAGCTCGGGTCGGTCTCCACGCACGGAGCCGACGCCGCACTCACCGACGCCGGACCCGACGCGTCGGTGGCGACCGAGCAGCCCGCGAGCACGGTCAGGCCGATGGTGACGGCCAGCAAGCGCTTCAATGCCATCCTGCGGGCCCTCCATTCGGCTGTTCGGGTGATGCTAGGCACCCGATCATGGTTTGGCCACCGTTAGTGAGGCACGAGCCCACCGCTGGAAGCAGTCAAGAGGGCCGTGAAGCGGTCGAGGTCGATGTTGCCGCCGCTCACCAGTACGCCGATCCGCTGCCCGGCCATCGTCGCGGCGAGCCGGCGGACGGCGGCGAACGCCAAGCAGCCCGTCGGCTCCACGACGATCTTCAGGGTGCTCGCGAAGATCCGCATGGCCGCCACCAGTTCGGCGTCCGACACCGTGTGGATGTCGTCCACCTCCCGCCGGATGATCTCGAAGGTCAGTGCACCGAGGTGCTGGGTCTGCGCGCCGTCGGCGATGGTGGCCGGGGTGTCGATGTGCACCACCGTCCCGGAGCGGAAAGACCGCAGGCCGTCGTCACCCGCCTCGGGCTCGACGCCGTGGATCCGGCAGTTCGGTGACAGTTCCCGCGCTGCGAGCGCTGCACCGGAGAGCAGGCCGCCGCCGCCCAGGCACACGAACAGCGCGTCGAGCGGCCCGACCTCCTCGATGAGTTCCTTCGTGGCGGTGCCCTGGCCTGCGATCACATCCGGATGGTCGTAGGGCGGCACGAGCGTGAGGCCACGCGTGGCGGCGAGGGTCCGGCCGATCTCCTCGCGATCCTGGGCATAGCGGTCGTACTCGACCACCGCTGCGCCGTACCCCCGGGTCGCGGCAACCTTGCTCGCCGGGGCGTCGCGGGGCATCACGATCGTCGCGGGGATGCCCAGGATGTGCGCGGAGAGCGCGATGGCCTGGGCGTGGTTCCCCGACGAGTACGCGACCACCCCGGCCCGACGCTGCTCACCGTCGAACCGGGACAGTGCGTTGAACGCACCCCGGAACTTGAACGCGCCTGTCCGCTGGAGGTTCTCGCACTTGAAGAACAGGGTCGCGCCGAGCTCGGCATCGACGCGCCGGGAGGTCAGCACCGGGGTCCGGTGCGCGTGGCCGGCAATACGAACGGCCGCGGCGCCGACGTCGGCGTAGGTGGGGGGTGTGGTCATCGCTCTCCGTCGTGAGGGCGGGCCGGACTACTGCCGGGACCGGCCGGCAATGGCCTGCAGCGCCGCGACGTGCCGGGCGAGCGCCGCGCGTCCGGTGTCGGTGAGCCGCAGCCAGGTACGTGGCATGCGCCCGACACGGCCCTTGTCGACGTCGACGTAGCCCGCGGTCTCCAGCGTCGCGACCTGCTTCGACAGCACCGAGTCCGAGATCTCCACGCTGTCGCGCACCAGCGCGAACTCGGCTCGATCGACCCCGTCGAGCGTTGCCATGATCGAGAAGCGGACGCCGTGGGTGAGCAGGTCGTCGAGCAGGTGGCGGGGGTGTCCGGTGGACGTCACCGGCGGGCCTCCCGCCACGCGACGACGGCCAGTGGCAACGCCACGACGGCGGCCGCGGGGAGCCAGTAGGCGAGGTTGCCCTGCTGGGTGGGGACCCCTACGAACAGGGCGACCGCGAACAGGACCCCGGAGCCCACCCACCCCGGGACGACCCGCCGTCCCGCGCCGCGCGCGGTGGTCGGACGCCGGCCGGCCCGGAGAACCATCCCGGCGACCAGCGGGAGCCAGAGCACCGCGGACATGACCGCTCTGAGCCAGGCGGGCTCGACGAGACCCAGCATGAGCGTCAGTGCGGCGAACCCGGCCGCGAAGGTGCCGGAGTACCAGGCCAACCATCGTGACTGCTTCTGGACGCGGGCTGCCGCACGTTCGGCGTTGTCGAGGTCGGTGGCTGCTTGTTCGCGCGTGATGTCGGGGACGAGGCAAGTCTGCATCTTGGTTTCCGTATTCGCAAGTACATGACGAAGCGGAAGATATGTGCCAGGGCTAGCCGACGCGGGCGAGGAGCGCCGCGGTGGCATCGACGATCTGGCGCTGCGCGTCCGCTCGGGTCGTACCCGGCTCGCCGTCGCCGGCCTGCGGCCCGTAGTCGCCGAAGAACGCGTGCACCCCGCCCCTGACCACCGTGAACGCGGTGTCGGACGGCAACAGGGCTCGGCTGGCCGCGATGTCGGAGGGGGTGGCGAGCCCGTCGCGGTCGCCCGAGACGGACGCGGCGGCCACGGGCGCGGCCGATATGTCCTGCGCGGGATAGGACGCCCAGAGCAACAGTCCGCGCACGCGCGCGTCGTCGTCGGCCCGGGCTGCTGCGGACGCGGCCGGGACCCCGCCCAGTGAGTGCCCGCCGACCACCCAGTCCTGCACCTCGGGATGGCGGTCGAGCACCCCGCCCACATCGGGTGCGAGCAGCGCGAGGTTCAGCGGTGGCTTCACCACGACGACGAGAGCGCCCTGCTCGGCGAGTGGGCGCAGCAACGCGAGGTAGGCGCGTGGGTCGACGAGCGCGCCGGGGAAGAACACGACGCCCTCGACCGCCCCACCGCGCGGGCGCAGTTCCCACGCGGTGGCACCGCCCACGACGTCGACCGAACGAGACGCCGCCGTGGCTGCCACCGCGACGGGATCGGCCGGGTACGGACGCAGCCAGACGGCGAGGGCCGCGACACCGACGATGCCGACCGTTGCGGCGACCCGTCCGACGACACGCAACGGGCTGCGACGGCCGGGCGGGGTCGTGCCGGCCCGCCCCGCGCGGATGCCGATCGCGACCCCGGCCAGGGCGAGCGCACCGAGCAGCACCGGATAGGCCGGGTGCCCGGTGGTCAGGGTCGACCAGCGGGTCGCCGCCACCCACGTCGGCACCCCGACGCACAGGAGTGCGATCAGGACAGGCAGGACGTGGCGGATGCGGGTCATGCGCAGATTGTCGTTGGCGTCCGTCGTGGCCGTCGAGTGGTCTCGGCCCGACCCACGACAGACGCCGACCCCGCCTCGGAACGAAGCGGGGTCGGCGGCGGTGCGCTAACGGATCTATCGCGAGACGGAACGACGTCCGTACAGGTTCGTGGCGATGGCGACGCCGATCGCCGCGACGATGACCTGGATGATCAACTCGATCCAGTCGATGCCACTGGTCTCGGTCGCAAAGCCCAGCCCGCGGGCGATGAGCGTGCCGAGGAACGCGGCAGCGATGCCGATGACGATCGTGAGCCAGATCGGGATCGGCTGACGACCCGGCAGGACGAACCGGCCGAGCAGGCCGATGATGGCGCCGACCACGATGGCGGTGATGATGCCCCACACGCTGAACTCCACGGGTGTTCCTCCACATGCTGAAGGGATCGCTCGGAACGACCCCGCTGGAGGGTGAGTTCCCGGTCGTTCGCGATTCGATGCGGCAGTGACACAAACGTGACCAACTTGGGCCGAACGGTCGATTGTGCTGGTCTCGACGGCAGAGCCCACACCAATCGGTGGCCACCGTGAGCATCGGTTCCGCGACCTCGCGACAAACACATCCGAATGGCCGAGCGCCACCGCTCTGACCAGCACGGTCCTACCGGTCAGTAGCCTGACCAGTCCCGTGGTGGACGCCCGGAGGCCGCTCCGTGTCGTCTGCCGTTCATCCGATCGAGCTTCACTGCGCGCACCATCGTGAACGGAGCTCGTGTGAATCTGACCCGCCGAACCGGCGCGACGGCGATCGCCACAGCGGCGGCACTCGCCGTCGCCGGCATCGCCGCCCCGGGCATCGCCACCGCCACCCCCTCCCCCGACGCGGTCGTCGCCGAGGTGTACGGCGGTGGCGGCAACTCCGGCGCCACACTCACCCGTGACTTCGTGGAGCTCGCGAACCGCGGCACCGTCCCCCTGCCGGTCGACGGGTTCAGCGTCCAGTACCTGTCCGCGTCCGCGAGCGCCTCCAGCTCGTGGCAGGCCACGCCGCTGGCGGGGGCCATCGCGCCCGGCGGCCGCTACCTCGTCGCGCAGGCTCAGGGCACCGGGGGCACGGCCGAGCTGCCCACCCCCGACGCCACCGGCACGATCGCCATGTCGGGCACCGCCGGCACGGTCGCCCTGGTCACGGGCACGGCACCGCTGGTCTGCAAGACCCTGATCGACTGCGCCGCCGACACGCGCATCCGCGACCTCGTCGGCTACGGAACGGCCACCGTGGTTCGCGAGGGGACGCCGACGGCGGACCTGACCAACACCACCAGCGCCGCCCGCGGCACGGGCCTCGTTGACACCGACGACAACGCCGTCGACCTCACCGTCGGCGAACCGACCCCGATCGGCAGCGGCGGCGGTGGCGAGGAGCCGCCTCCGCCCCCCGTCGGCACCCCGACGCGGATCCACGAGATCCAGGGCAACACCCGGGTCTCACCGCGCGCAGGTGAACTCGTCGCGGCACCCGGTGTCGTCACGGCGGTGCGCGCCTTCGGTTCGACACGCGGGTTCTGGTTCCAGGACCCCCGGCCCGACGCCGACCCGGCCACGTCCGAGGGCGTGTTCGCCTTCACCGGGAGCACGCCGCCGCCGGTCCAGGTCGGCGACGCCGTCACCGTGACGGGCACGGTCACGGAGTTCCGACCCGGTGGTGCGGACTCGGGCAACCAGTCGACCACCCAGCTCGCGCGCCCTGTCGCGGTCGTCGCGTCCTCGGGCAACCCGCTGCCTCCCGCCGAGGTGGTCACCGACCGCACGATCCCCGAGAGCTTCGCGCCGGTCGCGAACGGCGGCAGCATCGAGGGCAACGTCCTGCAGCCGGCCACGTTCGCCCTGGACTTCTTCGAGTCCCGCGAGGGCATGCGGATCGGCGTCGCCGACGTGGGGGTCGTCGGTGCCACCGACGGCTTCAACGGGTTGTTCGTCACCACCAAACCGCGGCAGAACCCCACGGCGCGCGGCGGGACCCTGTACGGCTCGTACACCAGCCAGAACAGTGGCCGCGTCAAGATCGAGTCGTTGATCCCGTTCACGCAGCAGGCCTTCCCGAAGGCGAACGTGGGCGACCGGCTCACCGGTGTCACGGAGGGCCCCCTCGACTACACCGGCTTCGGTGGATACGTGTTGCAGGCCACGATGCTCGGCCCGCTCGCCGTCGGTCCCATCGCCCGTGAGGTCACCACGACGGCGGCGGTCGACGAGCTCACCGTGGGCACCTACAACGTCGAGAACCTCGACCCGACCGACCCGCAGGCCAAGTTCAACACGCTGGCCGGCGGGATCGTCACCAACATGAAGGCGCCCGACGTCGTCGGCCTGGAGGAGATCCAGGACAACAGCGGCGCGGCGAAGGACGGTGTCGTGGCGTCGGACCAGACGCTCACCCGGTTCGTCGACGCGATCGTCGCCGCGGGCGGACCCCGCTACGCGTTCCGCGTGATCGATCCGGAGAACGACGAGGACGGCGGGGAGCCGGGTGGCAACATCCGGGTCGCGTTCCTCTTCAACCCGGCGCGGGTCGGGTTCGTCGACCGTCCCGGTGGGGACGCCGTCACCGCTGTCCAGGTCGTGCCCGCCGGTCGCGGCGCGGCCTTGTCCGTCTCCCCGGGCCGCGTGGACCCGACGAACCCGGCGTGGGACCGGTCCCGCAAGCCGCTGGTGGGCGAGTTCGTGTTCCAGGGAAAGACCGTGTTCGTGGTCACCAACCACTTCGCGTCCAAGGGTGGTGACCAGCCGCTGCACGGCCGTTTCCAGCCGCCGAACCGGGCGTCGGAGATCCAGCGGACCCAGCAGGCGACGGTGCTGCGCGGCTTCCTCGACCAGCTCCGCGCAGCCGACAGCAAGGCCGCCTACGTCGTGCTCGGGGACCTCAACGACTACCCGTTCTCACCGACCCTGGACATCCTGACGCGCAACAACGGGCCGCGCGCACTGATCGACACCCTGCGCGGGCCGGAGCGCTACAGCTACGTGTTCGAGGGCAACTCCCAGACCCTCGACCACATCCTGACCTCGCGCACGATCTCGAACTCGCGCGTCGACTACGACGTGGTGCGGATCAACGCCGAGTTCACCGAACAGGCCAGCGACCACGACCCCCAGGTCGCCCGCATCCGCCTCCGGTAGCAGCGCGCCCCCTGCGGGCCCCGGCGTGATCCGCGCCGGGGCTCCGCGCGGTGTGTCGGGCACGGTGTGTCGGGCACGGTGTGTCGGGCACGGTGTGTCGGGCACGGCGACCCGGGCACGATGGATCCATGACCGAGCCGCCGTCCGGCGCCGTCGTGCTCCCCGACGGGACGGTCGTCCGCGGTCGGGGTCGTCGCGAGGCCCTACCGACCGGACCGCATCCGGAGTTCGGGCTGTACCTCGGCCGACCACCTGACCGCCCGCGCCGAGGAGTCCTCCGTCGCACGACGCCCCCACCACCCCCATGGCCCACGGCTTGGATCGACTGGCCGGACTTTCGCACTCCACGCGACGACCAGCAGGCCGCCGCCCTGATCGGCCACGGCTACCGTCTCGCTCGAGCCGGTCAGCGTGTCGAGGTGGTCTGCGCAGGGGGCACCGGACGGACGGGCACCGTGGTCGCGTGCATGGCAGTACTGGCCGGCCATCCGGTCGAGGACGCGGTTGCGTGGACCCGCCGCCACTACCGGCCGGGCGCCGTCGAGACACCCGGACAACGTCGCTGGGTCACCTGGTTCGCCACGAATGTCCCTGGCGCGGCCCCGGACGGGGCATGACGCCCGAACGGAACTCGCAGTTGGGTCCGGCGTCGGGCCGAATGCGCCACCGGCGAACACCGGCGCCGCTGCTCCCCAAGCCATGCGGTGCTCCCCGTTCGCGCTCGCGCCCCCCGTCGACGGGGGGCAGGGGGCGCAGAACGGGAGCATGAGCGGACGGCGAGTGGGCGGTGGTGCGGCCCCACCGGCGGCGAGGAGATCGGGCACCGTCGACGCCGAACGAGACTGCGATCCACACTGGACGACGACGCCGGGCTCACGCCGCCGAGGGACGTCCCGACCGTTTCCGCTGGTCACGCTGCGGAGGATAGGGGATTCGAACCCCTGAGGGCTTGCACCCAACACGCTTTCCAAGCGTGCGCCATAGGCCACTAGGCGAATCCTCCGTGGAAGAACTTTGTGCGCGAGCATAGCCGGGTCGCATCGACCGCCGCCGCCCGCACTACACTTGCCGACGGACCCCGCGCGGCGTCCATCCTGTGAACTCCCCCAGGGCCGGAAGGCAGCAAGGGTCAATGGGCTCTGGCGGGTGCGCGGGGTCCGCCTCATGTCGCGGGCGCCGACCCGCGGCCCGACCCCGCCCGGCCCGACCCCGCCCGGCCCGACCCCGCCCGGCCCGACCCCGCCCGGCCCGACCCCGCCCGGCCCGACCCCGCCCGGCCCGACCCCGCCCGGCCCGTCGGGTCGAACCGTCGGTGCCGGTGGGTAGCCTCGCGACCGTGGCGCTTGCTCTGTATCGGAAGTACCGCCCGGCGACGTTCGCCGAGGTGGTCGGGCAGGAACACGTCACCCAACCGTTGAGCGTCGCGCTCGGTGCGGGGCGCATCAACCACGCCTACCTGTTTTCCGGCCCACGTGGCTGCGGGAAGACCTCCAGCGCCCGGATCCTGGCGCGGTCGTTGAACTGCGAGCTCGGGCCCACCCCGGATCCGTGCGGCGTGTGCACGTCGTGTGTCTCGCTGGCGCCGGGCGGGCCGGGCAACATCGACGTGACCGAGCTCGACGCCGCGTCCCACGGCGGTGTGGACGACACCCGCGAGCTGCGTGACCGCGCGTTCTTCGCGCCCGCCGAGTCGCGCTACCGCGTGTTCATCGTCGACGAGGCCCACATGATCACCACGCAGGGCTTCAACGCGCTGCTGAAGATCGTGGAGGAGCCGCCGGAGCACCTGGTCTTCGTGTTCGCCACCACCGAACCGGAGAAGGTGCTGCCCACCATCCGGTCGCGCACCCACCACTACCCGTTCCGGCTGATCCCGCCGGGGACGTTGCGCAAGCTGCTGGAACGCATCTGCACCGACGAGAGCGTCACCGTGGCTCCCGCGGTGTACCCGCTGGTCATCCGCGCGGGCGGTGGGTCGGCGCGCGATTCGCTCTCGATACTCGATCAGCTGCTTGCCGGCGCCGGGCCCGAGGGCGTCACCTATGAGCGGGCCGTCGCACTGCTGGGGGTCACCGACGTCGCGCTGATCGACGACGTGGTCGACGCCCTCGCTGCCGGCGACCGGGCCGCCGTGTTCGAGACGGTCGACCGGCTCGTCGAGGCCGGGCACGATCCCCGGCGCTTCGCCGCCGATCTGCTGCAGCGCCTGCGCGACGTCACGCTGTTGCAGGCCGTGCCGGCGGCCGTCGATCGGGGGCTCGTCGAGGCGGCCGACGACGAGCTCGCGCGCATGGTCGAGCAGGCCGGGCGACTCGGGCCGGCCACCCTGGCCCGCTACTGCGAAATCGTGCACACCGGGCTCACGGACATGCGCGGCGCCACCGCTCCGCGGCTGCTTCTCGAGCTGCTGTGCGCCAGGATGCTGCTTCCGGCGGCCACCACGGCCGAGCCCGGGCTGTTGGAGCGGCTCGAACGGCTGGAGCGCCGCAGCGCGATCTCGCCTGCTCCTCCGGTTGCCGGCGAGTCGTCGGCAACCGGGCAGCCGGCGGACGCCGCCGAGCAGCCCGGCCGGCGCAGCTTCCAGCGCGCGAGCGGACACGGCAGCGGGACGACAGCGCCGGTCGACGCGCACGACCCCGCCGGTGTGGCCGCCGGTCCGGAGACGCCCCGCCCTCCCGCCTTCGACGCGGAGCGCGCGGCGCCTCGCGCACCGGCGCCCGCCGGTACGGGAGCCGATGCACCCGGCACCGCGGTCGCCAGCACGTCCGGCGCTGCGGCGACGGTGGACCACCGACCCGACCCGACCCGGCGCCGGACCGCATCCGCCGCTGAACCGCGGTCGGCATCCGCCGCTGAACCGCCGGCCGGGCCGGCCGCGGAGGACCCTTCCGGGCCTGTCCTTGCCGCGCCCCCTGCCGCGACGGCGCTGGATGCCGCCGCCGTGCGCCGGGTCTGGCCGGAGGTGCTGGCGGTGGCCAAGGAGCGCAAGAAGCGGACGGCGGCGCTGCTGGTCAGCGCCACGGTCCGGGCGGTCGAGGGCGACACCCTCGTGCTCAGCATCGGGACCGCGCCGCTCGCCCGGTTGCTGTCCGAGCAGAGCAACACCGATGTGATCGGTGAGTCGCTGCACGCCGTGCTCGGTGTCCGGTGGCGTATCCGATGTGAGCACGGCGACGGGACCCCACCGCCGGCCGGCCCCGGTGGTACGCCGCCGGCGGCGGCCCCGCCGTCCCCGCGGCGCCCGCCCCCCACCCGGAGGTCCACCGCACCCGACGACGGTGAGCCGCTGCCGCCCGAGCCCAGTGATCCCGAGCCCCCTCCCGGCGACGAGGAGTCGATGCTGGCCGAGGCCGCAGCCGGTGCCGAGGACGTGCCGGCCGAGCGCCGCGATCCCGAGGAGGCGGCGATCGAGCTCCTCGGCGCCCAGCTCGGCGCCCGTGCCCTCGACCAGCGGTGAGGGGACTGTCGGTGGCCTTGAGTAGGGTCGCGACCGTGTCGACCACCCAGGAGCGCACGGACGTCCTCACCGGCCTCACCACCGAGCAGGTCGCCACGCGCGTGGCCGGTGGGCAGACCAACGACGTTCCGGCATGGGCCGGTCGCAGCGTCGGCCAGATCGTCCGGTCCAACGTCTTCACGCGCTTCAACGCCATCGTCGGGGTGCTGTTCGCGATCATCCTGGTGATCGGGCCGATCCAGGACGGCCTGTTCGGCTTCGTGATCATCATCAACACTCTGATCGGGATCGTGCAGGAGTTGCGTGCCAAGCGCACCCTCGAGCGCCTGGCGATCATCGGTGAGGCCCGGCCCCGGGTGCGTCGCGACGGCGCGGTGGTCGAGCTCGCCCCGAACGGCGTCGTGCTCGACGACGTGATCGACCTGGGGCCCGGTGACAAGATCGTCGTCGACGGTGTGGTGCTCGCCGCCGACGGGCTCGAGGTCGACGAGTCACTGCTCACGGGCGAGCCCGATCCCGTGCACAAGCAGTCGGGCGACGCGCTGCTGTCGGGCAGCTTCGTCACTGTCGGCTCCGGAGCGCAGCAGGCCACCAAGGTCGGTCGGGAGGCCTATGCGGCCCAGCTGGCCGAGGAGGCCAGCCGGTTCACCCTCGTCGACTCCGAGCTGCGCGCGGGCATCAACAAGATCCTGCAGATCATCACCTACCTGCTGGTCCCCGCCGCGATCCTGATCATCTGGAGTCAGTTCCGTACGGCGGGCGCCGACGTCGACGACGCCGTCCGCGGGATGGTCGCCGCGCTGGTCCCGATGGTGCCCGAGGGGTTGGTGCTGCTCACGAGCATTGCGTTCGCCGTCGGGGTGGTGCGGCTGGGCCGGCGGCAGTGCCTGGTGCAGGAGCTGCCCGCGATCGAGGGGCTCGCCCGTGTCGACGTCGTGTGCGCGGACAAGACGGGCACGCTCACCGAGAACGGCATGCGCCTCGGTCGGGTCCAGCCGTTCGGGGCGCAGGACGACAGCGCGGTACGTCGGGTGCTCGGGGCGCTCGGTGCCGCCGACCCGCGCCCGAACGCGAGCCTCGTCGCCGTCGTCGAGCAGTGCCCCGCCCCGGGCTGGACGCCCACCGCCACCGTCCCCTTCTCCTCGGCCCGCAAGTGGAGCGGTGCGAGCTTCGACGGCGAGGGCAACTGGGTGCTCGGCGCTCCTGACGTGCTCCTCCCCGACGGCAGCGCCGAGCGAGGAGCGGCCGAGCGGATCGGCGCCGACGGCCTGCGGGTGCTCCTGCTGGGCCGCACCGACCGCACCCCCGACGCCGACGATCTCGGCACCGTCGAGCCGGTCGCGCTCGTGGTCCTCGAGCAGCGGGTACGCCCCGAGGCCGCCGGGACCCTGGCCTACTTCGCCGAGCAGGACGTCGAGGTGAAGGTCATCTCCGGCGACAACGCGTTGTCGGTCGGCGCGGTGGCTGCGACGCTGCACCTGCGGAGCGCCGATGCGCCCGTCGACGCCCGGCAGTTGCCCGAGGGACGCGAGGAGCTGGCTGACGCGGTCGAGCGGTCGACCGTCTTCGGACGCGTGACGCCCGCGCAGAAGCGCGAGATGGTCGGAGCGCTGCAGTCGCGTGGTCACACGGTCGCGATGACCGGCGACGGCGTCAACGACGTGCTCGCCCTGAAGGACGCCGACATCGGCGTGGCGATGGGCTCGGGCAGCCCGGCGACGCGCGCGGTCGCGCAGATCGTGTTGCTGGACAACTCCTTCGCCACGCTGCCCTACGTCGTCGCCGAGGGGCGGCGGGTGATCGGCAACATCGAGCGTGTCGCCAACCTGTTCCTCACCAAGACCGTCTACTCCGTGCTGCTGGCCATCGCGATCGGGGCCATCGGCGTGCCGTACCCGTTCCTGCCGCGCCACCTCACGCTGATCGGTTCCCTGACGATCGGCATCCCCGCGTTCTTCCTCGCGATGGCGCCGAACACCGAGCGCGCCCGTGCCGGCTTCGTCAGCCGGGTGCTGCGGCTGGCGATCCCGGCTGGGTTGATCGCCGGCACGGCCACGATCGCCACCTACCTGCTCGCCCGCGCCGACGGCTCGGCCACCGAGATCCAGCAGAGCACCGCCGCGGTCCTGGTGCTCTACCTGACCGCCACCTGGGTACTCCTGGTCGTCGCCCGGCCGCTCGTCCTGTGGAAGGTCTGGATGATCGTCGCGTCGCTGGCCGCGTTCGCCTACGCCCTGTTCCTCCCGATCCCGTTCGGTCAGGCGTTCTGGCAGCTCGACCCCGGCCACGCCCCGACCCTGCAGGTCGCCCTGGTGGTGGCAGTGGTGGCCGCCGCCGCGGTGGAGCTGGCCTCGTGGCTGGTGAACCGCCGGGCGGCCGCGCCGAGCTGATCCCGGCATCGGTTCCTCGGAGGCCGGGGCCCGGTCGATCAGCTCGGCAGGCCCAGGAACGCCAGGACCCCCGCCGTGATGGCCGCGGCGTAGCGGTCGCGCCCCTCCGGGGTCGAGACCAGCGCGGCTTCGGTCGGGTTGCGCATGTTGGCGCACTCCACCAGGGCCGCGGGGCGGGTGGCGTGGTTGAGACCGGCGAGGTCGGATCGGGGCGACAGCCCGTCCCGTCCGATGTAGTCCGCGTCCGGGAAGCCGGCCGTGCGCATGGCGTCCCGCAGCGCCACCGCCAACTGCCGCGCGGGCCCGTCCTGAACCGCGTTGACCGCGGGGTCGGACATCGCCACGTGGAAGCCACTGTTGCCGGGCGCCGAGCCGTCGGCGTGGATCGACACCACCGCATCGGCGTCCGCGACCTCCCCGGCGCGGCCACGCTCGTCGACGCAGGGGCCGACGCCGTCGTCGGCGGCGCGCGTCGACACGACCCGGACACCCGCCGCCGTGAGCCGCTGTGTCACCCGGCCGGCGACGTCGAAGGCGAAGGTGTGTTCGGGGTAGCCGGCGTCGGTCGAGGTCCCGGTGGTGTTGCAGGCCTTGGTGCCGCCCCGGCCGTCGGGGACCAGGCGGTTGACGAACGCCGGGTTCTCGCCGTTGGCGCCGTTGTGGCCGGGATCCAGGACGACCACCGGGGACGCCCACGGAACCGGGGGAGCCGACGGGCCGGACACCGTGGACGTGGCCAGGGGCGCCGCAACGGTCGGGGCGCGGGTCGGCGCCGTGGCGACCGGGCGGGGAGCGCAACCGCCCAGGGCCGCGGAAAGCACGGCTGCGCCGGCCAGGACACGGGCGGCACGCACATCCCGCACACTCTCACGACCGGCCCCCGTCTACGCTGGCGACCGGACCGGCCGCATCGGACGTGCCGGATGTCGACGCGCAAGGAGACCGCTGGTGCAACCAGGCCAACCCGACATGCAGATGATCCTGCAGCAGGCGCAGAAGATGCAGGAACAGCTGCTGGCCGCGCAGGCCGAGCTGGCGTCGGCCGAGGTGATCGGGCAGGCCGGGAACGGCCTCGTGCAGGTGACCATGACCGCGGCGCAGGAGGTGCGCTCGGTCCGGATCGACCCGAAGATCGTCGACGCCGACGACGTGGAGACCCTCCAGGACCTCATCGTCGGTGCGCTGCACGACGCTGCGCAGGCCGCCCAGGACCTGCAGGCCGAGAAGATGGGGCCACTCGCCGGGCTGGGTGGCGATCTCGGCCTTCCCGGCATCGGCTAGGTCGTGTTCGAAGGACCGGTCCAGGACCTGATCGACGAGCTCGGCCGCTTGCCGGGCGTCGGGCCGAAGAGTGCGCAGCGGATCGCGTTCCACCTGCTTGCGGCCGACCCGGTCGACGTGTCCCGCCTGCAGGACGTGTTGCAGAAGGTCAAGGAGGGCGTCCGCTTCTGCGATGTCTGCGGCAACGTCTCCGAGCGTGAGCGGTGCCGGTACTGCTCCGACGCACGCCGTGATCCGACGATCGTCTGTGTGGTCGAGGAGCCCAAGGACGTGCTGGCGGTGGAACGCACCCGTGAGTTCAAGGGCCGCTACCACGTGCTGGGTGGCGCGCTGGACCCGCTGGCGGGCGTCGGGCCCGACTCGTTGAAGATCCGCGAACTGCTGGCCCGCCTCGGCGGTACCGGCCCGGCGTCCGACGAGACCGACATCGTCGAGGTCATCATCGCGACCGACCCCAACACCGAAGGGGAGGCGACGGCCACCTACCTGGTGCGGCTGCTGCGTGACTTCCCGGGCCTCTCGGTCACCCGGCTCGCCTCGGGGTTGCCGATGGGCGGCGACCTCGAGTTCGCCGACGAACTCACCCTCGGCCGGGCCCTGTCCGGCCGCCGCGCCCTGTAGCGGGCAGCCGGACAGGTTTCTCACCGGACAGGTTTCTCACCGGGCGACGCGGCCACTCCCCGAGATCGCGCCTGGTCAGTCGTCGTCCCACCCGTCGACGTCCTCGACGCCGTGGAACTCCAACTGCCGGGCTTCCCAGTTCTGCCGACGCTCGGCCGCGATCTGGCGCCGTGCGGGCGCCCGGTAGGCGTCCGCGATGCCGACCACGATCGTGACGATCACGATGAATCCGACTCCCGCGACGATGACGGTGATCACGGATGCCACCTCCCGTGGTCGATCGCCGCGACGCGTTCACTTCTGTGGTTTCTTCCTCCGTCGGACACCATCATCGATCTCCTTTCCCTCAACTCACGCCGGCTGATCGCCGGACGAGCCTGGATCCCGGTGTGCACCGGGCAGGGAGGCGCGCGCCCGGTCGTGCCGGGGTGCGGCGCAGGGGAATCTGCACTTCCGGAGGTCTCGGGTCGGGATGTTCACCACGGCCTCCTCTCGGGTGCCAGTCCGGCGTGGTGACTACCACCGTGCGTCGGGCTGATGCTTAGATTGCCTGTTCAAGCGAGGTTCTGCAATTGCATTCGAGATGGGATTGCAGAGTGTCACCCGGATGCAGCAGTAGGCGAGGAGGTCGGCATGGTCGGTGCCCAGGGGCCGGCAGGCTCCCGACGGCGCCTCGGCGCGGAGTTGAGGCGGCTGCGCACGAGATGCGGGTTGAACCTCGATCAGGTCGCCGCCAAAGCGCACTGTTCGACGTCGAAGATCTCGCGGTTGGAGACAGGGAAGGGCTCGCCGAAGCTGCTCGACGTCCAACGGTTGATGACCATCTACGGAGTCACGTCCGACATCGAGTCGGACATGCTGCTCCGGCTCGTCCGCGACAGCCGCGGTCACGGTTGGTGGGAGCCGTACACCGACGGCGTGACACCCGAACGGTTCGTGCTCGACGACTCCTCGAAGTACACCGCTCTGGAGGCGGACGCGGTGTCGATCCGCTCGTTCGACGTCGTGGCCCTGCACGGTCTCCTGCAGACTGCCGACTATGCCCGGGCCGTCGTCGAGGCCTTGCTCCCGCACCGTTCCCCGGACGAGATCCTGCAGCTCGTCGAACTGCGGCTGAAGCGACAGGAGGCGCTCGTCGACCGCGACCCGCCCTTGAACTACTTCACCGTCGTCGACGAGTCGATGCTGTGCCGCCTCGTCGGCGGGCCGGCGGTGATGGCCGAGCAGCTGCGCGCACTCCAGCGGGTCGCCCGGTGGCCGAACGTGTCGGTGCAGGTTCTGCCGTTCAGCGCGGGCATGCATCGGGCACACTTCGGACACTTCTCGATCATGGAGTTCGACGACGGCCTCGCCGGTGACGTCGTCTACGTGGAGGGCTCGGCCGGTGATCAGTACCTCGAATCCGACGCCGACGTGACCCTGTACAAGAATGTGCTCGCCGACGCGGCCGAACGCGCCCTCTCCCCTGGTGCGTCGCTGGACCTCATCGGCCACTACCTGCACGTATCCCTTCGGAAGGCCGGTTCGTGATCGAGTACAAGATCAGCAGCTCCTGCAACTTCGGCAACTGTGTCGAGGTCGGGCGCACGCCCGCCGGCGGCGTGGCCGTCCGGGACAGCAAGGACCGGGAGAACGGCCCGCTGGTCTTCGCCGCCGACGAGTGGGCGGATTTCGTGGCTGGGGTCAAGAACGCGGAGTTCGACCACATCTGAGGCTCGGGGGCAGGGTCGCGGTGCGCATCGCGACCCTGCGTTCCGTCAACGAGGGGCACGGGGCTCGTCGCCGGGTGGCCAGAAGGGGCCTCGACCGGACGTGACGGTCAGTGCTCGATCTCCTACGCCCGCGCCGGTGGCTGTGGCCCAACCGTGACTCAGATGGGTACCGATCGGTAGCCCGAGGCCCTAGCGTATACGGGTCCCCGACGAATGGGTGCCCGCATCATGAGATCTGCTCGACGCGTGTCTGCGGTGGTCGCGGCTGCCGCGCTCGCCGTGACCCTTGCCGCCTGTGCCACCTCCGAGCGCGAGGACGGTGCCGGTGAGGGTGGCACCGGCGAGTCCGGTGGAACGCTGGTGTTCGGAGCGCCCGGCGCACCGGACAACTTCGATCCGCTGTTCGCCCAGGACGGCGAGACCTTCCGTCCGGCGCGACAGATGTTCGACACCCTCGTGACGTACAAGCAGGGCACCTCCGACCTGGAGGGCGGCCTCGCCACGGAGTGGACGCCCAACGCCGACTTCACCGAGTGGACCTTCACCCTGCGGGAGGGTGTGAAGTTCCACGACGGCACCGACTTCAACGCCGAGGCGGTCTGCTTCAACTTCAACCGCTGGGTGAACCTGCCCAACGCCGCGGCGCAGACCCAGGCGATCTACTACAGCGACACGTTCGAGGGCTTCACCAGCAACCAGGCGAGCGCGACCGGCACGCCGGTCTACAACTCCTGCACCGCGCCCGACCCGGCCACGGCCGTTGTCAAGCTGAACAAGGCCAAGGGTGCGTTCCCGGCCGCGTTCGGCCTCACCTCGCTGTCGATGTCGAGCCCGGCGGCGCTGCAGCAGTACGACGCCGACAAGGTCGAGCAGAGCGGTGAGGCGTTCACCTACGGCGCCTACGCCACCGACCATCCGACGGGCACCGGGCCGTTCAGGTTCGAGAGCTTCGACCGCACGTCCAACGTCATCACGCTGGCGCGCAACGACGACTACTGGGGCGAGAAGGCCAAGGTCGAGAAGCTGATCTTCAAGGTCATCCCCGACGAGAACGCGCGCAAGCAGGAGCTCCAGGCGGGCACGATCGACGGCTACGACCTGCCCTCGCCCGCCGACTGGGAGTCGCTGGAGTCCGAGGGCTTCCAGGTGCTGGTCCGGCCGGTGTTCAACATCCTGTACCTGGGCATCAACCAGAAGAACAACCCCGCGCTGCAGGACCTGCGGGTCCGGCAGGCGATCGCCTACGCCACCGACCGCGAGTCCCTGGTGCGCACCCAGCTGCCCGAGGGCGCCGTCGTCGCGACGCAGTTCCTCCCCGAGACCGTGGACGGCTACGCGGCCGACCTGCAGCCGATCCCGTACGACCCGGAGAAGGCCAAGCAGCTGCTCGCCGAGGCCGGCCAGTCGAACCTGACGGTCAACTTCTACTACCCGACCGAGGTCAGCCGGCCGTACATGCCCAACCCGACCAACATCTTCACGGCGCTGGCGGAGAACCTCCGCCAGGCCGGGATCACGGTCAACCCGGTGCCCCAGCCGTGGGCGGGTGGCTATCTCGACTCGGTCACGGCCAACGGCACGCACGACCTGCACCTGCTCGGCTGGACCGGTGACTACAACGACGCCGGCAACTTCGTCGGCACGTTCTTCGGTCGCAACAAGCCGGAGTTCGGCCTCACCGACCCGGCGATCTTCTCCGAGATCGCGACGGCCGACTCCACCGTCGACCCGGCCGGGCACGCGGCGGCCTACGAGCAGGTCAACCGTGACCTGATGACCAAGTACCTGCCCGCGGTGCCCGTGAGCAGCTCGCCGCCGGCCCTGGTGGTCCGGGAGGGCGTCTCCGGACTGATCCCGTCGCCGCTGACCGACGAGCGCTTCTACACGGTCAGCAAGGGCTGACGGATCCACCCCGGTTGACATCGCCGGGCACTGCGGTGTCAACCGGGGCAGCCACAATGAAGACCCGCCCGCGCCGAGCGCGGGCAACGTGCGCGTCCACACAGCGGGAGGGGGATCGATGCTGCGGTTCGTGCTGCGACGGCTGGCCCAGGTCGTCCCCACCCTGCTGCTGCTGTCACTGCTCGTGTTCGCCTGGCTGCGCAGCCTCCCGGGCGGACCGGCGTCGGCGTTCCTCGGCGACCGCGCCACGCCCGAGCGCATCGCCGAACTCAACCGGGTGCTCGGGCTCGACCAGCCGATCTTCGTCCAGTACGGGCGGTTCCTCGGGCGGGTCCTGACCGGTGACTTCGGTGCCTCGACGATCACCGGGCAACCGGTGCTCGCCGAGATCGGACGGGCGCTCCCGGCCACCGTCGAACTGTCGGTGCTGGCGCTGGTCATCGCGGTCGCGCTGGGCATCCCGCTCGGCTACCTGGCGGCGCAGCATCGCGGTGGGCCGGTCGACATCGCGACCGTGATCGGCACGCTGATCGGTGTCGCGGTGCCGGTGTTCTTCCTGGGGTACCTCCTCAAGGCGTTCTTCGCCGTGGAGCTCGGCTGGTTCCCGCCGTCGGGACGCCTGTCGATCGACGTCGACGCCACGAACGTCACCGGGTTCGTGGTGCTGGACGGCCTGCTGACCCGCGAGTTCGACGCCAGCCTCGACGCATTGAGCCATCTGGTGCTGCCCGCGGTCGCGCTGGCGACCATCCCACTGGCCGTGATCGTGCGGATCACCCGTGCCTCGGTACTCGACGTCCTCGGCTCGGACTTCGTACGCACCGCCAACTCCAAGGGCCTCGCCCCGGGCACCGTCCGTTCGCGGCACGTACTGCGCAACGCGTTGCTGCCCGTCTCGACGACGATCGGGCTGCAGGTCGGCCTGCTGCTGGCCGGTGCCGTGCTGACCGAGAAGGTGTTCGTGTGGGGCGGCATCGGCACGCTGCTCGCCGACGCCATCACCCTCAAGGACTATCCGCGGCTGCAGGCCCTGCTGCTGCTCGGAGCTCTGGTGTACGTGCTGGTGAACCTGCTCGTCGACCTCTCCTACGCGATCATCGACCCTCGGGTGCGGCTGTAGATGTCAACGACCTGGGCGACACGCCGCAAGACGCGCATCGACGACCTCTCCGCGGGGCGCAGCCTCACCTCCGAGGCGTTCCGCAGGCTGCGTCGCGACCCGGTGGCGCTCACCGGAGCGACCATCATCGGGGTGTTCGTGGTGATTGCCGCGCTCGCCCCGCTGATCGCGCCGCACGGCGCCGCGGAGGCCTTCCCCGCCCTGCAGGAGAACCTCCGGCCCGGTTCGATCCCCGGTCCGCAGGACGGGTTCCCACTCGGCGGTGACCAGCTCGGCCGCGACTTCTACTCCAGGATGCTGCTCGCGTCCCAGCAGACGCTGCTGGTCGGCGTGCTCGCCACCGTCATCGGTCTGATCGTCGGCATCGTGATCGGCACGCTCGCCGGCGCGTTCGGCGGCTGGGTCGACACCGTTCTGATGCGCGTCACCGACGTGCTTCTCGCGGTCCCGAGCCTCCTGCTGGCGATCTCGGTGGCCGCGCTCGCGGCGAGCCCGTCGCAGACCACGGTGATCATCGCGGTGGCCGTCGTCGGTGTGCCGATCTTCGCCCGGTTGCTGCGCGGCTCGATGCTCTCGCAGCGCGACAGCGACCACGTCATCGCGGCCACGGCGCTCGGCGTGAAGCGGCCCGCCGTCGTGCTGCGCCACATGCTCCCCAACGCGATCGGGCCGGTCATCGTGCAGGCGACGCTCACGCTGGCCACGGCGATCCTCGACGCGGCCGCGCTGTCGTTCCTCGGCCTCGGCGACGCGGACCCCGGCCGCGCGGAATGGGGCCTGATGCTCGCCCAGGCGCAGAGCTACCTCGACGTCCGCCCCGCCCTCGCCTTCTACCCGGCGATCGCGATCATCGTGGTGGCGCTGGGGTTCACGCTGCTGGGCGAGTCGCTGCGCGAGGCGCTGGATCCGAAGGGAAGCCGATGACCCCGCTGCTGGAGGTCGACGACCTGAGGGTCGCGTTCCGGCGTCGGGGCGAACCCGACACCGTGGCCGTCGACGGCGTGAGTTTCGACGTCGCACCGGGGCAGGTCATCGGGCTGGTGGGTGAGTCGGGGTGCGGGAAGTCGGTCACCGCCATGGCGATCATGCGGCTGCTGCCGGCGCGTGGGGTCCGGGTCACCGGGAGCGTGCAGCTCGACGGTGTCGACCTCCTGGGCCTGTCGGAGTCGCAGATGCGTGAGCGTCGCGGCAAGGACCTGTCGATGGTGTTCCAGGACCCGCTGTCGTCGCTGAACCCGGTGATCCCCATCGGCCTGCAGGTCACCGAGGTGCTGGCCCGCCACCGCGGGATGGCGAAGGAGCCGGCCCGCAAGGCCGCCGCCGACCTGCTCGAGCGCGTGGGCATCCCCGACCCGCGACGGCGGCTGGGCTCCTACCCGCACCAGCTGTCCGGCGGGATGCGGCAGCGGGCACTGATCGCGATCGCGCTGGCCTGCCGGCCGCGGCTGCTCATCGCCGACGAGCCGACGACGGCGCTGGACGTCACCATCCAGGCGCAGATCCTCGAGCTCCTGCGCGAGCTGGTGCGCGAGACGGGCGCCGCGCTGATCATGATCACGCACGATCTGGGGGTCGTCGCCGGGCTGTGCGAGACCGTCAACGTGCTCTACGGCGGGCGCATCGTCGAACGCGCGCAGCGGCACCGCCTGTTCGGCACCCCGCGACACCCCTACACGCACGGCCTCCTGCGCTCGATCCCACGGCTGGACGCCCCGTCGGGTGAGGAGCTCGTCGCCATTCGCGGCTCGGTGGTGGACAACCTGCCCTGGGAGCACGCGTGCGCGTTCGCGCCGCGGTGCCCGCGGGCCGTCGACCTCTGCACCGGCACGACGCCGCTCGCCGAGACGAGTGGCGGGCGACTGCTGCGTTGCCACAACCCGGTCCCTGCGAGTGCGGAGTGAGTGCCGTGGATTCCCCGTTGCTCGATGTCCGTGACGTCGCAGTCCACTTCCCGATCAAGCGTGGGCTGATCCTCGACCGCACCGTGGGGTACGTCTACGCCGTCGACGGCGTGTCGTTGCAGATCGGGCGTGGTGAGACCTACGGGCTCGTCGGGGAGTCCGGGTGCGGCAAGTCGACGCTCGGCCGCGCGATCCTCCGGCTCGAGAAGCCGACGGCCGGACAGGTGTTCTTCGACGGCAGGGACATCGCCCCGCTGCGGGGCGAGGAGCTGCGGACGATGCGCCGGCGCTTCCAGATGGTGTTCCAGGACCCGCTCTCGAGCCTGGACCCGCGCCAGTCCGTGGAATCCCTACTGGTGGAGGGCATGAAGGCGCACGGCCTGTCGAAGGGAGCCGACGCCGACAACGCGCGGTTGCGCGAGCTCGTCGACTCCGTGGGCCTGCCGTCCACCGCGTTGCGCCGCTACCCGCACGAGTTCTCCGGCGGCCAGCGCCAGCGCATCGGCATCGCCCGCGCCCTGTGCGTCGAGCCCGACCTGATCGTCGCCGACGAGCCGGTGTCCGCTCTCGACGTCTCGGTGCAGGCGCAGGTGCTCAACCTGCTCGGCCGCCTGCAGCGCGAGCTCGGGCTGACCTACCTCGTGATCGCGCACGACCTCGCCGTCGTCCGGCACGTGAGTGACCGCATCGGCGTCATGTACCTGGGGGGGCTGGTCGAGGAGGCGCCTGCGCAGGCGCTCTACGACGATCCCCAGCACCCCTACACGCGGGCGTTGCTCTCCGCGGTGCCCGTGCCCGATCCCGAGATGGAGGACCGCCGGGAGCGGATCCTGCTCATCGGCGACCTGCCCTCCCCCGCCGCGCCACCCACCGGCTGCCGGTTCCACACCCGCTGCCCGTGGCGGCAGCCGGTCCGCTGTGCCGACGAGCGACCTCAGCTGCGGGTGCTCGACGACGACACCGGACACCGCGTGGCCTGCCACTTCGCCGAGGACGTCCGGAGCGGGATGCTGCAGCCGCACAGCGTCGAGGCGCAACCGGAGTCCGACGACGTCCTCGCCCCGGGCGTGGTGCCGGACCTCCCCGGCTCGGTCACGGAGATCCTCGGCCGCTGACCCGGCGCCGGTCGACGGCGGACCGCGCATCGGGGTGTCCCGCCGTCCGTGGCCATGCCGGTCGCGCGGTGTGTCTCGGTGTGATCTGGCTCATGCGGCGGGCCGGTATCAGCGGTGCCCGCTCCCGCCTCGTCTGGACACGGCGAGAGGAGTTACCCGGTGATCGCCCATTCGTGCGTTACGGTCGTGGCTCCGCGGCACGCGCGGTCAGATCGACGCTGGGCGGGCCGGGTGGATCAGAGCGAGGTGGCCGACACCGTGCGGCGTGCAGCCGCTGGTGACAGGGGGGCATGGGACGCGATCGTGGAGGGCTTCGGTGCCATGGTGTGGGCAGTGGCCTGCGGTTACCGCCTCGGGCCCGTCGATGCCGCGGAGGTCTCCCAGACCACGTGGCTGCGTCTGTTGGAGCACCTCGACCGGATCCGTGAGCCCGAACGTCTCGGGGGCTGGCTCGCCACCACTGCGCGCCACGAGTCGCTGCGGCTGCTCCGGCTGCGCGGCCGGGAGATCGTCACCGACGACGAGACCAGGTTCGACCACGGTCCCTCCTACGAGCCGACCCCCGAGGACCTGCTCGTGGACCGCGACCGTGACCTCGCCCTCTGGGAGGTGTTCGCACGGCTCCCGCCGCGATGCCGCACCCTGCTCGAACTTGTGATCATAGTGGCGCCTCCCTACGCGGAGGTCGCCGCGGCACTGGACATGCCGATCGGCAGCATCGGCCCCACCCGGGCCCGCTGCCTCAAGCTTCTCCGGCGGATGCTGGCCACCGGCGGGGTCACCGATGTGGCGGAGGGTCGATGAGGTCATGGACGAGGAGCTGAACGGCGCAGCGCCCGACCCGGGCGAGGACGCGGACGACGGCCCGTACGACGAGGCGGTCAACCACGAGTTGCTGGCCGAACTGGCCGCGGTGATGCGCCCGCGCCTCGAACCGCCGCCGCAGGTCCTCGACGCGGCTCGGCAGAGCTTCACCTGGCGCACCGTCGACGCCGAACTCGCCACACTCACCCACGACTCGCTGATCGACGCGGGGCCCGTGCTGGCCCGCTCGTCGGCGTCACCGCGCATCCTGACCTTCGAGGTCGCCGCGGTCCAGATCGAGATGGAGGTCGAGGCGGCCACATCGGGCCACCGGCTCCTGGGTCAGATCACCCCGCCGGCCGAGGTGGACGTCGCACTGCGCTCCAGAGAAGTGGGCTCCGGAGAAGTGGGCTCCGGAGAAGTGGGCTCCGGAGAAGTGGGCTCCGGAGAAGTGCGATCCGGCGAGGCGGGTGACGGCGAGGTGGGTTCAGCGGCCGCTCGCTCCGATCCACTGGGCCGGTTCGTCCTCCCGCTGCCCGACGGACGGCCGCTCGTGAGCGTCCGATGCACGTTCGCCGACGGCAGTGCGGTCGAGACGGCGCGCGTGCGTCTCTAGTTCCCATGCAGCGTTCCAGGAGGAGCAAGACGGAAGGGCAACTTGCCACGACACGGCGGTCGCTGCACGGGATCGGCGAGCTGGTGCTCGCCGGGCCGCAGTACCGGGCGCACGGCACGATCCGGCTGCGGGGTGACGCCGCGCTGATCGCGGAATGGTTCGCTCGCGGCGACGCAGGCCTGCGCTCCTTCGCGCCCGACGTCGAGCCGGTGATCTGGCCCGAGCACTTCGACCTGGCCATCACGCTCGACGAGGTGAACTACGGCATCTCACCGGGCGACGCCGTCCACCCGCTGCCCTACGCCTACGTCGGCCCGTGGACCCCCGGGAGAGCGCGTTGTGGAACGTCCCGTTCGGTGCCCTGCAGCCGGCAGGTGACCTCCCCGACGCGGACGCGGTATCGGCGTTCTTCGCGAAGGGCCGCGCCGCACTGTGAGCTGTGGGGACGCGAAGGCGAGGGTGTCGGGACGCGGAGGCGCCACGACACGGCCCTTCGACCTCGACCGTGGCGTGGCGCCGGCAGCGACCGGCCCCGCGAGGGTGACCTAACGCAGGGCGCGGTTGATCGCCGAGACGACCGCCTTGAGGCTGGCGTTGACGATCGAGCTGTCCACACCCACGCCCCAGAGGACCTTGCCCTCCACCGTGCACTCGACGTAGGCCGCCGCACGGGCGTCGTCACCCGAGGACATGGCGTGCTCGTGGTAGTCGAGCACCCGGACGTCGAAACCGATTCCGGCCAGGCCGTCGACGAACGCCGCGATGGGGCCGTTGCCGCTGCCCGTGATCTCGTGCAGGTCGCTCTCGACCCGGACCGTGGCGACGATCTCGTCGGCACCTTCGCCGTCGCTGGCCAGGCGGTGACGGACCAACTTCAGCGGGGTGACGCGGTCGAGATACTCCGACTCGAAGACGTCGCGTATCTCCTTGGGGGACACCTCGCCGCCATCGGTGTCGGTGACCTCCTGGATCACCTTCGAGAACTCCATCTGGAGCCGCCGCGGCAGGTCCATCTGGTGCTCGGTCTTCATGATGTAGGCGACGCCGCCCTTGCCGGACTGCGAGTTCACCCGGATCACGGCCTCGTAGCTGCGGCCGATGTCCTTCGGGTCGACGGGCAGGTACGGCACCTCCCAGCGGAGCTGGTCGACGTCCACCCCGGCCTGCTCGGCGTCGACCCTCATCGCCTCGAACCCCTTGTTGATCGCATCCTGGTGGCTGCCGGAGAACGCCGTGTAGACGAGCTCCCCGCCCCACGGGTGGCGCTGGGGCACGGGTAGCTGGTTGCAGTACTCGACGGTGCGGCGGATCTCGTCGATGTCGGAGAAGTCGATCTGCGGGTCGATGCCTTGGGTGAACAGGTTCATGCCCAGCGTCACCAGGTCGACGTTGCCGGTGCGCTCGCCGTTGCCGAACAGGCACCCCTCGATGCGGTCGGCGCCGGCCCGGTAGCCCAGCTCGGCGGCGGCGACCCCGGTGCCCCGGTCGTTGTGCGGGTGCAGCGAGAGCACGATCCCGCTGCGCCGCGCCAGGTTGCGGTGCATCCACTCGATGGAGTCGGCGTAGACGTTGGGAGTGGTCATCTCGACCGTCGCCGGCAGGTTGACGATCATCGGAGACTCGGGGGTGGGCTGCCAGATCTCACTGACGGCGTTGCAGACCTCGACGGCGTACTGCAGCTCGGTGCCGGTGTAGGACTCCGGCGAGTACTCGAAACGCCAGTCCGTGGACGGGTACTTCCCGGCGAACCGCAGCACCTCCTCGGCACCGTTGGTGGCGATCTTGGAGATCCCGGCCCGGTCGGAGCGGAACACCACCCGGCGCTGCAGGATCGACGTCGAGTTGTAGAGGTGGACGATCGCGCGTGACGCCCCTTCGCATGCCTGGTACGTGCGCTCGATGAGCTCCGGCCGCGCCTGGGTGAGCACCTGGATCGTGACGTCGTCGGGGATCAGGCCCCGTTCGATGATCTCGCGGACGAAGTCGAAGTCGGTCTGGCTCGCGGCCGGGAACCCGACCTCGATCTCCTTGTAGCCCATGCGGACGAGCAGCTCGAACATGCGGCGCTTGCGGGCCGGGCTCATCGGGTCGATCAGGGCCTGGTTGCCGTCGCGAAGATCGACCGCGCACCACAGCGGTGCGGCGGAGACGACGGCATCGGGCCAGGTGCGGTCCGGCAGGCTCACTCGTTCCACCACCTCGTGGAACGGGCGGTACCGGTGGAACGGCAGGTGGGAGCCGCGCTGCGGGTTCCATGCGGGCTGGCCCTCGGGCGCCGGGAGGGATGGCGTGCGCAGCGGGCTCGCGGTGGCGGACACGTAGGCGTCGGGCGAGTTGATCATGAGCGAGGAACTCCTGTGGGGTGGCCGATCGACGAGTGACCGGCACGCACACCGAAGACCCGCGACGAGGGGCCGGTCGGTCAGACCCCGCCGCGGCGACCAAGGAGCAGGCGCACCACAGGCGAGAGAGTAGCCGGGTCACAGGGTCCTGTGGCAACCCCGGGACCCACCGACCGGAGATTCCGACGGGTACGACACGCGGCCTCCGTGGCACTATGACCTTCTTCGTCGAGGGAGGTTCGAGGGCCCGTGGGAAGCACTACGCGACGGGGCGCGGACGCGCTGGCCAACGCGCTGCGGATCATCGGCATGGCGATAGTGGCGGTGCTCGTCGTCCACATCCTGCTGAGCCTGCTCGACGCCAACCCGGAGAACGCCCTGACCAGGTTGATCCGTGGCGGCGCCGACTTCTTCAGCCTCGGTCTGGGCAACCTGTTCCTCGTCGAGGACCCGAAGCTGGCCGTGCTCGTGAACTACGGCACCGCGGCCCTCATCTGGTTCGCGATCACCACCGTGGTGGTGCGGCTGGTGCGCCGCATCGGGTGAGGCCCGGGCCGGCTATCCCGCCGGGTCGGGATCGGCGGCCCGCCGAGCGACCGCGTGAATGCGGCACGGCCACCGGTGATGGCCATGCTGACCGCCGAGCGTGCAGCGCCGGCAGCGGCCGTGCCCGTCGTCGACGTGCTCGGCGAGCAGCCGTTCGGGGAGGCCCGGGAACGCGGCGATCTGGGCGGCGATCCCTGCGGTGGGGTCGTCGGCGCTGGTCATCTGAGGTCCAGGTGGGTTGGTCGCGGCCCGATCGCCCGTTCGTTCACCGGCTTGCGCGGTGCCGGCCGGCCGGCCCGCGCGGCGGCGGGGCCGGGGTGCGGGGCCACCACCACGGTCGTCGGGCGATGGGGGTGCGCAGCAGCACGGAAGGCCGGGGATTCCCGGTGCGGTGGTTCCGCGTGGTCACAAAGTGCCTCCGATCGTCGGGTGTGACGGCACAGTACATGTGGATATCCACATGATGCTAGGAGGCTTGTCAGTGGTGGTGGTCGCGCGGGAGGATGCGGGCATGCCCGTACGCAAGGACCCGTTCGCGATCGCCTGGCTGGTCGGCAACGAGCTGCGGCAGGCCCGCGTGCGGCTGGGGGAGACCCAGGCGGGCTCGGCCGCGAAGATCGGCACCAGCACGTCGCGGATGAACTACCTGGAGACCGGGCGCAGCGTGCAGCGGCCCGACGACGTGCTCGCGCTGATGGAGTTCTACGGGCGGCCGCGGGCGGAGGCGGAGGCGCTGGCCGGGCTGCTGGAGCGGCCGAACCGGCGGGTGTGGTGGGCGCCGTGGGAGCCGGTGATCGCCGACCACGACCGGCTGTTCTTCGGCCTGGAGGGCTTCGCGGCGGCGGAGTTCGTGTACTTCCCGTCGGTCGTTCCCGGCCTGCTGCACACCCCGGCCTATGCGGCGGCGCTGATCGCGACCGACCAGGTGTCGCCGCTGCACCACGAGCGGATCGTCGAGTTCCGCCAGGTGCGCCAGCAGCGGCTGCTCATCGACGAGGGCCCGCTGGAGCTGTCGGTGGTGATCGACGAGCACGCGCTGCGCCGCGCGGTGGGCGGCGCGGACTGTCTGCGCGGCCAGCTCGACCATCTGCTGGCCCTCGCCGCCCGGCCCAACGTGACCGTGCAGGTCATGCCGGACGACGTGGCCGTGCACGACGGGCTGGCCGGGCCCTTCAATGTGCTCGATTTCGAGGCCACCCAGTCCATCGGCAGCATCGAGTACCCGGACGGGGCGGCCTACGTCGAGGAGTACCATCAGGTTGCGGGCTACCTCCACCGGCGCCGCCAACTGCGCGGCGCCGCCCTCGACGAACACGCGTCGCGGGAGGTGATCACGGCCCGGCGTGCGGCTTTGGAAAGGACGGAGCAGGGCGATGATCACCCCCGCGTGGCGCGACTCGACCGGCGGCAAGACCGCAGTCCGTGAGGTCGGCCGCTGGCGCACCTCCAGCTACACCGGGAACGGTCAGAACTGCGTCGAGGTCGCACCCTGGCGCACGTCCAGCTACACCGGCGCCGGATCCAACTGCGTCGAGGTCGCGCCCGCCCCGTCCGGGGTGCTGCTGCGCGACACCAAGGACCACGGCACCGGCCCGGTCGTCACCTTCACCGCCGCGCAGTGGGCGGCGTTCCTCCGCGAGGCCGCCACCGCCGCGACCAGCGCGAACGGCGCCGTCTCCGTCGAGCACGACGGGGCAGGCACACGGGTGAGCGCCGCACCCACCGGCGCCGTGCTTCGCTTCACCCCGGGCGAGTGGGCCGCATTTCGCAACGGCGTGCGCGACGGCGAGTTCGACGGCCTGACCGCCTGAGATGAGTGATTCCGTGTAGTTGGTGTTCAGCGGTCGTCGACGACCAGTGTTCGTTCTGCGGTGACGTCGAGTGCCCAGTTGCGCCTGATACCTGTGGCCAGGGCGAGGAGGCGTTGGGGCGGCTGACTCACGACTCGACACGGCGCCCGTGCTCCCCGTCCGCGGCGACACCCCCC
>Ga0209591_10000437_pt1 | contig 54007 bp, 32 predicted proteins | sample MAT01_FD_187207 | JGI IMG/M metagenome (GOLD analysis project Ga0209591, IMG submission 187207) | Freshwater microbial communities from Lake Fryxell liftoff mats and glacier meltwater in Antarctica - MAT-01 (SPAdes) (version 2) | ecosystem: Environmental > Aquatic > Freshwater > Ice > Liftoff...
GCGAGTGGACAAGTCGATCGAGGATCGCGGTCGAGGCGCTCGGAGGGCAAGGCGACGGTGAGGACCGCAGGGGAGCATCCTCGACGGAGGTGACCCGAGGACCGGAACCGGGAACCCAGCCAGCCGGGATGGATCGGCCGCGAGAACGGTCGACTTGTTCATTCGCGGGCCCTTACATGCGGGTCGACAGCGCGAAGAACGGATACGCGATGGTGTCGTCGGCGCACCCAACGTCGTAGCAAACGTCACCGAAAGCGGTCGCGAAGGCGACGCCGCCATCGACGGCGACCCGCGAGCCGTTGGCGCGGACCCCGAGGTACCCGAACAGGAACGAGTTGCCTCGGTCGTTGGACACGTGGGCCTCGCCGACGAACTGCACCGCGCGGCCCAGGGCCCACGACGCCCCGACGAAGATCGGCAGTTCGTCCTCGTCGGTGATGGCGATGGCCTCGAGGCTGAGCGAGACCAGCACCAGGCAGTCGGCGCCGTCGAGGCAGCTCGACGCGACGATCGAGGGGATGGTGACGCCGCCGCCGTCGGTCCAATGGTAGTGCTGAAGGCTGATCGCGGCCGCGGCCCGGTCGTTGTGCCAGACCTGCCCCTTCACCTGCACGCCGAGCAGGTGGTCGTCTTCGCCGGCAACGCCGAGGCCGCTGACCCCTACCTCGATGCGGTCGGTCAGCGCGGCTCGCAGCTCGAGGTTGGCGGCCGGACCGGCTGGCATGCGCAGACCGAGGCTGAAGCTGCCCTGGGGCGACGTCAGCGCGGTGTCGGCGAAGTACGCGCGGCCGGCCGCAGCGTCGCGATCGACCCGGCGGGCGAGGCCGATCGGGGCGAGGCCGCCATCGGCGGGCGGGGCTTCGAGGGCGACGTTCCCGGGCGCGGCGCCGGGGTTGGTCGCCGACGGCCCGAAGGCCATCGGGCTGGCCGGGGGCGCGGCCGGGGGCGCGGCCGGGGGCGCGGCCGGGGGCGCGGCCGGGGGCGCGGAGGCGGCGGCGGTCGGCCGATCCGCGTCGGGCGTCACCGGGACCGCGCTCGGTTGGGCTAGCGCCACGGTGGGAACGAGCGAGGCAGCCAGGCCCAGGACGAATCGCATGGCGCGGACCCGCAGCAAGGGTCGTGCCCTGCCCTCGCAGCTCGCAAGCGTTCGAGATCACAGCGCGCACCGTGGCGCTCACGACAGAAAACCGTCGCTGGTGGGATGAACCCGACGCGTCGTCGTCGCGGTAGGGTCGTTGCCAAACGCAACTCGTGACCGGCTCGACGCGGGCCGTCGTGACCGTAACCGGCCGACATCGCGACGCGAGCGCCGCGCCGGATGCTGGCCGAGGGTTTGCTCGGAGCCGCGCTCATGTGCGAAGTCCGGCTCAAGGGCATCCGCAAGCTCTACGACAACGCCAAGGCGACCCGCGCTGCCGTGGAGCGGCTCGACCTGACGTTCCCGTCGGGCGAGCTGGTCGTGCTCATCGGGCCGTCGGGCTGTGGCAAGTCGACGACGCTGCGCATCGTGGCGGGGCTCGAGGAGCCGACCGAGGGCCAGGTCATCATCGACGGCAAGGATGTGACGGCGCTGCAGCCGGCGCAGCGCGACCTGGCGATGGTGTTCCAGAGCTACGCGCTGTACCCGCACATGACGGTGTTCGAGAACCTGGCCTTCGCGCTGCGCATCCGGCGCGCGCCTGAGGCCGAGATCGTCAAGCGCGTCACCGAGGTCGCGGAGGCGCTCGGGCTGAGCCCGTTCCTGGAGCGCCGGCCCAAGGCGCTATCGGGCGGTCAGCGCCAGCGGGTCGCGATCGGCCGGGCGGTGGTGCGCAAGCCCAAGGTCTTCCTGTTCGACGAGCCGCTGTCGAACCTCGACGCCAAGCTGCGCGGCGAGATGCGGCGCGAGATCGCGCGCATCCACCGCGACGCCAAGGCCACGTCGCTCTATGTCACCCACGACCAGATCGAGGCGATGACGCTGGCCGACCGCATCGTCGTCCTCAAGGACGGCGAGGTGCAGCAGGTCGGAGCGCCGCTCGACATCTACCAGCGGCCGGCCAACCGGTTCGTCGCCGGCTTCTTCGGCACGCCGACGATGAACTTCCTCAACGCGACGGTGGGCGCTGGCGACGGCGGCGACCGGCGCGCCCGCGGCCTGGGGTTCCAGCTGGCGGCGCCCGCGGGCCTGGGCGGCGAGGTCGTGCTCGGCATCCGACCCGAGGACGTGACGCTCGAGCCGGGTCGCGATCGCGTCGCCCTGCCCGGCGCGGTGTCGCTGCGCGAGGTGCTGGGCTCGGAGATCGTGCTCCACGTGGCGTCGCCGGCCGGCGACGTGACGGTCCGGACCGCGCCCCAGCAGGCGGCCCGGCCCGGCGACTCGGTGACGGTCTATCTCGATCCGGCCGCGATCCACTGGTTCGATGCGGGGTCCGAAGCCCGGCTGGCCGCGGCGTGACGCGACCGCGCCTCACGCTCGCCGGCATGCTGGCGGCGACGCTGGTCGGGTCGCTCGCAGGCTGCGGCTCGCGCACCGACGCGGCGGTGACGCTGTGGCACGCCTATGCCGGCGCCGAGCGCGCGACCCTCGAGGCCCTGGCCGCCGACTGGAACCAGGCCCACCCCGACCAGTCGTTGGTCGTGGTCGCGGTGCCTTACGACGGCTTCGGCGACAAGATCACCAGCGCCATCCCCAACGGCAACGGCCCCGACCTGTTCATCTACTCCCAGGATCGCCTGGGCGACTGGACCGCGGCCGGCCTCCTCGAGCCGATCGAGTTCTGGATCGATGACGCCACCGCGGCCCGCTTCGCGCCCGACGCGCTCTCGACGATGGCGTACCGCGGCTCGCTGTGGGGCTTGCCGCTGGCGGTCAAGTCGCTGGCGCTGTTCGTGCGCACCGATCTGGTGCCCGATCCGCCTCGCACCACCGACGCGCTCTTCGAGATGGCGCCCCGGCTGCGCGCCCGCGGCGTGTTCCCGCTGGCCTATCCGGTCGACGACCTGTACGCCCACGCGGCCTGGCTGCACGGGTACGGCGGGCGCGTGATGGACGGCGACACTCCAACCATCGCGACCGCCGAGGGCGTGGCCGCGGCCAGCTTCGCGCGCCAGCTGGTGGCCCGCGAGGTCGTGCCCCGCGACGCCGACGGCGCGCTCACGGCGACCCTGTTCTCCGAGGGCAAGGCCGCCATGGCGCTGTCGGGCCCGTGGTTCGTGGCCGACATCGCTCTCGGGGTGCCGTACACGGTCACCACCTTGCCGATCGTGTCGGCGACCGGCCAGCCGGCCGCGCCGTTTCTTGGCGCCGAGGGCGTGTTGATGAGCGCGCGGGCTCGCGACAAGCAGGCCGCCATCGCGGTCGTCCTGGCCCTCACCGACGACGCCTCGGCCACCGAGCGCGCCACCGAGGCCCACCAGGTCGTGCCCAACGTCGCGGCGTACACCGGCGCGCTGGCTGCCGACCCAGTGCTGAGCGCGTTCCGCCAGCAGCTCGAGCACACGGTGCCGATGCCGGCCACGCCCGCGATGCGCGCGGTGTGGACGCCGTACAAGAACGCCCTCGGCCAGATCGTCATCGGCGCCACCTCGCCCGCCGACGGCCTCGAGCGCGCGGCCGGCCAGGTCGCCGGATACGCCCGGGCGGAGCGGCCGTGACCGCCCTGGCCGAGGCACGCGTCGTCCGCCAGCCCGGCACCCGCAGCGCGATCCGCGATGTGGCGATCGTCGGGGTGGTGCTGTGGATCGTGGTGGTCGCCGCCTTCGTGCGCAGCCGCAACCGCGAGGCGACCGCGCACGCCCTGGCCCACGCCCAGGCCGCCGCGCAGGCCATCGCGCGTGGCGACGCACCGATCCATGCCACCGCCGCCGCCGCGGTGGTCGGCCCGGCGGTCGCGAGCCAGCGCCACGCGTTCCTGTCGCGCCGGGTCGCGCGCACCTCCGCTGGCGACCGCTCCCTGGGCGGCCCCGGCGCCCCGGCCGCCGACAAGCTGCTCTACGACGCGGCCAACCGCTTCGAGCGCGAGGGCGCCTTCGCCACGAACCTCGCTGACGGCACCGGCCGCGCGGTCGCCGCGGTCGCCACCGCGCGCGGGCCCGCCATCGCGGTCACCGCGTCGGCCGAGCCGCACCCCGGCTTGCCGTGGCTGGCGCTGCTGGGCGTGGCCGGCCTCGGGCTGGTGGTCGCGGCAGCCAGCACCAGCATCGTCGGCGGTCGAGCCAGCGGCGCCGGCGTCGCCATCGGTCTGGCCACCTGGGCCATCCCGGCGGCCTGGTGGGGCGGGCCGATCCTCGCGATCGTCGTGGGCGCGACCGCGCTCGGTATCGGCGTCGCGCACCACCGCGGCGCGACCACGCGGGTCCTGACCACCGTGCGCGAGCACCGCATCGCGCTGGGCTTCCTGGCGCCCGCTGGCGTCGCGATGCTCATCCTGGTCGTGGTGCCCTTCGTGGTCGGCCTCGCGCTTGGCTTCTACGATCATCACCATGGCCGCTGGACCTTCGTCGGGCTCGACAACTTTCGCCGCATCCTGTCGGGCGACGGCCACGCGCTGGGCGACCCGCTCAACTTCTGGTTCATCCTCGGCGTGACCCTGGCGTGGACGTTCATCAACGTGCTCTTCCACGTCACCCTCGGCACGGTGCTCGCGCTCGGGCTTCGACAGTCGTGGCTCAAGGGCAAGGGCGCCTGGCGGGTCTTGCTCATCATCCCGTGGGCGGTGCCCAACTACATCACCGCGCTCATCTGGAAGGGCATGTTCCAGGGCGAGTACGGCGCGGTGAACTCCATCCTCCGCGGCCTCGGCATCGACAGCGTGTCGTGGTTCTCGTCGTGGGCGACCGCCTTCTCGGCCAACGTCGCGACCAACACCTGGCTCGGCTTCCCCTTCATGATGGTCGTCGCGCTCGGGGCGCTCGAGTCGATCCCGCGCGAGCTCGAGGAGGCCGCCGAGGTCGACGGCGCCAGCGCGTGGCAGCGCTTCCGCGAGATCACCCTGCCCCACCTGCGTCCGGCCCTGGGGCCCGCGGTGGTGCTGGGCTCGATCTGGACCTTCAACATGTTCAACGTCATCGTGCTGGTCAGCGGCGGCAAGCCGGGTGGCTCGACGGACATCTTGGTGACCGACGCGTACCGCTGGGCCTTCGAGCGCGGCGAGCAGTACGGGATGGCGGCGGCGCTCGGCTTCATCATCTTCTTGCTGCTCCTGGTGTGGACCCTGGTCGGCCGCGCCATCTCGGGCTCGGCCGAGGAGGCGCGACCTTGACCGGCTCGCGGCGCCCGCGCCTGCCCATCGTCATCGCGGTCCACGTCGGCATCGCGCTCGCGACCGCGATGGTGCTGTACCCGGTGGTGCTGGTCGTGAAAAAGGCCTTCGAGCCGGGTCGGCAGTTTGCGTTGTCGGCCTCGCCGGTGCCGCGCGCGCTCACGCTCGATCACTTCCGCGACCTCCTGGGCGCCCGCGGTAGCCACGGCGAGCTGTCGTTCCTGCACCACGCCGGCGCGTCGCTCGCGGTCGCGATCGCCACCACCGCGGTCGGCATCGCGCTGTCGTGCACCGCCGCCTACGCGCTGTCGCGCTTCCGATTTCCGGGTCGCACGAGCGCGCTCACCGGCTTCCTGGTCGTGCAGATGTTCCCGGCGTCGCTGCTGATCATCCCGCTGTACGTGTTGTTGCATCAGCTCGGCCTCCTCAACTCGCTCTCGGGGTTGGTGCTGGTCTACTCGACGACGGCGATCCCGTTTTGCGTGTGGACGCTCAAGGGCTACTTCGACAGCCTGCCGCGCGAGCTGTTCGAGGCCGCGCGCGTCGATGGCGCGGGACCGTTTCGGATCTTCTGGACCATCGTCTTGCCGCTGGCCCGGCCCGGCATCGCGGTCACCGCGCTCTTCTCGTTCATGACCGCGTGGAACGAGTTCATCATGGCGTCGACCTTCCTCACCGACGAGGGCAAGTACACGCTGCCGGTGATGCTGCAGTCGAGCGTCGGCCAGTTCTCCGCCGACTGGGGCCGGTTCGCGGCCGGCGCCCTGGTGACCAGCCTGCCGGTGATGGCGCTCTTCTACGTGCTCCAGAAGTTCCTCGTCGGCGGCCTCACCGCCGGCGCGGTCAAGGGCTGACCGCCGTCACTCCAAGAGGTCGGCCAGCCCGACTGACAGCGACGGTAGCGCCGCGACCCGCAGGACGTCGTCGGCGCCGTGCAAGGTCACGCGGCGGTACGTACCCGGCTCGGGATCAGGCTGCTCGTGGACACGCACCACGCCGCGCGTCAGCTCGAAACGCCAGTACACCGGCACATCGGCGCGGGCGTAGAGGCCGACCTTGCGTTCGTCGATGTCGCGGCTCGACTCGGTCACCTCGATGACCAGGTGCACCGTGATCGGATGCGCGCGCGAACCGGTGTGCGGCGCGACCACCAGTTCGGGCTGGGGCAACGAGCGCACGCCGACCACCAGCGGCAGCTGGCAGCGGACGCGCACCGTGTCGTCAAGCTGGCGGTGCAACACCGCGGCGAGCCGCTCCACGGTGCTGGCGTAGGGCGTGTGATGCGCGCTCATGGCGACCAGCTGACCGTCGAGCAGCTCGACGCGCGCGTGCCTGAGGACGCCGCGCTCGACGAGCGCCTCGTACTCCCAACGCTCCAACCCGTGATCGCGCCGCTCCTGAGCATCGTTGACATGCACGTTGACCTCCCCACCCGCCCATTTCGAGAAGCGTGCCAGTCGCAAGCGCGCGATACGACTCGACTGCGCCGTCCGGCTGTCCGGGTTCCGGCCACAGGCGTCCGGCTTCCGGACACTCCCGGACCGCCCCGACTTCAGCCGGTCGCGGGCACGCGGGTCTTCAGATCGCGGAGCTCGAGCTCGACCCGGGTCTTGCCCTGCCAGCTCGACGCGGTCGGACGGAACGCGACGTCGACCCGCGCGCCCACGCCGGGGTCGCGCTCGCCCAGGCCGAAACCGATCGCGGTGCGGGTGACGCCGGCGCCGCGCAGTTCGGTGAGCTCGAGCTTGAGATGCGAGCCGTCGCCGACCCGGCGGCTCGACGTGACCCGCAGGTCGCGCGCGACCAGGCGCGGCTCGGGGTTGTCTTGCCCAAACGGCCCCAGGGTCGCCAGCTCCGCGACCAGCGCCTCGTCGACCTCGCCGAGCGCGACCTCGGCGTCGGCGGCGCGATCGACCACCGGGCCCGAGCCCGCGGCGAGCACCGCGACGCCGAGCGCTGCTCGCAGCCGATCGATCTCGGCGGCGCGCACGGTCAGGCCGGCGGCGGCGGCGTGGCCGCCGAACTTCTCGAGCATCGACGCGCAGGCCGCCAGCGACCGATACAGATCGACGCCGCCGGCGCTGCGAGCCGAGCCGCGGCCGAGGCCGGTGGCGGCATCGATCGCGATCACGAAGGCTGGCCGCGCGAAGCGATCGACCAGCTTGGCGGCGACGATGCCGACCACGCCGGGTAGCCAGCGATCGCTGGCCACCACGATGGCGGCGTCGGGCGAGTCGCCGACCGCGGCGAACGCCTCGGCGGTCGCGACGTCCTGGTGGGCGCGGCGCGTGACGTTGGCCTGCTCGAGCGCGTCGGCGCAGGCCGCGGCCTGCTCGGCGGTCGCCAGCAGGAGCTCGAGCGAGGGCGCGGCATCCCCGAGCCGGCCCGGCGCGTTGAGTCGCGGCGATAGCTTCCACGACAGCACCTTCTCGTCGACGACCTGCTCGGGTAAGACCCCAGCGACGGCCAGCAGCGCAGCCAGGCCGGGCCGACGCCGCTCGTGGGCGACCCGCAAGCCAGCGGCGGCGAGGATCCGGTTCTCGTGGGTGAGCGGCACCAGATCGGCGACGGTGCCGAGCGCGACCAGGTCGAGCAGCTCGCGCGGATCGGGCGCGCGTCGGGTCGCGAAGTGGCCCTGGGCCGCGAGCCGGGTCTTGACCGCGGCGGCCAGGTAGAACGCGATGCCCACCGACGCCATGCCGCGGAACGGAAACGCCGAGTCGCCGCGGTACGGGTTGACCAGCGCGAACGCCGGGTGCCCGCCCCGCTCCGGCACGGTGTGGTGATCGACGACGATGACGTCGATGCCGGCGGCGCGAGCGCACGCGATCGACTCGACGTCGCTGGTGCCGCAGTCGCCGGTGATGATGAGCCCGGGGCTGCCGGCGATGAGCTCGGCACACGGCACCTCGCCGAAGCCGTAGCCCTCGTCGCGGCGGGCCACCCGGGCGATGACCTCGGCCCCGCAACCGCGCAGGAAGCTGGTGAGCAACGCGCACGTGGTGACGCCGTCGACGTCGTAGTCGCCGAAGACCGCGATGCGCTCGCGGCGAAGCACCGCCCGCATCACGCGATCGGCCGCAGCCGCGAAGCCGGCCATGGCGGCGTCGCCTTCGGGTCGGCGCAGCCGGCTGAGCCGGGGATCGAGGAAGCCCTCGGCGGTGTCGCCGTCATGGCCCCGCGCGACCATGCAACGCGCGGTCGCGTTGCGGACGCGCAGCCGCGCGGCGAGCCGCGCGACCACCGCGTCGTCGAGGGAACGGACGTCGATCACGCGCGCACGCTACGCGCCGGCTCTGACACGGTCGCAGGTCGAGCCGCGCGATCTGCCTGCGCCGATGTTCAGGTTCAAAGGCCGCTGGAACGCGCCGCGAGCCCCAACCGGCGCACCAACCGAGATCGGCCGCTCGTGTACGGTCTCCGCATGCAACCCATTCCCCCGCCTGCACACGCGCCCGCCCTCACCCGCAGCCCGGGCAACCCGGCCCAGCTCGGTGGCATCTTGCTCCTGGTGTGCGCTGCGCTGGTCCTCATCGCGACCTTCTCGCGCGGCTGGCTCACCGCCAGCAATGACCGCGGCCACATGGGCATCGGCCTCATCGGCTTCGAGGCCTGCCGGGGCGATCGCTGTGAGGGCGAGTTCTTCTCCGACAAGCTCAGCAAAGGCTCCGACGCCGACATCACCGTCGAGCGCTACGTCGCGTTCCTCGGCGGCATCGCGTCGGTCGTGCTGCTGTCGTTGGGCGGCGCGATGGCGCTGACCCGCAAGCCGGACAAGGTGCCGTTGCTCGCGACGTACATCGTCTGCGGCGTGACCCTCTTGTTCGGCGTCATCTATGTCGGGCGCGTCCTCTCGGAAGCGCACGGCTCGCGAGGCCCGGGGCCCGGGTGGTCGTTCTTCCTCGCGATCTTGGGCCTGGTCGGAGGCGCGCTCATCGCCGGCTTGATGATCCGCCCCGCCGCCGCCCGCATGCGCGGTGTCAGCCAGCTCGGCGCCGCGCCCGGCGGCTACGCGCCCCAGGGCTATGCGCCGCAGCAGGGTTACGCGCCGCCACAGCAAGGCGCTCAAGCCGCGCAGGCCGCGCCGACCTGCCCGCGCTGCGGCCCCCAGGGCCAGGTCACCTACGCGGCTCAGTACCAGCGTTACTTCTGCGGCAACTGCCAGCAGTACGTCTGAGGCGGCGACTGCCAGCAATACGTCCGAGGTTTCGAGCGACCTCCGACTGCGGCACGAGCGCCATCCGAAGGTCGCTCGAGCAGCCTCGACGCTGCGCGACGACCGACCGCTCCGGGACGGAAACCCTCCTCAAAGCGTGGTTGGTCCGCCGTGAGCGTCCCGCCTCGCCCTCCGCCGCCCCCCGTCCCGACGGGTCCGCGCCCCGACGCGACGCGTCCGCGCCCCGACGCGACGCGTCCGCGACCCGACGCCTCCGCCCCCGACTCCGACCCAGGTTTCAGACCTCGGCAGTCGTGGAGACGCCGGCGCTGCCGCGGCGGGCCGGCGCGTTGCCGCTGTAGAACTTCTTGGCGACCCACAGGAACGTCGGCGGCGCGAGGAAGATCGACGAGTAGGCGCCGGTGATGATGCCCGCGTTCATCGCGAAGGCGAAGTTGCTGACCAAGCCGGTGCCAAAGACGTTCATCATCAGCGTCACCGCGAACAGCGTCGCCGAGGTCAGGATCGAGCGGACCACGACCTCGTTGAGTGAGATGTCGACGATGCGATCGAGCTTCTTGTCCTTCAGCTTCACTTGATTCTCGCGGATACGGTCGAAGATGACGACCGTGTCGTTCACCGAGAAGCCGACCACGGTGAGCAGCGCCGCGACCGAGGTCAGCGAGACCTCGGTCCAGGTGACCGAGAAGACGCCGATCACCATGATCGCGTCGTGGATGGTCGCGATGACCGCGCCCGGCGCGTAGCGGATGTCGAAGCGGATCGCCAAGTACAGCGTGATGAGGAGCATCGCGTAGAAGAGCGCCTTGATGCCCTCGTTGCGCAGCTCGGCGCCGGCCTTGGCGCTGACCTGCGAGCTCTGCACCAGCGTGACGTTGACGTCGGGAAACTCCTTCTCGAGGACCGTCTCGTACTGATCGTCGAGGCCCTTGAGGCCGAAGGTCATCCTGTACTCGCCGGTGCCCTGCTCCGGCGTGGTGTAAAGCGCCGCCGAGTCTTCCCAGGGGCGGACCTTGAGGCCGAGCGCGTCGAAGACCGTCGCGGCCTCCTTGTCGGTGATGAGCGTCGTCGAGCGGACGAACAGCCGGTCACCCGACCAGCGCAGGCTCTCGATGCCGCGGTCGGCAAACTGCTTGTTGAACGCGTCGCTCGACGCGGCCTGCTGGGCCGGGCTGGTCGCGCCGAAGCGCGGCGTGCGGATCAGGACGCCCTCGACGTGGACATCCTTGCCGGCGACGTCGGCGGTCCAGGACATCCCCGAGACGTCGAAGCCCTCGGCCCCCGAGCGCTTGAGCGCCTCGCGGACCTTGGATGCGTTGGGCCGCACGTAGACGTTGGCGTCGTTCTTGTCCTTGAAGGCGTAGATGATCTCGGTGCCGCCCTTGAAGTCGATCGTCCAGTTGAGGTGCTGGCCGCGGACCGCCTTGTTGACGAAGAGCGAGCCGATCGAGATCGCCGACAGGAGCAGGGACAACATCACCCAGATGCGGAACTTCGACGTGAACTTGAAGTCCGTGCCCGGCTTGATGAGGTAGCGGAAGTTGTGGTGCTTGGGAACAGGAGTCTGCGGGGTCGCCATGGTCATGCCTTCTGGATGAGCTCGTCAGATCGAGATCGTGGCGAGGTCGCCCTTCTTCTTCGAGATGTACCAGTCGAAGAGAAGGCGGGTGACCCAGGTGTTGACGAACAGGGTGGAGGCGATGCCGACGAGGAGGAGGACCGCGAACCCGTGGATGGGCCCGGTGCCGTACTGCAGCAGCACCCAGCCGGCGGCGGCGGTCGTCATGTGACCGTCGAGGATGGTCGAGAAGGCGCGCGAGAAGCCGATGTCGACAGCGCCCTTGACCGACTTGCCGAGGTTGAGCTCGTCGCGGATGCGTTCGTAGATGAGGATGTTGCCGTCGACGTCCATGCCTACGGTCAAGACCAAGGCGGCGATGCCGGGCAAGGTCAAGGTCGCGCCGAACGCGCACATGATCGTGAGCTGGATGAGGAGGTTGATGATGATGCCGGTGACGGCGATCGTGCCCGACCAGCGGTAGATGCCGACCATGATGACGAGCACGAGGACGATGCCGAGGCCAAACGACAGCTTGGCCTTGTCGACGGCGTCCTGGCCCAGGGTCGGGCCGAGCTGCGCGACCGACTCCTCCTGGAGCGGCGCCGGTAGCGAGCCGGTCTTGAGCACGTTCACCAGATCCGAGGCCTCGCGCTCCTGGGTCTGAGCGTCGTTGCCGCCCATCGTGATGGTCGAGCGACCCTGCTTGATGGCGCCCTGGATGATCGGCGCCGAGGCGACCTTGTCATCGAGGATGATCGCCATCTTCTTGCCGACGTTCTGGCCGGTGAGCTCGCCGAACATGCGGCCGCCGTAGCGGTTGAACTCGACCGCGACCTCGGGCCGCAGGGTGTTGCTGTCGTAGGTGACGATCGCGTTGGAGACCGCAGTGCCGGTGAGGCGGACCGCGCGGTCGAGGTAGTACGTGCGCCAGTAGGGACGCTGGGCCTCGCCGGCGTTCTCGCCGGTCGGGTAGACCAGCTCGTAGCCGATCTGGTGCGAGTCATCGAGGGCGAACTTGGGGTCGCTGGCGGCGAGGCCGGCCAGGTAACGCTCGAGGACGACGCGGCCCGTGACGTTGCAGCGGACCTTGTCGTTGGTGACGGTGAGGTCCTTGCGCCAGCAGCCGACCTTTTTGGCCTCGTCGCGGGTCATCGACTCTTCGCGATCGCTGGCCGACAGCGAGTAGTCGACGAACTCCTTGCCGCTCTTGTCCGACCACGAGTCGGGCGCGCCCTTGATGCCGAGGTCGATGGCGGTCGGGTCGGTCGTAGTGGTGCCGCCGACGTGGGCGAACAGCGCCTTCATGTAGTCCGAGTCGTTGTCGACGATCTTGAACTCGAGCTTCGCGGTGCGGGCGATGAGCTCCTTGACGCGCCCGGTGGCCTCGTCGTCGAGACCCGGCAACTCGACGATGATCGAGTCGTCCTTCTCGATGACGGTCGGGTCGGCGACGCCGCGCTCGTCGATGCGGTTGCGGATGGTCGCGACCGCCTGCTTGAGCGCGCTCTTGCGGATGCCGTCGGCGAACTTGGTGGAGATGCGCACGCAGACCGCGACGCCGTCGTCCTTGCCGCACTTGCGCGACTGGACGATGTCGCCGTAGTCCTTCGACATCATCGAGTCGACCTCGGCCTTGCGGATCGCGTCGGGCAGCTTGATCGTGATGGCACCCGGCGCGGAGCTCGGGTTGCTCACGGTCGCCGCGATCTTCTTGTCGGCGAGCTTGGCCTCGAGGTCACGCTTGATCTCGGAGGCCTTGTCGTCGACCGCCTTGTTGAGATCGATGCTGTAGACGAAGTGCGCTCCGCCCTGGAGATCGAGTCCCAGCTGGATCTGCTTCTTGAAGAACCACGACGGCAACGCGCCGGCGGGCATGAACGTCGGGGCCAGGTACGCCACGCAGAACGCGAGGATACCGCCGAGGACAATCGTGCGAAGTCGGAGAGAGCGATCCATGAAAACCTCGAAAACCAGTCAGCCCCGACGACCCGGGGCAACAGCGCCGGACACAAACGGGGCAACGTGCGCGGTTGTGGCCCGTCGCCTAGGTAAGCGACGACGGGAGGTGACGAATCAGGCGGCCTTCTCGGCCTTCTCGGACTTGTCAGCCTTCTCGGACTTGTCAGCCTTCTCGGCCTTGCTGTCGGCCGGGGCCCACTTGTTCTCGATGTACGAGCGCGGGACCTGGACGCGGACCTTCTCCTGGATCTGCAGCACGACGACGTCGTCGCCCTGGGTCCCGGTGATGGTGCCGATGATCCCGCCGCGCGTGATCACCTTGGCGCCGACGCCCAGCTTGTTGAGCATCTCCTGGTGATCCTTCTGCTTGCGAGCCTGGGGCCGGATGATGAGGAGGTAGAACACCCCGAACATCAGCAGCATCATGATTGGCATCGACATGGCGCCCATGGCAGTTCTCCTGGCAGTGGTGGCAGCGTCGAAGCTGGCGAATCTCCGCGAAGCGGAACACGCACCAACTTCCCGAAAAGTCGAGGGTGAGTAGCACCCGGCCTCGCTAGGGTCAAGCCGTAGGAACGCGCGGCCCGGACTGGTACCGGACGATCGGGCGGGATCGCCGGCTAGACCGGGGTGCCCTCGGCGAGGATCCGCTCGCGCAGCCGCGCCATGTGGCGGGCGTAGAACGTGAGATTGTGCAGCGTTGCGAGGCGAGCGGCGAGGATCTCCTTCGCCATGTACAAATGTCGCAGGTACGCCCGTGAGTGGCGCCGGCAGGTCTCGCACGGACAGTCGGGATCGAGCGGGCCGCCATCGAGCTTGTGCTTGGCGTTGCCGATCACGACCCGCCCCTGCGACGTGAACAGGTTGCCGTTGCGCGCGTTGCGGGTGGGCATCACGCAGTCGAACATGTCGACGCCGGCGAGGACGCCATGCTCAAGATCGGCCGGTGTGCCGACACCCATCAGGTAGCGTGGCCGGTCAAACGGGAGCGTGTCGGCGAAGCCGTCGAGCACTCGGTACATCTCGGGGATCGGCTCGCCCACCGACAGGCCGCCGATCGCGAGGCCATCGAACCCGATCGGCACGATCGACTTGGCATGACGCGCGCGGCGCTCGAGGTCGGTGCCGCCTTGGACGATGCCAAAGAGCGCCTGGCCGGGCGGGCGCACGACCGCGGCCGAGCGAGCGGCCCAGGCGGTGGTGCGGGCCAGCGCTTTCTCCTGCACCGGCTCGGGCGCGTCACCGGGCGGGCACTGATCGAACACCATCGCGATGTCGGAGCCCAGCACGCCCTGGATGTGCAGCGACACCTCGGGCGTGAGCCGGTGCTTCGAGCCGTCGAGGTGGCTCCGAAAGTCGACGCCGTCGTCGTCGATCTTGTTGATGCCCGACAAGCTGAAGACCTGGAACCCGCCCGAGTCGGTGAGGATGGGTCGGGTCCAACCGGCGAACTTGTGGAGCCCGCCAGTGGCGCCGATGACCTCGAGGCCGGGCCGCAGATACAGGTGGTAGGTGTTGCCGAGGATGATGCTGGCGTCGAGGGGCGGCGCCTCGAGCTCACCCGGGGTCATGGCCTTGACGGTGCCCTGGGTGCCGACCGGCATGAACACCGGCGTCGGGATCGAGCCCCGCGGGGTGTGGAGCCAGCCGGCGCGCGCCTTGCCGAGCCTGCGCACGATCTCGAGCGCGAAGCCGGAGGTCGGGAGATCGACCCTCACGCGTCGGTCCGCTGGAGCAGCATCGCGTCGCCGTAGCTGAAGAAGCGGTAGCCAGCGGCGACCGCGTGGCGGTACGCGTCCATCACGCGCTGGTAGCCACCGAACGCGGTGACCAGCATGAGGAGCGTGGACTCGGGGAGATGGAAGTTCGTGACCAGCGCATCGACGATGCGGAACCGGTAGCCGATTCCGGGCCGGATGAACAGCGCCGTGGACCCGGGACCGGCGGCGACCTCGCGGGTGCCGCGCGCCGCCGACTCGAGGGCACGCACCACGGTGGTGCCGATGGCGACGATGGGCCGACCGCTGGCGACCAGCGCCGCGGTCGCGGCCGGGATGTCGAAGCGCTCGGTGTGCATCGCGTGGCGGGCCAGCTCGTCGACGCGAATCGGCGCGAAGGTGCCGAGGCCGACGTGGAGCGTGAGCGGGACGACGGTGCCGCCGCGGGCGGTGATGGCATCGACCACGGCCGGGGTCATGTGCAGGCCGGCGGTGGGCGCGGCGACCGCGCCGGGGGTGCGCGCGAACATGGTCTGGTAGCGGGTGCGATCGTCGGTCGACGGGCCGGCCGCACGCGCGATGTACGGCGGCAACGGCAGCTCGCCGCAGCGGTCGAGGAAGGCGAACACGCTGCCGTCGCGCGCCGTGGGCACGGCGAGGCCGACGGCGCCCCGGTCGTCGCGCTCGGTGGCGACCACCAGCTCCACGTCGGGGTCGGCATCGACGGTGAGCACCTGCCCGATCCGCAGCGCGCCCTTGGCCAGGCACATCCACACCGGGCGGTCGGCGGGCCCGGGCTGCTGCGGGGCCGGCTCGACGAAGAGCAGCTCGATGGCGCCGCCCGAGGCCTTGCGGGTGCGGAGCCGGGCCGGCACCACGCGAGCGTCGTTGACGATCACGACCGCGTCGGGCGGCAGGCGAGCGGCCAGGTCGGTGAACTGGGCATCGACGCGAGGCGGGCCCACGACCAGCAGCCGCGACGCGTCACGCACCGCGGTCGGGGCTTGGGCGATCTGCGCGGGCGGCAGCTCGAAGGCGAAGTCGGACTTGCGATCCATGAGCTACCGGCGGCGGCGAAGATAGTAGTGCACGCCGTGCTGGGGATGCGCGAGCCGGATGGCGAAGGCCTGCGTGCCGGCGGTCGCGATCTCGGCGCGAAACCGCCCGCTGGCGTCGCGATCGGCGGGCTTGCCGGCGACCTCGACGCTCCAGCCCTCGACGGTGACGCCGGTGACCACCAGGGGATCGCTCCACTCGGCGCGGGGCGGCGGCGCGGTGATCTGCGCGGTCGGCGCGGCGTTGTCGAAGGCGATCCGCAAGGTCGTCGTCGGCGAGGTGCGCTTGCTGGCGGCGATGGTGAGCGTGTAGCTGCCCTCGCCGAGCGTGCCGGGTGCCAGCACGTGATCGCCGATGGCGGTGAAGGTGCGGGCCGGGCCGCGGGCCGGCTTGACGGTGAGCGTCGACGGGCCCCGCGCCTCGCCCCAGCGGATCGTGATCTGCGGGATGCGGTTTTGGTAGGTGACCCAGTACTTGCGACCGTCGGCCTCGACCTCGTTGCTGCCGGGGGTGCGGACCACCGCGGCGGCGCCGGTGTCGCCGGCGACCCGGATCGACCCGGTGCGGGTGGCGCCGCCGTCGCAGCGCAGCCGATAGCGGCTGGTGCCGGCGTGGGCGAAGAAGGCCGCCGAGGAGGCGCCGGCGATGCGACGCGCCGACGCGAAGGAGCCCTTGCCGTCGACCAGCTCGAGGACGCCGCCGGCAGTGCAGCCGGTGAAGTCGAGCTGCACGGCGACCTCGCGGCCAGGGTCGTGGACGACCGCGGCCTCGCCCGGCGGCAGCGCGAGGTCGATCGTCGTCGGGACCGCGTCGCGCACCGCGGCGGCGCCGGCGCGGGTGATGACCCCGGTCTCGCCGGCCCGGGCCTGGGCGTCGCTGGTATCGCCGTCGAGGCCGACCTCGCCGCGCTCGACGCGGGCGGTGGCCTCGGCGCGGCCGATGGCGAGGCGAGCGTCGCCGCCAGCGCGGGTGACGATGGTGCCGCCGGGCACCGCGACGGCGAGCTCGGCGTTGCGGGCCGAGACCTGGGCGGCGCCGGCGCGGGCCGTGAAGAACGGGCCGATGGGACCGCCGACAATGATTTCGGCAGGTCCGGTGACGGTGGCGCGATCGGCCCCGCGCGCGAGCTCGAGGCTGGCGCCTCGGGAGAGCTTGACGGCATCGCCGGGCTGGAGCGCGACCTCGCCCGCGGCGAGCGCCCGAGCGGCGTCGGTGCCGGTGCGGGCAGTGGCGCCGCGGCCCCGCACGGTCGCGACGATGGTGGAGATGGCGGCGGCGGACGCGACCGGCTCGGGGGTGCCAGCATCGACGGGAGCCGGCGCTTCGCCCCCGCGCCGCTCCACGATCGCGCCGCCCATCGCGACCACCAGGCCGGCGCCGGGCTCGAGGGTGAGCGGGCCGTCCTCGCGCTGGAGGATGGCGCGCCCGGCGACGACCTCGAAGCGCACGCCGGCGGCGCTGCCGCTGGCTCGCAGCACGCCGCCGGCCTCGAGCTGGGCCGCGCCAGCCTCGGTGACCAGGGTGACCGCGCGCTCGGCCGTGGCCTCGCCGGACTCGAGCCGCGCGCCACCGGCGACGAAGCGCACCACGGTGTCGGCGCCCAGCCGCACCACCGCGCCGCCCCGCAGCTCGAGGCGGGCCCAGGCCTCGGCGCCGGTGCGGGCGGCGTCGCCGAGGAAGAACGGCTGGCCGGTGGGCGCGGCCGCGGTCGTGCCGGCGTGCTCGGCCTGCACCGCGCCCTGCCCTTCGAGGAGCGTGGCGACCCGGGCCGGGCCGGGGTCCTTGCAGGCCACCAGCGCCAGCGCGAGCAGCGCGACCGCGAGCGCCTTCACCGGCGGGCCCGCTGCAGCTCGATGTTGGGCTGGGCCACGCCGTCCTCCTCGATGACGATGGTCTTGCGCTGGCCTCGGTAACCGTCGAGCTCGATCACCAGGGTGTACGTGCCGGGCGCCAAGTCGACGATGAGGCGGCCGTCGGCGCCGGCGGTGACCTCGATGCCGACGGGCTCGATGCGGACCCGCGCCGCCAGGCCCTGGCCGTCGAAGCCGCGGATGAGCGCCTTGACCTGCGAGGGCGGCTTGATGCGGGCCAGGCCGATCGCCAGCGGGGGGTCGCTGCCGGCGGTCAGGGTGCGGGTCTCGGGCTGGTAGCCGTCGCGGGCGATCGTGGCCTCGACCGGACCGGGCGCGAGGCCGGGTACGACGAAGCGACCGTCGTCGCCGGTGGTCGCGGTGAGCGCGCCGATGGTGACCCGGGCGTCGGGGAGCGGCGCGCCGCGCTCGTCGACGATGGTGCCGCGCAGGGCCACGGTGGCGTCGACACCGCCGGACGGCTCGGCCGACGGGTCGGCAGGAGCGACCACCGGATCATCGGGCGCGCGGGGCGCGACCCGGGGCCGCGCGGGGGCCGGGTGCCAGGACAACCCGAGGCCGATCGCGGCGCGCGGCTCGACGGCGACCAGCGCCGACGGGTCCAGGGTCGAGCCGTCCGGGCGCTGGCTGGCCGAGACCTCGACCAGGGCCTCGAGGGTGAACGCGGAGTCGAGGGCGCGCCGCACCCCGACGCCGACCCGCAGCGGGCTGTCGCCCAGCGGAGGCGCACCGGCGCCGACCAGCAGATCGCCCGACAGCTCACCGACCAGCTGCCAGGGACCGGCCCGCCGCACCACGCCCAGCCCGACGATCGCGGCGTTGGCGTCGGACAACCCGAGCCCGAGGCGGTCGGCCCTCGACAGGCTGGCGGCGTCGACGGCCGCGGTCGAGCGATCGAGGCGGAAGCCGGCGCTGGCGGTGAGCGCGGTCGCGCCACGGGTGAGCGTGAAGACCGCCGAGGCGTCGACCGAGACCGCGGCCCACTCGACCGACGGGGCGTCGGCGCCGGGCAGCCACACCCCGAGCCGCAGCCCGGCGGCCCGCCCACCGCCCAGCTCGCGGCCCGCGGTGAGCCACAGCCGGGGGTCGCCGATCAGGCCGTCGTCGTCGGTCGAGGCCCCGGTGTGCTGGTCGTAGCGGCCGGTGAGCGAGCCGCCCAGCTCGAGCCAGGGTCGCGCCCGCACCGCCAACGCGACCGCGCCCTGAGCCCGGTGATGGCGATCGTCGTCGTGGAGGACCGCGCCGGTGTAGCCGTAGCCGGCCAGCAGGGCGAGCGACACCGTCGGGCCGGCCTCGACCGGTCGCACCCGGCCCACCGCGTGGCCCCCGTCGGCATGGACGGTCCGGGTTCCGGACAGCGCGATCAGCGCGAGCGCGACGGTGGGATGCAGCATGGCGCTCCTCACGGGCGCACCGAGAGCGGGATCTTGAAGGCGGCCGGCGCGGTCTGGGCCGGAAAGCGACTCTTCTTGCCGACCGCGACCACGCAGGCACCGAGCGCGGTGCCGGCCAGGTCGGCGGGCAGCACCGCGACCTGGGTGGGGACACCGCGGGTGTCGATCTCGAAGCGCAGCTGCAGTCGGGGCGCGCCCTGCCCCGACGCGACGTGGGCCTCGAAGCACGTCTGCACGGCCGGCAGATCGCGCCGGAACGCGTTGCTGAGCGGGTCGGCGGCGCCGCCGGCCACCGACGGCGTGGCTGGCTTACGGGTGACCGGCCCGGCATCGACCGGCCTGACGTCGACGGACGCGGCGTCGACGGACGCGGCGTCGGCGGACGCGGCGGCGACCGGCGCAGCCTCGCGGGCCGCGGCGGCGACGAGTGACGTCGAGCTGCCGCGATCGAGCTCGACGGTCGCGGTGCCGCGCTCGGCGACCATCGTGACCGGCGCGGCGTCGGCGGCGGGCCGGGCCCGGTGGGTCGTGAGCACGATCGCGACCACGCCGCTGGCCGACAGCACGACCGCGCCGGCGATGATCCAGGGCCAACGCGCCGCGGTGACTGGCGGCTCGGGCGCCGTCGCGCGGACGCTGGGCGCGAGCGAACCGGTCGCGCTGGGCGATGGCGTGCCCATCGGGACCAGGGTCGGCGCATCGCTGATCGCGGACGCCGGGCCCGCCACCGCGACGACGGGCGCTTCGACGACCGGCGCCGGCCGCGGGGTGTCCTGGGTGCTGGCGCGGGCCAGCCGCTCGGCGCGCCCCGACTCGCGCCACGGCTCGACCTTGGGGCCCATGGTCGCCTCGAAGTACTCGGCGAGGGCGGTCGCGCCCAGGGCCAAGCCGTGGTCGCGCGCAAAGGTCTCGAGGGCGTGCTGCAGCTCGCGCGCGCTGGGGTAGCGCTGCTCGCGCTCGAAGTGCATGGCGCGCCGCACGATCGCGTCGAGGTCGGGCGGATAGTCGGCCATCACCTGCGACGGCCACGGCACCTCGCCCGACACGACCTGCCACATCACCGCGGCGTCGTTCGCGCCGACGAAGGCGCGCCGCTGGGTGGTCAGCTCGTAGAGCAGCACGCCGAGGCCGTACACGTCGACCCGGCGGTCGAGGGGCGCGCCCTTGCACTGCTCGGGCGCCATGTACGCGAGCTTGCCCTTGGTGACGCCGACCGCGGTCGCGTCCTCGCGGCGGGTCGCCTTGGCGATGCCGAAGTCGACCAGCTTGACCGCACCGGCGTAGGTGATGACGACGTTCGACGGGCTGACATCGCGGTGGACCAGGCCCAGGGGATCGCCGTCCGCGTCGGTGAGCTCGTGGGCGAAGTGGCAGCCGGCGGCGGCGTTCACGACGATCGTCAGCGCGTGCTCGAGCGGCAGGCGCTGGCGCTGCGCGGCCAGCTCGCGCAGGAACGCGCGGCAGTCGTCGCCGTGCAGGTACTCCATCGTGAAGTAGTGGAGCCCGTCCTCCTCGCCGAGGTCGTAGACGTGGGCGATGTTGGGATGGTCGAGGGTCGCGGCGTAGCGGGCCTCGTTGAAGAACATGCGCACGAACTCGGCATCCTTGGCGTAGGCCGGCAAGATGCGCTTGAGCACGACGTGCTTGGCGAAGCCGGCCAGGCCGGTGATGCGCGCGAGATAGATCTCCGCCATTCCGCCCAAGGCGAGGCGGGTGACGATCTCGTATCTCCCGAGCCGGGTCCCCGTGGGGAGCACGTCTTCCATGCGGCCTCGGCACGATACCGCGCACCCGCGGCCGGGTGGCCGGGTCGCGCGGACTTCTGTAGGCTGCCACGATGCGCGCGCGCTGGACCGGACTCTTCCTCGCGATCGGGCTGGGCCACGCCGTCGCCGAGCCGCTCCCCGCGCTCGCGGTCGACGTCGATGGCGACGGTGCGGTCGATCAGGTCCGCATCGAGGCGCCGGGCCAGCTGGTCGTCGAGCGCAAGGGCGCCGGGCAGCTGGTGCCCTTCGGCGCCTCGGGCGCGCTCACCGAGGCCCGGCTCACCGCGGTGGCGCCCTTCGTCGTCGGCAGCGCGCGCATCGACGGCCGGTGGGAGGCGATCGCCCTGCGCGCCCCCAAGGGCGGCGGGCCGATGATCGAGGTCTGGCGCGGTGAGGTCGGCCCGGCCGGCGACGACGACGAGTACGAGCGCTGGGTCGCCGCTGAGGCCGAAGGGCTGGTGCGGTTCCAGGCCCGCGCCGACCAGCGCCGCTGCGACGGCGTGCCCATCGAGCTGTTCCGCGAGCGTTGGGACGGTCGCGGCTTCGTCGGCGCGGCGCCCCAGCCGATCGGGCTGCCGAGCGGCACGCCGGTCGTGGTCGCCAAGCCGGCGCGCGGCGGTGTCGCCGGCGGCTGGTACCGCGCCGTCGCCGCGTCGACCCGCAGCGGCGCCACCGACGCCAGCATGCTCACCGCGCCGCGCGGGCTCGACGACGGCGACGTCGCGACCGCGTGGACCGGCGCCGGGCGCGGCACGGTGTGGAGCTACCGGGCGTCGGTCGCCGGCGGCCAGGCCGCGGTGCTGCGCATCGTCGGCGCCAGCGCGCGCGGTACGGTGCGACCGTCTCGGCTCGCGGTCATCGGGGCCCGCGGCGCGGTGATCGTCGAGGTCCCCGATGCGCCGGCCGGCGTGGCCTACGAAGCGGTGCTGCCGACGCCGATCGCCGGTTGCGTGTCGGTCGCGGTGCTCGACGTGGGGCGGGGACGCGGCGCGACGGCCCTCGCCGAGCTGGTCGTGCTGGCCGACGTCGAGCTCACCCCCGATGGCGCGGCGCCGATCCTGGCGGCCCAGGTGGTGACCGGCGGGCTGGCCGGCGAGTCGGCAGCGCGGGCGCTGATCGCGCGCGGGCCGGCGTCGGTGCCGGCGCTGCTCGCGGCGCTGACCACCGCCAAGGGGGCCGCCCGTGGGCGCCTGCTGGCCGCGCTGGCCCAGCTCCACGACGCCGCCGTGATCGAGCCGCTGGCCGCCGCGCTGGTCGCCGGCGAGCTGGGCGATCGCGCGCTCGTCGACGCGACCGCGACGCTATCGGGGCTGGGCACCGACGGGGCGCAGGCGCTGCGCGACGCCATCGCCTCGCCGCTCACCGACGAGGCCAGCCGTATCGCCGCGGCCGACGCGCTGGCCTCGATCGATCGGGGCGCGCTGGTGGCGCTGGTGGGACGAGGCCGCCCGAGCTTTCGGGCCGCGCTGACGCGCTTGCTGGCGCCGCTGGGGACGACGGCGCTGGTCGCCGCGGCCCAGGCCGGCCCCGACGAGCTGGCCCAGGCCGATCTGTGGCGCGCGGTGGCGCTGGCCACCGACACCGCGAGCGCATCGGCCGCCGAGCGCGCGGCGGCGGCGAGCGCGATGCTGGCCGCGCTCGGGCAGGCCGGCGCCGATCGCTACGAGCTGCGCTATCGGCTGATCGCGGGGATCGGCGCGCTGGGCTCCGGCGACCAGCTGCGCGCGCTGGCCAGCGTGGTGGCCGGGCTGCCCGACGATCCCTACGGTCACGGGCTGGCCCGGGTCGCGGCGCGCGCCCTGGCCGAGAACTCCGACGGCGCGGCCCAGGTCGGGCTGGCCGGGCTCGCCACCGCCGACGATCCCGGCATCCGCCTCGAGTCGATCCGCGGCCTCGCCATCGATCACGCCGGCGGGTCGACCACCGACGGCGATCGCGCGCTCATCGCGGCGCTGACCGGCGACGCCTGGCCGGCGGTGCGACGGGCCGCCACCGCCGCGCTCGGGTTGCGCTGCGGGCGCGCCGAGCCCCGTGACGCCCTGGTCGCGGCCATCGCCGGCGACGCCGAGGTGCCAGTCCGCGTCGACGCCGTGACCGCCCTGGCCCGCTGTCCGACGCCCGATCTCGACACCCGTCTGCTGGCCCTGGCCGACGACGCCAAGACGCCGCTGCCGGTGCGCGACCGCGCGCTGGCCGCCTTCGCCGAGCGGCCCCGCGGTGCCGCGGTCGACGTGGCCGTGGTCGCGCTGCTCACCCGCTTCACCCGCTGGCGTAGCCAGGCGTTCTCCGACGAGCCCGCCCTGGCGATGGCGATCCGCGCCGCCACCGCGCTCGGCACGCTCGGCGACGGCCGGGCCGGGCCGGCGCTGGTCGAGACCGCGGCCGACACCGCGTTCCCCGAGCTGGCCGCGGCGGCGATTCGCGCCCTCGGCGCCCTGGGCCCAGCCTGCCCGCGCACCGCCCCCGCCCTGCTCCGCTCCCTGGTCGGCAACCAAGAGCGCCAGATCGCCCTGGCCGCCCGCTCGGCGCTGGCGCGCTGTCGGTAGATCGGGAAAGCGGCCTACGAGGCCCATCCGCAGCGGTCAGGACTCTTCGAGCGACACGGTCTGGCCGACCGCGCCGGCGCGGGCCCGCAGCGGGGCGAGGGTCGCGTGGACGGCGAGCTCATGGGGGCTGAGCAGGCGGGGCGCGGCCGGGGTGAGCTGGGCCAAGAGCGCGTCGATGCGGGCGTCGGCGGCCTCGATCACCGCGTCGGGGAGCGTGCCGTCGTCGCGCGAACGCGCCAGATCGTCGAGCATGCCGTAGACACGGTCGGTGCTGCTCCAGTGGCTGCACACCATCAGCAGGTCGGTGCCGGCGACCAGCGCGCGGGCGCAGGCGCCGGGCTCGTCGAACCGGGCCGACACCGCGCGCATGCCGAGATCGTCGGTGACGATGGCGCCGCGATAGCCGAGCTCGCGACGCAAGATCCCGTCGACGATCGCCGCCGACATGGTGGCCGGCAGGTCGCGATCGATCTGCGGGAACGCGATGTGCGCGGTCATCACCAGCCGGGCGACGTCGGCGAGGGCGGCGAAGGGGCGCAGCTCGCGCGCGGCCAGCGCGGCGCGATCGAGGTCGAGCGCCGGCAGGCCGACGTGGGAGTCGACCGCGGTGTCGCCATGCCCGGGGAAGTGCTTGGGGCAGGCCAGCACCCCCTCGGCCTGCATCGCGTCGATGAAGGCGCGGGCCGGCCCGATCACGTCGTCGGCGGTGGTGCCGAAGGCGCGCGGGCCGATGACCGGGTTGGCCGGGTTGGAGTCGATGTCGACCACCGGCGCGAAGTTGACGTTGATGCCGAGGGACGCGAGCTCGACGCCCATCGCGCGCCCGACCACGCCGGCGCGATCGGCCCACTGCCGCGCGAAGGCGTAAGGCGTGATCGGCGGCGGCGTGCGCAGCACCGTGCCGCCCTCGTGATCGATCGCGACCAGCACGTCGGCGCGGCCGATGGCGTCGCGGGCCTCCGCGATCAGCGCGACGAAGCGGGCGTGCCACTGCGGATAGGGCGCGGCGCTGTCGAAGTTGCCGCGAAAGACGATGATGCCGGCCGGCTTCACCGTGGCGAGCAGCTTGCGATCGTCGGCGTGCAGGTCGGGCGTGGGCCGCAGGCCGAGGAAGAAATGTTTGCCGAGCACGGCGCTAGCAGGACACCGCCGGGCCGCGAAGTCCAGTTATGGCGCGGCGGCGAGCCCCCCCGTAGCCGTGACCGTGACCGTGACCGTGACCGTGACCGTGACCGTGACCGTGACCGTGACCGTGACCGTGACCGTGACCGTGACCGTGACCGTGACCGTGACCGGCGCGGCTTACGTGAGCTTGGCCAGGGCGGCCTTGAGGCGCTCGTCGCCGGGCTCCATCTCGAGGCCGCGCTGGAACATGCCGCGCGCCTTGGGCGCCTCGTTGAGCTCGACGTGGATGACGCCGAGCGCGTAGTACACGTCGGCCTTGTTCAAGCCCGAGGCGGCGTCGAGGTTCTGGAGCACGAGCGAGCGATAGACCCGACGCGCCTTCTCCCAGTCGCGCTGAGACATCGCGAGGCGACCGAGGCCGGCCATGGTCGGCACGTCGGTCGGGTTGACCCGGAAGGCCTCCTCGTAGGCCGCGACCGCGCCCGCGGTGTCGCCGCGCGCCTCGAGGATGCCGCCCTGCCGCTGTCGGTAGCGCGCGACGTCCTTCATCTTGCGAGCGCCCTTGGCCTCCTCGGCCAGCTTGTCGTAGATGGGTGCCGCGCGATCGAGCTGGCCCGACGCGAAGTACAGATCGGCCAGGGGCGCCAGCACGCGTACGTCGGTCGGCGCCTTGTCTGCGGCGCGCTCGAGGACACCCAGCGCCGCCGCCGGCGTCCCGAGCTGGCGCTCCGCCTCGACGTACTCGAGCGCGAGCGGCAAGACGTCGCCACCCTCGGCCTCGACCACCGCGAGGCGGCGGCCCAGCATGTCGGCCACGACGGCCCAGTTGCCCTCGGCGCGGGCGACCCGCTCGAGCGCCGCGATCGCCTGGCCGTGACGCGGATCGTGGGTCAGCGCCTGCCGGTAGTGCGCGAGCGCGGTCGCGTGATCGTGCTGGGCCTTGTCGGCGACCTCGCCGAGCCGGAAGAACAGATCGGCGGCGTCGGTGCCCTTGGGCCCCAGCGCGAGGGCGCGGCCCAGGACCTCGCTGCACTTGTCCCAGTCGGCGGCCCGCTCGTAGATCTTGGCGAGGCGGGTCAGCGCCGCGACCGAGCCGGGCTCGCGCCGCAGGATCTTCTCGAGGATCTCGCCGGCCGCGTCGGGGTTGTCGAGGGGACCTTCCCAGATGTCGGCGGCCCGGGCCAGCGCGGCGATCTCGGCCTCGCTGTCGCCCATCGTGCCGTGGAGCTCGGCGCGGCGGTCGAGCAGCTCGACGAGATCATGCCAGCGCTCGGCCTTGGCCAGCAGCCGCTCGAGCTCGCCGTAGGCCGCGAGCTGCGCGTTGTCGACGTCGAGCGCCGCGTACCAGTGGCTGATGGCGTCATCGACCGCGCCGCGCTCGCGCTCGGCCAGCCGCGCCATCTTGGCGAGGACCGCGGTCTTCTCCGACGAGCCGCGCGCCAGCTCGAGCCGGCGCGTGAGCACGTCTTGCACCGACATCCAGTCCTTGGCGCGAGCGTGCAGGTCCTCGAGCGCGCTCAGCGCGGTGGTGTCGTCGGGGTCGAGATCGAGCACGGCTTGCCAGGCCGCGCTCGCGGCCGCGGTGTCGCCCAGCTCGCTCTCGAGGTGCGCGATCTGGACGCGCAGGGCCTTCTCCTCGGTGGGCTCGCCGGCGATGCGGGCGGCGCGGCCGAGCGTGGTCACCAGGGCGCGGCGGTCGCCGGTGCGCTGGTAGATCGCGGCCAGGCGCGCCAGCGGCACCCGATCATCGTCGGCGACGTCGATGACCGCCTCCCACGCGAACACGGCGCCCGCGGCGTCGCTGGCCCGCTCGCGCAGCTCGGCGACCTCGGTCCACAGGACCTGCTTGCTCGGCGGATCAAAGGCCAGGCTGGCCCGGCGGGTCAGCACCTCGGCCAGGGCTGCGGCGTCGCCGCGCGAGCGATGGATGCGCTCGAGGCCCTCGAGCGCCGGGCCGTGCTCGTCGTCGAGCGCGAGCGCGCGATCGAAGCTGGCGACCGCGCCCTCGGCGTCGCCGATGCGGTCGAGCTGGATCGTGCCGACGTACATCCACAGCGGCACCGCCGCGGTGTCGTCGACCGCGCTGGCCACGCCGGCGACCCGGGCCGCAGCCTCGACCCAGCGGCCCTGCAGCGCCGCCAGTCGATCGAGCTCGCCCAGCGCCTCGGTCGAGCGCGCGTCCTCGGCCAGCCAGCCGCCGGCGGCGTCGAGGGCCCGCACGTCGTCGCCCAGCCGCGACTCCGCGAGATCGGCGACGCGCTGATAGATGGCCGCGCGCTCATGGTGGTCGGTCGTGACCGCCAGCTTGGCCGCCAGCAGGTCGGTCAGGCGGGCCCAGTCGGCCTCGCCCTCGTAGAGCGGCTCGAGGGTGTCGATGATCGCGCCGCGCTGCTCGTCAGCGGTCGACAGCAGGCGCTCGAGCGAGGCCCGGGCGGCACCGTGGCGAGGCGTCCGCTCGATGACGCTGCGGTAGGCGTCGACCGCGCCGGTCAGGTCGCGCAGCTGGCTCTCGCGCACGTCGCCGAGGCGGAACAGGAAGTCGGCGCCGATCGAATCGGTGTCGGCGACCTCGGCCTCGCGGGCCAGCACGTCGGCCAGCTCGCCCCAGCGCGACAGCCGCCACAACACCCGATCGAGGGCGGCCAGCGCCGGCACCTCGGCGACGTTGGTGGACACCGCGCGCCGATACGTGGTCGCGGCCCGCGCCAGATCGCCGAGCGCTTCTTCGTAGATGCGCCCCAGCCGCATCGCGTAGGTGTGCTCGAGCACGGCATCGACGCCGCGCTGGAGCTGGCCCTCGAGGAGCGCCGCCAGCTCGGCCCACGCGCCGCGGGCCTGGGCCAGCCGCTCGAGCGGACCCAGGAGCCCGACGTCGGAGGGATCTTCGGCCAGGGCGCGCGACCAGGTCTGCGAGGCCGCGCCCAGATCATTGCGCAAGGTCTCGTGCAGATCGGCCAGCACCGCCCATTGATTTCGGCGAGTTTCGGGATCGCCGGGCAGCTCGAGCCGGCGTTCGGCGATGCGGACCAGGCCGTCGGTGTCGCCGGCGTTGCGCAGGTGACGCTCCAGGATCGCGGCGGCCGCCTCGGCGTGCTCGTCCTTGCCGAGCAGGGTGTCGAGGGCGGCGCGCGCGTTGGGGTGCGCCGGGTTGATCTGCAGCACCGCGCCGTAGCGGCCCAGCGCCACCTCGGGCTCGCCCAGCTCGGTCTCGGTGAGGTGGGCCGCACGAAACGCCAGCTCGGCGCGCGCGCCCGCGTCGATCGCGGTCAGGGCGCGGCGGTCGAGCACGTCGAGCAGCTCGGGCCACATCCGCTGCCCACCGTACAGCCGGTCGAGCTCGGCCAGCGCCGCGCCGTCGCCGGCGTCGAGGGCCAAGACCGCCTCGAGATGGCTGATCGCGGTGTACGGGTCGTTGAGGTCGCGCTCGTTGACCGCGGCGAGATCGAGGCGGAGCTGGCGCGCGACGGCGCGATCGTCGGCCAGCACCAGGCGCTGCTCGAGGATGTCGGCCAGCTCGGGCCAGGCGCCGCCGCTGCGGTACAGCCGCTCGAGGGCGGCCAGCGCGATCGAGTCGTCGGCCGCCAGGTTGAGGACCTCGCGGTAGGCCGCGATGGCGGCGGGCGCGCGCTCGAGGACGTGATCGCAAAGCGACGCGACCCGGTGCAACAGCACCTGGCGCACCGCGGCGTCCTCGGCCAGCTCGGCGCGACGCTGCACGACCACCACCAGCTCGTCGGCGCGGGCCTCGACCGCCAGCAGGCGATCGAGGGCGGTCAGCGCGATGGCGTCGTCGGGCATGGCGACCAGCACCTTGCGCCAGGCCGCGATCGCGGCGCCGTGATCGCCGCGCTGGGTCTCGTGGATCTCGGCGACCCGGGCCAACGCGCTGCTCTGCGCCACCGGATCCATCGACTGAGCCGCGCCCTGGTCGAGAGTCGCGACCAGCTCGTCCCACGCCGCGTTCTTGCCGCCCAGCGCCACCAGGCGCTCGAAGACGTCGGCCCGCGACGGCTCGTGCAGCCAGGCCCGCGACAGCGCGTCCTGGGCCAGATCGAGATCGCCGCCGCGGCTCTCGTGGATGGCCGCGACCTCGAGGAGGGTCGCGATCTGCGCGTGGGTGTCGCTCAGGAACTCGAGCTTGGCGTCGAGGACGACCACGAGCTTCTGCCACCAGTTGCGGGCCCGATAGACCGGCTCGAGCAGCCCCAGCGTCCGCTCGCGGCCGGCGGCACCGGCGGCCAGGCGCTCGAGGCTGGGCAGCGCGCGATCGGGGTGCGCGGTGGCCAGGATCTCTTCGTAATGATCGAGGGCACCGTCGACGTCGTGGAGCTGAGTCTCGAGCACGTCGGCGAGCGCGAGCCGGCGCTCGACCTCGTCGGCCTCGCTGCGGGCTCGCTCGACCCGATCGCCGAGCAGATCGGCCAGGTCGCGCCATCGGCCGCTAGCCCGGTAGAGCCGCTCGAGCTCGTCGGCGGCGCGCTCGTAGTCGAGCCGGGCCGCGACCTCGTCGGACAGCTCGATGACCGCGCACCAGGCCTCGATGGCGCCGCTGGCATCGGCCAGCTCGCGCTCGACCAGCTCGGCTTTGCGGGCGTAGAGGTCGCGGCGCAAGGTGTCGTCGGCGCCCATGCCGCCGATGACGTCGTCGTAGATGCTGATCAGCGCGCCCCAGTGGCGGTGGCGCGACAGCAAGCCCTCGACCCGGGACAAGATCGCCAGCCGATCGTCGGTGGCGGGCGGCGTGATCGCGAGGGCGCGCCGGTACGCGGTACCGCCGGCGACCGCGACGTCGAGCCGGCGGTCGTAGATCGCCGCGGCGGCCAGGGCCAGCTCGCGCAGGTGCGGCGCGTCGCCGGTGTCCTCGTCGAGGATCTTCTGGTAGGTCGCGGCCAGGCTGGCCCAGTCGCCACCGACGGTGGCCAGGCGCTGGAGCTGGTCGCGCACGATCGGATCGGTGGGATCTTCGACGAGCTGCCGGGCGTACCAGCGGGCTGCGGTGTCGAGATCCTCGAGCTGCTCCTCGTAGAGCCGCGCGATGCGGCGGGTCAGATCGACCCGAGCGTCAGGCTCGCTCTGGGTCTCGAGCTGGAGCTCGTAGAGCCGTGCCAGGCGGGTCCAATCGTGGCGCGAGATGTAGACCGGCTCGAGCACCTCGGCGGCGGCGGCGCGGCCGTCGGGATTGCCGAGCAGACGCTCGAGGGCGGCGATCGCGCCGGCGTGGCCGGGATCGCTGCCGATGGCGCCGGCGTAGCTCTCGATCGCGGTCGGCACGTCGTGCAGCTCGCGCTCCTGGATCTCGCCGAGCTTCACGCGCAGCGCGATGGCCTCCTCGACCGTCTGCACGAAGCCGAGGCGGCGCTCGTACAGATCGACCAGATCGGCCCAGCGCCGCTGGCTGCGGTACATCTGCTCGAGCGCGGGCGCGGCCTCGGCGTGGTTGGGCTGGGTCTCGAGCACCTGCTCCCAGGCCGCGATGGCGTCGTCGGGACGCGCGAGCAGGCCCGAGGCCAGCTTCGCCATGTCGGTGAGGGCCGCGGTGCGCGCGATGACGTCGACGCCGGCCAGGTCGGCCTTGCGACTCAACAGGTCGTACAGCGCGCTGGCGTCGGCGCGGCTCGGCTCGGTGCCGAGCCGCTCGCGGTAGATGTGCTCGAGGGCGCCCAGCGCGCGCCGATCGTCGGCTTGGCCGTCGAGGACGCGCTGGTAGTAGACCCGGGCCAGCTCGATGTCGCCGCGGGCGGCGCGGGCCAGGTCGGCGATGTCGAGGTACAGCCGGCGCTGGACCTCGCCGTCGAGGACGTCGTCGGCGATGGCGCGATAGAGGTCGACCAGATCGCCCTCGCGGGCCAGGTCGCCTGCCAGGCGATCGACCAGCGCGATCGCGCTGTCCAGCTCGGGCTCGGCGACCGAGGACCGCATCGCGTCGACGGCGGCGTCGAAGGCGCGGGGCTGGTCGCCCAGGCGGTGCTCGTGGATCGCGGCGACCCGGGTCCACAGCCGGGCTCGCTCGCGGGGCGACGGCTCGCGGGTGGCGGCGGTGCCGAGCAGCTCGGTCAGCTCGCGATCGCGCCCGGTCGCCTCGTAGAGCGGCTCGAGGATCGCGGCCGCGCGCGGGCCCAGCTCGGGGTCGGCGAAGGCGCGATGCACGGCGGCCAGCGCCGGCGCGTGATCGGGATCGGCGGCCAGCACCTCGGCCCAGCGATCGAGGGCGTCGAGGGGACGGCCCAAGGCGCCGCTCAGGAGCGTGGCCAGCTCGGCGCGTCGCGCGACCCGATCGTCGTCGCCGCGCTCATCGGCGACCGCGAGGCGGCGCTCGAGAATGTCGTGCTGATCGGCGGCCCGGCCGGCCTCGCGATAGAGGCGGGCCAGCTCGTCGAGCGCGATCGCGTCGTCGCCGGCATGGTCGAGCACCTCGAGGTGCGCCGCCATCGCCTCCGACCGATCGCCGAGCCTGACCTCGTGAACCGCGGCGAGGCGGCGCAGGTCGCGCACCTTGGCGTCGGCGTCGTCGGAGAGATCGATCTTGTGGCGGAGCAGCTCGGCGAAGTCGCGCCAGCGCTCGCGCTGCTGATACAGCCGCTCGAGGGCGGCCAGCGCGGGCCCGTGGTCGGGCTGGTCGGCGACCACGTCACGCCAGCTCGCGATGGCGCGATCGGGATCGCCCAGGCGCTCCTCGTCGAGCTCGGCGACGCGGGCCAGCAGCGCGACCCGCTGCCCGGGCGCGCCGGCGCCGGCGGCCTGGCGCGCGACCACGTCACGCAGCTCGGGCCAAGCTTCTTCCTCCTCGTAGAGCCGGGCCAGCGCGGTGAGCGCGGGGCCGACCAGCTCGGCGTCGGCGGGATCGAGCGCGGCCAGGGCGCCATACGCCGCGATCGCGCGCGGGTTGTCGCCCAGCGAGCGGTCGGCGATCTCGGCGACCTGGCGGCGCAGCGCGATCGCGGTGGCCAGATCGTCGCCGTCCTTGGTGACCGCGGTGGCCGCGGCCTCGAGGACGTTGGCGGTGTCGTGCCAGCGGTCGAAGGTCGCGGCCAGGCGGAGCAGCGCGGTGCGGGCCGGCTCGTCGAAGGGATCGGCGGCCAGCGCCTGGACCCAGGTGTCGAAGGCGGCGCGTCCGAGATTGAGCTCGTCTTCCTCGATCGCGGCGATGCGGCCGAGCAGCTCGGCGGCCTCGTGGGGCGCGGTGGCAACCTCGCGCTGGATGCGCAGGACCCCGGCGAGGTCCTTCCACAGCTGGTCGCGCAGGTAGAGCGGCTCGAGGATCCCCGCGACCCGCTGGCGCAGGCCGGGCTCGACCAGCAGCTCCTCGAGCAGCTCGCGGCCGTCGGCGTGACCGGGCTGGGCCGCCACCACCTCCTCGAGGAGATCGACCGCGCCCGGCTTGTCAGCGAGCGGGCGCGCGTGCAGCTCGGCGCGCCGGTAGCGCAGCGCCGCGTGATCGGCGGGCGCCGCCCACCCCACCTCGGCCGCGAGGACCGCATCCAGGTCGACCCAGCTCTGGCCGTCGGCGTAGAGCCGCTCGAGGGCCTTGTAGGCCGGCAGGTAGTCGGGCTCGATCGCCAGCACGCGCTGGTAGTCGGTGACCGCCGCGCCGGGATCGCCGAGCACATCCTCGTCGAGGGCGGTCAGCTCGAGCAGCGTCGACTTGCGCACGCCCGGATCGGCCGAGACCTCGACGCGGCGCTCGTACAGCCCGCGCAGGTCGCTCCAGCGCGCGGCGTTGCGATAGCTCGCCGCCAGCGCCTCGAAGGCCTCGCCATCGTCGGGCTCGATCTCGAGCACCGTCATCCACGCGCGCTCGGCGCCGGCCGCGGTGGCGGCGTCGCTTTGCACGCGGAGCGCGAGCTCGGCCGCCATCGTGCGCAGCTCGAGCCGATCGGCGCCGGCGCTGCGGCGAGCCGCCAGGGCTGCGCCGAGCAAGGTCGCCAGCTGCTGGGGCCGCTCGAGCTCGTCGGCGAGGGCGATCAGGGCGGCCCGGGCGTCGACGTCGCCGGGCTCGGCCGCGACGACGCGGGCCGCGGGCTCCCAGGCGCGGGCCGATTGGCCCAGGCCGTGATAGAGCGGCACCAGCCGGCGGTCGAGGCCGCGCGCGGTTTGGGGCTCGGCGGACGGATCGGTGGCGAGGCACTCGAGGCACGCGACCAGCGCGGTCGGATCGCCGCTGCGCTCGAGGTGGGGCAACAGCTCGACCGCGAGCGCGCGCCGCTGCTCGTCGGGGATAGTGGCCGCGCGCGCGCCGCCCGGCAGGAAGCGCACGCAGGCCGCGACCAGCTGCGGCGTGGGATGGTCGCCGCTGGTCGCCAGCGCGGCGCGATAGTGCGCGAGGGCCGCGGCCGGACGCTCCAGGCTACCGTCCTCGAGGATCGCCAGCCGCCACAGCATCGGGCCGCGCTGGTCACCGGGCGCCGCCGCGATCTGGGCGGCCAGCACCTCGGCTAGCGAGTCCCAGTCGCCGCGGGCCTCGTGCAGGCGGGCCAACGACGCCATCGCCGGCGCGTCGCCCGGATAGGCCGCCGCGATCTGCTGATGGGTGAGCGCCGCGGCGTCGAGATCGGCGAGGCGCTCCTCCTCGACGGTGGCGATCTTGCCGAGCAGCGCGCGGCGATCGCCGGCGGCGGCGCTGGCGAGCTGGCGGCGGAACGAGGCCAAAAGCTCGGGCCAGTCGGACATCCGCTCCGACAACAGCTCGACCGCGGCCTCGGCGTCCCGATCACCGGGCGCCAGCGCGAGGATGCGCTGGTGGGCGTCACGGGCGGCGCCATCGTCGTCGAGGCGATCGTCGTAGAGCTCGGCCAGCGAGCGCAGGAGCCGAAGCCGCACGTCGGCGGCGTTGCTGCTGTCGGCGGCCTGGCGCTCGAAGGCCGCGGTCACGTCGCGCCAGTGCTCGGGCAGGTGGGCGAGGCGCAGCAGCTCGGCGGCCAGGGTGGGATCGTCGGGCGCCAGCTCGAAGCCGCGGATGGTCCAGGTCAGCGCCAGCGCCCGCGAGCCCAGGCGGGTCTCGCACAGCGCGCGGATGTCGGCGATCTGGGCCAGCTTGTCGGCGCGATCGGCGGCGTGCCCGAGCAGCACCTCGTAGACCGGCAGCAGCTTGGCCGGCTTGTCGGCCTTGAGGTACACCGGCACCAAGGCGCGCGCCGCCGGCAGGTCAGTGGGATCGACCGAGAGCACGCGCTCCCAGACTCGAGCCGCGCGCTCGGGTTCCTGATGATCGGCGGCGACCCGCGCGGCCCGCCGGAGCAGCGCCACCCGGCCGCCGCGATCGTCTTGGCGATCACCGAGGCTGATGAGGGCGTCGACCAGCTCGTCCCACTGGGTGAGCCCGCCGTACAGGCGCTCGAGCCCGTCCCAGTCGCCAGCCGCCGCGTACAACTCGCGGAGGGTGCGCAGCGCCTTGGCGTGACCGGGATCGACGGTGAGGATGCCCGCGAAGGCCTCGGCGGCGAGCGCGGGCGCGCCGACCCGGTCGGCCAGCAGCGAGCCCAACTTCTCGAGGAGCGCGACGGCTTCTTGCGGCGTCTTGGCGCGCGCGCGCTGACGGCCCAGCACCTCGGCCAGCGCCAGGTAGCGCTTCTCACGCTCGTAGAGCCCGGCCAGGAGCGCGTAGGTCTCGTCGAGGCCGTCGTCGACGCTACCGGCGTGGGTGATGCCGGCCTCGCCCGCGGCCTCGCCCGCCTCGGCGAGGGTCTGGTTGTGGATCTCGATCGCGAGGCGGGTGTCGCCGACGCGCTCGGCGGCCAGCCGCGCCATCTCGCCGCGCCGGATCCGCTTCTCGACGCCGGACAGGCCATCGGCCTCGTGGCCGAGCAGCGTGATGAGCTGCCGCCACTGCCGGCGCCGGGTGTAGATGTCCTTGAGGCGCGCGGTGGCGTCGGCGTCCCGGCCGTCGAGCTCGAGCAGGCGCTCGAGGGGCCGGATGGCCTGGGCGTAGTTGCCGAACCGATCGATCCAGAGGTCGGCGGTCTCGCGCAGGATCGCGGCACGCTGGGGCGCCGGCACCGCGGTCAGCTCGGCCTTCTTGCCGAGGACGCCGATGAGATCTTGCCAGCGGCCCATCGCGCGGTACTTGGCCGACAGCTCGTCGATCGCGCGCACGTCCTCGGGATCGATGCGCAGGATCGCGTTGTACGTGTTGAGCACCATCGGATCGAGGCGCAGCTTGTCGCTGTAGATCGCGACCACCTCGTAGAGCCGTTCGATCTTGCCGCGGGCGTCGCGCTCGGGGAGGCGCTCGACGTCCTCCTTGAGGAGATCGAGCAGCGGGTTCCACTTCTCGGCCTTGCGGTACAGCCGGCGCAGCGCGTCGCGGGCCTCGGTCGAGGTCGGGTCGGCGCGCAACAGCTGCTTCCAGGCGTCGAGGGCCTTTTCGGGCGTCGCCATCTGCGACTCCGACAGCTCGGCGATCTCGATGCCCAGCGCGCGGGCCCGCCCGTCGCTGGCCGGGTTGGTGCCGGTCGCCGGCAGCGCCTTCTCGGCCTGGCGCAGGATCGCCACCAGCTTGCCGCCCTCGCCGCGGGCGCCGTGATACGCGCGGTAGAAGTCGAGCGCGGCCGGGTGGGCGGCGTCGAGCTTGCGGATGCGGCGGAAGTAGTCCTCGGCGCCGTCGAGGTCGCCCAGCCGCTTCCACAGCACCATGCCGACCTGCAGCAGCATGCCCAGATCGCCGTCGCCGCCCTTGGCCTTGAGCGCGCTGGCGTAGAGCATCACCAGCGACTGCCAGTTCTCGCTCTGCTGGAAGTGATCGCCGAGCACGCGCAGCGCGTAGGGCTGGGCCGGATCGGTGGCGATGAGCTTCTTGAGGTGCTCGAGTGCGCGCTCGGGCTCGGCCAGCGGGCCCCGGGTCACCTCGGACAGCGCGAGCAGCGCGTTGACCCGCTCCTCCTTGTCGGCCGCGTGATCGACGCGCGACGCCAGGACGTCGGCCAGCTCCTGCCACCGCCCGGCGCGGGCGAGCACCCGCTCGAGGTGGGTGCTGGCGCGACGGTTGCGCGGGTCGGCGGCCAGCGACTTGCGGAGGTAGTCTTCGACCTCGGGCCGATCGGCGGCGTAGCGCGCAAAGGTCTCGGCCGCCGACAAGTAGAGCGCGGTCGTGAGCTGGCGATCGGTCGAGGCCTTGGCCTCGTCGACGTACTTGGCCGCGAACTTCTGCCAGTTGTCGCGCGCGAGCTTGAGCTGCGCGAGGGCGTCGATGGCGGTGTCGTCGCCGGGCCGCTCGGCCAAGGCCCGCTCGAAGCTCGCCACCGAGCCCGCCTCGTCGAGCAGATCCTCGTCGAGGATCTGGCCCTTCTCGGTCCACAGCTCGGCGCGGCGGGCCGGGCTCGCGGTGCCGGCCAACTCGGCGTCGAGCACGCGCAACGCCACGTCGGCGCGCCCGCGATCGCGGAGCCGCTTGCGGTGCTGGGCGAGGATCACCGTCGCGGCGGCATCGAGCCCGGCCCGTGCCGTCTCGGTCACCGCCGCCAGCGCCGTCAGCGCCTGGGGATCATCGGGATCACTATCGAGCGTGACGAGGAGCGACTGAAGATCGGCCATGCGGACAAAAGCGATGCTAACGCCGCGGGCGACGGCGAGACAACGCAACGTCACGTACTTCGCCGGGCCGTCGCGCGACTGCTACACGAGCACCACGATGTGCAACCAGTACTCGACGCGCGGCGACGGCAAGGACCTGGCCCGCATGCTCGACGACCTCGCGCTCCCGCTGGTGGCCGGGAGTATCGCGGCCCACGAGCTGGTGCGGCCCACCGATCTCGCGCCGGTCCTGCGCGCGACCGCCGGCGGAGTCGAGGCGGTGGACCTGCGCTGGGGCTTCGCGCCGGGCCGGCCCAAGGCCGGGCCGGTCATCAACTACCGCTCCGACGGCCGCCGCTTCGACCACGGCCGCTGCCTGGTGCCGGCCACCGCGTTCTTCGAGTTCACCGGCGCGCGCTCGCCCAAGACCCGCTGGCGCTTCAGCCGCACCGACGCGCCCTGGCTCTGCATCGCCGGCCTGTGGCGGCGCGGGGTCGACGGCAGCGAGCGCTTCACGATGTTGACCACCGAGCCCGGCCCCGACCTCGCGCCCTACCACGACCGGCAGATCGTCATCCTCGAGCCGACCGCCTGGGCGCGCTGGCTCGCCCCCGAGCCCATCGCACCGGACTGGCTCGGCCCCCTGCCCGCCGGCGCGCTCACCGTCACCCAGCCCTGACGGTCAGGCGCCGCGCCGGGGATCGCCGCAGCGGCCTGGTCGCTCGGGCGGGTCGGTGCGCTTGTCCCCGCGCCGTGGGTCCGGTAAGCCTGCGGCCGTGCCAGCGCCGTCCGACTCGCGCGCGTCCGTCGGGGCGTGGAGCTACTTGCTGCGCTACAAGCCGGTGGTCTTTGGCGGCGCGCTGATGCTGCTGCTGACCAACGCCCTGTTCGTCGGCATCCCGGTCACCACCGGCCGCGTGGTCGGCGCGCTGCAGACCGGCGACCCCAACCACGACGTGCCGCGGTTGTGCGTGTGGATGGTTGGCTTCGCGCTGGCGACCGCGATCACCCGCATCCTGTCGCGCATCTGGATCTTCAACGCGGCCCGCGCCGCCGAGTACGATCTGCGCGCCGACCTGTTCGGCCACCTGCTCACCCTCGACGGGCCCTACCACGCGAGCCACCCGACGGGCGACACCATGTCGCGGCTCACCAACGACGTGCAGACCGTGCGCGCGATGTGGGGCGCCGGCGTGCTCAACATCGTCAACACCGGCTTCGCGTTCCTGACCGTGCTGTCGATGATGCTGCGCATCGACCCTTGGCTCACGCTGTGGGCCTGCCTGCCCTACCCGATGATCGTCGTGGCCGGCCAGCTCTTCGGCAAGCGCATCTTCACGTCGAGCCGCGGCGTCCAAGCCCAGCTCGGCGCGTTGTCCAACGAGATCCAGGAAGACCTCACCGCGATCGCCGCGATCAAGACCTATGGCCTCGAGGGCGAGCGCCGGGCTCGCTTCACCGCGTCGAGCGTGAAGCTGCTCGACGCCAACATGATGCTGACCCGGGTCCGCGGCTCGATGGGCCCGGTCTTCGTCGGCCTCGGCTCGGTCGCGATGGTGCTGGTGCTCTACATCGGCGGCAAGCGCCACATCGAGGGCCGGCTCGGCCTCGACCACCTGGTCGAGATGACGCAGTACTTGGCCCGCCTGGTCTGGCCGACCCTGGCGCTGGGCTGGATGCTGTCGTTGCTCCAGCGCGGCCAGGCCTCGTGGCAGCGGCTGTCGAGCTTGCTCGCCACCCGGTCGACCATCGTCGACGGCGCCGATCCGATCGCGTCCACCGGCGCGCGGTCGGGTGGCCTCGAGCTCAAGCACCTCACCGTCAAGCGCGGCGATCGCATCGTCATCGACGACGTCAGCTTCACCGTCCCGGCCGGCACCACGACCGCGATCGTCGGGCGCACCGCCGCCGGCAAGAGCAGCCTGGTCGAGGCGATCTGTCGGCTGTTGCCGGTCGCCAAGGGCACGGTCTTCCTCGACGGCCACGACGTCACCGACCTGCGCCTCACCGACCTGCGCGGCGCCGTCGGCTATGCGCCGCAAGAGGCCTTCCTGTTCTCGACCACGATCGCCGACAACATCGCGTTCGGCTACGGCGAGGGCTCGAGCCTGCCGCCGGCCCGCGCCGAAGAGCTGGCCGCGCTGGCCGGCCCGCGGCCCACCCACTCGGTCACCCGGGATGGTGAGGTGCCGACGCGGGTGCGCGAGGCCGCTGCCACCGCCGGGCTCACCCGCGACCTCGACGGCATGCCCGAAGGCTTCGCCACCGTCGTCGGCGAGCGCGGCATCACCTTGTCGGGCGGCCAACGCCAGCGGGTGGCGCTGGCTCGGGCCATCGCGTCGGACCCCCGGCTCCTCATCCTCGACGACTCGCTGTCGTCGGTCGATGCCGAGACCGAGCGGATCATCCTCGACCGCCTGCGCACGGTGCTGGCCGGGCGCACCGCGCTGCTCATCTCGCACCGGGTCGCCGCGGTCCGCAGCGCCCACCAGATCGTCGTCCTCGACCACGGCCGGGTCGCCGAGGTCGGCACCCACGCCCAGCTGCTCGCCAAAAACGGCGTCTACGCCGACCTGTACCGCACCCAGCTCGACGCCGACGGCACCGCCGCGCCGGAGTCGGTATGAGCGCGTCGGTCGCCCCGCCGGCCGCGGCGCCCGCTGGCGAGGCCGTCCTCGGCAAGGCCTACGACGTCGCGCTCATGCGCCGGCTGTGGCCCTTCGTGCGGCCGCACGCGCGGCTGCTGCTGGTCTGGCTGCCCTTCACGCTGCTCGCGGTCGCCTTCGAGATGGCGCAGCCGTACCTGGTGAAGGTCGCCATCGCCGACCACATCGCGGTCGGCAAGCTCGACGGGCTGGCCACCATCGCGATCGTGTACCTGGCGCTGGTCGTGCTGCAGGCCGGGGCGTCGTTCGGCGAGCAATGGGCGGTCCAGCTCCTCGGGCAGCGCGCGATGCACGGGCTCCGGCTCGCGATCTACGACCACGTCGTGTCGCAGCGGGCCGGCTTCTTCGATCGCATGCCGGTCGGGCGGCTGCTCACCCGCATGACCAACGACATCGAGAGCGTCAACGAGATGTTTGCCTCGGGCGTCATCACGCTCGCGACCGACGCCCTGCGCATGCTGGTGATCGCGGCGATCATGTTCTCACTCGATCCCGGCTTCACGGTGCTGACCTTCACGACCATCCCCCTGCTCATCCTGCTGGTGAATCAGGCCCGCCGCATGATGCGCAGCTCGTTCCGCGAGATCCGGGTCCGGCTGGCCGCGATGAACGCCTTCGCGCAGGAGCACCTGTCGGGCATCAAGGTCGTGCAGATCTTCCGCCGCGAGCGCGCCGCCGCCGCCGAGTACGGCGTCATCAACGCCGGCCACCGCGACGCCTACCTGGCCTCGATCCGCGCCGACGCGTCGATGTACGCGCTGGTCGAGGCCATCGGCGTGCTCGCGGTCGCGCTGGTCGCGTGGTGGGCGGTGCGCGACCTCGGCGCCCAGGCCAACACCGTCGCCACCCTCGGGCTGGTGGTCGCGTTCCTCGAGTACATCAACAAGTTCTTCATCCCGATCCGCGACCTGTCCGCCAAGTACGCCGTCATGCAGGGCGCGATGGCGGCCATCGAGCGCATCAGCGAGCTGCTCGGCACCCGCGAGCCCGACGCCCCGAGCCCGGCGGCGGCGACCACGTCGGGCCCGCGCGGGGCGGCGCCGATCGGCGACGGGCCGGCCGACGTGTCGTCCGACGGCCTGCGCGTGATCTCGCCGGCCGATGCGCCGCTGGTGTCGTTCGACCACGTCGAGTTCAGCTACGGCGCCGAGCCCATCATTCGCGGCGTCACCATCGCCGTCGAGCGCGGCCAGACCGTCGCCATCGTCGGGGCCACCGGCAGCGGCAAGTCGACGCTCATCAAGCTGCTCACCCGCCTGTACGAGCCGACCGCTGGCCGCATCACCGTCGGTGGCGAGGACATCCGCGCCCTGCCGGTGGCCGACCTGCGGCGCCGGGTCACGGTGGTCTCCCAGGACGTCGCGCTGTTCTCCGGCACGGTCGCCAACAACATCGCGCTGGGTGGGGTGGCGTCGGGCCGCACCATCGAGCGCGCCGAGATCGAGCGCGCGGTGGCCCGGGTCGGCCTCGATCGCCTGCTCGCCGACCGCCCCGAGGGCCTCGACAGCTCGGTCGGCGAGCGCGGCGGCTCGTTCTCGGCCGGCGAGAAGCAGCTCTTGGCCTTCGCGCGGGCCCTGGTCCGCGACCCCGAGATCCTGGTCCTCGACGAGGCGACCGCCCACGTCGACCCCGAGACCGAGTCGCTCATCGAGCGCGGGGTCGCCGAGCTGATGCGCGGTCGCACCACCCTGGTCATCGCCCACCGGCTCTCGACCATCCGCTCGGCCGATGTCATCATCGTCCTCGATCGCGGCCTGGTCATCGAGCGCGGCACCCACGGCGAGCTGGTCGCGGCCGGCGGCGCCTACGCCCGCCTCGAGGCCACCTTCCGCCGGGCCGGGTCCGCGGACGCCTCGCCCGCCTGAGGGCACGAACCTCATCGCACCTCGGACGGCTGGCGTATGCTGGCCGCGATGGATCATGCCCAGCTCGGCTCGGTCTTCGCGACCATGAGCGATGGCGTGATCGTGGCCGACAACCGCACCGGCGCGGTCGATCTCAACCCGGCCGCCCGCGTGATCCTCGGCCTCACCGCCGACGAACCGGTCACCACGGCGATCCTCACCGCGCGCCTGGGGTTCTATCCGTTCGACCTGGTCGCCGCCGGCGACGCCGGCCCGGTGCGCGAGGAGCTCCGCATCGGCGCCGCCGTGCTGCACTCGGTGATCACGCCGTTCACCGACGGTGGCGCGGTGGTCGGCGCGGTCGTCGTGCTCCGCGATCTGGCCGGCGCTCGCGACGTCGGCCAGCGCCACGGCGAGCTGGTGCGGCTCATGACCCAGGAGCTGCGCACGCCGCTCACCTCGATCGCCGGCGCGCTCGACATCGTGCTGTCGGGCTACGCCGATCCGCTCACCGACAAGCAGAAGCGCTACGTCGACATGGCCCGTCAGGCCGCCACCCGCATGAGCCAGTCGATCGATCAGATCGCCGACACCGTGGGCGCGATCGGCCCGATCGAGGTGGTCCGGGTGCCGGTGTCGATCGGCCAGCTCACCCGGGAAGTGACCGGCCGCTACCGCGATCGGGCCCGGGCCCGCGGCGTCCATCTCGAGACCACCTCGGCCAGCGAGGACGTCACCATCCTCGCCGACCCCGAGAAGCTGTCGCGGGTGCTCGGCAATCTGGTCACCAACGCGCTCCGCTTCGCGACCGCCGGCGGCCGCATCGACGTCGAGATTTTCGGCCCGCCCACCGTCGCCGACGCGGTCGGGGTCTCGGTGTGGAACGACGGCGAGCCCATCCCCGAGGCCGAGCGCGAGCGGGTGTTCACCGCGCCCGACGCGCAAGGTCGACACGTGGTCGGCACCGGGCTCGGGCTCGGGGTGTCGCGCGCGATCGTGGAGGCCCACGGCGGCCGCATCTGGGTCGAGTCGAGCCCGGCCGGCACCAAGTTCGTCTTTACGCTGCCCGCCGAGGCCGCCCCGGTCGGCGTCCTGGCCGCCGAGCCGCCGCCGCGCGCGGTCGCCGCCGATGCCGCCCGCGTGCTCATCGTCGACGACGACGCCCACTCGGCCTACCTGCTCAAGGGCCTGTTGATGGCGGCCGGCCACCAGGTCGTGGTCGCCGCCGATGTCGACGCCGCGCTGGGCGCCGCGCGCAGCGAGCCCATCGCGCTGGCGGTGGTGAGCGCCAGCATCGTCGATGCCCTCGCGCTGGTCGCGATCCTCGAGCACGACCCCGCGACCCGCAAGGCCGGCGTGCTGGTGCTCGGTGACGTCGGGCGCCACGCCGAGCTCACCGCGGCCGGCGCCGACGAGTGCCTCGAGCGGCCGATCCAGCCCGCGCAGTTCCACGAGGCCTGCGCGCGCCTGCTCGCCGACGCCGGCCGGCACGAGGCCGCGCGCATCCTGATCGTCGACGACGACAACTCGGTGCGCGCGATCTGCCGCGAGATCTTGATGCACGCCGGCTATGCGGTGCGCGATCTCGCCAGCAGCGAGGCCGCGCTCGCCGAGGCCCGCCGCTTCCGCCCCGACCTCATCGTCCTCGACGTCATGATGCCGGTCATCGACGGCTATCGCACCGCCGAGCGCCTGCGGGTCGACCCGGCGACCGCGCTCACGCCCATCATCTTCCTGTCGGCCAAGGGCGAGACCGCCGACAAGGTGCGCGCGTTTCGCTCGGGCGCCGAGGACTACGTCGTGAAGCCCTTCGACGCCGCCGAGCTGGTGGCCCGGGTCGGCAAGGCCCTGGCCCGCTCGACCCGCGAGCTGGGCGCGTCCCCGACCACGCAGCTGCCCGGCGCCGACGCCATCGCCGACGAGGTCGAGCGTCGCATCGCGACCGGCGACGGCACGTCGGTGTGCTGCTACCTCGACCTCGACAACTTCAAGGCGTTCAACGACTACTTCGGCCTGGCCCGCGCCGACGCGGTGATCCGCCAGACCGGCGACCTCATCCGCGAGGCGGTCAGCCGCCACGGCGAGCCCGGCGACTTCATCGGCCACATCGCCGGCGACGACTTCGTGATGGTGGTCGCCGGCGACCGCGCCGACGAGCTGTGCCGCGATCTGCTGGCGCGCTTCGATCGCCTCATCCCGCTCTACTACGATCGCGACGAGCGGCGGCGCGGCTCGATCGAGGCCCAGGACCGCTACGGCGTGCTCCGCCACTTCCCCATCATGAGCTGCTCGATCGCGTCGGTCGGCCTCGCCGGCAAGACCTCGTTCGGGGACGTCGCCGCCGCCGCCGCCGTCGGCAAGGCGCTCGCCAAGGCCCAGCCCGGCTCGATCTACGTCCGCGCCTGACCCGTCATCCCCCGCCGCGCCGGTCGATCAGCTCGGGGTGATGCTCGAGCGCGTCGACGGCATCGCCAATCCACGCCGGCAGCACGCCGGACGCCTTGCGCAGCATGCCGTCCGACGTCCGGGCACACAGCGTCGCGTCGGCGTCGGTGACCGAGTTGTCGTAGATGTACACGCGGTCGGCGATCGCGATGGCCAGCGCCAGGTTTCCCACCGACCGCGTGTAGCGATCGATGATCTTGCTGATCGGCACGTCATGGCCGCCCTTCATGACGCGAGCTGCGACGCGCGCGGCGTTGATCGCCGAACCGGTCGCGAGCCACGTCGTCGGGGTTGATGTACTCGGCGCCCTCGCTCCAGCGAGACTCTGTGCGCAGGCGCTGGGTGATCGTGGTCTTGCCGGCGCCGTTCGGGCCGGCGACGACCAGCAAGTTGGGTTTCATCGCTCGGGGCGTATGCGGCGGAGGCGGTGCGCGGCGAGCCGGCCGGCAAACGCCGCCATCATCTGGGCGCGATGGGCTGCGACCCGTTCGCCGATCAGCTTCCGAGCCTGCGCGTTCGACTCGGCCACCCCGGCAAACGCTTCGCGAGCCACGGCGCGCAGCTCACCGCGGTGGGCTCGAAGGGTGCGGAGCTCATGGCCCCCCCCAGCGCCTCACCCCAGGCGGTGCCGCTCGAAATGTCAGCCGCCCAGCTCGATCCCGACCGCGCGGGCCGCCGTGGCCAGCTCGCCGTTGGGGTCGACGAGCTTGAGCTTCTTGACCGCCTTGGCGATGGGCTTGGCCACGACGTGGTTGTTCTGCAGGGCGGCGACGTGGCCGAACTGGCCGGCGGCGATCAGGTCGACCGCCTTCACGCCGAAGCGGGTGCCGAGCTCGCGGTCGAAGGCGCAGGGCGAGCCGCCGCGCTGGACGTGACCGAGCACGGTCGCGCGCACCTCGTACTCGGTGCGGGCCTCGATGGCCTCGGCCAGGCGCTGGCCAGCGCCGCCCAGCTTGTCCTGCTTGGTGATGTCGCCCTTCACCAGCACCGCGTGCTCGCCGCCTTTGGGCTTGGCACCCTCGGCGACGACGACGATCGAGTACGACACCCCGCGGCCCAGCCGCTTGTTGAACGACTCGATGACGCGGTCGAGGTCGTAGTCGATCTCCGGGATCAGGCAGACGTGAGCCCCGCCCGACAAGGCCGAGGTCAGCGCGATCCAGCCGGCGTAGCGGCCCATGACCTCGACGATCATGATGCGCTCGTGGCTCTCGGCGGTGGTGTGCAGTCGCTCGATGGCGTCGACGACGATCTCGACCGCGGTCGAGAAGCCGATCGTCATGTCGGTGGCCTCCAGATCGTTGTCGATGGTCTTGGGCACGCCGACGATCCGGGTCGCGCCGCGCTCGATGAACTTCTGGCCGAACGACATGGTGCCGTCGCCACCGACCACGATGAGGCCCTCGAGATCGAGGCGGGTCAGGTGCGCGATGCAGCGGGCGCTGACGTCGTGGATCTCGGTGCGACCGTCGGGCAGCTTGAGCGGATAGCCGAAGGGGTTGGCGCGGTTCGACGAACCCAGCATCGTGCCGCCGCGGGCCAGGATCTGCTGGACCCGGGCCGGATCGAGGTCGACGTAGTTCTGCTCGTAGAGGCCTTCGAAGCCGTTGCGGATGCCGACCGTCTCCCAACCGTAGGTGGTGCGGGCGTGCAGCACGACGGCGCGGATCACCGCGTTGAGGCCGGGGCAGTCGCCGCCGCCGGTGAGGATGCCGATGCGCTTGCTCATCGGGTCCAGTATGCCCGGCGCCCCGAGGCTTTGACAGCGGGCCGCGGATCTGGAATATCCCCGAGCGATGCCGTTGCTCTCCGGGTTGCGTGTCACTCACTCGTCCATCCACGGCTATGGCGTCGTCACGACCCAGCGCTTCGCCAAGGGCGACCGCCTCGTCGAGGGCGACGGCGTGCGCTACGAGGCCACCGCCGAGTTCGACGACACCTACGCGCTGGTCCTGCCCGGCACCGGGCCCGACGGCGAGGACGACGCCGACCTGCCGCTTCAGTATTTCGATCTCATCGACCAGACCCGCTGGATCAACCACGCCTGCACGCCCAACACCGAGATCGACTCGCGCTTCGACCTCGAGTTGGGCCGCCTGCGAGCCTGGTGGACCGCGACCCGCGACCTCGAGATCGGCGAGGAGCTGACCTACGACTACGGCTTCCCGGGCGAGATCGCCGAGCGCTGTGCCTGCGGATCGCCGGGCTGCCGCGGCCTCATCGTCGACGACGACCCCGCCGAGCTGGCCCAGATCCCCGCTGCGCTGCGCCCCTTCCTGCGCAGCCCCGTCGACCCGATCCAGGCCACCGGCTGACGTTCGTCGCGCCACGACTTGCGCCCCGTTCCGACCTCCGGTACACGAGTGGCGCCTCGCCGATGTAGCTCAGTGGTAGAGCAGCGGTTTCGTAAACCGCAGGTCCGCGGATCATACCCGCGCATCGGCTCCAAGATTCCCAGACTCGCGCATCACGGCGGGTCGACCTGCCAGAACATCTTGCCCGCGGGATACGTGGTCATCTCGAAGCCGTCGGCCAGGGCCCGTTCGTGGAGGGCCAGCGCGTCCTCGCGGCGCGGCAGGATGAGGCGGACCGATGCCACCGGCGTGCCGTCGGGCAGCGCGCCGGCCCGCGCGACCGCCGCGAGCTGCGCCCACGCCGCCTCGTCGAGCGAGCCGTCGGGGAACACCGCCAGCGCCTTGTAGCCGATCCTTGCTTGCTCGTCGTAAAGTGTGAAGGGCTCGCGCACTGTTGGCCGCGCCGGATAGGCCGCGCGATCGCCGTGCTCGTTCCAGCCGACCTCGATCGCGGTCGGCACCAGCGGCGTGAACCAGCGCTCGTGGGCAGCGCGGGCCGCCGCCACCGCCGCCGGGTCGGCCAGGTCGGCGTCGAACCCGATGCGCAGCACGTCGCCGTCGACGGTGCGATGGGCACCCGGCGGCAGCGGGGCCTGCTCGAGCCCGGCGAGCACCGCGACCCGATCCGCGCGTGCGCGGTGCCAGGTCAGCCCAGCGTACTGGTCGAGCGCGCCCAGCGGCCAGGTGCCGCTCGACCGCGGCGGTCGCGGCCTCGGATAGTCCTGGCGAGCCGGCGCGAAGCTACCGGTCGCGAAGCGCACACCCACGGCGGCGAGCCCCTCGCTCCACGCCTGCACCCAGCTCGCGACGTCGTCCCGCAGCGATGCCCCCGCACCGTCGGCGGGGATGCCGACGCTGATGCGAGGTCCGACGGTCTCGAGGCCCAGGAAGATTTCCCAGTCGGGATCGTCGCGGTCGCCCGCGAACAGCGATACCAGGTCGAGGCCCCAGGTCGCGGCGCGGGCCCGCAGCTCGTCCATCGACCCGATCGGCTCCGGCTCGCCGAGGTCGCGTGACACCCACCGCGGCCGCGCCAGGTAACCGCCGCGCTCGAGCGGCGCGAGCAACACCCGTGTGACAATGTCGTCGCTCAGCCAGCGTTTTCCAACGTCGGCATCGACATAGCCCTTCCCGGCGAACACGAAGCCAGTGCGCTGGTAGCCCATTGAGTGACGATAACGCACTTCCGGCAGCCACCGCATCAGCCGCGCCGTCGACGACACCGCCGCTCCGGGGTGACGTCGCGGCTATCGCACCATGGTGAGGAAGCCCTCCCGGGATTCAAACGTATAGCTAGCGGAGAATCGTGAATCGGCATTCTGCGGGACCAGCCAATGACCGACGTCTATCGATATGAGCGCCGGTCGGCGTCGTCCCAGCGCACGCGCGAGGAGGGTGACGACGAGGCGAGCGCGCCGCCCCCCGCGGTCACGCCCGGCAAGCGTTCGCGCGTGGGTGGCGAGGACGACGACGGGCCATCGCCGGGCGCGTGGTCGAGCGCGGCCCGCATCGACCGCCGCCAGGACGCCCCGGTCGAGGACGAGGAGGGCGCGCTGGCGACCGCGCTCGACCTCGTGGCCCACAGTCGTGGCGGGCAGGCGCTCGACGCCGCCTTGCGCCGCCGCCTGGAAGCCGAGCTCGGTCTCGATCTCGGGGCGGTCCGCGTCCACACCGATGAGCAGGCGGCAACAGCCGCGGCGGTGGTGGGTGCCCGCGCCTTCGCGATGGGCGATGACCTCTACTTCGCGCGCGGCGCCTACGACCCCGGGAGCGAGCACGGGCAGCAGCTGATCGCGCACGAGGTGGCCCACGTGGCGCAGCATCGCCGAGGCACCGCGCCGACCGATCGCAAGGTGTCGCAACCATCCGACGCCCACGAGCGCGAAGCTGAGACCTTCGCGGGCGCCTTCGTCGGCGCCTCCGCGAAGGCCGCGCCCGATGCCGTCGCGCCGAGCTTGGTCCGTGAGCTGGAAGAGCATCTGGGCACACGGTTCGATGCGGCGCGCGCGTTGACCGGCGCCACGACCGCGCTGGCTCGCCAGCTCGCGTCGGCCGGCGCCGCCGGGCTGCACCATGTGGTCGGGCTCGCCGCGCCGTCGCCGCAGCGCGATGCCCTCCTTCACGAGCTTACCCAGGTCGTGGCGATGGGCCGGCGCGCCGAGGGCGCGACCGCCGGGCTCGCCACGCTGCACGTGAGCGGGCCGGAGCCCGGCGCGAGCGTGGCACCATCGGCGATCCACCGCGGCGATCCCCGCGCCGGTGCCACCTCGCGGGCCAACCGGCTCGCGCTCTTCGAGAACAGCTTTCCCAAGCTGCTCGCGACGTACGCGGCGCCCGGATCGGTCCCGACCGACAGCGGTCCGGTCCCGGGCAACCTGTTCCGATTCGTCGGGCCCGAGCCCACGAACCACGGCTTCGTCTCCGCCAGCAGGGCGCCCTGGCGGCTCGCCGACTACGCCAACTTCATGGCGGACCAGGCCGCCGCTGCCGACCAGGCCAGCTACGACGTCTACGGCACCGACCTCACCCAGATCCTCGCCGACGGCAATCGGTTCCACGTCGCACGCGTCCGCTCGACCGAGCCGGGCGCCAGCGGCGCCGGCCGGACCTACGTCTTCATCATGGATGAAGGGCACTGGGTGGCCGACGTCGTGGACAGGTTTCCGAGCAGGTCGCCGCCTCCGACACCGCGCCAGCTGTTCGCGGTCTACAAAGCCGGCGCCGACCGGCTGATCCCGTCGCAGATCACGGCGTTTACCTACACGTACGCCAACGGGACGTTCCCTCACACCACCGAGCCGACCACCGATGAGGGCGCGACCGCGTATCGGGGGGCGATGCGCGACGCGATCGTGGCCGCGTTCACGCCGCGTCCGTGGAAAGACTTCTACGACCACGTCATGTCCCCGCCGGGTGGCGCCCTGTTTCCGTCACAGTACAACGGCATCATCGGCTCGGCCTTCGAGCAGATCGTGCGCGCCTCGGTCGGCGAGGCCGTGGATGCCAGCCGGCCGCTTTTTCGTGACTCTCGCTTCCCCAATCGCGAGCTCCGGATGGGTGACGGCTCATTCAGCGGCGGCGGCGGCGTGATCCTCGATGCCAAGGCCGCCGTGGCCGGCATCGATCTCGACCAGTGCCGCGACTACGGCATGATCACCGATAGCCAGCTCAACCCGCGCATCTACGGCTATTTCGCGGTGGACCCGGCGTTGCCGCTGCCGAGGGCCCGCCGCGAGTACAACTCGGTGGTCTACACCGTCCCGACGGCCGCGATCGCGGACCGGGTGAAGGGCCAGATCGCACGGGTCCACGGCGACACCCCGGCCACCTGGCAGCGCTTCTTCATCGAGCCGCCGCCCACCGGGATGGTCTCGTTCCGCGTGCTGTTCAACCCGACGATGCGGTTCCAGACCGCCGACACCGGCGCGTCGAGCTACGCGTTCGACCACCCGCCCGCGCAGGTGGCTGGCGTGAACGTCGCGAGCGCGACCTTCGGCCGCGACGTCGCCACCGGGACCCTGACCTCGGGCTCGCTGTCGATGGGCGTCGACCTGGGCGGCGCGTTCACCCAGGCCCCGGTGACCAAGACCGTGACGCCCGAGCCCGGCCCCGGGACCACCGATCCCACCGGCCGCGTCGAGAACCGCTTCACCGACTTCCGCAGCAGCCTCGACCGGGTGCTCAGCGCGGTCACCGTCGACGCTCACCTGATCGACGGCGGCGTCGAGGCCACCGTCACGCTCGCGGCCGGCGCGATCCAGATCCCGAGCTTCACCATCGACGCTGCCACCCTGACCGCGCGCTATACCGACGCCGGTCTGGCGGTCACCGGCACCGTCGGCATCCGTCACACCAGCGGTCGAATCAGCGGCACCATCACGGTCGGCTGGGACGGCACGGCGTGGACGATCGATGGCACCGGAACGTTGCAAGAGGGGCTCATCGAGGGCCTGTCGGAGGTCACGCTCGGCGTACACCACGCCGCCGGCCACACCCGCATCACCTGCGCGGAGGCGAGCTACCGGCGCACGGTCGGCAACGTGCCGCTCACCGGGACGCTGCGCGGCCTCGAGTACGACGTCAACGGCGGCACGTTCTCCGGCACCGGGACCATCCTCGCCGACTTCGGCATGTTCGGCACCGTCGAGGCCGAGGCCACCGTCGCCGCCAATGAGCTGACCCGTGCCACGTTCAGTTACGCATCTCCGACCTTCACGTACCCGCGCGGCAGCGGCAGCCCGGCTTTCACCGGCGCGGTCGGCGGCACCATCACGTACGAGCACGGTGCATTCTCGGGGCGTATCGACGGCACCGCCAACCTCGCGATCCCCGCGCTTCAGGCCCTCGCCGGCGCCGATGGGCTCGGGCTCGCGGTCGATGCCCAGATCAACGCCGACGGCACCTACGGCGGCACCATCGCGACCACGACGCCGTTGCAGTTCGGGACCTACCTGCGAATCCCCGCGGCGTCGTGCACGATCGCCCCCGACGGCGCCCTCAGCGGCGACTTCGCGATCGAGGTGGTCGGGATCCGCCATCTCGAGGAGGCCCGCATCGCCTGTACCGTCGACGCGACCGGCGTCCACATCACCGACGCCGCCTTCGAGGTCGGGTTCGGCAGTCAGGCCACCGGCCAGTTCTGGGGCACCTTGCGCGCCGGCTACGCCGAGGCCACCGGCCTGGCGATCGGCGGCGACCTCAGCTACCAGATCAAGGAGGGCATGGTCGCCCGCGGCACGCTCGCCTACGTGACCGCGACCAACGCGCTGTCACTCGAGATGACCGTCGACGAGATCAAGCTCCTCGACAGCCAGGTGTCGCGTCAGCTGTTCAGCGCGTCGAAGCAGATTCCGGTCTTCAACTTCGCCGGCATCGGGGTCTACCTCGATCTCGGCTTCGATCTTGGCTTCGACTTCGGCTTCGATCTCGGCATCCGGCCCACCGTGGCGTTCGAGGGGCTGTCCCTCGAGACCTTCCAGTTCACCCGCATCGCCGCCGAGCTCGCGCTGCTGGGCGACGTCTACGCGCGGCTCACCGGCACGCCCCGGCTCGGGCTCGGCATCTTCGCGCTGACCCCGCAGCTGCTGCGCGGCGGCGGCGGCGTCCGCATCCCGATCGTCGGCGAGGCCCACATCACGCCGACCGGCACGGTGCGGGTCGGCTACACCCCGAGCGGCGGGCTGGAGAGCGCGGCCTCGGTCGGCATGTCGATGAGCTTTGGCATCAGTGGGTCGGTCATCCCCTACGCGGAGTTGTCGGTGCTCGACGGCATGTGGAACCCGAGCTGGCAGGGCGAGGCCCTCACCAGCTTCGAGATCTTGCCGCAGCGCGAGCTGTTCAACGTCAACATCGATCTCGGCGGCGACATGACCCAGCGGGAGCCCACGCTGCCCGGCACCAACCAAGCCCCGGCGCCCTCGACGCCGAGCGCGACCAACGTCTTGCCGCAGACCAACAGCGCGCCGACCGAGGTCAGCGGTCCGGCGGCCTCGTCCGCCACCACCGGGCCGGCGACCGCGCCCTCGGAGTCTGGCGATGAGGGGCCATTCAGCCTGGCGGCGCTGGCGCCGATGCTCGACGGGCTACCCGGCGTCGCGCCCATCAAGGCGATCCTCCAGAAAGCCGGCGAGGTCTGGGGCGCGATCAGCGGCTTCTTTGGTCGCATCATGACCAGCTTTCGCAGCTACTTCGCGCAGCTCGCCGACCAGCTCCTCGAGATCCTCGACGGCTTCGCGGCCCAGGGCCTCGGCTACGTGGCGACGCTCATCCGCAAGATCATCGGCGAGGACGCCTACTTCATCGTCGAACCGCTGCTCACGTACTTCGTCACTGCCGGCCAGGACCTCATCGACATCTTCACGCAGACGCCGCCCACCGACCTCGGCAACATCATCCCGTGGGCGTGGCAGCTGGTCGGTCAAGTCGTGAACCTCGGCGGCGATCTGTGGGCGTTCGTCGACGCGGTCCGGCAGATGCTGGGCAACTTGGGCGAGTTCACACGGCGCTTGATCACGCGGGCCGTCGACGACGGCTGGATCGGCGTCAAGCGCCACCACTACTACATCTGGCAGCCGTGGCCGTTTAGTGACTACCACTTCCTCGCGGCCGCCGAGTTCAAGGTCCGTATCCCCAACGTCATCGATGTCGGCGAAGGCCCGCCCGGCATCCTGCTCACGCCGGGCGCTGCGGTGTCCGTCGGACTCTACGAGCTGCTGGCTCAGCTGGGCGTGCCGGTGACCTACGCCGGCTGGTTGGACGAGGTCAATGATGCGTATAACGACCGTTGGCGGGGCGAAGGGGCCCGCGGCTGATCCACTGCCACGGTCGCGAAGCGGCTCGACATTGCCGAGCCGGAGGCCATGATGGCGCCGATGGTCGCACCCCTTCGCGTCGACGAGCCGGCCCGCCTCGTGGCGCTCACGCGCTACGGCATCCTCGACACGCCGCGCGAGCCCGAGTTCGATGCCGTGACGCGGCTGATCGCGGCGATCTGCCGGACGCCGGTCGCGGTGGTGAACCTGGTCGCGGCCGATCGTCAGTGGTTCAAGTCGGAGATCGGGCTGGGGGTCCGAGAGACTGCCCTCGACACCTCGATCTGCGCCCACGCGCTGCTCGAGCGCGAGCTGCTGGTCGTCCCCGACACCACCCTCGACCCACGGTTCGCGTGCAACCCCTGTGCGTCCTCGACGTCGCGCCGCGCGACCTCGACGAGCACCAGCTCGACGCGCTCCAGACCCTCGCCAGCCACGTGATGCACCTGCTCGACCTCCGCCTGGCCAAGCAGGCGGTCGACCACGCGCTCGACGCCCAAAAGCAGCTGCTCGCGATGATCGCGCATGACTTCCGCACCCCGCTGGGCGTGGTGTCGTTCGCGGCCGACTGCCTCGAGACCAACGCGAGCGACGACATCACGCGGCGCATGACCAGCCGGGTCAAGCGCGCCGCCGTCACGATGAGTCGGCTGGTCGACGATCTGGTCGACCGCGAGAGCCTGGCCCGGGGCGCGCTCTCTTTGGGCACCGAGCCCGGATCGGTCGACGATCTCCGCTGCCGCCGGTCCAGCGCGATCCTCACCGCATCCGTCAGGTGCTCATTAACCTGGTCGGCAACGCGATCAAGTTCACGCCGCGCGGCGGCCGGGTCTTGGTGCGCGGCGAGCTCCACGCCGACTTCGTCGAGATCGCCGTCGAGGATACTGGCCGCGGCATCGCCCGCGAGGAGCTGCCGCGCCTGTTCGATCCGTTCTGGCGGTCGGGCGCCGAGGCGGCGCAGACCCGCGGCGCCGGGCTCGGCCTCGCGATCGCCAAGGGCCTCGTCACCGCCCACGGCGGCACGATGCGCGTCGACAGCGTGGTTGGCGCCGGCAGCACGTTCACGCTGCCGCTGGCCGCTCCTGCCCTGCCCCACTGACGCCCGCCGGTCAGCCGGTCAGCCGCCGAGGAACTCTTCGACTAGCGCGACGGTGCGGGGCGGCAGCTCTTCCATCGGATAGTGGCCGACGTCGGCGAGCGGCGTGACGGTGAGCGCGTCGCACAGGGCGGCGAGCGCGCGGGTGGTTGGCTCGGCGCGCATGGGCGGCGCGTCGGCCTCGCCGGTGATCGCGAGCACTGGCGCGGCGATGCGCGCCGTCGGATCAGGCAGCCCGTCGCGCGCGAACATCGCCACGTAGCCGGCGACCGCGGCCGGCTCGGAGGTGGCTCGCCAGCGCGCGGTCTTGTGGCGCAGCCAGCCGCTCGACAGCCGGGTGCCGGTCCGCTCGACCGAGAACTGCAAGCGCGCGTCGTCGTCGGCCCGGGCCAGCGCGCGCGAGGCGGCCACGGTGGCCTCGTCGGCGCCAAAGCCGCGCGGCGGCGGTGGCGTCAGCACGACCACGCGCGTGACCCGGTCGGCGTGGTGCTTGCGCCAGGTGCAGCGCGACCAGCGTGCTCATCGAGTGCCCGACCAGCGCGCAACGGTCCCAGCCCAGCCCGTCGAGCAGCGCCAGCACGTCGGCGGCCGCCTCGACCAGCGTGTAGGCGCCGACCCGATCGCGCGACCGTCCGTAGCCGCGCAGGTCGACCAACGCGTACGTGCAGCGATCCTCGTCGAGGTACGCTCGTGCACCGTCCCACGTCGAGGTGTCGCAGCGCCAGTCGTTCATGATCACGACGCGGATCGGCCCGGTGCCGACCAGCTGGTGGCCGAGGACCGCCGTCACGGCGACGTGATGCGCAGGCGGCGGGTGGCCTTGGCCTCGACGTCGGCCTTCTCGAAGGCCAGCGGCGGCTGCTGGTTGGTCCGCCAGTACTCGGCCTCGTCGGCGTGGTGCGGCGAGTCGGGATCCTCGGACTGACCGCCGGGGATGGTGTTGCGAGCGACCGGGCCGCTCGGGGTCATCTCGACGACCAGGCGCTGCGACGCGCCGCTGCCGTAGGTGAAGGTGTTCGGGTTGTAGATGCCGAAGTTGCCGGGGTCGACCGCGCCGAGATCGCTGTGGCGCGGGAAGCCCTCGGGGAACCTCGCGTCGGTCGGCGTCGGGATCGAGACCTGCTCGTTGCCGTCGAGGGCCGGCACCACCTGGCTGAAGCGCACGACGTGCAGCCGGCCCCAGCGCCACTGGTCGCGGTCGGCGCCCAGCTCGTTGGTGAGGAAGCCGTAGCCGGCGACGATGGCGCGCACGACGCGCTCGTCACGGGTCTCGACGATGCCGACGGTGTCGAGGTTGTCCCACAGCACGGTGTCGTCGTAGCCGGTGATGCCGGCGTAGGTGGTGCGATAGGTCGCGAGCTGGGCCGGCG
>Ga0209591_10000440_pt1 | contig 53925 bp, 51 predicted proteins | sample MAT01_FD_187207 | JGI IMG/M metagenome (GOLD analysis project Ga0209591, IMG submission 187207) | Freshwater microbial communities from Lake Fryxell liftoff mats and glacier meltwater in Antarctica - MAT-01 (SPAdes) (version 2) | ecosystem: Environmental > Aquatic > Freshwater > Ice > Liftoff...
TCAACATAGCGCGATCGCAGCCGTCGGGTAAAAATTTTTCAGGTTATATCGTTATCCAGCTTATTAATGTATAAGATATTACAACTAACCTGTGTATCAAAAAGTAAACTTTTATCAGGTGTAAAATCGCAGTGCGATCGCCTAAAATTTAAGATTGAGAAAGTCGTATTTATCTGAGTAAGAAAGAACCTATCAAAGCTAGAGAATATTTAGAAGAAGCCGAAAAAATAGCTAATGAGTTTCAAGATTCCACCTTCCATGCTGAAGTCCTCAACACATTAGGAGATTCTTATTCTCAGCAAAGACAATTTGATACAGCGATCGCTTATTATCAAAAATCTTTAAGTATTTCACAGCAACTTCAGAATCCTCGCGGCGAAATTGCTGCTTTGTTTAAACTGGGGAATGCTTATTTAGACTTGAGACAATTTACACAGGCGACAACTTTCTATCAACAGTGTCTAGAAATTGAACAACAAATAGGCGATCGCTATTCTTCTGCTAGCACTTACCACAATTTGGGAATAGTTGCCCAAGATTTGCGGGAATTTGAGGAGGCGCGGCGCAATTACCAACAAGCTTTGGCTATCAAAATCGAAGTTGGCGATCGCTATTCCCAAACACGCACCCACCACCAGTTGGGAATAGTTGCCCAAGATTTGCGTGAATTTGAGGAGGCGCGGCGCAATTACCAACAAGCTTTGGCTATCAAAATCGAATTTGGCGATCGCTATTCCCAAGCACTCACCTACTACACTTTAGGACTGGTTGCAGAAGCAGAAGAAAACTACGCAGAGGCGAGGGTTCATTTGCAGACAGCGTTGGAGATATATCTTGAGTATAAGGAAGAATATTGGGGGGCGATCGCACGGGAGGCGTTAGAGAGATTACCAGAGTGATGAAGTGATAGCATTTAACAGAGGCGCGACCAGATCATACTTATTAGGCAGGCGTAGCAAGTTGGTACAATCGCATTGTTAGTCGATACAATCGCATTGTTAGTCGATACAATCGCATTGTTAGTCGATACAATCGCATTGTTAGTCGATACAATCGCATTGTTAGTCGATACAATCGCATTGCAAGAGGTTGCATTGAGATAACACGGCGATGCAATACTCAACGGCAAGACGGCACTGATTGGCAAGTAGTGCGATCGCATCAATATAATAGCGCTCCTGTGTTGAGTCCAATATAGACCTAACCCCCAGCCCCTTCCCTACAAGGGAAGGGGAGTAAGATTCAAAGCCTCTCTCCTTTTAGGCTATGGTATACACACAAGTCATCGAATTACCCAAAACAAAAACCTCACCCTCTCTCGACTTTAATCCCTCTCCTTACCAAGGAGAGGGACAGGTTTTGCGTAGCATAACCAGGGTGAGGTTTTCTTGAGCATTCAATAAACCGTAAAAAGTAGCACATCAGTTTTCTGGCGCTAGAGTTCCAGAATTGCCAACGGGTGGTTTATTATTATTCTCCCCTCCTCCCCTGCTTTCCCACTTCCTGCAAAGGTTAAAACTACGTCAAAATTTAGATAAACGCGATCGCACTTACCAACAATGCAGATTACCCAAAGTCTCCATACAGCAATTTTCGTGACTGACTTAGAAAGCTCCGAACACTTTTATGGCAAAGTATTAGGATTATCCAAAATAGATCGTTCTCTGAAATACGCTGGTGCATGGTATCAAGTCGGTAACTATCAAATTCACCTAATAGTTGCACCTACTGTCCCCACCGAAAACCCTAATGAAAAATGGGGACGCAACCCCCACGTCGCTTTCTCAGTTGATAACTTGGACGCTGCAAAACAAGAGTTGCTCAATCATAATTATCCTATTCAACCCAGCGCCTCAGGCCGCCCTGCCCTGTTCACTCAAGATCCTGATGGGAATATTATCGAGTTGAGTCAGCAGTGAGGGGGAGTGGGGAGTTAGGAGTTAGAAGTTAGGAGTTAGAAGTTATTATTTTCCTCTGCCCAATGACAAATGACAAATGACCAATGACAAATGACTAATGACTAATGAAAATAATTGCCTACTCTTACACCAATCCTCTACTAGAATCTGCTCCCGATCAAGCCGATTGGGGATGGGAGGTGGATCGGGTTTATGAAGATTTGGGCAAGCAAGAGTCTTCTGAACACGCTACGCGATCGCAATTACAACAATTATTTAGCGATTGCGAAATTGAACCAGCAGATTATCTGTTGATTCGTCGGTTGGAAGAATTAGGGGATACTGTAGAGGAAATTAGCGATCGCTTACATAAACTCGAAGTAATGGGAGTAGCGATAATTGCCACAGAACAACCCTACACTTCCGAAAATTATCCTCTGGGCGCTGACTTGCTGAATTTGCTAAATGCAATCCAACATCAACAACGTAGCCGTCGCATCCGTGAAGGACACGCCCGTAATCGTCTCAATGTTGCACCGCCACCCGGCAAAGTTCCCTACGGCTATCGCAGAGGTAACGGAAAATATACCATTGATCGCAGTACTTCACCAGTAGTCAAAGATTTTTTTGAACACTTTATACTCTATAGTTCCCTGCGGGGTTCAGTTCGTTACTTGGCGAAAAAATACGGCAAAAAAATCTCTGTAACCACAGGAAGACGCTGGCTAACTAATCCAGTTTATCGCGGCAATACAGCTTACCAAAATGGTGAAATTATCTCTAATACCCATATTCCGATAATTTCTAAAGAAGAAGCAGCCCAAATTGACCGACTTTTACGCCGTAACAGCCGTTTACCATCCCGAACTGCTAGTGCTAGGCGTTCTTTAGCTGGGTTGGTTGTCTGTGCTGAGTGTCAGTCACATCTAACAGTTACTCGTGTCACCCAACGCAACCAAAATAAAGAGGATCTTTATTTACGTTCTACTAGCTGTCCGCAACGCCCCAAGTGTAAGGCTATTCCCTACCAAGAGGTTTTAGAACATACAATTGAAACGGTTTGCCGTGACTTACCCTTAGCTGTGGCGGGGATGAATTTTCCTCAGTTGGATGCAGTTAAGAATAGTTTAGGGCAAGCGATCGCACGTCAGCAAGAAATACTTGCTCAGTTACCCGCTTTAATTGAAACTGGAATTTTAGATGTTGAAACAGCAAAGTTAAGGGCTTACAAACTCCGCACAGAAATTTCTGCACTCGAAGCAAAGTTGGCGACTCTTCCCCCAGTTAACTTGCGTTCTGTTGCTCAAGCTGTTTCCATACCACAATTTTGGTTAGATTTGTCTGAAACAGAGCGACGATTTTACTTTCGAGAATTTATCAGGCAAATTGACATTACTCTTGAGAATAAAGAATTACAACTCCGAGTTATTTTTATTTTTTAATTGAAACGCTATTTCTGAGTTTGACGCTAACTGGACTGTATTGGAATTTAACCAAATAAAAACGAAGTATATAAAGTTTAAACTAAACCGCGTCCATCTTGAAAACTGTAGTTATTTCAGTATGAAAAGAAAAACCCTCATCCCCCAGCCCCTTCTCCCAAATTTGGGAGAAGGGGAGCCAGAAAGAAGTTCCTCTCGCATCTTGGGAGAGGGATTTAGGGTGAGAGCAAAAACTACGGTTCTCAACATAGATGAGGTTTAAGCGTCACATTCAAAAAAAATACAAGCTAATTTACGGACTGTCAAACAGGTAATAAATAATTTATTACCTGTATTATTTTTATCATTTACAGGCTGAAATGTTATTTAAATAACCAATATAAATTTTTCAAAAAATAGCGCTAATTAGAGAAACTTGAGTTAATCTTGGAAACTAGCAATTGTTAATAAATACGTTGTTACTGGGTGACAACATTGGAGATTCGCTAGATGTCTCTATGTAATCAAACCAGAAAGTAAAATGATTAACATAGAATATGCAAGAAGGAAGCTTTATTTGGAGTCATCAAGAAAAACAGCATCGCACGGTTGGCAAATGGATTGATTGGGTATGGCTAATCGTATTGCTGTTGGCAGCAGTGTTACTGTTTAGCATCAATCTGGGAGGATTGCCGTTGCGAGATTGGGATGAAGGGACTGTGGCACAGGTTGCTCGTGAAATTTGGCACGCTCCAGCAGGTTCAATGCGTTGGCTTTATCCAACGCTAGGAGGCGAACCATATCATAACAAGCCGCCTTTGATGCATTTGCTAATTGCTTGGGCTTATTCTCTTGGAGGCGAAAATGAGTTAACAACGCGCCTGCCTGGAGCAATTTTAACAGCGACATCTGTACCTTTACTGTATTGCATTGCTAGAGAGATATTTCGTCAACGTTGGGCGGCAATTTATAGCGCCTTGATTTATCTAACAATGCTACCTGTGGTGCGTCATGGGCGGCTGGCAATGTTAGATGGGGCGATGGTAAGTTTTTTGATGGTGATGATGTTGTGCGTGTTGCGATCGCGCCGGGATTTACGTTATTGCCTTGGTGTTGGTATTAGTTTTGGGCTGATTTGCCTGACTCAAGGATTATTAGGTGTATTACTAGGTGCGATCGCGATCGTATTTCTGTTTTGGGATACGCCACGACTGCTCACCTGTTACTATCTGTGGATAGCAATCTTCATTGGTATTCTGCCTGTAGCTACTTGGTATAGTGCCCAATTAATTCACTATGGTTACACTTTCGCTCAAATTGGGCTTGTAAACCCATCACTAGGCCGAATTGGCTCATTTGTAGAGGGTAATCCTGAACCACCTTGGTACTATGTTATTGAACTTCTCAAATACACATGGCCTTGGCTATTATTCTTACCGCAAACTGTCCGCTTAACCTGGGAAAATCGCAACCTTAGTTGGGCAAAACTAGTAATGGCCTGGAGTGGTGTTTATTTGTTGGTAATTTCTTTCATGATTACCAAAGTTCCCTGGTATTTATTCCCCATTTACCCTAGTTTAGCCTTAGCTTTTGGTATCCAATTATCAGATACAGAAAATTCGCCTTTACTCTCATCCTATCCCCGTGCATGGGTTGCTGGTTTGGCGATACTTGCTGTAGCCGCTTCTGCTGGTAGCATTTATTTTAGTTGGGGTACAACACCGAAAACAGACTTACAACTGATTTTTGTAGCAGTAGCTTTAACTATGACCTTAGCAGCTATTTTGGCAGAACGAGGTGATGGACAATTTCTGAAGATTTTGTTTTGGGGAAGTTATATTTCGCTGCTACTGTTAATGAAATCTAACTACTGGGTTTGGGAATTATCTGAAGCTTATCCAGTTAAACCAGTCGCCGCGATGATCGTGCGGGCAAATCCAGCTACGAGGAAAATTTACACATCTTTTCCCTATCATCGTCCCTCGTTGGATTTTTATAGCGATCGCACCATCATTCCCGCTTCTGTTGGCGAACTAGAATATTATTGGCACTACAACGGCCAACCCTACTTTCTCCTTCATGCATCTGCTTTCAACAATCTCCAACTAGAGTCGATGAAGCTAGTTGACGAAGCTGAAGGCTGGAAGTTAGTCACAAAAGATACTAATCGGCTGTAAATGTAGCGCATTGAGCATTGAGGATTGGGCATTAGACATCTCCAGAAATTAATTATTCCTTGCCTAAAACTTTTGTAGAGACTTAGCAGTGCTACGTCTCTACAAGCATTTTCACTCCTATGTCTATGAAGCATTTTCAAACAATCTCTAAGGCCAAGGATTCGCAGGTTGGTCATTAATGTAAACCCAATAGCGCTCACTAATGGCTATACTGCCTTTGAGTTCCGCCCAGTAACTCCATCCAGGGTTTATACCAGTACCATCATGGAATTCTGCCATCCGATATCCATTGGTACCAAAACGCCTTAGTCCTCTTTTATTGCATATATTATTTGCAACTGCTAGAGACGTTAATTGCGTTCCTTGGACATTGGGAATCACAAACACTGTACCGCCAGACCAAGAATACGTAGTCGAACCGCCAGATGTTACGGCGGATGGAGGAAGACCTACTGGTGCTGGTAGCAGAGGGTTGTTTTTAATGCAGAGCAGTGAGCGATATTCGTTAATACTAGTGTCACCTTGATAAGGATTAGTGATGCCACCTCTAGCAGCATCCGAACCGAACAAAACATAAGTTTTGTTGCTAAGCACTAAAGGGGCATCTAACACTGTCCAGGTCATTGCATTAGGGTTGGCTTGAGCAGAGGGAATTGAGACAGTCATCATTAATCCAACTGTTGCAACACTTGTTGCTAAAATTTTGTTTAACATGGTCTTTATTTACCTTCAACAAGTTCACTTTTATTTTGACAATAAAGCAAGTAATTTCTCAGGGATTTTATTTTTATATATCAAAGTTATTACTTCTATATTTAAGTACTAAAGTTGCTCATTTATTTGTTGAGTTATTTAACATTTTAGTATGAGTTTTCAATCCCAAAAAATAAACAACCAGGAGACAATCAGATTATCGTCCAAAATGTCATGATAACCAGAAGGCGATCGCCTTCTTCCAAAAAGTGTAAAAAGCTAAGGAATCATCGCTACTTTAATTACCTGACGCGCTTTCATCTCACAAAACACCAGTTCTAAATCTTTTAACGGCCTCTGTTCACTAATAAGTAATTCAAAGGGAATTTTGCGACTAGCGATCAGTGCCAGCGCCTCTTGCACATACTTTGGTGTATTATGAAATACACCTTTGAGGGTAAGTTCGCTGTAGTGTAGCTGTTCTGTGTTGACACTAATGCTGGTATCCCGTGGACATCCACCGAATAAGTTGACTGTTGCACCAGGACGGGCGCAGGCGATCGCAGTTTCCCAAACACTTGGTACACCTGTTGCTTCAATCACTACATCTGCGCCCCATCCTTGGGTAAGTTCTTTCACCACACTGGGAATTTCTGGAATTTGATGATAATTAAAAGTCTGGGCTGCACCCAATTTCTGACCAATTTCTAGCCTGTGGTTATTACCTCCCCATAGCAACACCTCAGCTTTCCCACTCAACGCCGCTACAAACATCAGCCCGATCGCCCCATCTCCTAAGACGACTACTCGATCTTTGGCTTTGACGTTAGAACGGGCTATACCATGCAATACACAAGCTAGGGGTTCCGTCATCGCTGCCAATTCCCACGGCAACTCATCGGGAATCTGCAATAAATTATGCTCTACTATCGGTGCGGGAATTTTCAGGTATTCGGCAAAAGTCCCGTTATTCCATGTCAGATTCGGACATAATGAATACTCTTGACGTTGACAAAAAAAGCATTTCATGCAGGGTGCAGAATTATTAGCGACGATGCGATCGCCCACTTGCCAATTTGTAACCCCTGCACCCAAGGCAACAATTCGCCCAGCCCCTTCGTGACCAAACAGCGTCGGTGGTATCAACATTTTGGCATGACCACCACGCCGCCAGACTTTCAAATCTGTACCGCAAGTTGTTGCTGCCCCCACTTGAATTACAACTTCGCCAGCCGCCGGAGTGGGGTCAGGAACTTGCTCTAGGCGTAAATCTTCTTGACCATAAAGTAACGCTGCTAACAAAGCCTTTAACCTATCAATTAGCTCCATCCGATTTTACAGCGTTTTTCAGGTAAATGAAGTACACAGGTAGGGGCACAGCACTGCTGTGCCCTTAAGATCGTCTGTACCTCACGCCTGTTGCAATCTGCTGTATGAGCTAAAGCTATGTTGATAGGTTTAAACTAAATTAGTCTTGATTTCTAGTCAGCTTTTTTTAATCTAGAACTTACGCATTGACAGAAAAGACCAAATATGAGTGATTTGAAAGACCACATCTGTCGTAAGGGCACAGCATTGCTGTGCCCCTACAGCACGGGTATATTTATCATCAAAAAATGATTAATAAAACCCTGAAACGACGTATTCAGGTTGATGCACAACATGATTTTTTTGTACAGTGTGTAAGTTCTATAATCTAAAAATGGCGAAAAACTAGGTATTCACGGCTGGCTGAGGAACTACTGCGGTGTTCCGGGTTTCCACATTAGGCAAGCGAGTAGCAGTTAAGAGCGGTACTTCTTGTCGGCACGACAGGCAAAACCAATATAGTTCACCATGACGGGCATGACGCAGGAGGGAACCACCGCAGCATGGGCAGGTGTTGGCTCTTGTACTCATACCAATGTCCTCCTTGAAAAAAGTTATTGTTTAAGTTGGATAAAAAAAGCAGTTGATTAAAACTGGATGTTAGCTGCATGAATGCGGCCATTCGATTATATGCGGTCTTTAATAATGGCGATCAGATGTTGTAGCCCTTTTTCTGGTGAAAAATGACCTAAAAATGCCAAATACGGAGGTTCTGACGGTTGGGCTACGAATGGATAATCTGCTAGCTCAATTCCGTTATAAACCGTGTCAATATAATTGAGATCGATTTGACGCTGCGAGTTACTAATGCTGAGATAAGGCTGCTTTTTGTGGTAACTAAATGCGTGACGCTTATCCGTTGTAAAATTATTGTGCAGGGTATGCACTGTAGAAGTTGCTGTTATTAAACTCGCTAAAGGTAATGCCGAAATCCCTACATGGGAATGGATAATATAGAATTGGGCAGCACTCTGGTAAACTTGGCTTAGTTCCAACATTTCGTACACTGCATACTCTTTTACATTTTGGTCTAAGCGCAATGCCCACGGATAAACTGCTTCTAAATAAGCCAAAGTTTGAGAATCGCCAGAGGCAAATAAGGTTACCTCATGACCGCGACAAACAAGTTCATCAGTCAAGGGACTCACTACCAGTTCTATTCCTCCATAATTAGGAGGTGGAACCCTTTCCCATAAGGGGGCAACTTGAGCGATTTTCATAACTTTTATTGGTTCAGTCTATGAAATTGTCCTCAATATAATGAGTTGCATGATTATTGTATGAGTAAAGAGCATTTTTACTTACTCTTTTGACATTTAAATTAACCTAACAGGCTAGCAAAAGCGCAATAACGGTTAAGCGCACCGTAAATTTTATCCCGGCAAATCTAAGCGACTATCGGCAAAAGTCAAGCCTGACCTATACTTCTAATTTATAGTAAATCAATTACTTGTTGCATCTGTCTTGGGGATCATAATAAAGTAAAATATTTTGTAGCAGAACTTACAAAAATGAATATTCTGTAGCTGTAAATACTAAAATACTGAATGGGATCAAGTTATTAAAGCTTCCTTTAAACGTAATTGGTAAATGTAACAGAAATTCTAAATATTAAGTAACTGTACAATAATTACATAATTTGTAATTATTAATTTTCAAAAAATTCTGATAACTAATGAAAATTGCTACTTGGAACGTCAACTCAATTCGCACTCGTCTAGAACAGGTTACCGATTGGTTAACTACCAATCCCGTTGATGTTCTCTGCTTGCAAGAAACCAAAGTTGTGGATGCCGAGTTTCCGCGATCGCCTTTTGAGCAGTTAGGCTATAACCTTTATATATCGGGACAAAAATCTTATAACGGCGTAGCCCTGATTAGCCGCCAGCCACTCGTAGACGTAAGTAGGGGGTTTAGGGCGATTTTGCCAGATTTACACCACGAATGGGATGAGCAAAAGCGAGTGATTACAGGTGTAATTGATGGTGTTCGGATTGTTAACTTATATGTTCCCAATGGTGCAGCAGTAGGAACTGAGAAATATGAATACAAAATGCGCTGGTTGACAGCGCTACACGAGTATTTGCGATTGTTGGTGCTGTCAGAACCGGCAATTTGTGTGTGCGGTGACTTCAACATTGCCCTAGAAGATAAGGATATTCACGAGCAAGTGAGTACAGAAAATCACATTATGGCAACAGAAGCAGAGCGCCAAGCTTTACGGGATATTCTAAAATTGGGATTTGCTGATGCTTTTCGCAAATTCACCACTGAAGGCGGAAATTATAGCTGGTGGGATTATCGCGCCGCCGCCTTCCGTCGCAACTTAGGTTGGCGGATTGACCATCACTATCTCACACCTATCCTCTATCAGCGTGCTACAAGTTGCATCATCGATGTCGCGCCCAGAAAATTAGACCAACCCAGCGACCATACGCCGGTAATTGTGGAATTTTGAATGGGGTATTGGGTATTGGGCGATGGCATTGCCCATAGGTGTCAACTTAAGCTAAAAGTAGCTTAACTTTTAGCTTCCTCACCCGCCTCGAACTAAAGTTCAAGGCTAATAGCTAAAGTCTACTGAAGTAGACTAAAGATTTTTGGCTAAGGCCAGGGAATGAACTGGCCAACTCAACGTTTCAATCCCTAATAGGGATTTTGATGAATTGCAATATAGCGCGGATACTTGCGGCAGTAGATGCACAATCTAGTTTCAATCCCTAATAGGGATTTTGATGAATTGCAATATCTTCGGATATCTTTATATATATAAATCTCATCCAGTTTCAATCCCTAATAGGGATTTTGATGAATTGCAATTAGTTGAGTCAGGCGTCCTTTCAACCACTCCCTGTTTCAATCCCTAATAGGGATTTTGATGAATTGCAATCCAAAGCATGCCAAGCGGCGTCGCTTAAACGCATTGGTTTCAATCCCTAATAGGGATTTTGATGAATTGCAATGCAAAAAAGCTAATCTTGTTCCTGCTTTGCATCTTGTTTCAATCCCTAATAGGGATTTTGATGAATTGCAATATATACTTATGTTCTACGTGAGCTTGATCAACTGATGTTTCAATCCCTAATAGGGATTTTGATGAATTGCAATATGGTGCGAGTAGCAGGCGGAGCAGACAAACCATCCGTTTCAATCCCTAATAGGGATTTTGATGAATTGCAATATGAGCTTCCTGATGCGATTGGAATCAAAATAACGTTTCAATCCCTAATAGGGATTTTGATGAATTGCAATGAGGCACTTGCTGAGATTAAGGCTTTTGAATCGTTTCAATCCCTAATAGGGATTTTGATGAATTGCAATCGCCTATATGCAAGGTTTGCTTACCATTACGAGTTTCAATCCCTAATAGGGATTTTGATGAATTGCAATCTTTTAAGATACGGTTTAAAATTTCCATTTTCTTTGTTTCAATCCCTAATAGGGATTTTGATGAATTGCAATCGTAGTGCGTATCCCTGCATGCATTGAGTACATCTCTGCGTTTCAATCCCTAATAGGGATTTTGATGAATTGCAATTCGATCGTATTAGATGCTCGACATTTATCAGCGCTGTTTCAATCCCTAATAGGGATTTTGATGAATTGCAATTGAGGGTACGCGATCGCTCGATAGTGTAACGAGCCAGTTTCAATCCCTAATAGGGATTTTGATGAATTGCAATGTGGAAGCAAAAACAATTTGAGGTTGTGTATTATTAGTTTCAATCCCTAATAGGGATTTTGATGAATTGCAATCTCAGGAGTTTGTAGCTAGTAGCAATTCAGAAAAGCGTTTCAATCCCTAATAGGGATTTTGATGAATTGCAATGGCGGGAGCCTAAAAGTCAAGCTGTATTTGGTTTTCAAGGTGCGGTTGCGCGATTCAAGAGCAATCATAGCATTAGAGAACTCGTTTGGGAAGAGTGTCGGGAAACTTTAAAGGCTGAAACCCAATTTTTGTAGGTATTTCAGAGATTGCGCGGATGAAAAGTGGGCGACTAATGGGTGAAATCCTTGCTGGAGTTGACATAGAAGGACTTTTTTAGTGCTGTGGAATTTGTACACCCACCCCTCCGCGCATTTGAGATGCAGAAACTTAGCTAGAAGGGGACTCAGCAAAGAAAATTGTTTCGTCCCGTGGCTGTTCTCCGCCAATACGTTCGACTTTTCGCTGACAACAGCCACAGAGAAAATAAAAGCGCACGCTGTCTGTGTCGGGTTTTATTAATTTGGCTAAACGCGATCGCAGTTTAGCATACTGAGTGTTAGTAATATCGCACTCAAACAAACTCAGTTGCATCCATTGGCCGTAAGACTTGAGAACCGAATGGATTTTAGTCCGACGCTTATCTTCTGGAATATCGTAGCTGACAACAATATACATGGGAAAGTTATTTGAGAACTAAGGGGGGATATTTATCGATTTGGTTCATGAGGTACTTACTCAATAACCTCGCCTGAATTTCAAAGGATTCTTGGTAGGTGCATTTGTTTCCCATGACTGGATGTTTGAAACTCGATTGTTTCTTTTGTTCGTAGGCGCGAAGAAATGTATGCAGTCCTTCTTTGGTTAAAGACACGGCACCACTGAGCGGTTCAGTGGTAAAGTCAGTTAGGGTTAGCGATCGCTTGTTAATCAGCGATAACACTACAGAATCCACTATTAAAGGACGAAATTCTTCCATTAAATCCAAAGCTAAGGAAGGTCTACCATAACGCTCGACGTGTAAGTATCCTAGATAGGGATCGAAGCCAACAATATTTAAAGCACTTTGCACATCGTGACGTAGCAATGAATACCCAAAACTCAGCAGGGCATTAACTGGATCGGTTGGTGGGCGGCGGCGTCTGGCTTCAAATTTAAATTCTGAGGTTTTAATTAGCTGTTGAAAACAACCAAAATAGGCTGCACTACCAGCACCTTCTAAACCTCTGAGAGAATCAATATTGTTAGTGTTTTCGATTGGTGCGTAGACGCGAAGCGGCTTGTCGCCAGACATCGCGTGTTCCAATCGAGTGATGTTATTATTCAAATCAACATCAGAATGTTCTCGCTGAGTGCGAAGTAAAGTATGGCGGTAATTTTTCAATTTACCCCGCACAAATCCTTTAACTAAATGTATTGCTGGCTGTGATTCTCCCACAGCTTGCCATTGAGCTTTCCGAACAAAGATATTTTTGGTAACTTCTGGTTCTAAACGTCCTAAATATCGTCCGTTTTGTGTGAGAAAAGTTAAACAAATATGACGTTCTAAAAGTTCACTGACGACGGCGGGAGAAATAGTAGCTCGACCTAGTACTACAATTCCCTCAATTTTAATTAAAGGGATATCCAAGATTGTTTTTTGTTCAGCTTTGACGGTAAGACGTTCATCAACTTTGCCGATAAAAGCATCGGCTTGTGTTACGTAAAGTGTTCCCATGATTTAATCCTTAATTAATTGAAAGTTGTCCAACCAACCCACCTTAAAAAGGCTACAGTGTACACAGAAGTCATCTTTATTCATAAATCTCGCACTGCGTTTCTAGCCCGCCTCGGAATGAATTCCGAGTCTTATAGCCCAAGTCCACTTAAGTGGACTAAATGATCAATTCAGTCCACTTAAGTGGACTTCAGCTATCAGCCCTGAACTTCAGTTCTGGGCGCGATTGCCTGTCTGCGTGACAGTTTAACTCTGACAAAAATATGGGTAGAAAATTTTTCGACTTCTATGTACACCGTAGCTTTTTAAGGGAGTCGCCACAGGCGCGGGGATCTTATTTGAACAGTATTGAAACTCAACATGAGAAGTTATCAAAGTATAATTTAATGTACTTCTTGATAACTTTTGACTTTATCAGTTGCTTTGGGTAAACATTGCGAATAAAGACTGCATCCTTGGCAACGTTTGCTATAAAATGGTTTTGGCATCGCTCCTGTTTCTAGGATATTTGTGACAGATTGAATAGTAGCGATCGCACTTTGCCGTAACTCTTGATTTATCTCTACTAATTGCCGTTGATGGGAGTGGGCATAATAGATATATCCAGTATTAACTGGTTGTCCTGTCATCTCTTCCAAACATAAGGCTTGGGCGCAAACTTGCAACTCATCATTATCCCATTCGCCTTTGCGTCCCCGCTTATATTCCACTGGATAAAATTCACCTGATTCTTCCTCAATCAAATCAGATTTTCCGATGAGTTTATATTGCTCAGACTTCAGCCAAATCGCCCGAAATTGCCAAGTTTCTCCTCGCTGTCCATCCCCTGTAGTATGGACGCGATCGTGTAGAGTTGTGCCTTCAATTGTGTATTGATTATCGCTAAACTCCCCTGCACAAAACATCCGCCAACAGCGATGCGGACAATAGGCGTATTGGTTCAGCGCCGCAATGGAAATATATTCGGTTTGATTCATAAAAAAGGTAGATTTTATATCTTGGTTAAATTTATGGATAATACTGCCGTCTCACCATACCCATACCCATACCCATTGTTGTTTTTCGTCCAATTCCTGCATATAAAGCAAAGTCAGCTAAAGCGTTAATTTGCTTAATTTGGATCGGTTCTATTTCTCCCAAAATCTTGTAATTAACTTCGCCAATAATGCCAATAAACTTGCTGCGAGAGTCAGCTAGTATTTCTGTATGAATGTTGACAAAAGAAGGAAAGATTGACTCGATCGCAATCTGAGTAAATTCTATCCCACTGTATTTATTCCACCGCGAAAGTAGGGAATTAAACACAGATTCTCTAGTAGGAAGGGTAGTATCATACTGTCCTTGACGAAAGGCGGTGGGTGTACAGAAGGTAAGGTTAATGGAAGAATTGCGCTCGCTAGCTTCTTCGTATAATTGAGCATAAGTATTAGCATTTGCCCAAGGTTGAATAGATTGTGGTGTGCCTTGAATGCTAGTAATATACAAGTCAGCCGGGCCAAGATGCCAAGGGCGATTGGGATTAAGATTTAGCCAGAGTTGGGTAAGTTTGCTAAATAAAGTGTCATCTAATAAAGAGATGCGCCACCAACAAGGTGTTCCGGCGGGAATAGGTTGTTGATGTGAATATTGCAAACTACTACTAGAAATTTGAGATTTATATTTACCATGATCCTGTCCCCTTATTTGCAAAGGAGAGAGGGTGAAAGCTTTGTCAGCAGTGGAATCGTGTAAGCGATCGCCTAATGTGGTATCTACAGAACTAACGAGGGTTAAAAATAGGGCGTGGAGATGTCTACCTGTGAGATACTGTGGTGGAATGGGCGATTGAGGTAGCAAATTCAACACTAAACTATGAGGCATACTTTCTCTTTTTGGTTGTAGACTGAGTGATTCTTGACTCTACAGTAAACTCAGGGATTTCCTGGAGTTCAGTTTCACCCAAACTATACTGTTCACAAACCAGACTTAGGCGATTTCCTGGGGTTTTGACAGGGTTAACCGAATGGGTTAAATCACCTTGAAAATAAACTAAAGTATTAAATTGGGGCTTAATTTGCCCAAGTTGGCGTTTGTGCGATCGCAATACCAGTTCTCCCCCTTCCATATCTGCTGGTAGTCGCACATAAAGGACGCTGACAACCGCAGGTGGTTCAATGGTTTTGCTGTAGGAACGTAAGGAGCGATCGATATGCGGATCGACGCGGGAGCCTTCCTTTAGCTGTAAAGGATTGAGGTAAAAAGCATTACAATTCGGCTGGAGAGCCAAATCTAGGTAAAGCTTGAAGTAGGGAAACTGCTGTTCTACTTTTGCTAATCCAGAACGCTGAAACACTACAGAAAATCCTTTAGTGGCGACAAAATCGCGGTTGAGGTTGTTGATAGCAAAGTAAGGACAAGCTTGAATTTCTCCCCACAAATTGTTTAGGTAATCGCTGGGGAAGGCGTTGGATTGTTGTTGATAGTGTTTCACGATTGATGTGGGGAGCGTACAGAATTAACAGGAGTTAAAGATTGTAGCGTAATTTGTGGCTGGCGAAAAAGTTAAAGACTATAGTAAGATCCTTTTAAACTGAAATAAAGAGCTAGAGCGATGAGAATTGATGATCACAATGCAGCAAAGGCACTTACTGAAAAGTTAAAAGAGAGTTTACCAATTAAAGTGCGGGCTGGAAAGGAGTTTTTGAAGACATTAAAGCAAAAAGGAGTAAACGCCGATCCAGAGAGAGAATTTGAAATTGATTTCGTTGGCTATTCGGGAGATGAAGGTGGGATTATGTGCGGACTAAAAGAACCAAATAATCCCGAAAGTGAAGAAAAATATTTTTCTTCTATTACTCATCTCAGAATTGATCCTAATCATCCTCTAGCTGCTGAAGTACAGACTTACCAGCGCCAGCGAATTCGTAAGTTAATGTTGCAAGATTCCAGAGGTTTTAAAGCCGAGTTAATGACGATAGAGCCTCGAAAAAATAAAAACCGTGGTAAAGGTTTTGGGAAGTGATTAACTCCGAAAACGATATTCCATCAGAACTGGAATTTTTACATTTTTGCTGTCATCAAATTGATAGTATTGTCCTCGCATTTGGACATTTTGAATTAAGCTAACTGGAGGCATATTCACAACATCATAGCTAATCACTTGATTAGTGAACATCACATCTAAAGGATTTAATGGATGTGTACAAGTGAATATACCTTCCGCAGTCTTAAGTTTAGATAACTCTTCACAAATTACCTTAGCCTTACTCATCCATTTACCCAATCTAATCCATTTAGGTAATAAGTCTTTGATGTCTTTTTGAGAAATTACAAAAAACTCAAATCTACTTTCTGCTGCTATTTCTTTCGCTCTCCCAAAACTAGGAATATTTTTCTGTGTTTTCTCCATTTCAACGTGGTAGTTATTGTTAGCATACTTCCAGGTGTTGAGGATAGAAGAATGATTGAGCGATCGCGCCGGAGTTACGTAAATTTCCTGTTGATTAAGTGGCGTTAAATGCTCCTCATATTTTGGCACTTGTTCGGGGCAAAAATAACGGTATGAATGTTCTTCCGTAACGGTAGTCGAGTAGATTTTGCTATCAACTAAACCCAGTGCATAACAGAGAGCGTAATTATGAATTATTGCCTCTGTTTCATACAATCGTCCAATTTCACGAGTAGCAAAATAGAGACTGTCATGAAGTTCTATTTGACAACGGTAGATTGACACCATCTTAAATTACTCCGTTGCAGCAGCAGCTTTCTTATTATTCTTGGTATCTTTCTTAGGATCTTTCTTACCTGATTTAAGAACCCATGTTTGAGCATAAATAGATGATTCAGCATTTGCTTGACTCAACATTTCTTGCAATCGAGTTTCATTACTGGTAATAGACTTAACTTCACTTAAAAGTTGTGTGAAGGATGTACCAATAAAATCAGTATGAGAAATGCACTCTTGAGACATTAGAGCAGTAATTGCTTGTGTAGCCGCCTCTAAAACCTCGTCTTCATTGAGCGGATCAGGAGGATTAATTTGCTTTGGAGTTGCATTGTTCATTACGTCATATATCTTTTGAGTCCAGAGAAGATTACTAACAATCTCACCATCAGCGAAAATGACTCCAACTAGCTCATTACGCACTCTACCAGTACGGGTAGTCTGCGCTCCGTAATGGCGTGTTCTGAGAATATTATTGAAAACGTAGAGAAATCCAGCTTCAGTGGCATCTTTCAGCGTGACAATACTGGGGAAAAAGACTTGAGGTAAGATATGATCTTGACTATTAATACGGCTGGTTACTTCCCCTTGACGGCTCATCGTCCCATTTTCAAAAGGTGCATTGAGGGTAAAGTTGAGATGAGAATCATCAAAGGGTGTAATAGAGTACGCTGTGTCTACAACTACTTTCGACTTTTCAGAACCGGAATCACCAATAGCAAAACCATAGAGAATACAATCAGGAGTAGTTTTACTGAAATCTACGTTGTAGTCGCATTTTTCCCAGTCACCAATTTTGTAGTTACGTAGTAATTCCCTACCTGTTAAACGTTCTGGAGTTGACTGCTTGCGCTTAAACATTGCCAAGCGACTAATAGGTTCTTTGTTTTCAATTCCAGCACGTACTCTTGCTTTATTGAGTTCTCCATCTGTCTGGAATAAAGGATAAGATTCTGTAACGCGAATAGTGATGAAATGAACATATTTCCCCATTGGTTTAGCAGGGATTACATCGTGGAAAAACTTAGAATCGAGTGTTTTCAGAAATTTCATGGTTTTATTGCTCCGATTTAGTTAGTTGGAAAAAAAAGAATAAATTAGACTAATGCTTCAAGTTCTAATTCAGGAATATCATCAGGTTCATCTTGGGGACGTGCTTTACGTTCTTCATCATCTGCTAGGCGATAAAGGTATTCACAGGTATCTCTAATTAAATTGAGTTGAGTACCTGCTAAACGTGCGCGATCGCTTTTAAAACTTTCCTCAAAAATGTCTTTCACAAAATACTTAGAAAACTCATAAACTGCTTGACGTTCTTCTTCTGAACTTAAAGCAGGTTTCCACTTACCATCAATTAAAGTTAGTGTGGGTTTTCCTTCAGCAGCTTTGCGACGCACATTATTCATCAGCTTTGACAAACGCGCAGCTACCACATCTGTTAAAGAATCAGTGTCATTAGCTATAGATTTATCAATTTTTAAAATTACATCCGCAGCCTCATCAATTGGTTTTAGGATGGCATTAGCTTTAGCATATTGACTTTTGGAACGATAAAAACGACGGTAGAGTTCTGTTAACTTACGCAGTTGATTCACAGCTTTTCCTTCTGGTTCAAAGTAATGGTAAAAATCCAAGTATAGGCGAACTTTAGCAAGAGGTACAGAATCAATTTTGTCTTGCTTTCGTAGCCATTTATTAAGGTAATGAAAGACATAAAGAGGACTGGTTTCTAAATCTCGCACTAAATCTGCTAATTTTCCCCAATCTGGATCGCCATCTTTTTTACGGTTGACTTCCAAGTGAATACAGTAAGCAGCAGTCAGAGCATTAAGGGGGGAAAATTGACGCTTTCCTGAACTACGAGGTAGAATACTATCTAAACGATAGTTATCTTTTTTAATCAAAGAACGAATTGCTTGATGTTCTCCATCAATTAAAACTGTTTCTTCAAAATCAGCGCCACTAATAAAAGGTGGTACAGGTGATTCTGAGGCAACGACTTTCACATCTAGAACAAGCGGTAAAGCAAATGCTAACCAAGTTGGCATTATCCACGATTCTGTATCTGTTGGTTCTCTTCCTGGTGGTAAACCAATAAAGAAGAAAGTTAATGTTTCATCATCGGGATAACTAATTTTAAATGTCTTATCATCTTCTGGTAAAATATCTTGTTTAATCAACAAATCATCGACTTGTTGATATTTGTCAATTTCCAAATTGGCAACTTGTTCTTTGGAAACAAAATGTTTGCGAAGTTCAGAATCAAATCGAGTTTGAGATATAGAATTATAAGCTTTTTGCAAAAACTTATTTGTTTCTGGAGTAAAGAAATAAGCAGGATAGAGATAAAGATAGCGATATTTACGACCTTCAAAGTCTGCACCAGTCGCGTTAGTCTTACTCATCAGAATTTGTCTCAACATGATTTCAATTGACCAGATTGAGCAAATTTGCCGTTTTGCAGCTTGAGCATTAAATAAAATTTGACGATTGCTGTAAACTTGTGGTGCAAATAACGTTGCTGACTCCATTTGCTCCGTTACAGTGTAGGGAGAGCTAGATATAGCACAAACGTTTTCTCTACCTCTTCCTGTAACTTTTGCAGCTTTATACCTACTTATTTCTATTAAAAATTGGTCTGGCTTAGGTTCAACAACTGCACCTGTTGGTAAAGAAATAACTCGACTTACATAAGTGCGTAAATCACTCCAGCCATCAGGAATTGCAAAATCTTCTAAAATAGGTTCAATGAGGTTGGAAGTATAGTTAACCATACCCTCCATCAACTCAATATTTTGTGCTAAATTTTTACCTAGATTTTTCTGGTAATATTTAGCCGATAAATAATACCAATCTAAAGGAACACCTCCTGTTTTTTTGAGAGATTGAATTTGTCTTAAAGCTGGGATTTCCTCTAGCAAACCCAAGTATTCAGCTAGTTTTTCAGTCAAGTTTAAATCAGGAATATTTTTACGTTCAGCTTTAGGAAATTGTTTTTGGTATTCATTTGCACGTTCTTGCCATTTACCCCAAATACCTCGACATATAATATCTCCAAATTCAGCTAATCTATCAATTTGAATTTCATTACCAAATACAACATCTATATTTTGTGGTAATTCTCCTTGTGTCTGAAAATTTTGTAAACTTTCACTCCGCTTACTGGATGAGGCTAATTTAGTATCAGGTAGTATACTGATAGCTGCATTAATGCTGACTTTCATTAACTGATTAGTACGGAAAAATAACCAGTAGTAATCAGCGAATTTGAAACCTTTACCATCTCGACTAAAACCTGTTTGTCGCTTCGTTAACTGCTTACTGCATAATGTTTTAATTTTATCTACAACCTGATTGGGAATATCAGCAGTATGAATTGCAGGTGCATCTTTACTGGCAAGGTATACTACACCATCTGGCAAATACAATAACTGTGTGTAGTATTGCTTAGGATGTACATCCATCAAGGCATTATTAATAATATTCGTCAGAACACCACGATTGTCTGATAAGGCATGATAGCTAAACTTTAACTGACCATTGCTTAAGTCGTTTAATAACTCAGGTAATTTCTCATTTCTGCCATCACTTTCTACATCACGAGGATGTTTTAATAATGAAGCAAATAAATCAGAAATTTTCAACAATCTATGCAGAATATTCCGCACTCGGCCATCCAAACGCGGTTGTAAACCACGAATTTCTAAACCTCGGTCAGCATCACTTCCATCACCAGCATTACTACTCAACCACACAATATCATCGATACAATTTTCCCAATCTTCACCCAAAAAACTATCTAAACTAAGATCCTGAATTTTTTGTTTTACATACCCGCGTCTTAAATTTGGTGCATCTGATTTTTTTGCAGGGTCTTTACGCCAATCACGGGTTATAAATACATCATCTGTGTCATTTTCTTTCAACCAAATTGGATAGTCGGGGAATTTTTCAAAGTCATGTAGAATATACGCACTTACAAATAAACGAGTTTCCTTTTCTTCACATTGACGCTTAACAGGATTAGTTTCCAGTTCTGATGACTTTAATTTCTGAATAATTCGGTAGGTAGGAAATAAACCATTAAGCAGGTGAGATAATAAAGATTGGTCATGCTTACTACGTTCAACGTTTTTACCTTCGGCTCTCCGGTCTTCTGTGAATTGACCTCCCTTAGCTGTTGCTCCTACTAATTGATGAATTAGTTTAGGTAATACATTCTCAGCAAAACTAATAATTAAGGAATCTTCCTGATTATCTTGGGATTCTATAATTGCCTTTTTAAAGAGGCTAATAGTTAAAAGTTCACGCTGAATAGGAGTATCTTTTTCTTCTTCATCATAGTTATCTAAATCTGGAAGCTCAGGATATTGATCAACGTTACTCATACTCATTTCTATTCTCCGTCTTCACTATATAAATCTTGAATTGTCTTAGCAGCAAATGCAATACACGCTAAAATATCTTCTCGCTCTATACCTATATACGCCTCCAAGATGCTCTCAATAGTTTCTCCACCAGCTAATAAATCTAAAATTAAAGAAACCCAAATACGATGTCCGCGAATGCAGGGTTTGCCAAAACAGATGTTTGGGTCAATCGAAATTCGAGAAAGTAAATCATCTTCAAGCATTAGTATTCCCAAAATTTGATATTATGTAACTTTCTAACAAATCCAGCCATCATCCTTTTTCGGCTTCCGAAACCAAAGTAACGTTTCCAGCATTAGTGCAGATTTACCAAATGCTATAGTGTACGGTGGCGACTTCTTATCGTCGCTACTATATTTATCTGCTAAGGAGTATGCTTGAAAGTGGATAGGTAAACCTAACTTTGCTCTGAGGTAAGTGCGATCGCAATCTGAAAGAAAGCATACTAAACCCCTACCCGATACAGCATCACTTATTTTATTAATCCCGCTACCGTGGGGTTGGCGAATTTCTAAACCTTTTAGAACCTGTACTTTACCAGATTTGGCAATTTCGCTGATATCTTCTAGATAGTAAAATTTCCAGTCTTCTCTTACTTCTCGGTAGCCAGTCAGTTTCAAACAGCATAAAGCTTCTTGAAAACGAGTGGTTGTAACTCTAGATTTCTCAGCTTGTTGTATAAATTCCTTTCTATCCATCCATTCAAACTTAAAATTGCTGAGAATACCCGGTAAGTTATAACATTTAAAATGTTCATTTTCTGGTTCTTCTGGATTTGTTGAATCATAAATTGCACAATCTAACTGACTACTTCCCCGAAAACTTCGTGCTTCATCAATGACTTTCTTTTTCTTTTCTTGTAAACATTGATTAATTTGTCCATATTTTGTCCAAATATTGACATCAAGTGCTGCTTCAATAGTCTCTTTAAAGTTTTTTTCTGCATCGGGATATTGATGAGTCAGTCGTCTTAATTCTTGATGAACACAAGCAGATTGAATAGCACCCCAGCGTTTAGGGTATTGCTTAAATTCATTCACAAATGGATAACTTGAACGAATAGCTTGTGTAAAGTTTACTCGATCGTAAGTTTTGCCATCTTGCAAAGAGTCTGAATCAAGCTTGAATAATGTTTGAACAATAAATTTGGGAATCAAAGCATAAGCATGATAAGGATGAGGGTGAAAATCTCTATGTCTGCCTATCCGTCCAAAGCGTTGAATAAAATTACCTGAATCTGCACCTTCAAATACCAAAAAATTGATTTTAAAATCCACACCTACATCAATAGTTGATGTCCCTAAAAGTAAGTCTGCTTCTGCAACTGATGCAGCTTTCTCTGTTTCACCTGTTAAACCCGTATTTTCTCGGACTTTTAACCCTAAAGGCTCAAAAATGCTCTTAAAATGCTTAACTAATTTTTTAACCGCAGCAATCGAGTTGAGAATAATCGCACCTTTACTACCTGGATAATCTTGAAAAAACTTTAAAATTACTGATTCGGAATTTTCTATTATCCAATCATAACTAGATGAAAAATTAGGTTCTAGTGTTTGCGGAAAAAATAAGGTTATGGGTTGACTAATCTGCCTCCATTGAGTGCCATTTTCTGAAAAACAATATTTTTCTTTTTTGGCTGGATTAATTTCTTTATAATTAACGCCAGATTTATCACAAAAGTCTAACAATAAATCATCTGGTGTTGCTGATAAAAACAAAAACTTCTTGCCTGGAACGGTATGCTTAATTAACAATATTGCATTGAAGATACTTGCAACTTGAGCCGAGGAAAACACATGAAACTCGTCAAATATAAACAAATTGTAGTTATCATCTATTTTGCTGAATAGCTTATTGGCGTTTTCTCCCTTGGTTTTACCGTCTTTTTTAAAACGCCTAAGATAGCGAAAATCGTGAATATAGTAAAAAATATCAGGATTGGTCAACAAAATCTCTGCTTGGTTAGAAAGATTAGTTAATCCAGACTGTTTAGTTGGTAATTTATTCGTTTCGATAAAATCTTCCAGAATAGCTGCATTCAGACGATAAATCTGTGGATCTTTCTCTGGTTGAAATTCGTCCTTGTATTTTTGTACTTGCTTTTCCTGATCTCTCGCTAACTCGTTAGTCGGGTAAGTTGCCATTGTAGATACACCATCTGTCATAGCCAGAAGAAAAGCAGCCAAGCTTTTACCATCCCCAGTTATGGCAGTGTTGAACACGATATCAATATTTGGATCGCGCAGCGCCTCTAAAGTTTCCACTTGATGCCAAGAAAGCAACCAATCTTTAGGTAATTTCACCCCGTCAGGTGTGCTAACTGTTTGAGAATAAACAGGTTTGAGATTTATGCTGTAATTTTCGGACATATCCTTGAAAATTCCCTGCAAATGCTTAGTTTATCTGAAGTGCTATGTTGAAAGAACGACGAATTTATGAATCTAAGCAATTTCTGCCACTAAGGGTGGCAGTTTTTATATATGTGCTAAATACAACCCACAAATTTCTGCAACCAATGGTTGCAGTTTTTTAGATGGGTATAAAACATTTCCAGGCTATTTCTCGCACCATTGGTGCGAGTTTTTGACTTTACTTAAAAACTGTCCGTAACTCGTTGTTATTCCTTATAATGCCATGCAAAATAGAAGTTGACAAGAAATATCAGTATAAAAGTGTCCGTATAAAAGATGAGTCGAAAAGGTCAATCTATTACACTGTCGATATCAGAACGTGATAAAGCCGAGCTAGAAGCGATCGCTCGTGAATTCGGTATGATGTGGGGAGAAGAGCCTAACATCTCTAAGTTAATTAAAGCGATCGCTCAACGTAAGTTACTCATCGGTAACAATAACGATTGGAAGGAAACCCGCATCAGAGCATTACATAGATGCATCAGTGCATTGACAGACATCGGGCAAATTGAACAAGCCCAAATCATTGCACACTTACTTCTCGAACGCAGCGAATTATCATTACCGTTGCGAGGCGAAATCGAACGTTTCTTAGAGAATTTGCCCCCAGCTTGGCGTTTAGAGATAGACCGCTATATCTTGCGCGAACAACCTTTTCAGCTTTCCTATCAAGATGCAGCAGAGCGTGTGTTTAATTTTACCGTTCGCTATGCCAAAGTTACACCCCACGAAAAGCGGCAATATCTTGATTGCTGGTGCGAAGAGACAGAAGGAAACTTTGATATACCAGAACTGGTTCACAACTGGAGTTTACGATTAGACAGGATTATTGAAGCTGCTGTCATGCCGATTTCTGGTGAGTGGCGAACTAATTTGGCCGAGATAGAAGTGGAAATGCATCTATTTGCTGGCTTGGCTTTTGCCTATCAACCTAAACCAGAAGACAATATTAATGAGTGGATACCAGATAAAGCACGAGTCCGGCGAGTTGTTAGGCGAATATCTAGTACATTTTGGTTTATGCGGGAAGTCATGCAGTATGCGCCAGATTGTGTAGTTATTTTACCAGAGAATGTGCGCGATCGCCTCAAACATAAACTCCTCACCCTCTGTCAGTTATACGATATTGAAACCAGGTCTTAACTCTTTCCCTCTCCGACTCGGAGAGGGACGGTTTTACGTAGTAAAACCAGGGAGAGGTTTTTTATAAAACTACATTTCCATAAGATGCACTCATGTAGCCATTATTTGCGATCGCCTATAGCCATCTACAATACGTAAGTAAGAGAAATGACATAATAACGAGGCTTCCAGACATCAATTCTGAAAATTAAAGAAAAAAATAATTACTAATTGCCTAAAAATTCCGGTTTATTTGGCTTTGGGATGATAAATAAAAATAATAGCGTTGAATGTCATGCTTCCTATCACGAAGGATTACTGAAATTCTTCGCTGCTTTCAGGATGACTACTGAACATCAAACAACATCTGCCCCCTGCCTCTTATCAAAAGGCTATACCACAAAACTTGCTCTAGATGTATCTAAGTAACTATGCTGACAAAGTGTAAAGATGCCACGGTATCTAAGAGCGAATTCTAAAGCAATTGTAAAGGATTTGGTGCCATTTTGGCAGGTTTTGATCCCAAATATGGGATATTAGTAGATTGTACAAATCTCTATTGTTATTCACTATCTACCGACAACTGCTAAGTACAAGTTTAAGTAATTTAATGAAGTAGGAAATAATACATGGTATTATCACTGTCTTCTCATAACGTTATCCAGTATCTGCTAGAAGCGGGGCTGTGTAGCTCAGAAGATGACGCATCAGATAAATCTGAGTTGCCAGGAAGTAGTAAGAACAATTTCGATTTACTAGTGACTCTAGCAGATAATCGAAAACTGCTCGTTAAACAAGAACGTAACGTTAACAACAATGACGGCGCTCCTCATGAATTGTTTCAGGAGTGGCTATTTCATCAGTTGCTCCAGCAGTTTCCGGTTCTTGGCAATATTTCGGCCATCGCACCGTTGGTAGTGCATTTTGACGAAGAAAATTCTATCCTTGTCCGCAACTACTTAAGTGAATATCGGGAGCTTGCGACATTCTACCACAACAATGATATTTTTCCACAAGAAATTGCCACTGCGATCGGTACTACTTTAGCGGGACTCCATCGCGCAACCTATAACCGCCGAGAATATAAGGATTTTATGGCGACTGCTCCCCAAGGAGAGTTTCGCTATGGCTTTTACAATCCGGCGCAAGGGGTAGAGTCAATTGGCCCGGAGATTTTTGGCACGGTTCCCACGGATGCGCTGAAATTCTATTTATTATACCAGCAGTCGGAGAGTTTGGAATCAGCGATCGCAGATTTGGCATCCAGTTGGAATCCTTGCTGCTTGACTCACAACGATCTGAAATTGAACAACATTTTGGTTCATTCCAGGTGGGAGAAACTAGACAATTGCCTAGTACGACTAATTGATTGGGAAGCTTGTTCTTGGGGAGATCCCGCTTTTGATTTAGGTACTTTACTAGCAAGCTATTTAGGAATTTGGCTTCATAGCCTCGTAGTAGATCCCACCATTGAGTTAGAAGAATCTCTACATCTGGCGTTGACACCATTGGAGAGTTTACAACCTTCAATCATTGCCCTAATTAGGGCTTATCTAAATGCTTTCCCGATGATTTTAGAATACCGCAATGACTTTATTGTGCGAGTTATTCAGTTTGCGGGGTTAGCACTGATTCATCAAATTCAGGATATGATTACCTACCAAAAATCCTTTAATAATGCTGACATCTGTATGCTCCAAGTGGCTAAAAGTTTACTCACTATGCCGCAGCAAGGTGTACTGACTATTTTCGGGATATCAGAGTCAGAAATCCTGAATCCTGTGGGAAAAATTCATAAACTTCCTCAGCCTGTAAATGAGCCGCAGCTACTTCGTCTTTATTATGAAAAAACTCGGCTTCGCGGTTGTTAATAGCAGGGAGCAGAACAATTTGAAGAAGAACACAGAATCCAGAATCCAGAATCCAGAATACACAATCAATCAACCGCTAACTTCTCTATTGGACATTGCTAAAAATATCCAGATTGAGTCTAATTTTTGTATTTATCATCCCAATTATCAACCATTTGCCCTGCCGACTAAAGTAGCCGATAGATTTCAGCACAATTCTGTAGATTTACAACAGAAGTATCTCACCCTACTGCTGCGAAACTTTCTCTATGGGATCTATTATAATGGCTCTCTACAAAGTACTTTAGCGGTGAATACTGATACGCCAAAACATAATTTAGCAGATAATTCCATCTTAGAAATTGATTGGAACTTTTACGAGCAATTGCACGCTAGTAATCACGGCATAGGTTACTTTGACTCTCGATGGCAGGTGTTGCGAAAAGAACCTGATGGTACTATGGCGGTGACTAAAGGCGGTTTAACACTTTATGTTGAGCCAGAATGCCATCTAAAATCCAGCAAAAAATCTACCAAAGTGGGTGACATGGTAGCAATCTGGATGCCCAAAAATAGAATCCAAAATGGCTCTTACTTGGCAGTTAGCAATGTCGGACAGGAACGGCAAAGTAACCCTGATGCTGATTTGGGAGCAGGGCGAATTTACTTTAACTTTACCGCATCTGGTGCGATCGCTCTCATGGAAAGCCTGACACTGCAATTGAATGCAGCCTCGATTCCCTTTAGCTTTCAGGTTCTTCACAATCCCAGTGCATACGGACGCTATGATTCGGGGCTACTCTACTTTGAACTCCCCGACTATCCAGCAATTCGCACAATCCTTCAGGCTATTTATCCAGAAAATCAATCCTATTTCCAGCCGGAAATTCCCTTGTTTACAAAGTTTTTAGCACCAGGGTTAGGTTTAGCCGAAGAACCAATCCAAAAATTTGCAGCACAAGAAAGTTTTGGGATGAACCGTTGCCAAATTGTCGCTAATGCTTTATTTGAAGCTTGGCAAAAAGGTAAAAATGCGATGGAAGAACGGATGAGGACGATTGATGAACACTTTGCGCGACACCTAATAGATTTACAGCGTCCTTATCTTAATCCCAGTTCTGAGGATATATATAAGCCAATACACTTGGGTTAAGGGTAAAACTCTTTGTCAAAGTCAATTTTTTTAACGTATGAAACTTAGGCACAGATAATGGAAAATTGAACCACAGAGGCACAGAGAACACGGAGTAATAAGAGTTTGAGAGGTATTTTGCGTAAGTCATAAGCTAAAAACATCTAATTTGCATAATCGAATTAAATATAATTCTTGTGGGGTGGGCATCTTGTCCGCCCAGCTTGTGCAATTTAAATGTGAAACAGCTTATATCATGTCCGCTTGATTACTTATTAAACCCTAAGAACCCCAGCCAAAGCTATGCTTTGTCTCCCCTCCCCGCTAGCGGGGAGGGGATTAAGGGATGGGGTGCAATGACTGTGGGAATCACAACTAATTATGCGGACATGATATTAGATAGGACTTACGCACTGTACAAAAAAATTATGTTGTGCATCAACGTAAATACCTCGTTTCAGGGTTTTATTAATCATTTTTTGAGGATAAATAGACCCGCGCTGTAGGGGCACAGCATTGCTGTGCCCTTACGACAGATGTGGTTTTTCAAATCATCCATATTTGGTCTTTTCTGTCAATGCGTAAGTCCTATTAGATAAGAAACAAAGAAATACCAAAATAGGGAAAAGGGTGGGCAAGCTTGCCCACCCTAGACCATTATTTACTTAATACTACTTTATACAGATGCTTCAGTAGCAGTTTTGCCAACTAGCATTGCAGTATTTTCGTCGCTTTCGAGGATACCGAATTCAATCAACAAATCTTCTAACTCTTCCATCTCAATAGGGGTGGGGACAGTCAGATTCTTGTTGTTGATGATCTTTGTACCTAATGTCCGATATTCATTAGCTTGGTTGCTATCAGGTGCATACTCGTTAACAGTCATCCGGCGCAATTCTGCGTGTTGAACGATGTTGTCACGAGGTACGTAGTGAATCATTTGGGTGTTCAAACGTTTTGCCAGGGTTTCGATAAGATCGATTTCCCGGTCAACGTTACGGCTGTTGCAAATCAAACCACCCAAGCGCACACCGCCAGTGTGAGCATATTTGAGAACACCACGAGCGATGTTGTTAGCTGCATACATCGCCATCATTTCACCGGAGGTAACGATGTAGATTTCTTGTGCCTTGCCTTCACGGATAGGCATAGCGAAACCACCGCACACAACGTCACCCAAAACGTCGTAACTTACAAAATCAACATCTTTGTAAGCACCGTTTTCTTCTAAGAAGTTGATAGCGGTGATAATACCACGACCAGCGCAACCCACACCAGGCTCAGGGCCGCCAGACTCTACACAACGTACATCCCGGAAACCGGTTAGCATTACTTCTTCGAGTTCAATATCTTCTACAGCGCCTCGTTCAGCAGCCAATTGAAGAACGCTTGTTTGAGCTTTACTGTGTAGCATCAAACGGGTAGAGTCAGCTTTGGGGTCGCAACCGACAATCAGGACGCGCTGACCCATTTCAGCCATTGCTGCTAGGGTGTTTTGAGAGGTGGTAGATTTACCAATACCGCCTTTACCATAAAAAGCTATTTGTCTAATCTTTGGGTCAGTCATGGTTGTGTTTCCTACAATGATTTAATTGATGGGTAGTAAGCTTGATGTGAAATATTCACCCTTGGCGTCGTAGGGAAGCAGAGTCTATTGGCGTATATGCGTAACAATTTGGCGCTAGACATCGCATCCTGGCAAAAGCAGTTAAAATCAGAACATATTTACCCACGAAGCGATAGCTTAAGGGATAGAGAAATCTCTATTTCCTAATAACGAATCCTTTAAAACTTTGACTTCAGCATTGTCAGTTGTTGTAACAGAATCCCAAATGGTTGCTCAAGCCTGAAGAGTGGTTGCAGCAGGAATTCAAATGAACGCAGATTTGTTCCCTGAACCACACAACCAACCAAATTGCAATCCACTCTAAATGGTCACTGCAACTTATCTGATTTTGCTAATGTCAAGTCGCTAAGAACTTCTATAGCGCTTCTAGTTTCGTGATTGATGCAGCAGGATGAATTTCAGCCTAAAAGTGGCAGCTACAGGTGCAATATTATAATGCTTGCACAGGCAACCTCTAACACTCTGGCTGAGATACTATCTTGGTGAGTTTTGACAGTATGGTTAAATTCCTAAAAATTGTGGAACGACGCCATATTGCTTGGAGTTTTCCTTCCAAAAGTCAGCAACTGCTTCAACTTCGTTTGCGGTTGAAAATGTTTGCTCCCGCAAGACTAAGTTAGTAAATATTCTGTATTTCTATTGATTTGTCAGGCTGTACTAAGAGTCTTTCTTCCCAGACTCCAAGAGTAATCGCCTTTGTTAGGTAATGGTCTAGCTAGGTTAGCCAACTCTGATTGGCTCATACCCAGATAAATTTTGATTGACTTCAAGTTCTTACAAAGGCTACTATCCTACTCAATCTAGTTTTAGATTTTAGTTACAAAAAGATGTAGCGAAGTGAAGTGGACTTACCAGAGCAAAAAACTTTCTTGAGCTTGCCTCAAAGTTTCTTGAAGTCTTTTGTGCTTTTACTTTTTTGATTCCTATAAGAACCATAACATACATCTCACTAATTTCTTTGTGAAATCTCAAATTATTTATTTAATCGGCAGAAGATTATTCTTAGGATCTTTAATAGTCATAAGTTACGCGCTTACAGGTTCAGAATTAGTGAAATTATTTATTATAGCCAATTTGTGCAGTTAGATACTTTTGGGTATTTGATAAAAGTATTTAAAACTAATGTTTTACAACAAAAACAAAATTTCTTATTTTTGCACTCAAAAATTTCGTCATCAAAGTAGATGAAATAACTCTTGCGATCGCACCAAGCACCCAACCCAGGCGATCGCGATCATAGTAAAGTTAAACAAGGTGAATTATCAAAAATAATCATAATACATAAAAAACTCCCTTTTAAAATGAAGCGAGTCAAGAGTTACTGATTAAAAATTAACTTCTGCTTTCACGTTTAGGTGTTTTGTGCAGTCTGTAGCAGCTTCCGTCTTCCCTGTAGTAACTTCTGCCTTCACGTTTAGGTGTTTCGCGCAGTCTGTAGCGGCTTCCGTCTTCCCTGTAGTAACTTCTGCCTTCACGTTTAGGTGTTTCGCGCAGTCTGTAGCAGCTTCCGCCTTCCCTGTAGTAACTTCTGCCCTCACGTTTAGGTGTTTCGCGCAGTCTGTAGCAGCTTCCGCTTTGAGGATACTTAAATTGTTTAAACACGACTGAACTAGGACTTACGCAAAAACCCTCTCAAACTCTTATTCCTCCGTGACGGCTACAAAAACATCGCTTGTTTTTCCGACATGCTCCCGCGATCGCTCTTTTTCATAAAAAGCTGTGCAAAAATCAAAGTCATTAGTACCAATGACTAATGACTAATAACTGAATTTAAGCAGCACAAAAAATCGGGGCAGGTTTTGAACCCGCCCCGACATCTGATATACTGCGCCCAACGGCTGTTGCTACAGGTTTTAAACTATTAACTAGATGCACCATATCTTCTAAAGAAAGTGCTTGACGGGCATCAGAAACAGATTTTTCTGGTTCTGGGTGACATTCAATAATTAATCCATCTGCACCGCAAGCGATCGCAGCTCTAGCCACAGGTGCAACCAACTCCCGTTTACCGACGGCATGGGAAGGATCTACAATCACAGGCAGGTGAGTTATTTGCTTGAGTGCTGCCACTGCCCCTAAATCTAGAACGTTGCGGGTGTAATCATCAAAACTGCGGATACCTCTTTCGCACAACACCACATCAGGATTACCGTGGCTGAGGATATATTCAGCAGCCATAACAAATTCTTCAATTGTCGCTGCTAAACCACGTTTGAGCAGTATTGGTTTACCAGCTTGTCCCAAAGCTTTGAGCAAGTCGAAGTTTTGCATATTGCGACTACCAACTTGAAGCATATCAGCATGGGCAGCGATTACTTCAATTTGAGAAATTGACATAACTTCGGTGACAACTGGCATATTGTAATGCGATCGCACCCTTGCCAAAATTTCCAATCCTGACTCACCCATACCCTGGAAGGCATAGGGAGATGTGCGGGGTTTGTAGACACCCCCACGCAACCCTTGCACCGATGCAGTAGATAGCTTTTGGGCGACTATCTCCATTTGTTCTAAGCTTTCAACAGTGCAGGGGCCGCCGATAATTACCAGTTCTTCGCCCCCGAAAGCGACTTTTTCTGAAATTTTAACGATTGTCTGGTGGTTCGGATGAGATTGTGCGGCAAGTTTGGCGTTAATCATGGTTTCATTCTCGTGAACTACCCAACACCCATCTGAGTACAGATAGGGTGTGGGCTTCTGGTTTCATCGACAGATGCCTTTCCACCTTTCGGCACTATTGGACTTACTCCGCCTCAACTCGGCAATAACGGGATTCCCTCCGCCATTAGATAATATCCGAATACCTTCTGTCCTTATATTTAAAGCGGCGTTGCCATCACGATCATGATGAGTATTACAGCTAGGGCAATCCCACTCTCTCACATCTAGCGGCAATTTATCTAGAATGTGTCCGCAAGAAGAACAGGTTTTTGAACTGGGGAAGAATCGACCTATTTCTACAAGTTTTCCGTCTCTTTCTTTCAACTTGTAATCAAGGAAATTGACAAACATTCCCCAGCCCACATCGGATATTGATTTTGATAGCTTCCGGTTTCGTACCATTCCCTTAACATTGAGATTTTCAACGATAATAACTTGGCTTTCGTTCACCAGTTTTCTGCTGAGTTTATGCAAAAAATCCTGGCGGGAATTTGATACTTTTTCGTGAACCTTTGCTACAAGTTTTTTGAATTTATTTCTAGAATTGCTTCCTTTGAGTTTTCGACCAAACTTTTTCTGTTTTCGAGCTAGATTTTTCTGGTGACGATATAGGTGTTTTGGGTTGGAATGCTTAGTAACTTTTTCACCATCATGAACTATAGCGAAGTCCTTTAAACCTAGATCAATACCAAGTATTTTATCACCACTTGATTCATGCACAGTAGATTCTACCTCAACTAGGATTGAGGCGAAGTACTTGTCTGTAGCGGTTTTGGTGATAGTAACAGTTTTAATTATTCCCTGAACTGATCTGTGAAATACCGCTTTAACTTCACCAATTTTAGGAATATTCAACTTACTCCCAACAACAGTAACGCTTTGAGGATACTGAATTGACTGCTTATCAAACTTGGATTTGAACTTAGGGAACTTCGATCGTCCCTCAAAAAAGTTCGTGTATGCCTTGTTTAAATTTATCGCTACGCATTGCAAGACAGACGAATAGCAGTCAGACTTTAACCAAGGATATTCTACTTTTAATCCAGGTAATAATCCCTTGTAAACCTTTAACGGTAAAGATTTAGTGATTTCTTCATAGTGCTTAATACAAGCATTTAAGGCATAGTTCCAATACCAACGCGCACAACCAAATGACTTGGCTAGAGCCACTTGCTGTTCTACTGTTGGGTAAAGCCTAACCTTAATTGCTTTCAACACTTTTAATCACCTCCTTGTTCTCTTATAATATCATAAGTGTAGGTAATTAGTGGGTACAATAATGAAGACTGAATGGTTTAAAATGCGAATGAGTGAACGCAGATTAAATAAATTACGACTATACGCAGGAATAAAGGATACAACAATGACTCGCGTTGTCGAAGAACTTATTGACTCGTTGAAAATCCCAGAGAGAGGCAATTCGTCATCTCTTCGAGAGGCTACGCCAACGACCAACGTTGCTGATTAAACTACGTTTAATGCCGCATGTTGGTCAATTCCGACGCTCGCAGACTCGCTACCGCTTCGCTATCATTGCCCAGAATTCATCCCACACTCCCCTGAGTACAGGGTGAGATGTGGGGCTTCTTCTGCTTTAAGCTAAACAGTGACTTCCGTCTCTGAGAAGTTTAAAAAGCCAGGATTGAGAAGTTAAAATATATAATTATCCTGACTTGTCACCTCACTTTGACAAAGCTTGTTGCAGACAAATGACGATCGCCATCCATTATTCTTACTCAAGTCGTCATTGACCAGATCAACTTTTTAGAATTATCACCTTCATTATGTCCAGTTCCAAAATCTTAGCCCAATCTTTCGACTTTTATGGAGTTTACGCCTGCCCAGTCTGTCGGATAGGTAAGATTTCTCACATGCCAATGATGGAAGCTATGGCTTGTGACTTTTGTCAAGAAATTTTTACAGTCAACTTAGAACTAGAGCAAATCAAGATGCCTTCTAGGCAACCACCCTTAATTTGGCGTTGGAATGGCTTTAGTTGGACAGAAGGCCAGTTGGAAGGTGTGGAATTAGGTTGGGGTTATGGACTAGCAGCAGCTGTTTTTGTAATTATTCCCACTACTCTAATTGGCATAGTAGCTTACTATTTTCCTGCTAATCTCAAAGAACCCATTACTTGGACGCCATATATTTGGACGATATTAACTTTCTTATCACATTTATCAATTATTGTTTGGATTGTGATTGAAATTTATCAGATTCCAGTTGCAGCATATTTGAGAGCGATCGCTCGATGGAGAAATGGGGAGATGGGGAGATGAGGGAGAACAATATAATAACCAATTCCCAATGCCCAATGCCCAATGCCCCATGATCAATAACAAATGATGCAGCGAATAAATGGCTCCATCACTCATAATTAAGTTGATTGTCCACCAAAATATCGTATGAGCGATCTGGAGCACTACTATAGAGTTTTGGAATTAGAGCCTGGGGCAACACTTGAGGAAGTGAACCAGGCTTACAAAGATTTAGTCTTTGTTTGGCATCCCGATCGCATTCCCAAAGACAATCTCCGTTTACAGCAGAAAGCACAAGACAAGCTGAAAGCCATAAATGAAGCTCGTGAAAAGTTGCGTTCTCTAAAAACCAAACATCAAACCACACATCACTCACCGCCACCTCAACAGGAAAAACCATCTCAAACAAACCAGAAACCACCAAAGCAAAACTCAGACTTGAGTGGCAAAGACTACAGTCGGGCAAATTTGAGCAATAAAGACTTATCTGGCAGAAATCTGAGTTATGCCAATTTGAGCGGTGCTAATCTCAGCGATACTTTTATGCACAAAGTCAACCTCAGAGGTGCGAATTTATCTGAAGCAAATTTATTTCGCGCAAACCTACTTTTAGCGGATCTGCGGGAGGCGAATTTACGCGCCGCTAATTTGATTGGAGCGGATCTCAGTGGGGCCGACTTGCGAGGAGCCGACTTAACGGGAGCGCGGATTCGCTCTGGTGAGCGCCTTCTGGTTAAACTAGTTGGTACTAACTTAGCAGGGGCAATTATGCCTGATGGTTCAATTTTTCAATAGCTGAGGCTGCACTATGACACAGAGTGTATGAATTACGCCGTTCTTGTTTGGATGCAACAGATGGTAGGGGCACAGCAATGCTGTGCCCTTACAAGTGAACTTTTATAAAATATCTAATAGCTCCAAAATTATTCAAATCCGAATATGAATGTCTGAGTTGGATTAAGCAAGGGCTTGCAGTTGGTTAACCTTGGTTTTTGCTCTATTGAACTGGGATATTGTAGCTAAATTCGGACGGTTGGTAGTATGAGCGATCGGGGGGCATTGAATATTGCTTTTTGCCACTCCCCAGTACAGACGGGATTAATCGCGTCTCTTCCCATTCCCCATTCCCTATTCCATTTGATTTTTATTTGCTCTAGACTCAACCTTAATTACCCACTTGAAGAATGATTAAGAAAAACGAGTATAGACAAATATGATAAAAATGCTAGCTGAAAACTTGATTGGAATTGAAGCAAGATTACAAATTAATTGGGTTTGGCTAAATGCCAGCTTACAGTTTGCTAGTTGGGCACTTTTCTCACTTTTACTTGCTGAGGTCTTGAGAGACAGCTACCATGCTTTGTGTCACCAAGTCAATTGGCTTGCTAAATGGCACAACAAGCACCATAGCGCTTATCGCCGCGATTTATCAATAGTTTCCATGAAAATTTACCAAGAATCGCAACTCTATCACGACATTTTAGAATCGAGTCTACTGCTGGTGGTGTTGGTAGCCGTTGCCTTAATTGTCCAACAATTGGGGTTATGGCTGGGCGTAGCTTATGGTTCCACTTTCTTGTATGGCGCGTCTGTGCGATATTTTCAAGGAAAAATTGATACAGACTACAACCACCTACCCGGCCCTTTAGAGACAATACCATCCATTTGGTGGGTGAATCGGACTTACCATTGGCGGCATCATTTTGGTGATGTCAACGCCTACTACAGTGGTGTCTTTCCTCTAGTGGATAAAATTCTTGGTACAGGACTGTCTCTTAAAGGTAAAACCATCGCTTTAACCGGAGCATCAGGAGCGTTGGGACAAGCATTAGTGGCTGAACTTGTAAAGAGTAATGCTAAAGTTGTGGCATTAACTACTAATCCAGAAAAATTAGTAGAGCAAGTTGGGGTGAAAGTGGTTCCTTGGCAGTTAGGTAATGAAGCTGAACTGAGAAATAGTTTAGAGAAAGTAGATATTTTAATTATCAACCACGGAATCAATGTCTACGCCAGCCGTACATCGGAGGCTATCAACTCTTCTTATGAGGTGAATACCTTTTCAGCATTGCGGCTGATGGATATATTTTTGACAACTGTAACAGGGCCACAAGCAAAAGCAACCAAGGAAATCTGGGTAAACACTTCTGAGGCTGAGGTTTCTCCAGCGCTGAGTCCGCTTTATGAACTTAGCAAAAGAGCGCTAGGAGATATTGTTACTCTCAAACGGTTGGATGGGGATTGTGTCATTCGCAAGTTAATTCTTGGCCCATTTAAGAGTCAACTTAATCCTTATGGAGTTATGTCTGCACAGCAAGTTGCTCGTGCTATCTTATTTTTGGCGCGGCGAGACTTCCGAAATATTATTGTGGCAATAAATCCTCTTACCTATCTGCTGTTTCCCTTAAAAGAAACTAGTACGTCGCTATACTATCGAGTCTTCAGCCGGAAAGCGAAAAGTGAACAGGACTTACGCAAACAATAGCCAAAACCCTTATTTTCAGGTAGGGGCAATTCATGAATTGCCCCTACAGAGTTTAGTTTTGCGTAGGCGTAGCCCGCCGCAGGCGATCGCTCCGAATAAGTGCTGATTATTTAATGTTGAAAAAAGCATACTCTTATGCCATTTTAAACTGGAAAGGCTATTTTATTCCAAATTATCACCCTAACATAAAGTACTGACGGAGTAAGAACGAATTGCCTGGTCTACAGTTATAATTGTTAAATTATGTTGTAAAGCTTGACAAATCAACATTCTATCAAAAGGATCACGATGTAATAATGGTAAATTCAAGAGTTGAGCAACACTTTCTTCATCTAGGTTGAGACTACTGATTAGATGCTGCTGACGCTGTTTGATAAGGTAGATTTCAGGTGATTCTGGTAGTGGTAATTTACCTAATTGATATTTAACAGTTGCTTCCCAAACTGAAATGCAACTTAAATATACGTCATTATTTAAATCACGAATGCTATTTTGTAAATGAATTGGTAATTTTTGATCGCCACTAATAAACCATAAGAAAATATGGGTATCTAATAAGAGTTTCATTTACCCTCAAAACTGTTCAAAATTTCTTCAGGTAAGGGACTATCAAAATCATCTGGAACAATGAACTCCCCAGCACATAAGCCATAAGGTCTAATTTGTTGAGAACTGGGTGATACTGGTTTAATTTCTGCGATAGGTTTACCTGCTTGTGTGATAATAATACTTTCTCCTGCTGCTACTTTGCAAAGATAGCTACTTAGATTTTGCTGGATTTCATCAATTGTTACAGTTAACATGAGATTTTTATGTAGGAATATTTTTAGTATATCAAGTTGAGAATTTTAAGTTATAGCAATGGCTATTCCCGATTTAGTAGCAGCTTTTAGGCTTAGTTAAGTAACTGCAAATTCAGTATACTGTCTGATATCGGCTGGTTGGAAGGCGAGAACAATTTGATTTTTAGGAATACGAGCATTAACAAATTCGTTGGCTATACCGTATTCTGTAGCGTCTCTTTGAATCCAGATTTTATCGTTGATAATGTCAATATGGACTAAGCAACCATGCACCCGTTGATTATTTTCCCAGCCTAGTGTTAGTAGTAGGTAATGGTTGGCAGTTTGGTCTATAATTAATTGTCTTTCTAGTTCTCCGTAAGCGTAGGGAAGTTGAGCGTATTCGTTTAATATTTTTTGAATGATTTGGCGATAATTATCTAAGGTATCCATTGCAGTACCACCTCTAGTTTTGAGTCGAAGACAAGTAAACAAAGGCGTTGATTTTCTAATAATATTTTACCAATTGGTTCTTGAAATAGTTCTGAGTAGGTTTCTTGACGAATAGCCAGATACAAGCGGCGGTCAGGTTATAAGCGAGTAAGAATATCGTAATATAAAATATATTGCCCTAAAGCATTTTCTAGATCAGTGACTGGCGAAGCACCTATAAAGCTTTTAATTTCGACTGCTATTTTCTCTCCGCTTTTTTCGGCGGCTATGAGTTTTTCTGCACCTAAGTCAATATATAAATCTCTTGTACCCCATTTGAGAATAAATGGATCTTTGGTGATTTGCCAACTATCTTTTTCTAGGGCATTTCTAACGGCATTATGGTAAATATCTCTAGCTAGCATAAGGGTAAATTTATATTACGATATCTACTATATTAATTTGGATAAGTTGCATCAAGCGAGAGAGATATAAGTTGAGATTTATCAAAAACAAATAATAAGGTATACTACAAATTAAGTAATTCTTACAAAAATTATGACTAACCAAACAAATGCTCCTCCTGCTGTTGATTATGCACCCCTGGAATTACAAGGCGAATTAATCGCTATGCAAAAATTAACAATTGAGGATTTATTGACTATTGCTCAAAGTCAAGTTACAGAAACTCAACAAGAACTACATTTACAACTTTTAGAAAAAAATCAAAATCATCAATTAAGTGAATCAGATAGATTATTGTTGCGATCGCTGAGAGTGAGTGCTGATTATTTAATGTTGAAAAAAGCCTATGCTTATGCACTTTTAAAGTGGAAAGGCTATTCTCTTCCAGATTTTTAACAATTAGTAAAGTAATAGCAGTGTCATCTATCCCTAAATCTCTTCGCCAACAAGTCGTTAATGAAGCTGGATATAGATGTGAATATTGCTGTACATCTAGCCGTTTAATAGGTATGCCATTAGTCATGGATCATATTTTGCCCACTTCGCTAGGGGGAAGCGATCGAGGAGAAAATCTATGTGCTTCTTGTTATCGCTGTAATGAATTTAAAGGAGCAAAAATAACTGCTAACGATCCTGTAACTAATGAATCTGTATTTTTATTTAATCCTCGTCAACAAATATGGTTAGACCATTTTCAGTGGGCAAATGGTGGTACTCATATTATTGGGATAACTGCTAGTGGAAGGGCAACGGTTTTAGCTTTAAGATTAAATAATGAAGATATTGTACAAGCTAGAGCAATTTGGATTAGTTTAAATTGGCATCCTCCTAATGATTAATGATGTGGATATTTTTGGCTTTCATATCATATAAAAAAAGTCTGAGAATTAGAAATCGCCTAGTGCTACTATTGACAGACGATCGCGATCTATAAAAAACATTTGATGTAAAGGATTCATCCAATCAATGAATATAAACTTTGACGATTTAAATTTAATGTTTAAAATGTTAATACCTGATTCATTAAGTAAAAAAGAAAAGGGTGATTTTTTTGAAGCAGTGACTGCTCGTTTGTTTACACAGCGAGGATTGAAAGTCACTCCCAATGTAAGGTTGCCAGGAGTACAAATTGATCTTGCATTATTAAAAATCTTTAAACTACTGAATAGTAATTTAACTAAACCAGAAGCTGCTAAAAACTTAAATTTGAAATATAAAGATGGTAAGAGAAGTACAATTGAGAATGCTATTCAAGATTTGCAAAAATTTTTACCTCTTGAAACTCAGCAAAACTCAGGTTTAGTAAAAATACCTAGTAATATTAATAGGTTGAATGAAATTGCTGAAATTTTTGCTGATTACTTAGAATCTCATGTATTAATTCAAGAAATCTATAGAGAATATCAACCCGATCAATGTTTTCACTATGATGATTTTGATAAAATCTTATTAAAGAATTGTTATGTAAGTAGTAGTAGAGATCCAAAGGACTACCGTAGTAGATTTTTATCATGGTTTTGTTTTGCTGGTTTATTAGAAATAAGACAAGATGAGTGGATATATAGACCTATTAATTCTACGAAAGGAAAGCATAAAGGGAACGTTTTGGACTGCGAATTTAGAAATAAACGAAGAAAAGATAAATCTAAAGGAAAATATCGCCAGTTAAACGCATTAGATTTACTCTAACAAAGCTTAAATAGATCACTTCCAATATAAGTAAATTTAATTCAAGTCGAAGAGTCGATATACTCACATTTCAACTTAAGTAGGGATAGAATACAAAAAAATTAAACAGATGCAAAACCAGTAAATTGCCGGACATAAGGCGATCTAAAACCTAAAACAATATCTGTTGTTGGCACACCTAATTCTACTAATTGATTAGCTATTCCTTCTTCAGTAAAATCGCGCTGAATCCAAATTTTATCATCTTTGATACTAATATGAATTGGGCATCCATATACTCTTTCTTCATTATGCCATCCCACATATAATAATAAATAGCGATCGCGTTCTGTATCAAAGACAATTTCGGTGTTTTCTAAATCTTCCTGGGGTTGCTCATTTGCATATTTATAGATGATTCTTTTCACTAATTCCCGATAATCTAATTTATCCATAATACTATCTCCTGTTTCTGAACATGAAAAACAAATAATTTGATTTCATACCGTTCTAATACACTTTGAATAAAAGAATCTATAAAAAACTCTTGGTAGATATCTTGAGATATTGCTAAATATAATACTCGTTCAGAGTCCTTTTGTTCTAATGCTACCCTGTAGTTCAAAAATTGACCAATAGCTGTATGAAACTCTGAGATTGCTGACACCCCAATAAAACTTTTTACCTCTACTGTTATTTTTTGCTCATCTTTTTCAGCCGAAATTAACTTTTGCGCTCCTAAGTCTATTTTAATTCTAATTTGTTCAGAGAGTTTAAAAAACAAGGGATCATGTGTAATTTTCCAGCCATCTTTTTCTAAGGCTACTTTCACAGTATTATGAAAAAAATCTTTTGCTGACATAGAAACTTACAATAACACCCTCTATCCTATTGTATTCTCTCTGTGCGTCTGCATCTCTGCGAGAGAAACACAAAAAAAAAAGGGATAAGCCCAAAAGCCTATCCCCCGAAAAAATCAAATTAATTAATGTATCAAGTTCCCGATGTCCAAGAATTGATGTACTCAATTTGATCAGCAGTTAGGCTATCAATCTTAATACCAATAGCCTCCAACTTCAACCGAGCAATTTCTTGATCAACTTCAACAGGAATTGAGTGTAAACCAGGAGCCAACTTACCCTTATTCTTCACCAAGTATTCACAAGCCAAAGCTTGGTTCGCAAAACTCATATCCATAACTGCGCTGGGGTGTCCTTCAGCCGCAGCTAGGTTAATCAAGCGTCCTTGTCCGAGAACGACAACTGATTTACCATTTTTCAATTTATACTCTTCAGTGAAAGGACGAACATCTTTGATTTCCTTAGCATTCGCAGCCAAGTATTTCAAATCAAGTTCCAAGTCAAAGTGACCGGAGTTACAAACGATCGCACCGTCTTTCATGACATCGAAGTGTTCACCACGAATGACGTGCTTGTTACCAGTCACAGTAATAAAGATATCACCTTCAGATGCAGCTTTAGCCATTGGCAGGACGCGGAAGCCATCCATCACAGCTTCAATTGCCTTGATGGGGTCGATTTCGGTGACGATGACGTTAGCACCCATCCCACGGGCGCGGAGGGCTGTACCTTTACCACACCAGCCATAACCGACGACAACAACGTTCTTCCCAGCCAACAAAATATTTGTGGCGCGGATAATGCCATCTAGGGTTGATTGCCCAGTACCATAGCGATTATCAAAGAAGTGCTTGGTGTCGGCGTCGTTGACGTTGACTGCGGGGAAGGTGAGAACGCCTTCTCTAAACATGGCACGTAATCGCACGATACCAGTGGTGGTTTCTTCGGTACTACCAATCAAATCAGCGATTTGGTGTTGGCGTTGTTGTATCAAAGTTGCAACCACATCGCTACCGTCATCAACAATAATGTTGGGGCGATGATCTAAAGCTATTTGGACGTGGCGGTTATAGGTTTCGTTATCTTCGCCTTTTTGAGCAAAGACGGGAATTTCATGATCGAGGACGAGGCTAGCAGCTACGTCATCTTGAGTTGATAAGGGATTGCTAGCAATTAAAAGCGCATCTGCACCACCGGCTTTCAGAGCGATCGCCAAATGTGCTGTTTCTGTTGTAATGTGGGCGCAAGCTACAAGGCGTAAACCAGCGAAGGGTTTCTCGATAGCAAAGCGATCGCGGATTTGCCGCAAAACTGGCATTTCGCGTCCAGCCCATTCAATACGCTGTCTTCCCAAGGCAGCTAGGCCGAGGTCTTTAACCTCGTGCTTTAATCGGGGAGAAGTTGCGGTCATCAAAAGTTACCTCAAAAAATAAAAAAAGCCACGTAAATTTTACGCACTCTACTAGGTTATTCTACGACTGGCGATTTTTGCTTTTAAGAAAAGTAAATCACTAGTCAATAGTCCTCAAAACTAGCTTGACGTTTGATCAGCATAATGTCAACTTCATCCCCAGTTTCTTCCTTTTTGTTTTATCTTTGGAAAAAGTAAGACCTTCTAACCCTTGGGTGCTGATTTTAAGTATATCGTCATCTGTCTAGAGATAGAATGCATACAAAAAAACATCAAAATTTTATGATCTCAAGAGAAAACCTCAACCTTAGATAGGTACATCTACCCAAAGTAATTACGCAGGATAGTTGAAGTAGTGATTAATAGATTTTACTCAAGGAGGTGTTTGAGTGCGCTTTCAATTTTTGGCGATCGCTAGTTCAATGGCCATAGCTGTTGTATCTGTGCCAAAAGCCACAGCCCAGATTCCTTTTTTACCTGAACTGCAAGCTCCCAGCAGTGTGAGTAATGATTCAAATAATCGAGTTGTTTCAGGCTGGATTTATTTAGATGGTCGCCGGTTATTTCAGATAGCGGCATCAAAAACCAATTTTCCTGAGCGTTCAGAAGATATTCAAAAGAAGTTGCAGAAAATTGGCCAAAATTACTTTCAGTCACCACCGAAAACAGCAGTCAACGTAGAAGTTCGCAAACTAAACGAATTACCAGTAATTTATATCAACGACCAATACCTGATGACCATCACTTCTGAGGATGCTGGACTGCGAGAGGTAGATATATGGACATCGGCAAATCAAGTCAAAGAATCGTTACAAGAAGACTTGCAACAAGCAAAGCAAGAAAGACAAACTCAATTTTTAATCGACCAAGGTAAAATTGCTGCGGGCATCGGACTGGCAATGATTGTGATGAGTTGCGGGGTATATAGCTGGCAAAGACGTTCCAAAAACGATGTAGTATACCCCCTTGCCTCCCAACCCCCCAGAGGGCCCCTATCACCAGCAGCAGCCCAACCAATTACAACCCAACTGAATCAACAGCAACATCGACATATCCAAGAAGTCAAAAGACGATTGTTTCAGCTAACTCAAGCAGGAATTTGGGGAGGTGGAAGTTTCTTTATTTTGGGTCTATTTCCCTACACACGACCATTTCAGGTGGTGATTCTTACAGCTGCCCAATTTCCTTTGCGATTAGGTATTGTGTTGCTGGGGACTTACGTAGCAATCCGTCTCATCTACGCCCTCATTGACCGCTTTACCACTACTCTGATTAGCAGTGGTGCTTTATTGACTCCAGAAACTTCTGAACGGCTGCAACTGCGAGTTTCTACATTTTCTGGCGTGACTAAAAGCATCGCTACTGGTATCTGCGTAGGAGTAGGCTTCTTGCTAGCGCTGGTGTCATTGGGGATAGATATCGTTCCCTTGCTAGCGGGTGCGAGTTTAGTTGGTGTTGCGGTGTCTCTAGCCTCGCAAAACTTAATTAAAGATGCAATTAACGGTTTTCTGATCATTTTAGAAGACCAGTACGCTTTAGGCGATGTGATTACTGTGGGAGACGTGGGAGGCTTAGTAGAAAATCTAAATCTGCGGATGACTCAAGTGCGAGATTCCGAAGGGCGCTTGATCACGATTCCCAATAGTGAAATTAAAGTTGTTGCCAATCTTTCTAGCCGTTGGTCACGAGCCGATTTAACCATCCCCATCGCCTACCAAGCCGATATTGAAAAGGCTTTGAGGTTGATTGAAAGTATTGGCTTTGAAATGGATAAAGATCCGCAATGGGAGCGTCAAATTCTGGAAACACCGCAAGTTTTGGGAATAGATCAATTTGGCGATCGCGGTTTAATTATTCGTGTCTGGATTAAAACACAGCCCCTCAAACAATGGGATGTAGCACGGGAGTTTCGCCGCCGCCTGAAAGTTGCCCTAGACCATGCCGGAATTTCCATTTCTGTGCCTCAACAAGCGATTTGGGTCAATGATGATCAGTTGTTAAATTTTCAGGGTAATGGCAAAGCTAATTAGAAATTTGGGTTCATTACCGTTTTTTTCAGTTTATTAGACCAAACCTTGACCTCTCTCCTAGCAGGAGAGAGGCTTTGATATCTGTTCCAGCTAACAACAGTTTTTCTGCTTCCTTGTCTTTCTTGGAGAGCTTTCTCGGTTGGATACAACACACATATCTGTGTATTAGTGTCAACTTCAGTCACAAAATCTCCAATCCTCAATCCCCAATTTTGGGCGATCGCCTACACTAAGCTTTAATAATCCTTATATTAATAACAAGCTACTCTGTCCATAACCAGTATTAAACTGTTCCTGGATTTATGTTTGTCAATACCTTCATCAGACGTCCAGTCCTGACGACGGTCTGCACGTTCATTATTTTGCTGCTGGGAAGCATCTGTATTCCGATACTGCCGATTTCTCAGCTACCAGACCTCGCCCCTGTGCAAATCACCGTTAGCTCCAATAATATTGGTGCGGATGCTCAAACAACAGAAAATACTGTCACCAACATCATTGAGCGACAAATTAATGGTGTTAAAGATGTATCTTATATATCTTCTAATACAGGTAATGATGGTTCCAGCAATATAACTGTCTCTTTCCCGACTAATGTCAATAGCGATATTGCTCAAGTAAACGTTCAAAATAAACAAGCACTTGCTTCACCTCAATTGCCAGATACTGTTCAACGAACAGGTGTCACCGTTGAAACAGCATCGAGCAGTCTGCTTCTGGTCTATGGATTTTACTCAGAAAATAATGAGTATGACAACATTTTTATCAGTAACTATGTCGATTTATATATTCTAGATCAGATCAAACGGCTTCGTGGTGTAGGAAGTGCCAGAGTTTTTGGGGAACGCAAATATGCCATGCGTCTCTGGCTTGATCCCAACAAGCTTGCCCAACATCAACTAACTCCCCAAGATGTGACAACTGCCCTGCAACAACAAAATATTCAGGTGGGTGCAGGGGCGATTGGTAAGGAACCAGCGCCAGATAATCAAAGCTTTGAATTTGCTTTACGGGCAACCAGTCGATTTAAAGATGCGGCTGAATTTGAGGATATGGTGCTGAAGGTTAGTCAAGGTGGCACTAATAGCAGCTACGGGCTTGATTTTTGCCTTAGCGATCGTGATTGTCTTTCTGGTGCTATCGGCTCAGTATGAAAGCTACATTGACCCGATCATTATTTTGCTGACAGTTCCCCTAGCAGTCTTGGGAGCAATGACGGCGATTTGGCTACGTTCCAATATTTTCATGGCAGGTAGCATTTTCCCGAAAGTGGTGGATGATATCTATTGTCAGGTAGGTTTGGTAACTTTGATTGGTTTAGCTGCGAAAAACGCGATTTTAGTCGTGGAATTTGCCAATCAGCTGCATGAGCAAGGCATGAGCTATACGCGGGCGGCGGTGAAAGCGGGGGAAGAACGTCTTCGACCCATCTTAATGACTTCCTTTGCCGCGCTGTTAGGATTTTTGCCCTTGGTGATCTCTCAAGGGGCTGGAGCCAGCAGCCGTTGGTCTTTAGGAACAGCGCTCTTTGGGGGGCTGTTGCTTTCGACATTCTTGAGTTTGTTCTTAGTGCCAATTTTGTATATCTTAGTTAAGAGCTTGGCCCAGGCTGTATTTTCTCGGAAGCGATCGGGTGGCTCAAACCCTCCAGATTCTCCAAATGGAAGTTCAGGATCTGAACATAGAGTTTTGCCTGCTGGCTCAAGTCAGCCAGAGACACAACTTAGGTCTCAGCAGGATGGGATAACCTGATTGCTCTTAAGTCTTTCCCTTTAAAAAGGGACTTTAAGAGACACTTAACCCCCCAATTTATCGGTGGGTTGGGGGCATCTAAGACTTTGAAAAAACGCACTAGGGGATGAGGTCAACCAAAGAACGCTTGCCAGCGCTAGCTTATAGATTAAGTTGACACCAATGGACTTCTATAGCCTCCTACAAAAGGGCTATATTCCTTATGTCCATAACATCCTCTAACTCTGATACCATTTTCTGTAATTTCCTGCTTGCTAAAAAAATTAGTCGAATAGAAATTAAGTACTTAGATAAGGAAAAGTGAAATGGGACTTAGTGAGGGACTTTTGAACCCGACCAAAAAGGCTATGGTCATAAATGACTGTTGCAACATGATAGAAGGACAGCTTGCATCCAAGTCAGGTATGAGCGGCATCGCTTTAAAAACTGCCTTCGCCGCCCTAAAGGGGGTCAAGCCAGGTTACATCCCCTACGTCGTTGAGCAGATCCTGCCGCAGTGCCTCACAGCACTTGATCCCATCTGGAGTGAAGGCGTGCAGAAAGGCAATCCAATTGAATACCTGAATGCAAATCGCTCTCAGACGGCAGATGCGCTACTCGGTGTCACCGATGCTAGAGTCAAAAACGCCAAGCGCCAAATCGTGCGAGGAACCTATGAAAAACTTCGCGGTTCAGCCAAAAAGCACGTAGAAGAAGCAGTGCCAGACTTAGCCAAACTAATCGAGAATTACACTAAGTCCTGAGCCAGAAGGGAAGAATCACAATAAACGTATGCCACCGTTCGATGCCTCGGTGGCTGGCATACGGGGAAAAGATTACACTTATAGCGCCAAGGTGTTGGGCCAGGGTCTTCGAGATGTTATATCTATCTGCTAAATTTCCTGATATTTACCGAGTAAGCTTGAAACAGCAAATAATCAGAAACTATCTGAATTATTTGAATAAACTTTCAACTTATGAAAAAAGTCACCCTTTATCGATACCGCACTTATGGACTAATTGGGTTAATATCCTTAACCGCCGTATTAAATACAAGTACATCTGCCCTAACACAGTTAGCAGACGATTCCCCAATTGGGCAAACTCCTATCCCTGCTTCTAACTTAATCTGGCCGACTCAAGGGTTTATTTCTCAAGGCTTCCGCAAATATCAACATGAAGGAATTGATATTGCAGGGGCATCGGGAACTCCTATTGTTGCTGCTGGATCTGGTACAGTCATCAAAGCAGGTTGGGATGATTGGGGATTAGGCAATGCTATAACTATTAAACATCTTGACGGCAGTATCACTGTTTATGGTCACAATCGCCGTTTGTTGGTGAGCAAGGATCAACAGGTCATTCAAGGTAAAATTATTGCTGAAATGGGATCTACAGGCAATAGCACAGCGCCTCATCTGCATTTTGAAGTTCATCCAAATGGTCGAATAGCAGTTGACCCCCTTCGTCTGTTGGTATCCTTAACTGCAAGTGTTAATTACCCTTCTAAAGTTCAGCAAATGGATAACCTGAACCACCCAGTTTCAACACCCCCAGTAGCAAAGCAAGTTTCACCATCACAGCCAATTCCAATAGCTTTTGCACCTCTTAGCACTGATACTAAATGCAATGGAGCTACCATTATTGAGGGTGAGACTGTAAATATTCGTGTAAAAGTCTGTGAAGAAAATGGTCAGTTATTTTATGTTGGGCAGTTGAAGCAAGACCCAAGCAAGCCTATAAAAATAGCAGCTTTAAATATTGGTAAAGGCAGATATCGAGCAGATAATGGTAGCTTTTATTATTTAGTCAGCCCTGAAAAAGTGGAAGTTTGGCGAAATGGCACTCAGATTCGTTTTGACAGATTTTATAGTCTAACAAAATCGCCATAAAGTTACCATCCAATATTTGACTGGATTGTAAGCGATCGCTTGAGCTGATCAATTTGCCCAGTGAGTCCATAATTATCTGTATATTGCTGTAGCGATTCTCAATTGTGATTGGGATTATCAAACCTCTGCGCTACCTCTGCGTTTTCCTTAGCGTCCCTTTGCGTTTCACTTTTAACCCTCAATTCGCCACCAAGCTGTACCTAGCCGCACTGAAAGCAATGCCTGGGTTGGGCTACCTACGCACTTCCAATGATGATATCGTTATAAAACTTAAAATTTTTCCTTAGCAGCTAACATCTGTAAAATCTTTTCTACATGATCCAACTCTCCAACGATTCGCCGAATTGGGTGAGGCCAAACTTTGACAAGGGTAGGAGTTGCAGAAACCTGATTGAGTTCTGCTTGTTCTGGATGAGTTAAAACATCAATCACTTTTAGAGTATAAGGATGTCCAAGCGATCGCTCCAACAATTCGTGTAAATTTTGCAGAATGCGTTCGGTAGTACTGCTATGTCCTGCAACAAACAATCGCAGAACATAGCCTTGTGTGATTACTTCTTTTTTTTGTACAATTACTGGCTGGTGGTATTTTGGCACAGGTTCAGAAAGGTCTAGACGAACAATTAAATCGTGCTCCTCCCAAAGCTGCGGGAATGAGGAACGATAAGTTGTTAATACCATGCGATCGCACAACCCCTCCTGCCAAGGAGCTGCTTGCCATACTAACTCCCCTGTGCCAAAAATGGCATTAAGCAAAGCTTGATGTCTAATTACAGCCGGATAAGCTTCAGCAAAAGTTCGCACTTGTTGAGTGCGCGGATCTAACCAGTGGTCAATAGTTGCAGTATAACAAGGCACTAAAAAGTGCGGCGGCTCTGGTAAATCTAGGATTTCTTGCAAAGCCGAACACAAATGCAAATGCCATCGACCTTGCTTGCTAGGGTCAATGCAGTAAATTAAATCTCCTCCAGGTGTAAATAGGGCAATGCCTTTAAACAAGTGGGGTGTAGATAGTTTGTTTGTCGTCAAGTTATTCACAGAGGCTAGGAAGCTAAAAGTAAAAAATTCTCTCTTTTACCTTTTACCTTAGCTATAACCTCAACCAGGATGACAAAAATATTTGCGACTAGGGAGTAAGAATTTTAGATTTTAGATTTTGGATTTTGGATTTTGGATTAAATTTCAATCAGGACTTACGCAAACAATAGCCGAAACCCTTACAGCACTTCCGGCTATTATGAAGCCCAATTTTACCCACATCCCTTTCCTATCCTAACTTTTGAGACTGTGTGCGTACCTCATAGCAGGCGGAAGTGCTGTATTTTCACGTAGGGGCAATTCATGAATTGCCCCAGAGCGCGTTTACTTTTGCGTAAGTCCTATCAATCTAAAAGACGCTCGCGGACTCGCTAACGCTCCGCTATCGTCAATCCAAAATCTAAAATTGAATTGCCCAATGCCCAATCTTAAACTCGACCTCTGAGAAACTGTGCCATTTCGTTAGGAGTTGGCGACATTTCTAAAGCAGTTTCTTCAGTGATGCGACCGTCTTGATAGAGATTGAGCAACGACTGATTCATCGTAATCATGCCGTCAAAACCAGCTTGTTTCATCAACTCGCCAATTTCATCATACTTACCGTCTTTAATCCATTCTTTAATAGCCTCAGTATTGATCAGCACATCGTGGAAAGCAGCTCGCTTCCCGTCAGTTGTGCGGCACAAACCTTGGGCAATTACTGCCACCAAAGACTCAGAAATTGCCACCCGCATTGCATCCTGTTCGTCACCAGAGTAGAGATTGAGAATCCGCTCAATGGTTTTGACGGCGCTATTGGTATGCAAGGTTCCCATAACTAAGTGACCAGTCTGAGCGGCTTTTAGGGCGGTGTTAACTGTTTCTTTATCCCGCATTTCCCCCACCAGAATCAAATCTGGATCTTCCCGCAAAGCTGCTTTCAAAGCGTTGTCAAATTTCCGGGTATGCATTCCCACTTCCCGTTGTTTGACTAAAGACTTGCGGCTTTGATGGATAAATTCTATCGGGTCTTCAATGGTGATGATATGCTTGGCCATCTCCTTATTGATGTAGTCAACCATCGCCGCCATTGTGGTGGACTTACCAGAACCAGTGGGCCCAGTCACTAAAATTAAACCTTTGTGATGATGACAAATATCCCGAAAAATTGGGGGTAATCTCAACTGTTCCATAGTTAAGATTTTCAGAGGAATCAACCGCAACACCATTGCAGGCCCTCTAAGGGTGCCAAAAACATTAATCCGCACGCGAGCAAAGTCATATTGAGTTGCTCCGTCAAATTCTAAATGTTCTTCAAAGCGCTGAATTTCCACCTCACTCATCACCTCCCGCAACCAATTCATAAAAACTTCTTTATCTGTTTCTGGATAATCCGTTGATTGAATTTCTCCTCGGCTGCGGAAGCGGGGTACTTCACCTACACCCAAGTGCAAGTCAGAATATCCCTGATCGTAAGCTTCCCTGATTAACTTCTCTAAAGTGGGCCCCGCACTGCTGTTTTTAGGGAGAACTGAAGTAGCTATTGGTGGTGGACTAACCGGACGATGACCTGCAACAGGCGCGTTGGTACTTCTATCTGACATATCCAATGTTTGTGTCATCTGCCTCTGTCTACTAGAGGTTGGTGGTGGCGGCATTGGTGGCAGATTACGTCCAGCAGCAGAGTTAGAATTTGATGGAGACTGTGATTCTGTCATATATCTTCACATTTGGGAGTTAAAAAGTTGAATTAACGAGAAGTCAAGTCACTTACTTCAATGACTGTTGGAGAGTGCTTGCGTGCAAGCTTTAGTGGTGATGGGACGCGATTGAAACTCTAGAACCACGGTCAATCCATTTCATGCACCTCAATTTGTATCTTTTTTTCCTGAGATTCCACTACTCAGAATATTTAGAGAAATTATTTAACTTATCTAACCTGATTTAACACACGGAAGGACTCAAAAACCCTCAGAATAAATACATAGATTTTCTAGTAAATTATGATACTTGCAGAAAAACATAAATATTCTGAGCTTTTTAGATGAGAAATTTATCCCATGCATGGACACGAATTGCCAGCAATTAACAGCACAAACACTAGCAGTTCATTTATTCAGCCCATTTATAAATTATGAGAACTACTACTAATTTTTATAAGAAATGTTAAGTTGAATATGAGTAATGTCCTGGGGATCAAAGTTAAAAGCTATGAGCATTCAGGTTATGTACCTGAAGATAGATGCAGAAAACAAGTTTTTTTAATAGATATACACTTGACTTTATATTCACTATTACAAAAAATTAACTGTAAAGTTTAGTAAATAAATGCTCATTTTTCCGATTAGTTTTTATATACTGAATTTCACTGAGAAACAAATCAGTTTACTCGTCAAAAGCGAGATATGACTGAAAATTAAAATTCGTTGTCTATTTTCGGGAGGAAAAGTCATGGTTTCTGCTCAAAGCTCTAATCAAGGAAAGACCTACTCCTTGTTGATGATTAAAAGCTTTTTAATATGGACTTTTACATTAGCAGTATGTTTGTTGGTTGTGGGTTTTCCACTAGTTGTCTTGATGGCTACGGTCGGATGTCTGTTGTCGATCATCTTGCAATCGGTGATGCCTGTTAGCGCTGTTTTGCTTGTAGCAGGCGCTTTAATAATGTTTAATGTCATGGCAGTTGTATTGGCTGCGGGTGTACTAACTCTTAAAGGGGTTCATCCCAGTGAAATTAAATGGTTAAGCTGGCTGCATGGAGAGGCAGACCAAATGCAGACTACTGTTTACGCTGCTTGCCCTTTAACTTGTGAGATTAAAATCTAGTCATTACAGGTGAATACGACAAACAGTGCGTCTGCCCGGTTAAGCCGGGTTTTTTCATGCTGTTCAAAATATAGTCATTACAGATAAATTCAATAAGACAGTGCATCTGCCCGATTAAAAAATGTGAATTAAATAACATCCAAATATGGTTTTTAACCTCACCCCGCCTTTGACTTTCGTCAAAGTCTCCCCTCTCGTTACTAAGGAGAGGGGTTCGGGGTGAGGTTTTGTACTTTATTAAATCTGCGTTCCTAAGCCGGGTTTTTTCGTGCTTATTGTGTGATTTATCCTTTTATCCAACAGAATTCAGGAGTCAGGAGTCAGAATTCAGAATGAATTCTGTACGAGTGGCGGATAGCGTAGCGGTAGCGAGTCCGCGATAGCGCAGCGTTAGCCAGTATTCGAGCGTCGCGTCTTGATTCTGACTCCTGAATTCTGACTTCTGAATTCTTCTTCAAATTTATGGTTTATGTGATGATTGACTGCTAACTATTGACTATTGGCCATAGACCATTGACTATAACCATTGGCAAATGACAGATGACTAATGACAAATGACTAATCAAAAACGCGTTTGCATTATTTTGGGTACTCGTCCGGAAGCGATTAAACTAGCTCCTGTGATTCAGGTTTTCCAAAAATCTTCAAGTTTTGAGTCGCAAGTAATTCTAACTGGACAGCATCGAGAGATGGTTGAGCAAGTCATGCAACTGTTCAACATCAAGGCAGATTATGACTTGGAAATTATGCAGGTTCAGCAATCTCTAAATGATATTACCTGCCGTAGTTTACAAGGGTTAGAAGCATTATTTAAGGAGAAAAAGCCAGATTTAGTAGTGGTACAGGGAGACACTACCACGGCTTTTGCCGCAGCTTTGGCAGCTTTTTATCAAAAAATCCCTATCGGTCATGTAGAAGCAGGGTTAAGAACTGATGATATCTTCAATCCTTACCCAGAAGAAGCTAATCGGCGGTTGATTTCTCAAATTACTCAGTTGCACTTTGCGCCGACTCCTTGGGCTGTGGAAAATTTGCACCGTTCTGGTGTTTTGGGTGAAATTCACATGACAGGTAACACGGTAATTGATGCATTGTTGAATGTAGCTGCAACCCAAGCAGTTTGTAATGTACCAGGCTTAGACTGGGATTCATACCGCGTTCTGCTAGCAACAGTTCATCGTCGGGAGAATTGGGGAGAACCCCTCTTAGCGATCGCTCAAGGCTTTTTACAAATCTTAGACAAGTTTCCTGATACAGCTTTGCTATTACCATTACACCGCAATCCGACAGTGCGAGTTCCGTTACAAGAACTTTTAGGGAATCATCCCCGAATTTTCTTAACAGATCCTCTAGATTATGGCGAACTGGTGGGAGCAATTGGGCGATCGCACCTTTTGCTCACTGACTCTGGTGGCTTGCAAGAAGAAGCCCCCAGTTTGGGAAAACCAGTACTAGTTTTGAGAGACACCACCGAAAGACCAGAAGCTGTTGCAGCCGGTACAGCCAAACTTGTAGGCACTACGACTGAGAACATTTTTGCAAATGCTGCTGAGTTACTTAGCGATCCAGATGCTTATGCAGCAATGGCAAATGCAATTAATCCCTTTGGGGATGGTCATGCAGCAGAGCGCATTTTGCAGATTGTACAAAATTACCTGGGTCTTTCATCAGAAACATTAACTTAGGAACTTAGAGTGAACTGCCCCGCCCTAAAACGGACGGGGCTTCCCAATTCATCGGGAATAGCCTCAAAAACTTCGTAGTTTTTTTGGTCTGACATTCCCTCCAAGGGCAGGAGTCCTGATTCCCAAGACCCAAATCTTTTTCTTTTCCCTTGGCGCTAGCCTCTCCCTTTGGGAGAAGGGGAGACGCCAAGGGCGATGCGACATATACCTATTAGCTTGGTTTTCGCTTGTGGCATTGATGGTTATCGAGCGGAGTCGAGATATGGTCAAGACAGTACCGATCTTACCAGAAAATCTTCTCCCAAGGGGAGACGCCAAGGGCGATGGGAATTCGTCATACATCCAGAATTTGTTTTTACTCTTCGTTTAACTATTACGCCGTAAGTCCCCCACTGAATTCTGTAACCGGAATCAGTGGCGGGATATAAGGCGGTTGATAAGGATTGCATCTAATATTATTTTTTTGCACA